>Ga0315276_10002133_pt1 | contig 17997 bp, 13 predicted proteins | sample YL17G05_0_MG_FD_204542 | JGI IMG/M metagenome (GOLD analysis project Ga0315276, IMG submission 204542) | Sediment microbial communities from Yellowstone Lake, YNP, Wyoming, USA - YL17G05_0 | ecosystem: Environmental > Aquatic > Freshwater > Lake > Sediment | place: USA: Wyoming | collected... | reverse complement strand
AGACGACCACGTTCTCGCCCGTCATCGCGGGCAGCTTCTACTACGTCGGAGCAGCATCGCTCCCAGTCTCCGTTCCGCCTGCTCCGCCTGCTCTTCGACAGGTCATCGGCGTAGGGCTCGACACCGCCCGGCTGCTGCTCCGGTCCGGCTTCGGAATCGAGCAGTCCGCAACTGTTGACGGGGAGGTCCCCTCAGGACCCATCAACGGCTTCAACGCGGTCTTCGGAACGGTGCAGCCCTTCCTGCCGGGCTCGACCCGGTTCTACATGAATGGCGTCCGACAACGCCTCGGGGGCTCCTACGACTACACCGAGGGGCCGGGGCCTCAAGCCCTGACCATGACCCTCGCTCCGAAGTCTGGAGATACGCTGTTGGTGGACTACAGAGTATGATCTCGATGGCGAAGTAGAGTTTTCCATGTTGGAATCAGGCAACCCGCCCCCTTGAAGGAGTCACCATGTCCCGCACTTTCATTCGTCAAGACACGCAGATCGGCAAGTCCGACCTGTTCACGGACAACATCCTGCCGGGGCAGACGACCCTCGAAACGAACTCGACCAACATCGAGGACGACCTCAACTCGCTACGGTCGCGGGTCCACGATCTGCTCAACGTTCAGACGAGCAACTGGTACGCGACGCTCAACACCCCCGGCTCATTCGAGTTCGGTGCGAAGCGCGGCGTCAATGACCTGAACACCAATCTTCACGACTTGGAGCGCAAGCGCGTACTCGTCGCGAACTTCACCGACATCACCGTCACTGTCCCCGCCTCTGTGCAGGCGACCGCCACCTTCTCCTCGTCTGGCGTCTTCAGCAACAACGAGACGGTGAACATCGGCGGTCACGTCTACACCTTCAAGTCGCCCTTCGTGAACGCGGCGAACAACATCGACGCCAGCGGTACCACCGCACAGACACATGAGAACCTGCGTCGCGCCATCAACGGTGACGGCATCGCGGGCACCAACTACGGCACGGGCACGCCGACCAACACGCAGGTCACTGCGACGGACACCGCGACCTCGAACGTGCTCACCGCCATCGCGGGTGGCACTGTCGGCAACCTCATCCTCCTGTCCGAGACCTGCGCGAACGCCACCATTCCCGCGAACCTCTCGGGCGGCGCAGGCGACGTGTCCATCCTGACGCTCGGGCAAGTTCCGGCTTCTCCCGGCAACATCGCCGCCATCGGCTCCGTCACCACGCTGGGCAGCGTCGCTGCCTACAACGCGAGCTTCGGCAACCACTCGCTCGCTCTGGTGACGGGTGGAGCACCCATCTCGCCGAAGAACCTGTGCGATGTCTACGACGCCACGACGGGGCAGGTCATCTTGTCGGGAACCCGGCAGGTCTACGCCCTGTTTCAGACCGAATCGAGCACCGACGGCTCGACGATGACGGGCACCACGCCCAACCGCGCGCAGCTTTCCTACGTGCGCATCAACAACGCCGACACCGCGCTGGAGCCCGTGCCTGCTGCTGATGTCGCTGGCAAGTCCATCGACTACACCAGCGTCCTCCGCAAGGGCCTCAACGACCTCACGGAGCAGGACTTCCTGCGCGGCACCACCGCTCAGGTTCCGACTGGTACCTCGGTCACCCGGCAAATCGCCTACGACCAGCAGGGCACCCTGCCGGTCGAGCTGACCACCAACGCCACGCTCGACATCGCTGGCGGTCTGGCATGGAAGATTCGCGACCTCCTGAATACTGACCTCCTCTCCATCCTTGAGGGCAGCGGTGGCGGCACCTCGACCGTTCAGCTCGGAACCGACGTGGACACGTTCGACGTGAACGCCATCGTCAACGACTTCAACTCGGGTGTCGCGGTGGCGACGGGCGGCGCGCGCATCAATGTCGGCACCACGGTCATCGCCAACACGGCCACCGTCGAGTCGGTCGGTGCCACCACTGACCTGCGGCTCCTCGCTGCTCGTGACCTGTACCTCGATGACTCGTGGCAGGCGGGTTCGACGTGGGCTCAGACGAACGGCATCAAGCTCGCTGCCGCCACCGCCGAGTGGAATCTCTTCGAGACGAACTACGGCGAGGTGTCGCTGCTCAACGCGCTCAATCAAGCGAAGAACGCGTCATCTCGCTACGCCAAGGTGTACTCGAACGTCACCGTCACCACGCTCGCCAATCTCGACGTGAGCCTCGCGGACGGCAACCTCGACACCGCACTTCCCCGGATGGACCTCGGCAACTTCCTCACGGACTACGACGTGTTCCTGAACGGCACGTTGCTTCGTCCCGGTGCCAACTCCGGTGCGAACCACGACTACTACCCCGGAGCGGCACTGGGGCCGACTGCGGCTCAGCTCAGGTTCGAGTTCAAGGTGAAGAGCACGGGCGTCGCCGATGTCATCTGCGTCATTCCCTACGCCTAACCCCTGAAGTAGAACGGAGCCCCGACCCACCATAGGAGCTTCCCATGAGCAGCATCCTCAAGACTGAGATGAAGCAGTTGGTCACTTTTGAGGTGGGGGCGCGGGTCGAGGATTCTTTCGAGGAAGCGAAGCGCGGTCTGTCGATTTTTGAAGGTCGTCAGACCGCGATGCTCGACGCCGCCAAGGCGGTTGAGCAGCTTCTTGCGTTCGTGGACACGGACGTGACGGAGGAGAAGATCGACCTTGAGGCGGCTACGGTCGCGAAGCGATACATCATGCGCGCGGTCAACGCGCTCCAGAACCTTTCTGCTCAGGCGCAGAACCTTCGGATGGCTCAGACCGGGAAGGTTTCCGGACTTGAGCAGACTGTGGCGCTGTTGAAGAACATGGCGGATGCGGAGATGGCGAAGCTGGTTCAGCTTCGAGCCGCTGCCGCCGAACAGCCTGTTACCGCCTCATCTGCCGCCTCCAGTGAGACGCGCGAAGTAGGTACGCGTCCGCTGAGCATCAAAGAACAGCGTCTCGCGGAAGCGGCGGAGGAGGCGGCGGCTGCGGCTGCGGAAGTCGAATCTGCCCCGCCGAAGCGGCGCGGCGGGAGGAAGCCGCGTGCCGCTAACTCCTGATCGCCGCCCCGGAGTTCTCGACGAAGACGAGGGCATCAACCTCGAACCCCAATCCGTCGCTCCGACTGTCAACGGTGAGTTCCGTTACGTCGCGGGCATCGGGTTTCGGTTCTACGAGGAGGGGGTTGAGAAGGGGCTGACCGGGACCGGACTGACCGAAGCGCAGCACAAGGTTCTCCTCAACCTCATTCACTTCATCGACGAGGGGCCTGCTGAGGGCTTCGCGACTGGTGCGACGAAGACCGTCACTGGGACGGTCTTTCCGACGCAGGTGCTCTGGAAGCGTGCTGACGCGACCAAGCTGGTTGAGCAGAACATCACTTGGACCGGCTCGAAGCCGACGACCGTCGAGTGGAAGATTTACGCGGCGGATGGATCTACAGTGCTGGCAACCGTCACCGACGCCATCACCTACTCGGGCGTCTTCGAGACTGGTAGGACCCGGACCATCGCATGAGCAACCTGAGCCCAGCGGTCATCCTCTACAACGCCGACGGCGTTGCGATGTCCGTGTCGAACGGGGTCGCCATTCCGGTCGGAACGAACGCGCTCATCATCGCGGGTAGCGATGGGACCAACTCGCGGTTCGTTCGCACCGCCGCCGACGGGACCGTACGGACCGACCCGACCGGAACGACGGCCCAGCCGGTCTCAGGAACGTTCTGGCAGGCCACCCAGCCCGTTTCCGCAGCCGCGCTCCCTTTGCCCTCAGGCGCGGCCACCTCGGCGCTCCAGACCCAGCCGGGGACGGACATCGGCGACGTAACCGTCAACAACGGCGCGGGCGCTGGAGCAGTACCGATTCAGGACGGCGGCAACTCCATCACGGTCGATGGGACCTTCTGGCAGGCGACGCAGCCCGTCTCGGCGGCTTCGCTGCCCCTGCCCGCAGGCGCGGCCACCTCCCTCATTCAGACGGACGGCACCCAGAAAACTCAGGTCACGAGTCTCCCGGCTTTGCCGACGGGGACGAACACCATCGGCAAGGTGGATCAAGGGCTGGGCGGGGCCAGCGCGTGGAAGGTGGACGGGAGCGCCGTCACGCAGCCCGTCTCCGCCGCCACCCTTCCGCTTCCAACGGGCGCAGCCACCTCGGCGCTTCAGACTCAGCCCGGCGTAGACATCGGCGATGTGACGGTGAACAACGCCGCAGGCGCGGCAGCCGTCAACATTCAGGATGGAGGGAACAGCATCACCGTCGATGGCATCGTTGCGGTGACTGGACTCTCGGTTCACCCCATTTCTGCGTTCACGCCTGACCCAGCGAACTACGTCGATACGACCACGAACGTCCCTCTGGCCGTAGATCCGGCTGGTAACCTCATCACCCGTGGACAGGTGCTCACCGATGAGGGCAGCTTCCGAGACGACTTCGGCGGCACCAGTCTCCTCAAGGCCAAGACCGGCACCATCGCCGTCACCAACGGGAACATCGCCGTAGTTGGCACAGGAACTTTCTTCACCACCGAGCTGAGCACCAACTCGTATATCCGGCTGAACGCTCACGCCAATTCGGCGCTGACACGGGTGGCGACCATCATTGACGACACCAACCTTGAGCTTGAGGTTGGGTATGCCGGGGCCACAGGCTCCTCCGCGTTCAGCGCCGCCAACTGGGGCATCGACGTATCCGGCACTGGAGCCAATCACACCGTCGGCAGCTCGCTGCTCAACCTGATTTCGGGAACCGCCAACGCCGCAACAGCCCGCATCACGCGCTCGGGCGACTACCTGCCATTCACCATGACGGCAGCGCTGGCTGTCTCAGCCCGCATCGTGAACCAGAAGACAGTGGTCGGTTTCGAGGACAACGGGCTCGCCTCGACGCAGTTCGTCCGGTTCGAGTTCGACGGTACCGACGCAACCAAGGTCAAGTGCCGCTCTGCCCACGACTCGGACAGTGTTCAGGAGACGCTGATTGTTCTTCCGGGCGGTGTGCTTTCGTCCGCCCAGAATGTCTACCGCATCGAGCAGTCCGTAGACCGCAGCGTCTTCAGAGTGAACGATGTGCAGGTCGCGTCCCACCAGACTCACATTCCTGATCCATACAAGGTGATGAATCAGGTGGCCTACGTCGTCAACTCGGCAGCAGTGGCGTCCACCACAGTCGCCATCGACGCGGTCCTCTTCTTCGACCACGACGACTTGGACATCTCCGAACCTCTGGCGGTTCAAGGCACTGTTGGTGGCACGCCAATCTCCATTCAGTTCGGCAACCCCGGTGGCGGCACCGCGCTTCCGAAGCTCATCAACGTCACCTTCTCCAAGAGCGAGGGGGCGGTTGTCGCCAACGTCTACAAGAGAATCGCGACGTACACTGTGCCCGCCGCGTACAACGGCTACCTCATCAAGTACGTCTCGTTTCAGGGAGAGGCTGCCACGTCTCGTGTTGTAGCCGAGACGAACATGGGCTCGCACAACGACAACACGAACGTTTTCACGGCTGGTGCTATTTACACCCAGCCGCAGTGGGCTCCCCTTGTGCAGGCGGAAGTCACCACCGCATTCGCTTCTGGCTCCGGCAACGTGGTGCTGACGGTGGGCTACACCAACGAGCTTGGAACTGCTGGCCGCTCCGGCACCATCACCATTCCCAAGGGCTCGGCCCTGCTGTCCCGGTGGGACCTTGTACTTCAGGGCACCGATCTCGGCGTCACCTCAATTCAGAGCGTGACCGGGACTCCGGCGCAGGTCGGCGTTGCGAAGCTTCTCGGGTTCATCCAGTTGGCGGTGCATCAGGACCAGTCCACGACGACACAGACGGAAACGCTTTACGCGCCCGGAGCCATCACCTTCCCGCCTTTGACTGTGCTCGGTCTTGAGTACGCAGGAGGCACAGTGGCCAAGGCCCGCTTCCTCGATACCCTCATTCAGTTGGTGCAATAATGAGCGTCCGCTTCCCGCCATCTCTCATCGTTATCGACGGCCTGTGGACCGCCTTCAAGGCACAGGTCGCGGCCAGAGGGTTGAACTCCGTCGTGCAGTACGACGACGACGGGGCCATCTACACCATTTGGGCGAACGAGGGAGATCTCTGCTTCAACTGCCAGATTTACAAGGGCACCGTCCCGTCGAGCAACTACACTCAGGGGCAGAACGACTCCGACAAGACGGACTTCGAGACTAACTTTAAGCCGTACGCGAACCGCTCGGTGGACGACATTCCGTCGTTCATCATCGCCACCAGCATCAAGACTGGCGGCGGAAGCGCGAACCTTGGGGTGAACGGAGCAGTCACTCCGGTGGTGTTCGAGTACAACCCTCCAGCTACGCACGACATCGAAGTGAACGCGCTGACACTCCTGTTCGAGGACGTGACCGCTTTCGCCTTCGGCAACAACTTCATCCGCAACGGCTTGGCCACGTTGACCAACGGCTTGCTGCTGGAAATCAAGGCGAGCGACGCAGCAGTGTCCCCGTGGCAGAACATGAAGAGGACGCGGGACATCATCGAAATCTGTGACGACTTCAGCATCGTCACGGGTACTACGAACTTCTTGAGAGCGAAGATCCACCTGCCCCACAACCTCCGCCTGTCTCGGGCTGGGACCTTTGCAACGCCCGACTACCTGCGGCTCACCGTGCGGGACGACCTCACCACCATCGACTTCGGCGAAGCGCACTTCCAAGGGACAAAGCTATGAGCGTTGGTCATCTTGATGCCGTCGCTCCCCCTGTTGCCGCCGACGGCAAGCCCTTCGTCCTGCCCAACTCGTTTCCCGGAGAGGTGCTCCTCAACTTCGCGGGTTGCTCCGACAAGCTCAGCCCGGCGGAGCGCTTTGGCGGCAGCTTGCTCGCGGTTGAAAAGCAGGGCGTCGGTTCTGCGTCAGTGGACGCTGACTTTCTCGACGGCATCTTTCTCGCTGGCGGACATGTCGATTGGGACGGAGGGAGCTGGGGAAGTTCGGTCTACATGGAGCTGTGGGCTCCGGCCTCCACCGTGAAGGACCCTGCGTCGCCGGGCACCGGCAACTGCAATCTCGTTCCGACGGGGCTGCCGGGGCTCAACATCATCGTTCCTGCCGCAGGCAACGGCGCGAAGGACCTCGACGTGCCTGTGCCTGTGCCCGCCAATGACAACGAGACGAACGCGCAGAACGGGTTCTGGGACTACTCGGAGCCTTGGCTGGGCAAGGGCACGGTCTCTCCGAATCCCGCCGTTGGGAAGTACAACCTCTTTGACCAGCCGTTGGAGCTGGCTCACTTCGCGAAGCTGCATCTCTTTCACGACCAAGGCCAACGCGACATGATTGCTCCGGCCATCAAGCCGAAGTGGATCTTGCCTGAGTGGAAGATGAAAATCGTCATCGACAACGCGGACGCCAACAAGACGTTCCGGGTCGGCCTCGACCTGCTCATCGCCCGAAGGAAGTCCGTATGAGCTGGCTCTGGGGTCACGTCGGCAAGTCGTTCTTCGACTACTGGACGCTCGCACACCTGTCGTTCTGGTTCGTCTACGGCAGCTCGATGTGCGCGCTGAAGGTCAAGCGCCCCTTCGGGCTGCTCGCAGGTCTCTCCATCGCCCTCTCGTGGGAGATTTTCGAGCGCTTCGCGGAGCGGCTCTGGCCGACGGTCTGGCTGTCGCCTGAGTCGTGGTGGAACGCGTGGATTTCAGATCCACTGACGTGCGTCGTCGCGTTTCTCGTGGCAAGTTACGGCTTCGACAAGTGGCGAAAGCCGTAGGGAGATCCGATGCCTGTTTCAGCCCCGCTCATCTGCGCCAATTGCGAGAAGGCGCTTCAGGTCCACTTCGCGTGGTGCCCCTTCTGCGGCACGGAGCGCGAGTCGGCGGAAGCGCACTTTCCGACTGAGTGGAAAACTCCGACCGCAACGGACGCGCGCGTCGGCTTCTCGACCCCGAAGATGTTCAACCCGGTAAGCTGGTTGGTGCGGAAGTTCACCGGCTCGAAGGCCAGTCACGCGTTCTTCGTCTACCACGACGCGGATTTCGACATGAACATGGTCATGGAGGCCCACGAGCTGGGCTTCCGGTTGACCCCGCTGAAGCACTTCGAGAAGCACAACAACATCTTGCGGCTGGTCTCTCCGAAGAACCCCATCGACTTCGGGGTGAAGCTCGTCGCGCGGCGGTATCTCGGGACGATGTACGACTACGCCTCGCTGTTCGGGATGATTGTGGTGATGGTGGGGCGGTGGCTCAAGCGCAAGTGGAAGAACCCGGCCCGCAGCTCCAAGAACGTCTACTGCTCCGAAGCGGTCATTCTGGCGATGAAGCAGTCGCCCGGCTACGAGAAGATGGACCTCGACACCGAGAGCACGCCTCAGGACCTCTACGACTGGTTCGAGAAGACGGAGGGGTCCGATGCCTCAGCCGGGCCTCATTGAGCCCGCCACGGGGCTGGTAGACGGCTTCAACACCCTGTTTCTGTCGAGTTCGATGTACGTGCCCGGTTCGGTTCAGGTGTGGCTGAACGGGCAGATGAAGCGCAAGGACTGGGACGACGGGTGGACGGAGCTGGGGTCGAACAAGATCCTCCTGAAGGAAGCGCCCATTCCCGGTGACGTGGTACAGGTCTTCTACCGGCCTCTCTGAGCCCGAAACACGAACTTCACCGTACAGCCGGACTGAGGTAGGTTCGGCCCCGAGGAGCGCCATGACCCAAGATTTCACCAGTGTGACGCTGTTTTTCTCCGCACTTCGTGCCGCGCTGTTGAATGACGCCGGGATGACGGTGGAGCGCACCCTTGGCACGTACGATTCGATTCTGACCTCTCCGTACGGGTTCGCACGTCTCCGCATGGTCGTCGTTTCCCCGACTGTCTCGGCCATCGGTCTCGTGACGGGTAGCGACGCGGACACGCTCGCTGCGCTGCCGGTTGATCCTGAGCTGTCCCTCCCCTTCAACACCACCAATCCTGACCGTTTCGTTGGTTCGATTCAGTGGTGGCCCGAGCGGGGCCTGTTGCAGATGTACCTCACTCCGAAGCCGCTGAACCCGGACACCGCTGGGAACGTGCTCCGTTGCTACCGTGTCGAGTACGACGCGGTTCACAACACCGTCAACGTGCGCCACGAAAATCCGCCCGAGAACGAGTTCGAGCCCAATTTCAAGGTTTCCGGCGGTCCGTACATCGAGTCCGGGGTGTAGTCGATGGCGGACAATCGGCTCGACCCAGACATCAACCTGCTCGGCTACTGGGGCCTCGACGAGGCCCTAGAGACCGACAACGCCTTGGACGGGGCGACGAATTTTGCTGCCGCCGACTTGGTCGCTACGGGTGCGAGTGGCGTTCAGGCTGGACGTGTCGGATCCGCTCGTCAGTTCAGCGGCTCCGCCAGCTATGCGACCGTACTGTCCGCTCGTCTTCGCTTGCTCGGAGACCTCACGCTCATGGCGTGGGTGAATCTTACCAGCTACAACTCCTCCGGCTCTCTCCTGCGCACGGTTGTCTCCTGCGGAGGTCCGCTCACGAGTGACTTCCTGCTCTACGGCCTCTACGTCGATTCAGCGGGTCGGCTCGTTTACAAGCATGACGCGATGACGGGGGCGGTGATTGTCCGCACCGCGCCCGCTCTCATCAAGACCGGGCAGTTCTATTGCGTCGCGGTCCGTCGCTCGGCGAGCGGGCCGAATCAGAACATCGAGTTCGTCGTGGACAACGTCGTCATCCCGGTCGCCGATGTGACCGTGAACGCCATTCCTGTGGCGTTCCCGGTGCCTCCGCCGGGCTTGAACAACTCAACCACCTTCAGCATCGCTCGCTCCTTGCGGGAGACGGACGCTGCTTACTGGCATGGGCTACTCGACGAAGTGTCCGTTCACGACGTGGCACGCCCCTACCAGCCTTACTTGCGGGGCGCGTACTACCGGGTCGCCATCCGCAACGCGACTTCTCGACTCACCGCTCCCAACAACATTGTCTCCGTGTCCTCAGCGGACATGGGCGCGGGCGTTCGGTGGTGGTGCTACGAGCGCGATAAGGACCTGTACGTCGTGAAGGAGTCGCCGCTCGGGTTCTTCGGTTCAGAGACACGACTGACGCAGACCGGTGGTGGCAACTCGACTTTGGCTGGGAAGCCTGAGCTGATTTACGATGCTGCCACCGATACCCTGCTTGTCTTGTTCGTCACTGGAAATCGGATCTTCAAGCTCACTGCTCAATCGACGGACGACCCCGCCACCATCAGTATGCCGTTCACGTCGGACACGGGCAGCATCATCAAGGCGCTGGAGAATGTTGACGGTGGCGCGTTTGCAAACGGCGGTGGCATTCGGGACACGAGACCTGAGGACATCACGTACGTCAACCGTCAGCCAGTCAAGGTGTTCTACACAGACCCCACTTTGAGCATGGGCAACGGTGGTGGCGCAGGTCTCAACCAGTTCTCGACCGCGAGCGTCTCCGCTCCTTCTATCGCTTTCATGGATCGGCCTGCCCCGGACGGGTTCGGTTTGGCAGTGGGACCTCGTGACAGCACTCAGAGCGGGTACCGCATCTTCAAAATGGAGGGCGGCGGCAACGCGCTACTCGGCAACGCAGTGTACGTGCCCTCAGGCTTTTTCTACTTCTTCCCAGTGACTCCTTCCTTCGGCGACGTGTTCTACGCCGAGGCGCTCACGCGGAACGGCAAGCCCTCCGGTGTCTTCACCAACGCCCTCGTGTACCGAAACTTCGAGCCGAATCTTGTAGGGCTCACCTACAAAATCGGGGCTGAGGGAGACGGGACTCAGACGCTGTCGGCGGGAAATGGCGGCGGGCTGCTGGCGAACATTGATCTCACCTATGTCAACCGCACCCCGGTCAAGCTAAGTGGGAGCGACACTCCAGCCTTCAATCTCGGTGGCGGCGGCGGCCACCACGGGAAAGTAACCACCAGCGGTACTCGTAGACCCGGCGCACTACCTATCGAGCAGGAGCTACTATGAACGAGCAACCCTACCGCGTCGAAATCCTGTCTCCCGCCGAGACAGACGCCTTCCTCCGCAGCCGCATGAGCGGCCCCGAGAATCGCTCCGCCACGAGGTCGATGAGGGTCGCGGGGTTCGAAATCAAGGGCGAGTTCTTTCTCACCGCCCGGAACACGGAAAGTAACGAAGTCGAGTGGGAGCACTCCGAGAAGAACCTCATCACCGACTTCGGTCGAAGGCAGTGGATGGAGAACCGTTGGTGGAGTGCGGAGCTTGCCTTCGCTCCTTCGATTGAGGCTCCGCAGACTGGGCGTTACTCGATCAGCACCACCGGTACTCAGGTCGTGGACTCCGGAGGTCTCACGCCGGGTAACACACCCGCCACGCACACCAAGGCGTTCTCGTTCGTCTTCACCGCCCCCGGCACGAATCGGTCTCTCGGGACGATCGCTCTCGGACGGACCTCGACTTCAAGCGCCACACACGGCATCGAGCAGCTCATCTCTTTTGCGCTGCTGACTCCGCCCAAAACCCAGACGACGGTTCAGACCCTCGAAGTCGTCTATCGCGTTTCGATGAACCCTATTGCGTAACGGAGAACCTCTCGTGTCCACCAAAGAAATCTTCGGCTTCCTCACGATTCCGCCGCGCGAGAACTCATCCGGCCCGGTGCAGACTGAGGTTCAAGCCGGGAACGTCTTCTTCAAAGGCGTCACCCGTCGCCGTACCATCCAGTTCTGGGACACGAACCTCAGCGGCTCCACCCCCGGTATTCGGCTCCAACCGTGGAAAAACGCGTCCAAGCTGGTGGATGACGATGAAACAGTTGGGCACAGCTTTCTCTTTAACGGGACTTACACGGACTATCCGCAGACGCCACCCGCGCCGACCATCGGTACGCTGGACTACAGGAAGTTCCGCGCCACCGGATTGACGACGACCATCGCCAGTTCGGCGATTTCGAGAGTCATCGGCTCCGTGGGTGCCGTAGACCTGATGCAGTCGGAGGTCTACCAGACCAACAACACCGTCATTTCCATCAACGACGTTCCGCTGGAGTACACCCAAATCGGCATCGTCTATCAGCACCCCGTGGTTGCGGGTGGGGCCGACCTTACCATCGCGACGCTGGGACAGAGCTTCGTCTCGCACTCTGACGGTCACTACACCGACTTCCCAATGATGGAGGCGCACGCGCACAACGTTCTGCGCATTCGGACCGGGCCGGACGCCGGGATGTACTTCGTTCGGTACGTTGATTACGTCAACAACCGGCTGTACCTGATGAACCTCGACGGGACGCTGTTCTCCGCCCAAGCAGGAAGTCAGACCTTGGTGCAGTGGGACACTGGTCCGGGGCGGCGCGCCTACTTCAACGAGGTGTCGATTCTTCAAGCTTCGACAGGGACTGTGGTGACCGGGGGAACTTTCCGGCCCGGTCGTGCTCGCAACAGCTTCATAATGCGCGTCGTCTTCGACAAGACAGGGTCCGACGCCTCAGCCGTGGGTACCGAGCAGCAAGGGAGCTACTACGTCGCCTTGAAGCCGTACACGCACGGCGACGGTCTTACCAACAACATCACGTTGGGGCCGGACATGGGGCGTTTGTTCGACACAGCGCTCCAGAACAGCTCTCAGCTCGCTCCGTACAGCTTTGCTTTCTGGGATGGTGGTTGCCACGGTATCGTCGTGGATGAAGCGCGAGACCGCGCTTGGTTCACGTACTCGAACAACTCGAATCAATCAGGCATCGGATTCTGGAAATGGAAGACGGTGGAGAGCTTCCGCGAGATTGCCAACTATCTCGGCACCGGAGCGCACAAGACGTTCGTGACGCCGAGCATCAACCTCGGAGCGGGGGACCAGCCCGGCGACATCAAGATCAGTCCCTCCGGCGTGGTCTACATCAGCGTTTACCACGGGACCGCTGGCAACGCCGGGCTCGTCATCATCAACCCAGACCTGACGACTTCGCAAGTCCTCGTCGCGCCGCTGGCAGGCACCGGAGACACTATCGGGGGCACCGCGCCGAGTATGACCCTGACTGATGCCGCCGCGCTCTTCACTGCGCAGCACGTTGGTCGCTCCATCACCATCGCGAGCGCGACCTCGGGCGCGAACAACGGCACGTTTCTCATCACGGGGTACACGAGCCCCTCCGTCATCACCTACCAGAACCACGCCGGAGTTGCGGAAGCCTTCACAGGGACGTGGTCCATCCTTGGTTTCCCCAGTTCGACGGTCTTTGGTTCTGCGCTGGACAGCACGCGCGCCCGCACCGCTTCATCGACTTCGACAGATGGCTCGAACAACGTGACTTGCGCGACCGGCGGGTTCACGAACTCCGACATTGGGCGCGCCATCAAGCTCACGGGTCTCGGTGGGGACAGTGGTACCTACAAAATCGACACTGTTGGTGGTGCGACGACTGTCGGCGTGACGACCCTCGCAGGTGCTGCTGTCACGTTCACCACGCAATCCGGTGGGTCGTTCGAGATTGGCGACCGGGTTTACTTCTTCTTCTTCACGGGGGCGCAGGGAGCGGGAAAGATCAACTACATGGAGTCGCTCGCTCCGGGCACCTTTCTCACCCGAACGGTTGCGATGACCAACGGCTCCAACATCAACATTCGGGGGAAAGTTGGTGAGTCGGCCAAAGTCAGCATCGACCCTGCGAATGGCAACGTCTACTGGTTGTCGAGCGACGTGCAGCAGCAGGTCAACAAGTACAACGTCACGACGAACGCGCACTCGCTTCTGAATGTTGCTGATGTGCAGTCTCCTGCCGGAGGCACCGGGACCGTCGGCACCATCACCGCTTTCACCGCCATCTTGGTGAATCCGAAGTTCGACGAAATCTGGGTCGGCACTGACCAAGGCCAAGTTCGCGTCGTGAAGAGCACGTTCGCCGCTGGGACCGTCAAGCGGTACTACGGCGCTGACAACGGGACGTACGCCAACCCCGCAGGGTTCTTTCGTCCATCCGGCGGTACAACCACCACTCTCGCGAACTACGTGCGCCAGCTTTGGCTGCACCCCGACGGGCGCGTCTCAGCCTTCTTGTCTGATGTCTCCGCATCCAGCGCGACGCAGCCTTACGCGTACTACTCGCGGGAGGCTGATTGTTGGACTTGGAAGGAAGGCATCTCGTTGTACATGGTCGGACTCACCCCCTACATGCCCGCTCTGGTTTTCGATTCAATCGGCAACTTCCTCCACCTCACCCCGAGCTTGGGTGGGTCGGGAGGCAGTGGACCGTGGGTGAGCTTTGGTAGCGTGGAGGTGCAGTACCAGTGGGACAACGGCAACTCCCGGTGGATTCCTCTGGAGGTCCAGCAAGGTTTTCTTCCGAACAAGTCGGTCTCAGACACCACCAACTCGCCCGGCTGCCTGACCAAGCCGATTCACGCGGGGCTGGAAGACGTTCTGTACGGGGTGAAGCTGGGCTTCACCAAGCTCGGCGGCGCGACGCCTGCGAACAACGAATTTCTTGGACGAGCTGGGCAGAAGAACGTTGCTCAGACGGATGGTGCGACGAACGGAACGACGACCTTCGCAGGTTCGGGATTCATCTCTGGGGACGTTGGAAAGCTTCTACGCATCGAGACCAGCACCGTTCCGGCAGACCAAGGCGTCTACAAAATCATCACCTTCACGTCCTCGATTGCCGTCATCTTGGCGAAGATGAACGGTGGCACCTTCGCACCCGGAAGTGCCACCGGAATCACCTACTCCATCTGGGACATGGGGAGCCCCGGTTCGAACGCGGGTCCGGAGACTGCGACCGTTCTGCTGGCGGACGGGTTCGGCAAGGACAACACGCAGGACATCAGCGGTATCACGTACGACACCTACCACTTCAAGACGCTTCTCGAAGAGAACGTGGAAGGCACCAAGTTCGCTGTGACCAACCCCATCGGGGTTCCGGGTGGTCAAGGGATGAAGGTGTACTACGAGTCCTATCCTCGAAGCGGCGCGGCGTCGATCAACGGGCACGACCACGCGACTACACAGCTCCGAGCACTACCTGCTGAGTGGGTCGGCGGTGGCTTCGATGGCTCCAAGTTGGTGGACAGCTTCTTGGACGGACTCATGGACGGTACGTCCAATCGGGGCCTTATGTGGTCCTCGCCCGGCAACACGAGCGTCTGGTACGGAACGGTGACTGCTGACGGCTACGGTTTCCTCACCTATCTCAACTCCGTGCTTGGCTGCTGCCCGATGGTGGACATCGGAGCGGACGCGGAAGTGGGCTACGTCATCGTTCGTGGGCGCACCATCAACCCGCAGAACCTGATTTCCACGAACACCAACCACGGTCTCAAGGCGACGCTCTACAAGGCGAGTAACGCCAACGGGACACCTGTTGGGTCTCTCGTCCAGAACGGAACCGGCGACTCCATTACGTTCGCCACTCCCAACGTGTCGTTGACTGATGCGGCTGCGCTTTTCACAGCAGCCCACGTCGGGCAGTTCATCACCATCACGGGAGCGACGACAGCGGCCAACAACGGCTGCTTCCCCATCACCAGCGTCACTCCCGGAACCGTCCTCGTCTACACGAACGCCGCCGCCGTCGTCGAGTCGTTCGCAGCGGTGACGTGGGTCATCACCAAGTACGGCACGCGGACTACCGGCACCGCCAATCTCACGGCCTCCGGTACGAACACGATTACGGTGACGACAGGCGACTTCTTGGGTCCAATCGCGCTCGCCTCCCTTTCGAACGGCTCAGTGGTGAGCGGAGGAAACACGCTCACGAATGCGGCAGCCACTTTCCTTCAGAGTCACGTTGGAATGGTGCTGAAAATCACCTCGGTTGGGGATGTTGGTGCCTACCGAATCGTTTCCATCACGGGAGGTGGAACCATCGCCACTGTCACGAACCTCGACCAGACCGCGAAGCAGTGGAGTGGGACGGTGGGTAGTGTGGTGTACGAGGTGCGGAACGGTGTTCGCGAAGAGGACGTGATTTGCACTCCGAGCGTGGCCGCCGCGACGCAGCGTTTCTGCGTTGAACGATTGCTGACCTCGACTTCCATGCAGGTCCGGAATGTTCCGCACACCAGCTTGGTGGGTTCGAACTGGCAGTGTCAGGTCCCGACTTGGGACAAGGTGAAGCGGGTCTCGTACAGCACCGAAGCAGTGCCGCCGGACGTGAAGAACAATGGGACGTGGGTTTGTCATGACGGTCGTGAGCGGTACGACTTTCAAGACTTCAAAATCTACATGGACCTCGCCGACCTCACTGTCGCTCAGCGGACCGGACGGTGGTGGCAGTTGCAGATGATGCCGCGCGGGGTCAACGCCACCTCTGGAGATTTCTACTTCAGCAACTTCGAGTTCTACTCGCCGTCAGGCGCTCGTCTCGGAGTGAGCCAGAACACGTTCACGAACAACTCGCTCCAGAACAGCGACTTCCTGTCATCGCACGTCAGCCGGTTGGACTTCATTCAGAGCCGCTACGACGCGATGACCGTTCCTGCCGGGTTCAACGGCACGGTGGATCTGGGAGGCGCGAACGGTGACACGCTCACGCTGACGACCGGCGGCAACAAGTTCCTCGGCTTTCAAATCGACACGCACGCCGACGGCGTCACTGTGGCGGGCGCTGGCGGAAACATCACGTCCGCGACTGCGGTCTTCACCACGTCCGACGTGGGTCGCTTCCTGCACATCACGGCGTCGGTCGGGAGTCTGGACCTCGGGTACTACCGCATCGCCACGAGGGTCAGCGCGACCGCCATCACGGTTGTCCCGCCTTCCGGGACCGGTACGGTGACGTTCACGGGGACGACGGGCTGCGTGTTCACCGTCCACGAGGGCATCTCCGGTACGGGCTCCGCCCCAGACCGCATCGTGTTCCTCGACGACCTGACGCGCGAGTACACCATCGCAACCATCAACGACACGCTCACCACCATCACGATTGTGGAGGGGCGGCAGACAGCGGTGACTGGTAAGCAGTGGGAGATTCGCCGTCCCGCGTTCGAAACCGCTTCGGGTGCCGTGGACTCAACGAAACTCGCCCGACTTGTTGAGCCTGCTACAACCTACCCGCTTCAGACAGGCGATGTGGCTTGCGACAGTCGGGGCGCACTCCGGTTCTGGGCGGACGACATCGGCTCCGGTAATCAGCGGACCAACGGGGTGTTGGCTGGCGGGAACAAGGTTCTCACCGGCACGGACTTCTGCTCGGATGATGTGGGTCGGCTCCTGTACATCGTCAACAGCGCGACGGCGGCCAACAACGGCATTTTCCGAATCACGGCGGTGAACGTGGGGGGCACCACGGCGACCGTGGACAGCGCCTATCCCGGTGGGACCATTCCCAACTTCACTGCCGACGCGGGACCGATTACCTACAAGGTCTACGGGGACCGTCGCTTCAAAATCACCAAGCAGGTAACGACTCTGAGGGCGTAGATGACGCTGTCGTCCATCAGTCCCATCACGCTTGAGGGACAGCCTCAGGAGCTTTCGTCCTTCACGCGGGCGGGGGTTCTGTACGTGCTGTGGCACACGCCTATCTCGGACATTGGGCTCAAGCGTCTGCACTGGAAGCCCCACACTGGGCTCGATTTCACCGAGGTCACGCCCGCGCTGGGTGTCAACTTCACCAACGTGACGGCTGTTCTCCAACCTTCGACGGATCAGCTCGTCGTCATCTGGGACGACGGGACGGCGGTGGCGGGGTCTGTGGACGGAAACATCGTGAGCGCGCGGTTCAACGTACTCACCGGGGTGCTCATCTCAGGACCGACGGTCTTGTTCCCCGGCTCACAGGCGAAGGTCAGTTACCGTACGGTCCCCGGAAATCAGCTCGCGCTCTACTACGTCACCGTGAAGTCGGGCGGGGTCTACGGGCGGCTGAGTCTTGATGGTGGGGTGACGTGGCAGTCGGGGGAGCCACTCATCACGAATCAGGTGCTCGGGACCACCAAGGTTGAGGTCGTTCCCTACGATTCAGAGCATGTCTCCATCGCGCAGTTGGGTAGCGACCCGAGGAACCTGTCCGAGATTGGGATGTTCCAACGGACGCGGCCCCTCTCTTCCATCGTCAAAATTACTCCGGGAGAAGTCGGGCACCCTCTTGACGGGGATACCCTCG
>Ga0315276_10002132_pt1 | contig 17998 bp, 15 predicted proteins | sample YL17G05_0_MG_FD_204542 | JGI IMG/M metagenome (GOLD analysis project Ga0315276, IMG submission 204542) | Sediment microbial communities from Yellowstone Lake, YNP, Wyoming, USA - YL17G05_0 | ecosystem: Environmental > Aquatic > Freshwater > Lake > Sediment | place: USA: Wyoming | collected... | reverse complement strand
CCCGCCAGCGCCATTCTGGTGCGCGTGGTGTGGAAATGGCTTTCAAGGCTGCCCGCACGGGGCCGAACCCGCACTCGCCTGACCTCGGACGCGCGGCAAGACGCTAGCCGGAACAGCTAGCCGGAACGAGTAAGCATCCCCCGGCAAAGCTGGGGGCTTTGTACTTCGTGAACCGCTCAAAGCGGCTGTTTCTGGGCGCCGCTCACGAGCGGCGTCCGGGAGCCACCCGAAGGCGGCGGGCTACTGGAGCCGCAACTGCTCCGCCTGCTTGTCTTCCACCTCCTGCGCCCGGATGTACGCTCGAATCACCGTCTCATCGCGGCCGACGGTCGACACGAAGTACCATCGTGCCCAGAAGTGCTGCCCCACGAAGTTCCGCTTCACCTCCAAGAACCGCCGCGCAATCTGGATCGCGCTCTTCCCCACCACCTGCGACACCGCGTACTTCGGCGGTATCGACAGCAGCATGTGCACGTGATCGGGCATCAGGTGGCCTTCCTCGACCGCGCTCTCCTTGTGCTCCGCCAGGGTCCGGAACAGCGGCCCCAGTTGCTTGCGCCCCCCCCGTACAACACCTTCCGCTGGCACTTCGGGATGAACACGTGGTACTTGCATTCCCAGCGCGTGTGGTTGAGACTTCGGCAGTCGTCCATTGGAACTGCTCTTCGTGTGGCTTTGGCGGCTCACGAGGGGGAGTTCCTTCTCTTGCTCCCGGAACTGTCAAACTGCGACTGCCTCCCCGGCAAATCCGGGAGGTCCGCCACGTGGACGTGGCCGCTGCCGTCCACCACCACGCCGCGTGGATACATGAACTGACCGTTGCCGCTGCCTTGTGCACCCCATTGGGTCAGATAGGTGCCGCTGCTGGTGAACAGTTGGATGCGGTGGTTGTCAGTGTCCGCCACGCGCATCGACGCGGCGACTCTGGATCAGCAACTGGACGAGATCGAGCGCGAGCGGGGCCAGCTGCGGGCGTTGATTCGCGAGCTCGAAGCCTGGCAAGGTCAGTCTGAGGCGGCTGAGGGCCGGATTCGGTCCGTCGAGGACCTCTTGAAACAACTGAGCCAGCGTCTGGACGAGCCTCTGACCTGGGACGTCAAGCGGCAACTGGTTGAATCGCTGGCCGGCGGCATACGGGTGGAGACGATAGCGGTGGACAGGACGAAGGAGATCAGCGCGACCACAGCCTATTGTTTCTCCACGCCGTTCACTCGAATTGCAGGCCGCACCCCTGGGTTCATCGCCCGCCATCACCGTATCCGCTGCGTCATCGGAGAATCATGGCGGCGCAGCCGTCATGAGAAGCGTGAGGCGGAGTGGCACGTGCCACCACTCCGCCCCATCAGTCGCCGAGCCGCCCCTACCGCGCCAGTTTCGCCGCGTCCCTCACGAGCTGCGAACCGATCACGTTGCGTTGGATCTGGTTCGTGCCCTCGTAGATCTGCGTGATCTTGGCATCGCGCATCATCTTCTCGACCGGGTAGTCGGTCATGTAGCCGTAGCCGCCCAGCAACTGCACGGCGTCGGTGGTGACCTTCATCGCCGTGTCCGAGGCGAACACCTTGGCCATCGCCGAGAGGTGCCCGATGTCCTTCGTGTCGCCCTTGTCGATGCGGTCGGCGAGCCCGTAGATGAGCCCGCGCGCGGCCTCGATCTGCATGGCCATGTCGGCCAGCATCCACTGAACGCCCTGGAAGGCGAGGATGCTCTTGCCGAACTGCTGGCGATGATGCGCGTACTTGAGCGTCTCCTCCAGCGCGCCCTCGGCAATGCCCAACGCCTGCGCCGCCACGCCCGGGCGGGAGACATCGAAGGTCTTCATCGCCACGATGAAGCCCAGGCCCTCGCGGCCCAGCAGGTTCGCAACCGGCACGCGGGCGTCGTCGAACACCAGCTCCGAGGTGACGCTGGCGCGGATGCCCATCTTCGTCTCCTTCTTGCCGAAGGAGAAGCCGGGCGTGCCCTTCTCGATGATGAAGCACGAGGCCCCGCGGGCGCCCTTCTCGGGCTGGGTCAGCGCGACCGTCGTGTAGATGTCCGCCTCACCGCCGTTGGTGATGAAGACCTTCGTCCCGTTGAGGACGTAGTGGTCGCCCTCGCGCCGCGCGGTGGTGCGCAGCGAGCCGGCGTCCGAGCCCGCCATCGATTCGGTGAGCCCGAAGGCGGCCAGCTTCTCCCCCGCCGCCATGGGAGGCAGGAACCTCTGCTTCTGCTCCTCCGAACCGTAGAGCAGGATGGGGAACGCGCCGAGCGCCGTGCCGGCGAAGGCCAGCGCGATCCCGGAGCAGGCCTTGGACAGCTCCTCGGTGACCAGGCACATGTTGGTGATGCCCATGCCGTCCTCGACCAGCCCGTCGTAGGCGGTCGGCACGAACACGCGGAACAGGTCCACCTTCGCCATCTCCCGGACGATGTCCCAGGGGAAGGTCCCCTCCTCGTCGTACTTCGCCCGGACGGGCTTGACCTTCTCCTCGGCGATCGTCCGCGCCAGGTCGCGGATGGCGCGCTGCTCCTCGCTAAACAGATGCTCCATCGACTCCCTCTCCCCTGCCCCGCATGGGCCGCATCTCGCCCCGCGTGGCCCGCGCGGTCCGGCGGACGCCACTGCGGAGCGGCTGGTGTGAGACCGGTCCCGGGCAGGGAGCCCGTCGCCGGAACGAAGTGCCGCGCACTGTACACCGTCCCGGGGCCCGGCGTCAGGCCCCGGGCGCTCGCCCGATCCACCGGTCAGTCCCGGGTCAGGATCTCCAGCGCCTCGACGATGGCGCGGGGATCCCGCGTGAGCCCCTTCGCACCAGAGTGGCTGGTGTCCTCCCAGGCACGGTAGCCGCGGTAGCGATCGCGGCTTGCCCGGGCGAACTCCGCCGGCTCGCCGAACGAGGCGCTCTCGTGCGGCACCTCGATCAGCCCGGCGGCGTTGTCCGCCCCGCGCGGCCAAAACGCCTGCACCCGCGACAGGAACTCGTCGCGCGCCTGGGCCACCTCGGCGATGCGCAGGCCGTCCGTGTCCATGGCCAGCAGTTGCGACATGAGCCAGGGTTCGTCCTGCCGCTGCATCCGCTTGAGTCTGCCGAGGAGCGGGTTGCGCGCCGCGGCGAAGCCGAGGAAGGGCGTGTCGAAGGTGATGACGCTGCGCACTCCCGCGAGCGGGGGCGCGCCGAGTTCGGGGTAGTCGTCGAGCAGGGTGATGGCGGCCAGCGCATCGAGCCCGCCCATGCTGTGGCAGACGAGGTCCACTTCCGCCGCGCCGCCGGCGGTCCCGGCCGCGGCGCGGTCCTGCTCCACGAGCCGTGCCAGGTGTGCGCCGAAGCGGATGAAGTCCTCGTAGCGGGGCGCGGCCCCGTCCCGGCGGAAGTCCACGAACGTGGCGAGGTCCGGATTCGCGCAGACCCCGGGCAACTGGCTCGCGAAGCCCGGCGCGCGGCTCCCCGGCTCGCCCCAGCACGAGCGCCCGTCCTCGTCCGTGAAACCCGGGACGAAGTAGACGCGCCGGCGCAGGGTGAGCGGACGCTCCGTCCAGCGCCAGAGCGTGTTGCGCGCCCGTGCGCGCGCGGCGGCGATCACCTTGAGGTTGGCCACGCGCTCCTCAGGACGACATCGAGATCCGTGCCCACGCCGAGCACGACGCGGGCGGGCGAGCGCCGATCGAGCGGCCGCGCGCAGCCCGCGTGGACGAAGAGACCCGCCAGCAGGCTCGAGGGCGGCCGCGAGCCACGGCGGACGACGCCCGCCTCGCCGCCGAGCGGCCACGGCCCGGCCGAATACGCCACCTGCACGAGCAGGACGCTCAGCGGCGCGGCGCCCGCCCGCCACTCGCTCTGGACCGAGGGCGCAAGCACGAGGCTCGACGCCAGGCCGGGCAGGTGGTCGAGGGCGAGGGCGGCCGCCGGCGCGAGGCTCGCGCCGCCCTGGTGCGCCGGCATCCGCAGCCTTGCCCAGGTGACGAAGCGGCGCCGGTAGTCGGCCGGAAAGGAGCGGAGCGTGGGCAGTGGCAGGACAAGCGGCGCCCCCTCGAGAGCGAGGTCCGCGCCCGCGTGGCCGCCCGTGTCGAATCCGGCGACGAGCGCGGCGAAGACGCGCGCCTCGGGCCACACGCCGCTCGCGGCTATGCGCACCGGGTATTCGCGCGGCTCGCTGCCGCGAGGTCCGTCCCCGGTCGCTTCGCCGCCCAGGGCGTAGCGGCCGTATCGGTACTGGAGCGCGAGTCGGCCGCCCGCGACACAGCGCGACACCTCTGCTTCCGCGCCTCCGCAGCACCCCCCCCGGGAGAGCCTCAGCGCCGCGGCCTCCACGCTGAATCCACGGTCCGCCCGGCGCGCGCGCAGGTCGTCGGCCTGCGTGAGGAAGGACTCGCTGGTGAAAGGCCGCGTCAGCGCAGGGAACTCTGAGTGGATCTGGGCGCAGGCAGGAGTGATGGCCGGCACGGCCAGCAGGACGGCCGCGGTGACGGCACTGCAGACTCCTGCGGCGCGGAACATGACGCGAGGCTAGCAGCCGGGGCTCGCCAGGCGCCACTCGCGCGAAGCCCCGTCGCGTGAGCGATCGGGGCATCGGCGGACGGGGCCTTGGACGACCGCGCTCCGCAGCCCGCGCGGCCAGTCCCGGGGCTTCTCGGATCAGTTGAGGCGCACCATCCGTTCGGTCCGCGTGCCCCAGGGCGTGACCAGCCGCACGAAGTAGAGTCCAGCGCCCGAGACGCCGCCGTCCCGGCCGTGGCCATCCCAGCGCCAGGCTTGCGCTCCGGCAAGGAACTCGCCCTCGAAGTCGCGCATGCGCCGTCCGGAGACGTCCACGATCTCAAGCCGCGCGTGCCCCGCCACCGGCAGCGAGAAGCGCAGCAGCGTCATGCTCCGGCTCGGGTTCGGCAGCGGACGCGCGAGCGCCAGCACCTCCGCTCCGCTGCCCCACACCCCGGCCATCGCTTCCCCAATGTGGAATAAGCTGTCGCTCACCCCGCTCCCGCCGTTCAGCGCCGCGTCGTACGCCGTCACCCGCACCAGCGCGCTGTCGCTCGTCTGAAGCGGCAGGAGCCAGTAGTACGAGCCCGTGTTCTCGAGACCGCGAGCGACCGCAGACCACGGGCCCGCCGGGCCCGAGAGCGAGCAGTCCACGTCCACCGAGTCCACGCCGACATTGTCGTTCGCCGTCCAGCGGATGACATGTATCGAGCCCTGCAACCAGACTTCTCCACCCACCGGCGAGGTCAGGGTCACCGCCGGCGCCGCCGCGTCCACGAACGTCGCCGTCAGGGACTTGCTTCCGCTCATGATCAGGATCACCGAGTCGGCACTGCTGGTCGTGTCGCCGCTCCATCCCGCGAAGGCCCAACCCTCCGCGGGCACGGCGTCCAGCCGGACACTCGTGCCGTAGGGATAGGTCGCCAGGTCCGGGCTCTTCGTGACCGTCCCGCTCCCGACCATGCTCACCGCGAGCGGATACTCGTCCGCCGAGAACGTCGCGGCGATCGTGTGCCCGGCCGTGACGTTGCTGAACGTGTAGCTCGTGTCCGGCGTCACTGCGCCGCCATCCACCGTGAGCGCGAGCACGTGGTAGCCGGTGGCCGGGGCGATGCTGAAGCTCTGGCTCGCGCCCTCGACCACGTACACGGTGCCGTTCGGCGTGACGCTGCCACCCGCGCCCGCGGAAGCCGTGATGGTCCAGCGGTCGATGGTGAAGTTCGCCGCGCTCGAGTCACGGCCGACGTTGCCCGCCGCATCACGGGCAAGGACCCGCACGCGCGCGGTGCTGGTCGGCACGTTGGGCACGGTCCATGACCAGGAGCCGCTGTTGGCGATACCGTTCGCCAGCGCGTTGGGGAACGTGGCGCCGCCGTCGGCCGACCAGGCCAGGTCCACGCCGGTCACGCCCACGGCGTCCGTGGCGGTCCAGGTGATCGCGTGCGTCGAGCCCGCCTTCCAGGTCTCTCCACCATCGGGCGACGTGACGTTCACGACCGGCGCCGTGTAGTCGCCCGGCGTCCCCGAGTTGGTGAAGGTGTCCGTGAAGGGGGTCGCGACGCCATTGCTGCGCACGGTGTCCACGCCGCCCGGCTCCCAGGTCGCGGAGATGATGACCTGTCCGTTCGCGTACTTGTCCCACCCGACCACAGGCTCGGCACCATTCCCGAGCTCGGTCCAGTAGGTCTTGACCAGCGCCGTGTGCAAACGCCCGAGTGCCGCCGAGGTCGGGTGGTGGTAGGAGTTGCCGTTACCCACGGAGATCACGCCGATCTTGGCCTGGATGGCGCTGAGCCAAGTCGGGTTGGTCGAGGTGGTCGAACCATGGTGGTGCACCTTGAGGACCTCGACCGGCCCGACCTGCGGGCCGACGGTGCTCTCGATATCCTTGTAGCTGCCGGAATTGTAGCCGCCCAGGTCCCCGCCGAAGACCATGTTGAACTCGCCGTAGCTCACCTTGAGCACCATGCTCAAGCAGTTCTCGTCGGTCGTCGAGATCCCCGCGCCGTTCAGATTCACGCACTTGATCGTGACCGGATGCGCCGAGAGCGAATCCAGCGTGATGACCTGGTCCTTGACCATCGTGCGGCGCCTGGAGCCCAGCGTGTTCACGTAGTTCGTGTAGGCCTGGGTCGTATACGAGCCGCCCCGGTCCCAGCCGTAATCGAGGGACACGCCACCGGTGCCGAAGATCGTGGGGAAGAGGCCGATGTGGTCGGAGTGGTAGTGGCTGGCGAAGTGGTGGTCCACATGCGTCACGCCCAGCGCCTGCAGTTGAGCCAGGACCGTCACGCCCATCGCCGTCGTCATCGACTGGCCCTCGTCGATCATCACCACCTGCCCCAGCGGGGAGATGATGGCGGCGCCGTCACCCTGGCCCACGTCGAGATGGATGATCTGCAGGCGACCGTTCGGCGTCACCGCACCGGCCGGCGTGATCGCTGCAAACAAGAATGCGAAGGCCACGGCAATGCACGCCGTGCCAGAGAGTCGTGCCGGGGGCATCGGTTCTCCAGGGATCCGGAGTCACCGAGGGGGGGCGCACCGGGTATGTCCAGGGGTTTCTCCGGCCGTCATTCGACGGCCCGGAGGCAGGCTCCCTCGATGGACATGATGCTATCAAGCGCGCGCGCGCCAGTCCACCGTTTCGCGCACTCCCGGGCTCATCCCTTCTGACCAACCAGACCAGCCGGACTTAGCTACGCGCCGCCGTGCGGGTTGCAACGCCCGTACGGATCGCAACGCGGGTCCCCCGCCCCGCCCCCCGGGAATACGCCTCTTCCCGCGGCGTACCCGGTGCAGCAAGCCCAGCAGCGCAACGACCCGTCACCTGAGGAGGAGCGCCATGCAGACCCACCGAAACCTGATCCGCAGCCTCGCGACCTGCGCCGCACTCGCCCTCGCGCTGGGCGCCATCCCGGCCCGCGCCACCCGTTGCGACCACTCCGACGGCAGCCGCTGGGACCGCGCGGCGAACGGCAGCCTGGTGGACGTCCAGGTGCTGGTCGGAGGGCAGACGGCACCGCTCTACTTCGCCCCGGGCCGCTGGGACCGCCGCTACTTCCAGGCGCTGCGCGGACGCAACTACGCCCTGCGCGTCCACAATCGCACCGACCGGCGCGTGGGCGTGCTCATCGCGGTGGACGGCCTGAACGTCGTGAACGGCGAGCGCTCGAGCCTGCGGCGCAACGAGTCCATGTACGTGCTCGACCCTTGGGAGACGGCCACCATACGCGGCTGGCGCACCTCACTCGAACAGGTGCGGCAATTCGTCTTCGTGGACGAGGAACGTTCCTACGCCGAGCGCACCGGGCAGGCGAACGGCGACATGGGCTGGATCCGCGTGCTGGCCTTCGAGGAGCGCCGTCCCCTGGCGTGGCTCGACCGGCCCGGGTTCGGGCGTCCGCACGGGGACACGCGCGGTGGACGGACCGACGACGGCCTGCGCGAGCGCGGATCTCGCGACGCGATGCCTCAGGCGAACGAGGCACCCGTGATCGGCGCCGACCGCGTGCTGAAACAGGAGGAGATGACCGCGCCGCGCACGGCGAAGAAGTCCATGGCCGAGAGCCGGGCCGCGGCGCCGCAGACCGACACCTATCCCGGCACGGGCTGGGGCGAGCGGCGGCAGGACCCGGTGCGCGAGACCCGGTTCGTAGCGGCGGCGACGCCGGGCGATCACCTGGTCTTCCGTTACGAGTACGCCTCGAGCCTGCGGGCGCTGGGCATCCGCCTGGATGGGGACCGGCTGCAAGACCGCGAGCGCGGCGAGCTGGGCTTCGCGAAGCCCCCGAAGCGGTGAAGCGCCCGCGCCGGCCGGCGTGATGCACGAACGGCCCGCCTCCCACGAGGCGGGCCGTTCGCGTGCGCGGCGCCGCCGGGCGCGCCGCGCGAGAACCGCGCCCCGCCCGCCCCGCGCGGGCCGCTACCTCATCCCGAGCGCGTGCGCGGCGAACCAGGCTCCGGCCGAGATGAGCGCGGCAATGGGCATGGTGAGGATCCAGGCCCAGACGATGCGGCCGGCCACGCCCCACTTCACCGCCGAAAGCCGTCCGGTGGAGCTGACCCCCACGCCCACGATGGCGCCGGTGATGGTGTGGGTGGTGGAGACCGGTATGCCCGCGACGGTGGCGCCGAACAGCGTGAGCGCCCCGGCGGTCTCGGCGCAGAAGCCCCCGACCGGCTTCAGCTTGGTGATGCTCATGCCCATGGTCCTGACGATGCGCCAGCCGCCGAACATCGTGCCCCCGGCGATCGCCCCATGGCTGATGAGCACCACCCACAGCGGAACGTGGAACTCGCCGTGAAGGTGCCCGGTCGAGTAGAGCAGGGCGGTGATGATGCCCATGGTCTTCTGCGCGTCGTTGCCCCCGTGCCCCAGGCTGTAGGCCGCAGCCGAAACGAGCTGCAGGCGCCGGAACAGGCCATCCACCCCGCGCGGCGTGGCGCGCCGGAACCCCCGCATCACCATCACCATGATCGCGAAGCCGGCCACCATCCCGATCAGCGGGGCGAGCACGATGAACTGGACTATCCTCACCAGTCCGCCGACCATCACGGCCTGCGGGCCCACGGCGACCAGCGCCGCGCCCGCCAGTCCCCCGATGAGCGCGTGGGAGGAAGAGGTCGGCAGGCCGACCCACCAGGTGATGAGGTTCCAGAGCAGCGCCCCCAGCACCGCGGCCAGGATGATCGGCGGCGTCACGACCGCGGGGTCCACCACGCCCTTGCCGATGGTCTTCGCGACGTGGACCCCGAACACCAGGAACGCGGCGAAGTTGAAGAACGCCGCCCACGTCACGGCCGCGCGGGGCGACAGCACGCGCGTGCTCACGACGGTGGCGATGGAGTTGGCCGCGTCGTGGAAGCCGTTGCTGAAGTCGAAGGCCAGCGCGATCAGGATGATCGCGATCACGCCCAGCGGCAGGTCCATGCTCAGCGGCTCTTGAGGACGATGGACTCGATCACGTTGGCCACGTCCTCGCACTGATCCGCGGCGTTCTCGAGACGGCCGTAGATCTCCTTCCAGCGGATCACGTCGAGGAAATCGTGCCGCCCGTCGAAGAGGTCCGCCACCGCCTGGCGCGAGAGCCCGTCGGCCTCGTTCTCCAGCCGGTTGATCTCGATCGTGAAGGACATCAGGCCCTTGAAGTCCTTGAGATGCCCGACCGCCTGCCCGATCTGCACTCCGCACTCGGCCACGATGCGGGTGAGTTGCTGGGCCTGGGGCGTCGTGTTCGTGATCTTGAACAGCACGATGCGGCTGGCGATCGCCTCGACCGCGTCCAGCACGTCGTCGAGACCGCTCGCCAGGCCGTGGATGTCCTCGCGGTCGAGCGGGGTGATGAAGGTGCGGTTCAGGCGCTCGAACAACTCATGGGCGACCAGGTCACCCTGGTGCTCGACTTCCTTGAGGGCCCGGGCACGCTCCTCGAGCCGGTCGAACCGCTGCATCATCTCTTGGAGCTGCTCGCAGCCCTGGCGCACGAGCACCGCCTGGCGGCAGAACAACTCGAAGAAGTCCTCGTCCTTCGGGAAGAAGGAGAACATCGGGGTCCTCGCGGGCAGGGGGTGGATCCGGGGGCCGGTGACCGGCGCAGCGCAGGAGCGATAGCATGCGCCGCGGGTTCCGGCAAGCCGCCGGGCGGTGCTATCCTGCGCGGCGTTCCGCGACCCGCGACCCGGGATGGATCTGGAGGACGACACCATGAAGTCGAGCCTGAACGATCTCGCGCTGCTCCTGCTCCGGCTGGGACTTGGCGCCGTCATGTGGGCGCACGGGGCGCAGAAGCTCCTCGGGCTCTTCGGTGGACACGGGCCGCAGGGATTCGTGCGCCTGGTCGGCACGCTCGGCATGCCGGCCTCGATGGCCTGGCTGGTCATCGCCGTCGAGTTCTTCGGCGGCATCGCCATCGCTCTCGGGGTGCTGAGCCGCCTCGCCGCGCTGGGTTTCACCGTCACGATGGCCGTCGGCATCGTCAAGCTGCACTGGGCGAACGGCTTCTTCATGAACGGGCCCGGCGGCCCGGGATACGAATATCCCCTGCTGCTGGCCGTCGTCGCCTTCGTCCTGCTGCTCACCGGCCCCGGGCGCTACGCTCTCTTCGGCAGGACGCAGAAGCTGCTGGCCTAGGCCGTGTCCGTCGCCACTCACCGGAGTGGTCGTCGAGGGCATGGCGGTCGTGGAACTCGCGCCCGCGCGCGGCGAAGTCCGCGCAGACGCTCTCGGCGATGGTCTCCCGCCGGGTGATGTCGTAGCTGTGGTGCTCCATGTGGCTGCGGAACACGACCGCATCGCGGGTCGCGAACGGGCGACGCGGCGCGTCGTCTTCGAGATCTACCAGCGGCGGGAAGGGGTGCTCGGCAGCCCTGGTCACGTCGGAGGGGTCGGAATCCGGCTCGCGGTCGTGCTAGCCTGCGGGCTGCGCGGCCGCGAAGCACCGCGGGGACCAGGAGGAACGGATGACGACCGCCGGGACGGAAGCCAGGACCATCGAGTTCTGCCAGGAGCTGGTGCGTCTCGAGAGCCTCTCCGGCGAGGAGCGGGCCGTCGCGGAGGCGGTCGAGCGCGAGATGCGCTCGCTCGGCTACGACGAGGTGTACCGCGACGAGCTGGGCAGCGTCGTTGGCGCGATCCGCGGAGAACGCGCCGCCGGCACGGACGCGGCGGCCGGCGCGCTGCTCTTCGACGCTCACCTGGACGTGGTCCCGGCCACCCAGCCCGAGGCCTGGCGCCATCCGCCATTCTCGGGCGTGCGCGCGGAGGGGCGCATCTGGGGCCGGGGCACCACCGACGTCAAGGGCTCGCTCGCCGCGCTGGTCCTGGCGCTGGGAACGCTGCCACGCGCGCAGTTCGCGGCGACACTGGTCGTGTCCGCGAGCGTGGGCGAAGAGCGCATCGAGGGGCTGGCCTTGGGGCACGTGATCGCGGCGCGCCCGGCACGCGCCGTGGTCATCTGCGAACCGACCGGGCTGCGGCTCGGACTCGGCCACCGGGGCCGGGCCGGTCTCGTGGTAGAGGCCGCGGGCCGCGCGGCACACACCTCGCAGGCCGGAAGCGGCATCAACGCCGTCTACCGGCTGACCGAGGCCATCGCGCGCATCCGCGCCATGCCGCTCCGTACCGACGCGCTGCTCGGCCGCGGCCATATCGAACTCGTCGAGGTCTCCTCGCTTCCCTTTCCCGGCTCCGCGATGGTGCCCTACCAGGCGACCGCGCGCTTCGACCGCCGGGTGGTCCGCGGCGAGACGCGCGAGAGCGTGCTGGCCGAACTGGAGCGGACGCTCGCGGGCCTCGACAGGCTGAGCGTGAGCCTCCACTCGGGCGAGCTGCGCTGCTACACCGGGCGCGCGTTCACGGTCGAGGCCTTTCATCCCGGCTGGGCGGTGACCGCCGACGCGCCCCACGTGCGGCTGGCGCGGCAGGCGCTCGCTGACGCCGGCCTGACGCAGGACGTCTTCTACGCCCCGTACAGCACGAACGCCACGGCGACGGCCGGTCGGCTCCGGCTGCCCACGCTGGTCTACGGCGCGGGCGACATCGGCTCCGCGCACGCCGTGGACGAGAGCGTCGGGGTGGACGAGCTACTCGCTGCGTTCCGCGGCTACCAGGCGCTGGCGAGGGGACTGGCCGCAGGCTGAGCGCGAGGTCGGCCGTCGCGCGGGCACGTGGCCGCGACGGCAACTCCGGAGGGCATCGCGGACCGGTCCCGTCCGCCCGGAAGGAAGCCGCGCGGCGGGCCGTAACGCCCCGCCGCGCGTTCGTTCCCTGCGAGATGCTTCCTACTCTGCGCGCCCCAGCACGAGGGCGATCAGCGCCATGCGCAGCACAACGCCGTTCGCGGCCTCGATCCAGTAGCGGGCGTGGCGCGTGGCGTCCACGTCCGTGGGCAGCTCGTCCATGCGCGGCAGCGAGTGCAGGACGATGGCGTCCTTCTTGGCGAGGTCCCGCATCATCGCGCGCGTGACCTGGTACTCGGGCGGCGTGAGGCCCTTCTTGGCGTCAGCCGCGTCCACGCGCGACTTGGTGTAGTCGGCCTGCACCACCGGCTCGATGTAGATGATGTCGGCCTTGGCGATGCACTCGGACGTGCTCTTCCACTCGTTGTAGCGCACGTTGCGGTCGCGCAGCTCCTGCTTGAACTCGGCGGTCGGCGCCATGTCGGGCGGATAGACCACGTCCAGCTCCATGTCGAACTGGGTCGCGGCGTGGCCGATCGAGTGCATGGTGCGCATGCGGTGGTCGCCGACGCACAGCCAGCGCAGCCCGTCCAGCGTGCCGCGCTCGCGCCAGATGGTGTACAGGTCGGTCAGCACCTGGGTCGGGTGCTCGCCCCAGCCGTCGCCGCAGTTGATGATGGGCACCGAGGAGTGCTTCGCCGCCTCGGCCGGCGCACCCAGCTGGAAGTGCCGCATCGCGATCACGTCGGCGTAGTACTCCAGCATGCGCACGGTGTCCTTGATGGACTCCTGGTAGAAGTCGCCGGCGCGCGTCATCTTGGCGTCGGAGAAGCCCAGGACGTGGCCACCGAGCCGGTGCATCGCGGCCTCGGTGGACATGCGGGTGCGGGTGCTCGGCTGGTAGAACGCGGTGAGCAGCGTCTTGTCCGCGCACAGGTCCGTGTTGCGGCGGTTGTGGGCATGCGGCGCCAGCTTCTCGCACACCTCGAAGATGCGGGTGTAGTCGTCGCGCTCGAAATCCCTGAGCGACAGGATGTCACGTCCGATGAAGCTCCTCATGGCGTTTCTCCCAGATTGGTTGGTCGTCGGCAGTCAAGCGCACCGCTGACTGCGGTTCCTGCTTCCTTCACTACCCCTCGGGAAACAACGTATCCAGCACGCCGGCGTCCGGCGGGATGATCCGCGGCTCGCCGGCCGTCTTCATGGCCGAGGCCACGTCCTTGAGCCCGTTGCCGGTGATGAGCGCCACGATCCGCCAGGCTGGGTCCACCAGGCCCCGGCGCGCGGCCTCCTTGAGCCCGGCCCACGAGGCCGCCGCGGCGGGCTCGGCGAACACTCCCGCGCCCCGCGCCACCTCGCCGATTGCCGCGAGGATCGCCGCATCGCTCACCGTGACCCCAAAGCCGCCCGATTCGCGGACCGCCTTCACCGCTGCCTCGCCATCGCGCGGCAGGCTCACCGAGATCGAGTCCGCGACGGTGTCCCCCGACACCGGCCGGATCACGCCGTCGCCAGCCGCGGCCTTGACGATCGCCGCACTGCCCTCGGCCTGCACCGCCAGCAGCTTCGGCAGGCGGTCGATGAAGCCCAGGCGGTGGAACTCGACGAAGCCCTTCCACACGCCCGAGATGATGTTGCCGTCGCCGACCGGCACGACAACCAGGTCCGGAACCTGCCACTCCAGCTGCTCGCAGAGCTCGAAGGAGACTGTCTTCTTGCCCTCGCGCGTGTAGGGGTTGAAGCCGGTGTTGCGGTTGTACCAGCCGAAGCGGCGCGTCGCCTCGAGGCAGAGGTCGAAGGCCTGGTCGTAGGTGCCCTCCACGGCCAGCACCTCGGCGCCGAAGATGAGCAACTGGGCGATCTTCGCCCTCGGCGCGGTCTTCGGCACGAAGATGCGCGTGCGGATGCCCGGCCCGGCGGCGAGCACCGCGGTCGCCGAGGCGGCATTGCCGGTCGAGGCGCCGGTCACGAGCGTGCGCCCCAGCTCGATCGCGCGCTGGAGCGCCACCGAGCTGGCGCGGCACTTGAACGAGGCGCTGGGGTTGCGCCCGTCGTCCTTGAGCAGCAGCGGCTGCGCGAGCCCCAGCTCCAGCGAGAGCCGCGGCGCCGGGACCAGGGGCGTCCAGCCCACGGGCGGCCCCTCGAGCCGCCGGCTCACGGGCAGGATCGGCAGGTAGCGCCAGAGCGAGCGGTCGCCGTTGTTCGCGAGCGACTCGCGGGACCAGCTCTTCCTCAGCGCATCGAGGTCGTACTCGACCAGCGTGTTCGCGCCGCACCCCGGGCAGACGTAGAGGTCGTCGGCGACCGGCGTGAGGCGAGCGCAGTGCACGCAACGCAGGCCGGCCGCGGCCCCGGCCCGCGCGCTCACGCGACGACCCAGGTGCCGGACTTGCCCTCCAGCGCGGGCACCAGGTGCTGCGGGTCGGTGATGAGCGCCTGCTTGCCGCCGGATTCGAGGAACTCGATGATCGCCTCGACCTTGGGCTTCATGCTGCCCGGCGCGAAGTGCCCCTCGGCGAGGTACCGCTTCGCCTCGGCCAGGGTCATGCGGTCGATGTCCTTCTGGTCGGGCTTGCGGAAGTTCAGGCAGACCTTCTCGACGGCGGTGGAGATGATGAGCAGGTCGGCCTTCAGCTCCTTCGCCAGCAGGCTGGTCGCCAGGTCCTTGTCGATCACCGCCGCCGCGCCCTGCAGGCGCCCCTTCTCGTCCTCGACCACCGGGATGCCGCCACCGCCCACCGCGACCACGACGATGTCGTTCTCGAGCAGCCGGCGGATCGCCTCGAGCTCGATGATCCGCACGGGCTTCGGCGAGGCCACGACGCGGCGGAACCCGCGGCCCGCGTCCTCGACGACGTCCCAGCCGTTCTTCTGCCGGTGCTCGGTCGCGGTCTTCTCATCCATGAAGGAGCCGATGGGCTTCGACGGCTTCTTGAAGGACGGGTCGTTCCGGTCCACCAGCACCTGGGTCACGACCGTGGCGACCACGGGACGCTGCGGCCAGTCCCGCATCTCGTTGTACATCGCCCGCTGCACCTGGTAGCCGATGGAGCCCTGCGTGTCAGCGCCGCACGAGTCGAGCGGCACCTGGTGCAGCTCCTTGGCCGCCAGCTCGCTGCGCCGCAGGATGAAGCCGACCTGCGGGCCGTTGCCATGGGTCACCACGACCCGGTAGCCGGCCTTCACCAGCCCGGCGATGTGGCGGCAGGTCTCCGCGACGGCGGCGTACTGGTCCTCCACCGACTTGTGCGCCTCGTCCAGGATCAGCGAATTCCCGCCAACCGCGAGGATGGCGAGCTTCTTCTCGGTCGTCATGATCTCCACTCCGTCCGCGCCCGACGCGGCGCGATCGATCCTTGGTCAATGACTCGGAGCCGCCCGCAGGCGGCTCCCGTCCACGGCGCGCGGTGAGCGCGCGCTAACTGAGCGTCTTGAGCAGGCCCGTGCGCTCGTTGAACTGCTGGATGAGCCGGTCCCACTCCTGGACCTGGGTCCAGGTCTCGGTCCAGAAGTCGGGCTCCCATAGGGCGGCCAGCTCCTCGGAGGTCTTGCCCTGCTGCTCCACCCAGGTGAAGTACTTCAGGTTGTGGAGCCGCTTGCGGTCGTGGTAGCCGAGCTCCTGCAGGTAGTCCGTCCCGGCGCCCTCGAGGTAGCGCGCGAAGTCCTGCGCCGCGCGCTCGCGGGTGTACGGGCCGCGCTCCTCGCGCAGCTCCTGCTTGCGGGAGGCGTACAGGTCCATCGAGTCGGTGAGCGGCGTCATCATGACGTCACGCCCGTCCAGCTCGTAGTGCTTCGCCGCCTTGATCGCCGCCACCAGGTTGCAGATGCCCGAGATCCCGACCAGCGGCAGGAGCTTGAGGAAGTCCGCCTTGAGGCCGCAGCCCGCGAGGAACTTGATACCCTCCTCCTCGTTGAACAGCCGCAGCAGGCTCATGGTCTGCTCGTCGTCGACGGCCGCGACCATGTCGGTGTTGCGCACGTTGTGCACCCAGGGCACGTGCTTGTCGCCGATGCCCTCGATGCGGTGCGCTCCGTAGCCGTTCGAGAGCAGTGTGGGGCACTGCAGCGCCTCGGTCGCCACGACCTTCACGTGCGGAAACTTCGTGCGCAGGTAGTCGCCGGCGGCGATGGTGCCGGCCGAGCCCGTGGCCGAGATGTAGGCGGCCAGCCGGCTGTCCGGTTTGCGGATCTGGCCGAAGATCTCCTCGACGATCGAGCCGGTCATCGTGTAGTGCCAGGCCGCGTTCCCGAACTCCTCGAACTGGTTGAAGATCGAGATCGCCTTGCCGCGCTCCTTCCGCAGCTCCCAGCACTTGTCGTAGATCTCCTTGACGTTCGACTCGGTGCCCGGCGTGGCGATGACCTCGTCCGTGCCGATCTCCCGCAGCCACTCGAAGCGCTCCTTCGACATGCCCTCGGGCAGGATGGCGATGGCCTTGCAGGCGAGCAGCGCGCAGTCGAAGGCGCCGCCGCGGCAGTAGTTGCCGGTCGAGGGCCAGACCGCCTTCTGCGTGTCCGGATCGAACTCGCCGGACACCAGCCGCGGCACGAGGCAGCCGAAGCCGGCCCCCACCTTGTGAGCGCCGGTCGGGAAGTACTTGCCTACCAGCCCGACGATGCGGGCGCTGACGCCGGTCAGCTCGGACGGGAACTCGATCCAGTTGCCGCGGTTGAACAGCCCGCCCTTCTCCTTCGGCTCGTTCTTCCAGGTGATGCGGAAGAGGTTGAGCGGATCGACGTCCTGAATGCCGACCCCGGCCAGCCGCTTCTTGATGGGCTCCGGGACCCGGCTCGGGTCCTTCTGCTCGGCGAAGGTGGGGATGACGATATTGCGCTCGCGGCAGCGCGCCGCGGTCTTGGCGAGGACGGCTTCGTTGATCCTCTGGGCAGCCCGCATCCGATGACTCCTTCTTTCCGCAGAGTGGCAATGTTTCCAGGAGAGCGGGGACATTAGCCGAGTCCCGGCCACAGCGCAAACTCCGGCACCCCGCGGCATGCGCGTTGCCAGACACGCGGGATAGAGGGTACGATGCCGCACTCGATTTCGTGACCGTGGCCGCCTCCGGCTTGTTGCTCCCTCGAGCGCGGCGGCCACGCGATGCCATCCGCCATCCCGTGGCGCCGGCCGGGACTTTCGAGGGGTCCGCCGGCTCACGCACCTGCAAGGAGCCAGAATGAGTCCCGTCACCTCCCTCCCACCGGTCCCCGACCACGCCGCACTCGAGTCCCTCTTCGGCCGCAGCCTGCTGCTGACCCGCGACTGGACCACGCCCGAACTCGAGGTCCTGATGGCCGTGATCGGCCGCTTCGCCGGGCTCGATTACGCTGGCAAGTCCACGGCGCTGTTCAAGGACGAGCTGGGCTGGGCCCTGTTCTTCGACCAGTCCACGCGCACCAAGTCGGCCTGGGCCGGCGCCTGCGCGCGACTCGGCCTGGACCCCGTCATCGTGGACGGCAGCAGCACGCAGGTCTCGCACGGCGAGACCGCGGTCGAGACCGGGGCCATGCTCGGGATGAACGCCCACGCCCTGGGCGTGCGGCACGACCTGATCATCGGCGAGGGCAACCGCTTCATGCGTGACGTGAAACAGGGGATCGACGACTACCTGGCCGCGACCAAAGACCCGCGCCGGGTGCCGGTCGTGAACCTCCAGTGCGACATCGACCACCCGACGCAGACGCTCGCCGACCTGATGTGGATGCGCGAGTGCAACCCCGGCGGCCTCAAGGGCAGGAAGATCGCCATCTCCTGGGCCTACTCGCCCTCGTACGCCAAGCCTCTCTCGGTCGCGCAGGGCTGCTCCATGCTCTTCACGCGCTTCGGCGCGGACGTGGTGCTCGCCCACCCCGAGGGCTACCAC
>Ga0315276_10002127_pt1 | contig 18012 bp, 10 predicted proteins | sample YL17G05_0_MG_FD_204542 | JGI IMG/M metagenome (GOLD analysis project Ga0315276, IMG submission 204542) | Sediment microbial communities from Yellowstone Lake, YNP, Wyoming, USA - YL17G05_0 | ecosystem: Environmental > Aquatic > Freshwater > Lake > Sediment | place: USA: Wyoming | collected... | reverse complement strand
ATATGAGGGCCGAAATTTAAGAAAAAGGGAGAAATTTACAGTGACTGTTTTACACCTTATTTTTTTTAAAAAATGGTCTAGACAAACCCGACCACCTCATGCTCTGCACAGGAAATTGAGTTTGTTCTTTGTCCTCAATATTGTCAGGGCGCGCCTATAGAGAATAACGGACTCTGCTCAATGCGGGAGTCTAAATCGGCGTCGTATGTGTTTGGGGACCCGTCGGAAGGGGGGCTGGGGAAAGAAAAATCAGACTGCTGCAATCGCGACGGTACATGCGATGTGCTGCATGGGGAAGGCTTTGCAACCTGCGGTAGGCCCGATTGCACAGGCGAGGGCGCGGGGTGTGATTATAGGGAGATTACGGATTTTTATGATTGCGGTTGCAACTATAACAACATATGCGAACCCGAAAGGCTTGAAAGTGGTTCCAATTGTCTGGATTGCAGGAGAATCAAGACCTGTGGAAATCCCTATACGCTCGAGTGCGACGTTGGTGAAACCCGGTGCAACTGCCCCTACGATTGCGGATATCCGGTTGAGCATGAGATAATTGGAGCGGCTCCGATTTTTTCGTCCGAATATGAATTTGATGGTATTGAATTCGGTCAGATTCCCAATATCTGCACGAACGGAAAGGATGACGACTGTGACGGAAAAATAGACTGCGCGGATGAAGACTGTAAATCCAACCCGGCTGGTGAGAATCCGGGTGGTGGAAACAGTTGGGTTAAAATCACCGCTACTATCAACGGCAGATATTATGAAGATTGGGCTTATCTTAACTGGTGCAAAGACGGTATAGACAACGACTGCGACGAAGTTAAAGACTGCGACGAGCCGGAGTGTGCCGGTTCTAATTTTGATTATGGTGAACCGCCACCATCAACAATGGGTCATGTAGGCTATATCCTTTGCCACGACGGGATGGACAACGACTGTGACGGACTAATTGACTGTGCCGATAATGCCGGTCAGGATAATTGCAGGATCAACCTACATAATTATGTATCCGAGAGCGAGAAGGCCTTTTATGAGTGGGAGGAGGATTGGCAGGAGTCGCTGAAGTTTCGGGAAGACGACTTCTGCCACGACGGCATAAACAACGATTGCGACTTCTGCGACACGCCTGAGGGTTGCTGCAATCATCCTCCTTGCTATGAAGCAGGGCCTTACGATACGCCTTACGGTCAAGAACTTATAGACTGCTCTGACCCCGGTTGTTATGACCCGACGTATGAATGGTCAATGGGTCAATGTCACGACGGCAGAGACAACAACTGCTGGGGTGGGCCCGATTGTTATGAATGGTCGTGTGTTAGCTACGATTCAAACTGCGCAGAGATTTGTGACGATACTATAGATAATGATGGCGATGGAAACATAGATTGCGCAGACGAAAAATGCGCCACGGATAGTCACTGTAGCGAAAGAGACTACTGCGAAGACACGGTGGACAACGATGGGGACCTTTTCACTGATTGCGCTGATCCTGACTGCGAATCGGATATTTCATGCCGTGAAAATGTATGGCACAACGGCGAGCACCACTGTGCAGACGGCATAAACAACGACCCATTGAAGGACGATTTGATTGACTGCGCCGATCCGGATTGCGCGAACACATACTTCGGTTGCACATGCGGCAATGGAAAATGCGAATATTTTGGTCCTGCTTATGAGTCCGAAACCCCAGACAACTGTTCTTCGGAGTTGGGAGGGGATTGCGACCCGTGCGATTTCGACTGGGTCTGCGAGAGAGAAAACGCCTCCTACTGTTATGAAGACTGTATCTGCGGTGATGGGATATGGGAGAGAGAAGCACCTGTTGATCAAAGTTATGGTAACGGTATTAAATACTGTGATATCTATGTTCCTGAAGGATGTATGGGATATCTCCCACCATATCTCCCACCAGAGGAACGTCCAACTTATTCCTCATATAATAATTGGGCCCCCTATCGCAATTGCCATGGCGTGTCACCATATTATTATCCTTATCAGTCTATATGCACCGACCGCTATGAGAGATTTTCAGAAGAGGCATGTGCGGGAGATCCGTTCTGCGTTGCGTGCCCTTACAATGCAGAAAGTGGAGAGGGAGACAGCCTGTGCGGTAACGGGCAATGCGATCTCGTAAAAGATGAGTTCGGGGGTTATAAGATTCTCGAAACCGACGTGACTTGCCCTGCTGACTGTGTGTGCAATAATGATGGTATCTGCGATCAAACGGAGAATGCTGAGTTCTGTCTGAAGGATTGCCACTGCGGCAATGGAGTGTGGGAAAGCTGGCTCGGTGAAAATATAAATAACTGCCCGATTGACAGTGCGTGCGGAGATAGTGTGTGTGAAGGGGAAGATGGATCGAATTGCCCTGCAGATTGCGGAGGCTGTCTCTCGACCCAACAAGGAGCGTGTCTGAGTATTGGGGATTGCTGTGAGCAAACAAGGCCCGGCCTTACATGTCCTGACACCGGGGCCGGCTCAGGCCGATGTTGCATAGCCCAAGATGGCGGATGCTCGTATGATAGCGAATGCTGTCAGGGGTATTGTATAGATTACACCTGCCAGCCTTGCAAACCGGACAATTATTCTGGGTGCGGTTCGAACAACGAATGTTGCTGCAATAGCTGCATTGCTTACAAGTGTCAACTCTGTATACCTGATAATGAAGCGTGCGATCATACTACGGATTGCTGCAGCGTGGAGAACGGCATTAAGTGCCTTAACAACCAGTGCCTATATTGTGTAGGTGCTGGTGGAGGGTGCGATCCAAATGATCAAGTTTCTATCGATAACTGTTGTTCTAAGCGATGCAGCCAAGGTTGGTCCTGCTGCGTTGATAATGGTGAAACATGCGAATCGGATGGTGAATGCTGCGATGGTTATTGTGTAGATGGCATCTGCGCAAGCTGCAAACCGGTCGATCACGATCCGCCCTATTCTTGCAATTCTGATGGTGAATGTTGCGACAATGGCCCTTGTATGAAGTGGATGTGCCGAACCTGCCTACCTAGTGGTGAGATGTGCTGGGGCAGCGATGTGTGTTGCGGAGGCGGTACTTGCTTGTATAACACTTGCTGCATACCTATGGGTCAGGCGTGCAATGAGGGGGATGTGTGTTGCTTAGGTGAGTGCTTGGGGTCGCCGTCCACATGCTGCAAACCTAATGGTTGGATGTGCAACTCCAATGAGGAGTGTTGCGGAGGTACTTGCACGGAGGGGATGCCTGGGATGTCTTCTTGCTCAGGTATTTACTGTGGCGACGGCACGTGCAACGGGACCGAAACCTGCGACACCTGCCCGCAAGACTGCGGCGCGTGCCAGTAAAATAAAAACGGGGTCACCTTTGGAAAGTACATTTCAGAGGCGACCCCTTTCTTTACTTTTCTCGCCTTGCTTGCATTGCTGGCCTTTCTCGCTTTTATCTATATTTTACATTCAAAACAACGCTAAACCCTTTGACTCATAATGGATAATTGTGTATTATACCAAAAGAAGTTGGGGAATCACCTTAATAATCAATACATTATAAGGAGGGGCCATGAAGAAACGGGGGATGATGGCAATTCTCTCAGGAGTTTTTCTCTTCGCAATCACCGCATTCATTGCTGGCTGCAGCGTCAACGGCGATGTCGGCGGGCAGATCAGGGATCCCGGAGTTGATACACCCTCTCCTGCAATTAACCTACCGGGTGATACCGATGGGGACGGCATTATCGACGACATGGATAACTGCCCCAATATCGCCAATCCAAATCAACTGGATAGCGATTCTGATGGATCAGGCGACGCCTGTGACGATGATCTGGACGGCGATGCCATAGCTAATGGTTCCGACAATTGTCCCAACCACATCAACAACGATCAGAAAGACAGAGACGGCGACGGCATCGGAGATGCCTGCGATGACGTCTTCAACGATCAGGACGGAGACACCATCGGGGACAAAGTGGATAACTGCCCGACGGTGCCGAATCTGGATCAGGCTGACCTTGATGGGGACGGCATCGGTGATGTCTGTGACGATGACGTCGATGGCGACGGCGTGGACAACGGCGCTGACAACTGCGAATTCGTACCGAATCCGGATCAGGCGGACAACGAGGGCGACGGGATGGGCGACGCGTGCGACGACAACGACGACACCGACGGCATCCTGGATGAAAACGACAACTGCCGTATTGTTAACAATGATGACCAGCTGGATAACGACAGCGACGGCGCAGGCGATGCCTGCGATCCTGATGACGACAACGACGGGGTTCTCGATGGGCCCGACAACTGCGATTTCAAACCCAATCCGGGTCAGGGCGATCTGGATGCGGACAGCATCGGCGACGCATGCGACGATGACATCGACGGCGACGGCATTTCCAACAACCTCGACAACTGCGTCACCACTTGGAACCCGGGTCAGGAAGACGCCGACACCGATGGTATCGGCGACTTGTGCGATGGCGACCTCGATGGAGATGGAATCCCTAATGGTCCGGATAACTGTCCGGACACACCCAACGCCAATCAGGCAAATAACGACGGCGATGTATTCTCTCCGGTCGATTCATCGACGGGCGGCGATGTCTGCGACGATGACGACGACAACGATGGAGTTCTCGATGGTCCCGACAACTGTGATTTTGTTTCGAATCCTGGACAAGAAGACGAAACCGACCACGACGGAATCGGTGAGGTCTGCGATCCTGACGACGATAATGACGGCGTTGCCGATGTAGGCGATAACTGCCAGTTTGATCCCAACGCCGATCAGGCGGACAACGACAACGACGGCATCGGTGATGTATGCGATCCGGACGATGATAATGACACGGTGCTCGATGTGAATGACAACTGTCCGTGGGATTCTAACACCGATCAGGCCAACAATGACGGCGATGCCTACGATCCGAACAATCCCCACACCGGCGGTGATGTCTGTGACGATGACGATGACAATGACGGCATCTTGGACGACGCCGATGGCAGCGGCACGATTGGCGATTATCCCTGTACCGGCTATGGTTCAGCGCAGGGCGGCAATCAGGTGAACTGCGACGACAACTGCCAGTTCAACTTCAACACGCAGCAGATCGACATCGACCGTGACGGCATCGGAAACGTCTGCGATCCGGACATGGATAACGACACGATCCTGAACGCCAACGATAACTGCCCGTACATGTGGAACTTTGACCAGTTGAATTTTGATCTGACCACCTACGGTCCGTTCCCGGACGGCGATGAGTACGGCGATGTCTGCGATCCGGACGATGACAACGACGGTGTTCTAGACTTCCAGGATGAATGTCCGTACGATAGGACATGCGATTGAGTGTAATTATGTATAATGAAGAAGGGCTGGAGGATCTCCCCCAGCCCTTTTTATTTACCCGTCAGAGTACATCGATTTCCCATTGAACTCCCACCCTATCTTTGCTAAACACGACGCAATTTAAAGCCAAAACATTTGCTACAGGGTTAAATCCCCCCATCCCCCCTTTTGCAAAGGGGGGCGAGGGGGGATTTGCTAAAACTAAAATTGCATTTCTCTGTGCTCTTAAGCGCCTCTGTGGTGCATAAAATAAGGGGGAAATCATGTATCCAATCGCCGTGGCCATTTTGCTGTTTTTGGGTATAGCTGCCTTTGCCTATACTGCGTACAATCGTATTACACTTCTCTTAGCCGCCCGCGGAAAAGATGTCCGGTCAGATCATTTAATAAATCGCTTCTGGTGGACCATTGAATACGCTTTCGGTCAGATCCGCCTGCTCATCCGTGAAAGAAAATGGGGACTGATGCACGCATTCATCTTCTGGGGGTTTTTGGTCGTAGCCATCCGCTCTATTACACTTTTCGGTCAGGGTTTCTCGCCGGGCTTTCATCTCCCGCTTTTGGGCGGAATACTGGGCGAATTTTATACATTTATTAAGGACGTCTTCGAGGTCCTTGTGACCGCTGGCGTCGTCGTTTTGCTTTTCAGGCGCATCGTGATCCGCCCCAAACGGCTGACACTTTCAATTGAGGCAGATATTATCCTTGTTGCCATCGGCATCCTCATGGTCACCGATTTTCTTGTCGAGGGCTCCGGTATCGCAATGGCGTGGAACCCCAATGCCGTCTGGAGCCCGGTTGGACTATGGGTCGGCGGAGTCCTGACTGCCGCCAATGCATCGCCTCAGACGCTGCAGAAGATATTTACCGTCAACTATTTTCTCCATACCGGCGGCATCCTGCTCTTTTTAAATTATCTCCCTTATGGAAAACATTTTCACATCATCACGTCGATACCAAACGTCTTCTTGAGAAAAACAGCCCCGGCAGGCGCCCTCTCAAAGCTCAACCTTGAAGATGCCGACGCAACTACGTTCGGCGTTGAAAAAATAAATCAGTTCAGCTGGAAGCAATTGCTTGATCTTTACAGTTGCACGGAATGCGGCAGATGCGAGGATCAATGCCCTGCATGGGCGACGGACAAACCATTATCGCCGAAAAAATACACGATCGCCTTGAGAGATCATCTATATAAAAGTGCCAAGACCATCGTGAAGCAGAAAAGACCCCCCTTACCCCCTCCCTCTCCCCCCGGGGGAGAGGGTCAGGGTGAGGGGTCAAGCGAGCTCGCACCGATAGTTCCCCAAACCGTTGAGCCCGATATAATCTGGTCTTGCACAACATGCCGTGCATGTGAGGTCGCATGTCCCGTCTTCATCGAATACGTGGATAAGATCGTTGATCAGCGGCGCAACCTCGTTCTGATGCAGGGTGCAGTGGCGCCGGAAGTTCAAACGACTTTGAAAAACATCGAAACGAATTCCAATCCTTGGGGCATTGGCTTTTCGGCCCGCGGCGACTGGGCCAAAGGGCTGGGAGTCAAGACCCTGGCTGAAGATAAGAATGTCGAGTATCTCTATTTTGTGGGATGCGCCGGCTCCTTTGACGAACGGGCAAAGAAGGTTTCGCGCGCGTTCGTCAAACTCCTGCAAAAGGCGGGCGTAAGCTTTGGCATTTTGGGAGCAAACGAGAAGTGCACGGGTGATTCAGCCAGACGCATCGGCAATGAATACCTTTTCCAAATCCTAGCCAAAGACAATATCGATACGTTCAATAAATATGGCGTCAAGAAGGTAATCACCACCTGCCCCCACTGCTACAACACCATTAAAAATGAATTTCCACAATTTGGCGGCAACTATGAGGTCCTCCACCACACTGAGCTTCTTGCAGATCTCCTCAATGAGGGCAGGCTCAAGCCCATAGCCTCAATGCACGGCAAAACCGCAACATATCATGATTCGTGCTATCTCGGGCGGTATAACGAAATATATGAAGCCCCACGCAGTATCCTGAAAAAAATACCGAGCCTCCACGTTGAAGAGACAAAATTATCCCGTGATCAGTGCCGATGCTGCGGAGCCGGAGGCGGCAGGATGTGGATGGAGGAAAAGATCGGGACTCGCATCAACCACAAGCGGCTTGAAGATATTCAGCAGACAACTTCCGCAACAATTGTCGCAACGGCATGCCCCTTCTGCCTGACGATGCTCTCTGATGCGACAAAGGAAAAGAATGTTGCGGATCTTGAAACGAAGGACATTGCCGAGATACTGGCAGAGAGTGTTTGATAAATCCCCCCTTGCCCCCCTTTAGCAAAGGGGGGTAGGGAGGGATTTTTACAGATATTTTTCAATCGTATTCAAAAGATCGTGCCGGCAGATGAAGTCGGAGAGATAGTCCATCTTTTCGGTCGAGAAGTTAATCAGAGGGCATCTTTTGTAATCGACAATCCACTTTTTATATAGTTTCTCCAGTCGCCGCAGATAACCATCGGAGACCGACTTCTCCATCGCCCTCCCCCTCTTTGCGATCCGTTTTTTCAGCGTTTTAAGAGGGCATTCAAGATAAATCATGATGTCGGGCGGTTTTATTGCGTCAAGCATCGTGCAGTAGAGATCCTTATATGTCCTGAACTCGTCATTTGTCATATAACCCATGCGATGGAGATTTGTGGCGAAGATCTCTGCATCTTCATAGATCGTGCGATCCTGAACAACGGTGCCGGGGTGCCGATCCAGTTCCTGATGGATACGAAATTTGTGCGTGAGAAAATGCATCTGTGAATGAAAGGCCCACCGTTTCATATCCTTATAAAACAGCACAAGATAGGGATTGATATCGTTCGGTTCGAAAAAGGGTTTGAGTTTATAATGACGGCACAGGAAGTCCACAAGGCTTGACTTGCCAGATCCAATATTTCCGGCAACTGCTATATATTTGGTAGCCATAAAACCGTGACCCGTGACTCGTAACTCGTGACCTGTAGGAAAACGAATTGCTAATTGAACCCTCTGAAAAACATCATTCTTGCAATAATTTCCGAAATTTTTCGGTCAGGATTGGGATGACCTTAAACAGGTCGCCTACAATACCATAATCAGCCTTCGTAAATATGGGGGCTTCCGGATCTTTATTGATCGCAACGATGACCTTTGAAGTCCGCATTCCCGCCAGATGCTGGATGGCTCCTGAGATTCCACAAGCGATATATAGCGTTGGATTGACAGTCTTTCCTGTCTGACCGACTTGATGATCATGTGACGCAAAACCCGCGTCAACGGCGGCTCTTGATGCCCCGACTGACGCGCCGATCGCGCCTGCAAGTTCTTTTATGATTTTGAAATTGTCGGCACTGCCCATAGCCCGCCCGCCGGACACAATGCGGTCTGCCTCCGTCAAATCAAGCATCCCGACTTCTGCTTCAACCACGTCTTTCACCCGGGCCCGTATTTCGCCGGGTTGTGCGCTAAATTCCGTAATCGTGGGTGAGTCGGATTGCCTTTCCGGCACAGGGAACGTGTTTGGCCTGACCGTTGCCATTTGCACAACACCTTCAAACTTTACATCAATAACGGCCTTGCCCGCATACACGGGGCGGCGCGCCGTAAGCTTCCCATTTTCAACTTTTAGATCGATGCAGTCCGTGGCAAGCCCCGCCCCCACGCGCATGGCGGTCCTGGCAAGAAGATCTTTTCCCAGTGTCGATGCCGTTCCCAAAACAACCGCCGGTTTTTCAGATGCAATAATATCGCTTAACACCTTTGTGTATCCCTCTCCGCTATAACGGTTCAGATCGGAATGAGAGGCCGCGATGACTTTTGACACACCATAGTGCCCAAGTTCACTTGTGAGGTTTTTTGCCCCTTCGCCTATCAAGACGGCCGTCACATTGCCGCCCAGTGACTTGGCAAGTTCCGAGGCCTTTCCCGCAAGTTCAATGGAATATTTCTTGAGTTTGCCGTTTGCGTGTTCCGCTACGATTAAGATGTTTGACATTGGATCCTCCTGCACCTCCCCTCCTTTGTAAGGAGGGGTAAGGGGGAGGTAGATCTACCCCACCCTGGCCCTCCCCTTACAAAGGGGAGGAATACGTTTACTTAAATTACCTTCGCCTCTTCCCTTAATAGACGAACCAGTTCTGCGGCTGCCTCTTCAGGCTCGCCCGGTATAACTTTGCCGCCTTGCCGTTCGGGCGGCAGCGAGTATTTTGTTACAGATAATCTCGGCTTTTCGCCGCCCAAAAGATCTGCTGCCTTGAGTTCCGCAATGGGTTTTGTCTTGGCCTTCATGATCCCCGGAAGCGACGCATAGCGCGGCTCGTTAAGTCCCTTCTCGCATCCGACAATGACGGGCAAACTGGTTTCGATCAGCTCTTTCATGCCGCCGGAAACCGGACGCTGAAGTTTCGCAGTCTTGGCGCCTGTCATCTCGAACTTTTCAACCGGCGTTGCGTGCGGCCAGCCAAGTTTTTCGGCAACGCCAATTAAGACCTGCGCACAGTCATCATCTACCGCCTGTTTGCCCGCAAAGAGGATGTCAAAGGATTCATTTTTAACGGCGTTAGAAAGGACGACCGAAGTGGTATATGGATCAAGATCCATACCAGTCGTATCGATCCTGATGCCGCGATCGGCACCCATAGCCAGCGCCTGACGCATGGCTTCAACGGCACGGGCAGGACCTGCAGTGACAATTACCACCTCGCCTTGCGCCTTCTCTTTGAGGCGAAGCGCCTCTTCCACGGCATATTCATCGTAGGGATTCATCACCCACTTGATTTCACTCTCATCGATACCCTTGCCGTCCGGCCTGATCTTAATCCTCGTCTCCGTATCGGGGACTTGTTTGAGTAGAACGCCTATCTTCATAATAAAGTCTCCTTTTCGTTAGATCGTGAGATCGCTCGGTTTTTCGATATCACGACCTCACGATCTCACGAGTTTCGCCTAACATACTGGAAAAACGAGCGCAACCCTCAAAGCAAAACACCATCAATGTAAGACGGTATGGGGATACCAAGTGACTTTAATATAGTCGGAAAGACATCCACCGTCCGTGCCGGGCGTTTTCCAAACGGCATATTACACAAGATCGGAACCATCATATGGCTTTTATGAAGAGAACCGTGAGATGCCTTGTGTTCCGGGTCTTCATATTTGAGCCTAAGGTCATAACCGGGCTTTGCGCTTAACAAGACGTCTCCCGTACGACTCGCAGTGAAAAGGTGCGCCAGTTGAAAGGGTGCATCGGGGTATTCCGAATCGATCGTCGCCTCAAGGGACTTTTGGGGGTTGAGGTCTTTGGGAAGCGCCGGATACCCGAATGGATCGCGTCCTCTCACCTCATAGTGGACATTATGTCCATTGAGCCTGATACTTGCCTCTCCACGACGGCTGATGACGTCAACCCCGCCTTCGCTATTCCGGCATGCGATGATATCCACGGCCTCTTCACACAGGAAATCATTCAGGAGATTGGGCGCCATGCGATCAAGTTCCCCGCGAAATGTATGCCTCATCCATCCGTCATGATTTTTGAAATAGATATGTGTCATGCCATTGCCCGAGACCATATTGGCCGAACGTTTTCCCTTCTTGTCAAATATCAGCGGATAAAAGAAAGGGGGGAGATCATGCTTTTCTAAAAAAGTGTTGACGCAAAAATGGCGGTCGGTCTTTGAAAGTCCATGATCACTCACAAGCCAAAACTGCGTGCTCTTCCAATCTCCCTGTTTTTCAAGAAATCTCGCAATAATTCCAACGGCCTCATCTAACCACACATAGCGTGAAATGACGGCCTCATGATGAGGATGTGTCAAATGAGAATACTCATCAATGCCGGGAAAGACGGCAAAAACAAAGCGGCACCCTTTTTTCAGAACTTGAAGCGTTTTGGTGAGGGCGGCTTCGTCAGGCAGATTCCAGCGATCTGTCAGATGCGCATAATACCAGTACCAGATACGGGAATAACGCGTCCTGTTGCGAAATCCAGTGGCGCCACGCGCTATGGGATTAAAAATGCTATAGGATTCGGGAACAAGCTCAAATATCGTCCGAATATGCGAGCTCATGTCGCGGCCCATGAAAAAGCTTTCAGGACCGACGTAGCTGCGATAGCGGTCAAATGATAATCCTCTGTTTTCAAACTTTGCCTTATCAAACCACCTGATGCCCGGGACATTACAAGTGCCCGGAAAAGAACCGGTCAGAAACGGCAGATAACCGGGCCCTGTCGTCGAGGGAAAGCTTGTTACACCGGCGTTGTGAATACCTTCCCTTGCAAGCCATCTTTGAATTTCCGGGAGTTTGCCTTTGCTCAGAAGATCGGAAAAGACGTCTGCCCTAGCCCCGTCGGCAAGAAGGACGACACAGCGTTTTACTTGGTTTTGCGCCATCGGTGACTGCATTAAGGAACAAAGATGCTGGAAAAATTAACTCTGCCCCGATTCCCGCCGCTTTTTGCGGAACTCCTCAAGCTTGTCGCTCATCCGCTTCACAAGATCCGCATAGCCGTGTTTTTTGATGATCGAATCGAACTGGAAGCGATAATTATCAACCAGACTCGCCTCATCGACAATGACGTCAAAGATTTTCCAATCACCGTCCTGACGTTTGAGCTTATAGTTGAGCGAGATGTCGATGTTCTCCGAGGGGATGACCACCTTCGTGCGCGTGAACGCGATAGTCTGCTTGGGATCCACGAATTTGTCGCCGCGATATATTATGCGGTATTTTCTTGCGCTCTTGCTTTTTGCAGCCAGCTGCTCCTTGGAGAAAAGCGCCTTCTCTTCCAAAAGATCGGTCAAGAGCTTTACGAACCGATCCCGCTCTTCCTGGGAGATATCATTCCAATGCTTGGACAAGGCGAGTTTTGAAAGCTCCCGTATGTCAAAGGTCCCGTGGATGATTTTGCGCTTGAGTTCGCGATTTTCCTCTTCCTGTTGTGCAGTTAGCTTGGTGCCGATATGAAAGTTGTCAAGCATGTCATCCAATTCCTGGATCGACCGCGTTGGCGTTCCTTTTGTAAAATAGTTGATCTGCTTCATGCCATTGACCTTGACAGCATCCTTCGTTGCGGAACCGAGCGACGCACTTTGGGCAATGGAAGCCACTTCCTGCTTTTTGCCTTCACCTGCCTGAAGACCGGCTGCGAAAAGCAATATCGACACAATCGAAAGACACACAAATAAATTTTTCATCCTTCCTCCTTCTTTGCTTTTTATTGTCTTGCCATGTCTTCTTCTTCGCCTGTATCAAACATCTCATACTCTTCCACATCCGGCCTTGGTGTCAACTGCTGATAATTTACCCGCCCCACCTTTTGTTCCAGATCGGCCAATGCGACGTTATAATCAAAAACCGCCTGGAAATACTGGCCGCGCGTGAGCAATACGAGCTGCAACGAGTCCGTATAGTCCTTCTCATCCCCGATGCCGATTTCATAATTCGTCTTTGACAAAAACATCATCTGGCGGGCCATAGATTCGGCCTTTCTTGCCCTTCTAACATTCTCCTGCTGACGTTTTGCGTTGAGATAACTCTTCCTTACCTCAAGCTGCAGGCCTCGTGATGCGATCATTCTATCGTATACCGATTTGAAATATTCAGCCTTTGCCTTTTTGATCCTTCCGGACGCCCCGTGAAAATCAAGTTTTCCTGAGATCTGCAGACCCAAACCCGCCCTTGTGAAATTGAAGGGGTCGTTATAGTCGTCCTGAAAGGCCAAATTTTGGATAGTCTCGGTTGTCCGGCCCAATTCAATAAAGAATGCAAAACCCGCCTGAGGACCAAGTTTTTGTTTTTCCAGCCGGTATTGCATTTTCTTGATATCGACACCGATGTCAAGCAAATGCCTATCAGGCCGGTGTTCCATGGATGCAGTTACATAATTTTCCAATGACGAAAGGTTGGCAATGATGGGTTTTAAAAGATCATCCGACAGGCGAATCTTCTTTAGAGGATCGATGCCGAGCTGAATCTTCAAACCCTCCATAGCCAGATCGGTGTTTTGTTCGACCTCGGCGCGGCGGCGTTCGAGATCTACCCGAAATTCTTTGAGTTTCAAAAGATCAAGGGGCGAACGCTGCGGAACATCTTCCGTCTCCTCTTTTTTGAGTTCGTTTGTTATCTTGCCAATTGCATCTGTGAGTAGCTTATGCAATTCCTTCGCGAGGAGGATTCCAAAATAGGCCTGCTTGGTCTGAAAAATCACTGATTCCTGCTCTTTTATTTCCATCTCCTGTGATGCGGCAACACCGTTTCGTGCCATTCTCTTTGCCGTAATGATCTGACCCGAGGCAAAAACGGGGAATCCCACGGCAACTTTTATGCGGTTGAGCAATGCGAGCTCACCTTCGAAGAAGGCGTCAAAGGCTCTTTTTGCATCCGTGGGGACCGGGCCCATACGATACTCGTATTCAAAGATCGGCCACAGTGCCGCGTTTGCCTCTATGAGCTGCCCCCTTGCGGCCTCTATGCCGTAACCCATACCCTTAAGTTTTTCATTGTTTTCAAGGGCCAGTTTTATGCAGTCGTCAATGGTCAAGACCATTTCAGAGGACAAATCCACAGACTGGGCAAAAGACAATCCGCCCCAAACAAGACATAGTAAAAGGACCATGGCAGATAGAAAAACACGTCGACTTCGCATAGAAGGAGGCCCCTTAACAAATAACTAAAGGGAAATCAATGAATTAAGAGAGGGCAATTTCAGAGTGAACTGCCCCTGTGGGCTTGAGGGGTAGAGTAAGATAAAAATGGCTTCCCTGACCCACCTTGCTTTTAAACCAGACGCGGCCGCCATGGAGCTCAACGATCTTTTTTGAAATTGCAAGACCAAGGCCTAGTCCCTCATGTTCCCTCGTAGCCGTACCATCCGCCTGACAAAAACCCTGAAAGATGAGGTCTCTTTTATCTTCGGGGATGCCGATACCGGTGTCGGCGATTGTTACTTTGAGCATTTCCCCACATTTGGCGGCCGCAACCGAAACCTTCCCGCACCTTGTAAACTTGGCGGCATTATCCAGTAAATGCCAAAAAATCTGACGAAGCCACGGTTCATCACCGTAGACCGCCGGAGTCCCATCGTTGATGGAGAGCATCAACTTGGTGTTCTCGTTGAACGGTACCGATCCCGCCACCTCCCCCAACAATCGCCGCAGATTGACCTTTTGGATATTGAGTTCGAGATGATTGGCCTCGATCTTGGAAAGATCAACAATGGCATTTACTGTATTAAGAAGCCGTTTCCCCGACTCATGAATGAGAGCGACATGACGGGATTGCTCTTCATTGAGGGCGCCGTCCCCTCCCGTTTCCAAAACCTCGGAGAGACCGATTATGCAGTTCAATGGCGTCCTCAGTTCATGCGAAAGATTGGCAAGGAGACGATTGCGAAATTGCACGGCCTGTTCCAGTTCAAGATTTTGCCTTAAAAGTGTTTCATGAAGATCGATATTCCGGATGGCAGTCGTGAAATAAACCGCCAGAAAACGAAGCAAATCGCAGGTCTCACGATCATACGCGCCATATTTTCTGCTGCCCACATTTAGGATGCCATAAAGGGTTTCGCCCAGGAACAGAGGGATGCACGCCTCGGAGTTAAACTGGATGCAATATCGGAGGCCCTCAGTTTTCACATCGGCAAACGCGCGCGAATTCACTAATTGTCTGCGCGTCACCACCATTCTCTTCTTCTCGATCCACTTGAGAAATTTTTCCACATCTTTGATTTCGAACGAAAAGGATGAAAGCCCCTCCGATGCGCTCATCTGAAATTTTCCAGTTTTGTCTCGAATCAGAAGAGCGGCGCCATTTGCCGATACAATACGGCATGTTGTGGAAAGAATTGCCGGATAGAGTTCCTTGTGATTTTCTATTAGATTGAATCGATCAAGATACTCACTAAAGACGCGACGATATTCAAACTGCGGTCTTCTGAGGATATAGCGCTTCACAAAACGTGAGATGCCCTGCCGATGATACAGATAGCCAATTGCGCCTAATAAGACGGTGACGATGCCGGCGCTTAGCGTGATTGCCGGCATGGAGGCCCTCAAAAACTCTCCTGATGCCCTTACTATCTCCACTTCTCCTCCACATTACGAATGAACTACGCATATTATACTGATAATTCAATGGGTTTACAAGAAATTCTCATAATTTTTTTATATTTTTATTCAAACTTCTTGATGTATAGAAAGAAGCTCAAAGATCCTCCTTGAAATCCTTTAAGAATATTTTTACTATGCAGCAGATGAAAAAACCAATAAAAAGGGTCGATTACATTCTGCCGATTTTTCTCTTGATCACACTTTTCATTCTGATTTCAGCATCAAGGCAGGTTCCATCCTCTATTAAAAAGCCTTATTCACTCTCTGATGCAAGATTTGTCACAACGGCATTAGCGGCCATCCAAAAGGAATATCTTGAAAGGGATAGAATCGTCCCGCGCCAGATGCTGAATGGAGCTCTCGACGAGGTGGAAAAACGGATACCGGAAATACTGGCGCAATCCGAAGAATCCGGTACCGTTGCTGTGACAGTGGACGTTGCCACCAAGCGCTTTTCCTTCAAATCACTCGATTCGCTGGGAGACCTTAAGAAGGCCCTTCAGGAAATCCTCGCATTTATCGACACACACTATCAGGGCGACACGGAAAGGCCTGAGATCGAATACGCGGCCATCGACGGATTGCTCACCACGCTGGATCCCCACTCCGCATTTCTGCCGCCAAAAGTTTATTCCGAGTTCAAAATCGGCACGAAAGGCGAATTTGGCGGATTGGGAATCGTCATCAGCGTCAAGGACGGCAATCTGACCGTCATCGCCCCCCTGGACGGAACGCCTGCAGCGCGTGCGGGAATAAAGGCGGGCGACAGGATCGTCCAGATCGATGATGAATCGGCCATCAATATGTCGCTGACCGACGCCGTCAACAAGCTGAGAGGGGATGTAGGCACAAAGGTGAAGATCGTGCTTGAACGCCCGGGACGCACAGAACCAATTACCATGGTGCTTACGCGCGCGCTGATCAATATAGATAGTGTCCAGAGCGCTCTCCTCGAACAGGACGGCAAACGCATCGGTTATCTTAAAGTTAAAAATTTTCAGTCCAATACCAATGAGGATGTTGAGGCGGCGCTCAATAACTTTCATCGCAATAACATAAAGCTTGACGGGCTGATTCTCGACCTTCGCAACAACCCGGGAGGTCTTCTCAATCAGGCCATTGACCTTGCCGACCATTTCATCTCCAAAGGAACAATTGTCTCCACCGTCGGTATCGGCGATACCGTTCTCGATAGCAACGAGGCACATGAACGGGGTACCCAACCGCCCTATCCCATTGCAGTGCTCATTAATGAAGGATCCGCATCCGCATCTGAAATCGTTGCCGGGGCCATCAAAGAGCTTGACCGTGGGATTGTCATAGGACGCAGATCGTTCGGCAAGGGATCCGTCCAGACAATCTTTGAAACAGGTGACGGGGCCGCCATCAAACTCACAATCGCCAAATACCTGCCCGCCGGCACGCGCTCCATTCAGTCCGTAGGTCTTTCGCCCGACATCGAGCTTCAACCCGTCACTGTTGACCGAAAGGCCATGGATCTGGTTGAAGATGAAATTGTCAGCGAAAAAACGCTTGAAAAACATCTTGAAGAAAGCAGCAAGGTGGAACCATCCGCGTATCGTGTCCGATTCCTTCTTCCCAGAGAAAATGAAAAGGAAACCGAAGAGGCAAAAAGCGCAAAAGAGTACGCAAAGAAACCAAAGATCGAAGATGACTTCGCAGTCACACTCGCGCGCGATCTCCTCTCTCATGTCCTTGAGCCTCGCAGGAAGGCAATGCTGAATGAAATCAGCACCACAGTGGAGGAAGCCAAAAGCGCCCAGGAGTCTGAAATTGCAAAACGCCTGCAGGCACTGGGCATCGACTGGTCAGGCGGCAAAGAGCTAGGCCATCCACAACTCAAAGTTGCCTTTGACATCAAAAAGGGGGCAACCGTTCTCAAAGAGATTCGCGCAGGCGCCGAAGCCATGCTTGAGCTCAAGGTCACGAATATCGGCGACAGCCCGTTTTTTAAATTAATTGGAACGGGAAAATCAGACTCACCCCTGCTCGTCAACAAAGAGTTCGTCTATGGAAAGCTTCTGCCGGGCGAAACGCGAAGCTCCCAGGTTGCGCTCAAGGTCCCGGACGCCCTTCCTACAGAAGAACTCTCGATGGAAGTCAAATTTCAGGATGAATACACCAGCATTCCCACCGCTATTAATGTTGTTGTCCCGATCAAAGGGAAAAAGTTGCCTACCTTTGGTTTCAATTACAGACTTCAAGGCAGCGCACTCAAACCCATGAAACCCGGTGTGCCTGTCCGTCTGGATGTCGATGTGACAAACCTCGGATCTGGCTTGACCAACAAGGACACAGTGGCCCAGATTTCAAACAAGAGCGGAGAAAAAGTCTTCATTGAAGTGGGCCGCGCTACGATCGGCAAACTTGCCCCTGCGGCCTCCAAAAAAGCTTCATTCCGCTTCCACCTCAAACCCGAATTTAGTGAAAAAGAAGTGAAGCTGGAACTCTCAATCTTTGATTCCATGCGGGTCGATTCAGTGACCCAAAAAATGCGCATCGATACGGAAACCGGCGTGACATCTCCTCCGGCCGGAAAACTCTA
>Ga0315276_10002126_pt1 | contig 18015 bp, 22 predicted proteins | sample YL17G05_0_MG_FD_204542 | JGI IMG/M metagenome (GOLD analysis project Ga0315276, IMG submission 204542) | Sediment microbial communities from Yellowstone Lake, YNP, Wyoming, USA - YL17G05_0 | ecosystem: Environmental > Aquatic > Freshwater > Lake > Sediment | place: USA: Wyoming | collected... | reverse complement strand
ATGCCATGTGTGTTCCCCATCCGGAGTCAGGTTAAGGGTGGCGTGCACAAAATAGGCACAACGCCGCCCGCGCAGGTCTGTTTCTGTCCTCACGCCCAGACCGGCGCGGAAGTCATCGAGCTGCGCCGACGAGAGCAGATAATCCGCCTGATCGAGCCCAAGCTGCAAGACCGTCGTTGCCATAAGCGACTCGCTGGGCTCGGCCATGTCCGTCAGGGTCGAATTAAGCCAAAATATCCCAAGACCGGTTTCAGCGTCCAGTTCGCTGCGCTTATAGGCATCCAACAGGGGGCTGAAGATATTCTGGGTTGACGAAGTAATGTTGGCGGGGAGGATATTCTGTAGCCCATCGACCAGCTCGACCCGGCAGGATGACTCCTTTAAGTTTTGCAGCCAGGTGGTCTTTACGAAGCCGAACAGGTCACTGGTTCGCCAGGCATAACGATAGGTCAGTTCCAGGCTGAGGTTAATTTCTTCAAAAATGATCGCCGTGCCAGCCACATTTTTGTAAATATTGCGTTCGATGTGATAGAGCCCCTGCTGCCGAATAGAAAAAGGCTCCCACAGGCTGGTCCGCCCTGCGCGCGTGACAAGGAGTACCGCCTTGTTCCCAGCATTTTCGCTGTTTTCAGCAAGCTTGTCCTCTGTGTAATAGGGGAAGAGGGACTGCTCTGCGCTGATCCGTCCAGCAGAAAGGCCGCCGGTCGTTGAGATAAAGAGCCAGTGATCGGAACTGCTGACGATGCTCATGAAGAACGGCTCCATGGCATCGAAATTTCGAATTCGGTAGAATGTCTCACCCAGCATGGTGACATACCCGCCCTCCACGGTTTGCCCTGACCGCGTTACGGCAGCGTCACCGATGAATACCGGGAAATGTTTCTCATTCATTGCCTGACCCTTTTTCCATACCTATCCATTGTAATAACTGCAGATACTATTCCTCCCAAGGGCTTACAGTAGATTGCCGTCCCGAAGGCACGGTTAGGTTTCATCGGGTATTCCATTTACCTGTTTATGCAGCAACCGAAAGGCAACTGCTCCCAGGATCAACGGAAACCAGACAGTCACACCCCGAAACACCAGGGTGATCAGGACCGCCTCGGTATATGGGACCCTCAGCGTGTTCAATGTGACCGGCAATATCCCCTCCACGATTCCCACTCCAGATGGGGTCGGCGATGCGTAGAAGAATAAATAGCTTATGCTGAACCCTCCCACCAGCGTGCCGGCAGAAAAGGGTGTATCGAGGGCTAGGAAAGTAAAAGCCAGAACGCATAAGAGCAGCGCCTTGTTGTTCAGTGTGAACAGGAAAGGCCAGATCAGGTTCTTGCGGCTCCCTCGGATCGTTGCGATCCCTTCAGCCACGTCACGGGAGAACTTATACGCATTTTCGATCTTTAAGAAATCCCGATGAATGAACGGTCTCAAGATACGGTTTCCCAGGTGCGACAACCAAGCCAGCAATTTCCCCAGCTTTTCGGAGGACTTATACCCCAGGACCAAGATTGCCCCATCGGCCAGTGCGACCACCAGTAAAAAGCCGGCTGCCACCAGTTCCCCTGCGTTCAAATTGTGTCTCCGGATGAGCACGATAAAACCGAGGGCCAGGATGCAGAAGAGGGCGGCATATTCATATACCAGATACAACACCCCAACCACCATCACCTTCCCAACCGGGATCTTGCGGCTCTTGGCCGCGTCCAGGAAAACCGCAATTCCTCCCACACCGGCACTCGGCATGATCACGTTAACGAAATTCGCTGCGGTCGTCATCAGGAGCATTGGCCAACGCTTCTCGGTCAGCCCGACCAGACGGTACAGTGCGCCGAATGTCGCGGAGCTGTTGTACAGGCAGATGATCTCAAAAAGAAAAGCTATCAGCAGGAAAGCCAGGTTGCTTCTCTTAAGTGTATCCAGAACATTCTGGAGTTCGGAAAAACTACTGATGATGAACGCCACAGCCAGAAAGAGGATGATTATGGTGATGATTCTTCTCAGCATGAGTTTATCCGGATGAATGGGCTGTGGGTACCATCAAATCCTGTTTGTTCTCCAATCTATGATGTGGATCACAGGCCTGATTTAGAAAGTTTGATTGCTTCCTTTATGGCTGTCGCAAAAAAGAAATACAGCAAAAGCAATGCCAAGGCAGCAATGATGAGGTCATAGACGCTGAAGGTGAGCCGCCCGAAAGCCCCCAGTGCGACTGAATTTGTCCGCACCCCGCCAAAATACATGCCAATATTCAAAAGAATGGCCAACACACGAAACTCGGTTGGTCCAAGCTTGCTGTAGGAGATCTTGAACTCGCCAACCACGCTGGTGCGCACGTAGACGAGGATGGAAAGGAGCAAGTAGGCAACAAGTATCAGTAAGGCGACATTTAAATTGACGTATGGCGTCAGTCCCAGCCCCAGGAAGATCATCACCTCATTGAAAGCATCCACCGTGTGATCCACGAAGAAACCAAAGACGGGGCGTTCGATATGCCGGTGGCGAGCCAATGTTCCATCCAGGCTGTCTCCAAACCAATTGATGACGAAACCAAGCGATGCCAGCCACAGGAAGCCCTTATCCAATGAACTCAATGCATAGCAGACCATGATGACAAATGCGCCGATCACACCGATGATCGTGCAGGTATTGGGAGACACGCATGCTGGCATGTGGGCTGCAAGCCAACTCAATGCCGGCCTCTCCAGCGGGCCGAGCAGGATATCATTCACCCTTTTGTGTTCCTTTATCTCATTCATTTCACTCACCTCTTGGGTTCCATTAGATCAAGGGACCAATTCCAATGTTTCAGGCCAGACCGGCAACGATATGGACCATTGCTGCGGCGTCTGTCGGATAAATCCCGCCGCGACGCTTAATACTTTCTCGGCGTTCTGAAGGGCTTCCACATCCCGATCTGGATGAGAGTCCATTTCGATCGGTTCCGAGGTCATAACATAGTTTTTTCCATCCGACTGCTTGATCGTAACCATGACCATCACAGGGACCCGAGCCTTGGCAGCCAGGAAGACATGGTGCATGGGAAGTGCTGCCGGGCGGCCAAAAAAACGGGGCCAGGCCTTCGGTTCAGGGATCGGGCGGTCGATGCCGGTCATCACAACCCCTCCCTGCTGGAGGTGGCGCAGCGCCTGGCGAATCGCGCCGACGGAAGCGGGGACGAGGTTCATTCCCGCCTTTTTCCTCCTCTCATATTCCGTGCGGCGGCCTCCCTGCGGATCCGGGATGGTAAGAACCAGAGGCCGTAATCCCCGCCAGCATAACCATTGCAGGATGAGATCAAAATTTCCAAGGTGCAGGCCCGCGATCACCAGGCCGCGAGGTTCAAATTCCCGGCGCTGGACCAACTGCTGAATGGTTTGGTCCATGATGACCGACTGCCGGGTGGCCTGCTCGTTCTGAATGTAGTGATACAGATCGAAGATGGAACGAGCCGAATTATGCAAGGTTTCCCTAACAGCCTGATCCAGGGCCTCTTTTTCCGAGGTTTCCCCGCGCACCACCCACTGATTGGCGCGTACCGCCCGGATCATGTGGGAATCCTGATGGCCTGCGATCTGCCCTGCCACAAGATCCGCCAGGGAGTGACCCACTTGCAAAGGGAGCATGCGTCCCAGGTTGGACAGAAGGCTGATGACAAAAGGACTGTCGCTGATGCGTTGAAGGTTAATGCCCATGAAATAGTCTTATGGAAATGCTGATATCGATGAATAGTATCGTAGAAAATCCAATTTCCCGTGCACTGGTACAAGTTTATCTCATTTCCTGAGTTTCTAGGTCTATCCAGCCAAACACAATATTAAACTGATTTTCCAGTAGTTCCTACCCCTGATGTAATCCATTTATTCAAAATCCCCTTGAGGTTTAGAAATTCACAATATTTAAAACACTCCCACAGAATGAGTAAAGAACCCCTCTGCGGAGGGGATATTTCTTGAGACCTCCTGCAGTATGCTTCCGTATAGAGGTTGTCAAGAGAGTGATACTCTCGCCAAATGTTCAAGAAAGGAAAGTGTACTATGTTGCTCCCAATCCGAAAATTCCATTCAGCTTCCATCCTGCTGGCAACAGCCTTATTGATCCTCTTCACCACCGCCTGCGGCTTCCATGCCCCCGTGCTTGGGAAGTTCACCCAGTCCGTAAACATCAGCATCCCCGCGGAAAAGCTCACGCAGTCTTCACCTTCCTTTACCGTCTGTGACCACAATATCTACGATGTCTTGCGGGATCATGACCGCCTGAAACTGCCCTTCTCCGTTTGTGACCACAATTTTTACGATGACCTGCTGGATGATGTCCGCCTGGAACTGCATGATGGTTACCTGCGCTTCGTTGGCACCAACACCCAGCCCGATGGCAGCCGGGTTCCCGGCAGCATCGACCTGTACCTGGGAGCGGAGGATGACATGCTCGCCGCCAGGATCATTGCCGTGGACATCCCCGGCGTCGACATAAACGATCCGCTCATAGTTGAGATCAACCATAAGCTGATGGTGCAATTTTCCTGGGAAATGTATACTCCTGGATCAAATGTGCTCTTCAAGGATGTTCAAGTAACGGAACAGGAATTGATCATGAAGCTCCAGGTGACCATCCAGTTCTAATCCTTTCACCCCATCCCCAACAATCTTCTTTCCTTTAGGGTGCCTGCCAGCCTCGCCTCCGGCTGACAGGCACCTGTTCATTTTATGATCTGCTGAAGCCAGCAGATCATACCTCAAGGAAATAAATATGATAAATAAGATAAATATTTGACAAATTAAGGTATTTATCCTACAATAGTTGTTACGAACGACCTGACAAGCTAATGCTAAAGATCAGCACATTTGTGCGCTTAGGAGATGGAGATGAAGAAAATCACCCCGTTTTTATGGTTTGATGACCAGGCTGAAGAGGCGATGGATTTTTACGTTTCAATTTTTAAGAATTCAAAGGTGCTGAGCGTGTCCCCCGGGCCAAGCGGGACGGCGTTTTCCGTAAGCTTCGTGCTTGACGGGCAGGAATTCACAGCGTTGAATGGCGGTCCCCAGTTCAAATTTACCGAGGCCATCTCGCTCTCCGTCAACTGTGAAACGCAGGCGGAGGTTGATGAATTGTGGGAAAAGCTTTCAGCGGGCGGCGAGCAGGTGCAATGCGGCTGGCTGAAAGATAAATATGGCCTGTCGTGGCAAATCGTCCCCACCGCCCTGGGCAAACTCTTGGGTGATCCGGATCCTGTCAAGTCGCAGAGGGTGATGCAGGCCATGCTGAAAATGAAAAAAATCGAGATCGCGGACCTGCAACAGGCTTATGACCAGAACTGATATTCGCCGGGGAGACTTTTTCCGGGGAAAGATCCTTCTATTGGCACATGCCTGCTTCAGGAAAATTTCCGGGTGATACCATGCGAAAAATTCTCTTTTTCATGCTGACCTCCCTGGATGGTTATTATGAAGGCCCAAGCCATGAACTCGATTGGCATAATGTGGATGAGGAATTCAATGATTTCTCCATTGAACAGCTCAACAGCGTGGATATGCTTCTATTCGGTCGTGTCACCTATGAAATGATGGCTGAGTTCTGGCCATCCGCGCACGCGCTCGAGGCCGATCCGGTCGTAGCCAACCTGATGAATAACAAACCAAAAATCGTGTTCTCAAAAACACTTGCAAACGTGGAATGGCAGAACACCCGGCTGGTAAGAACAAACTTTACAGAAGAGATCAACCAGCTTAAAAAATTACCCGGGAAAGACCTGATCATCTTCGGCAGTTCCGACCTGGCAGTCACCTTTCTTGAGGCCGGCCTTTTGGACGAAATTCGGATCCTGGTCAATCCCATTGCATTGGGCGTTGGAAAACCTTTGTTCAAGGGTCTGCAGAACAGACAACACCTGGAACTCTTGAAAACCAGAACATTCAAGTCCGGAAACGTACTGCTCTATTTCAAACCCATTGGAAGGTAAATATAATTACTAGTATTGATCTAAGGAAATTGGAAAAGGCAATACCATGGGTATAACCTATACTACGACCGTTTCCGGCGAGCCCGGGAAAAATGTCACCGGCTTGCCGGTCCCGACCGAGGTGGTGGCTGCCCTGGGTACGCAGAAAAGACCCAAGGTAACTGTCAGCTTGAAAGGGTATCGTTATCGCAGTGCCGTTGCGGCTTATGGCGATGTGTTCATCCTGCCCTTGAGCCAGGAACATCGAGCCACGGCAGGCGTTCAAGCCGGTGACAGGGTGGAGGTCACGCTTGAACTTGACCTGGAACCACGAACTGTTGATGTGCCGGATGATCTCCGGGCTGCCCTGGAGGGCAAGACCGGCGCCCTCGAAGCCTTCGAAAAACTATCCTACACGAATCGCAAGGAATCTGTCCGACTGGTCACTGAGGCCAGGGCGCAGATTACCCGCGAGCGGCGGATCGCTGGAATTGTCGGGAAACTGGGTGGTGCCTGATGTCCTTTCAAGCCTATCTTGATAACATCCAGGCCAGGACGGGGAAGACCCCTGCTGATTTTCGCGTCCTTGCGGATGAAAAAGGTCTAACCAAATACCCGGCAGTGCTTGATTGGCTCAAGACGGATTTCGGACTGGGCCATGGTCATGCCAATGCGATCGCGCAATTGCTCGTGAATGCCGACAAGTTCCAGGCCAGCCCGGAGGATACATTGGCAGCACACTTTACGGGCGACAAGGCACATTGGCGGGAAACTTATGATCTTTTCAAGGAGAAACTTGCCGGGTGGGGGGAGGGTGTTGGGCTTGTGCCCACCCGGAGTTACATCAGCCTCCTGCGCGGGGACAGGAAATTCGGTATTCTTCAGATATCATCTGCCAACTGCATCGACCTGGGCATCAAGCTCAAGGGAATTTCACCAACAGCACGGTTGGAATCTGCTGGTAGGTGGAATAACCTGGTCACTCACCGTGTGCGGATCAGTGACCCGGACCAAATGGATACCGAGGTCCTCTCGTGGCTGAAACAAGCCTACGAGGCAGCCCGAGCCTGAAATCATGTGGAGAGTCAAATGAGAAAAGTAGTGGTCGCTGAATTCCTGTCGCTCGATGGCGTGATGGAAGAACCTGGCTGGACGGCTCCCTACTGGAATGATGAAATCGCCAGGTTTAAATATGACGAACTCTTCGCCAGTGATGCCCACCTGCTGGGTCGCATCACCTACCAGGGTTTCGCAGCCGCATGGCCGTCCCGAACGGATGAACAGGGTTTCGCGGATCGCATGAACAACCTTCCCAAGTAGGTTGTTTCCACCACTCTTAAAAGAGTGGATTGGAATAATTCCCATTTGATCAAAGAGAATGTTGCAGAGGCTGTCTCCTTATTGAAGCAGCAACCCGGCCAGGATATCCTGGTGGCTGGCAGCGCCACGCTGGTCAGGACCCTGATCGAACATGATCTCGTGGATGAATATCATCTGCTGGTTTACCCGGTTGTCATCGGGAGCGGAAAACGTCTCTTTCAGGAAGGGATCAAGGCAACCCTGAAACTTGTGGAGACAAAGTCGTTCAGTTCAGGCGTGGTTGCACGCATCTACCAGCCTGACCGGAAATAGACTCACACGATCCTGGATGCCGGAGAAAAAATCCGCCAAAAAGGCGGATTTTTATGGTCTCCATCCCAGACAGACATACTGGCTTCCCGCATGCCGGTCAGCTGAACACTGGAGCGGTAAGCGGTTTAAATAACGGTTTGATTTGTCTGAAGAAAGAAACCAATCGCATTCTTGCTTAATACAAGTTTTAAACCCCCTCGTTGAACAACACGATCCGGTAACGCGCCTTGTTTTCCTTCACCCTGTCAAGTGCCTCGTTCACCTGCGTCATGGGCATCAGTTCGACGGTGGAGGTGATATCGTGCTCCTGGGCAAACGCGAGCATCTCGCGCATGGTGGTCGGATTGGCAATGAGCGAGCCGTCGAATGAAAGCTCGTGCGCCACAAGGTTGGTCGAGTTGAACGACAGGTCCGGGAATCCCACCAGGACCAGCCTGCCCCGTTTCTTCACAGACATAAGCAGGGTTCCCCAGTCGATACCATCGTTGGCGGTACATAACAGCAGGTCGTAATGATAATTGACCTCCCGCATGCTGGTCCTGTCGGTGGAGAGAATGAAGTGGTCAGCTCCAAACCCGAGAGCCTGTTCCTTCTTTTCAGGCGAAGAGGAGAGCGCGGTCACCTCGTTACCGAAGGCGTGGGCGAACTGAATGGCTAGGTGACCAAGCCCTCCCACTCCGAGGATCGCGACCTTCAGGTCGGGGCTCGTCACGAATCTGCGGAGTGCCGAATAGATCGTGGCACCGGCACACATGAGCACCGCGGCTTGCTCGGAGGACATCGCCGGGGGCAGCGGGTACACAAAGCGATGATCCGCGATGACAGACGACGAGAAACCTCCGTAGGGGACGCAGACTGTCGTTTTTTCGATCTCCATACAGAGCTGTGTTTCCCCTTTCAGGCACCATTCGCATTTCATGCAGGACCGGCCCTGCCAGCCGATCCCCACCCGGTCGCCTTTCTTTAAGTCAGCGACTGCGCTGCCCGCGGCAGACACAATCCCGACGATCTCGTGACCCGGCACAAAGGGGAACGTGGTGATCCCATAATAATCGTTTATGGCGTGGATGTCCGTGTGGCAGACACCGCAATGGGTGACGGATACCCTTACGTCATGTTCGTTCAGTTCAGGGAATTCGTATTGGATTGGTTCGAGCCGCTGTCCGATGGCTTTTGCGGCATAACCGAGGATTTTTTCCGGGGACATAGGTTGTACCTCCTTAATCCATTCGTGAGAATTCACAGGAAGACCAGAAACAATGCGGTGAAGGGATTACTGTTTCTGCGCGGAGGGACCATTCAGTTCCATTAATCATTATACATCCGCCAACCGCCTAGCGATCAGAACGTCGAATTTTCCAGACGACAAGAGCATAAAGGACCAGGGAAACCACCAGGATGATCCCCACATTCGAGGCGATCAGGGCCTGCGGAACACTCTCGGTAAAGACGCTGCGGCAGAGTTCCGCCAGGGCCACCGAGGGCACCCAGGGGAGGATGCCTTCCACCAGAGGAGGTGATTTCATGCCGATCATTTTCACCAGGATCGCGCCAATAAGAACAACCGACAGTACAGTCATCAGGCCAGCCGTATCCTGAGGTTTCTCATAGAAACTACCCAGCACCAGACCCACGGCAACCGAGAAGATCCCGCCTGCCGCCACAAACACCACCACAACACCCCAATGGACCACGTCCATCCAGGAGATCGCAAACATGACTGCCGCGGTTACCAGAATATAGAAAAGACCTGCAAAGACTTTCCCGGTGACCACCTGGCTGATATTGGCGGGGGACACCAACAGAGCCTGCAAGGTGCGGGTCTGTTTCTCCTCGAAGAACAGATTTGGTACAAGGACGAACCCGATCATCAGGATCACGACGACCAAATTGACGGCTGCCATGCTTATTAGGAAAACACCCTGCGAAGGTGAATAGACGAAATTCCGGTCCAGTTGGAGAGTCACCGGTCGATCCAGGGACTGTGAGAGCAGGGCTTCCAGTTTTCCCTTCAGCCCGCCCACCTGGAAACGCCTGTTCCAACACGTAGCGCCCTGGAATTCCATGGGTCCGCCGGCTGCTAGGACCTGGTCGAAATTAGCCGGGATGCGCAAACCGACCAGGGGGTACAAAGAGCTGCAGAGAGCCAGCCTGAACTCCTCCTCAGAACGAACCTGGAGGACCGATAGAGCCGGGTCTTCCTGCAACCTGTCCACCAGCTGCGTTTCACCGGTAGTGAAGACGGGCAGGATAAGAGCCGGTTGTTCGAAAATGTACGGCAGCAACCTGGGGAGAACCAGCATGATACTTCCCATGATGATCAGGGAAATGACCAGCCTGTGCCTGAGCGCATCGATGATATCCTTGGCAGTGATCGTCCAGACGACAACCAGACTGTCACGGATTCTTTCCACATTCTTCTTAAACATACGACTTCTCCTCAAATACTTGCGGTGAGGCTGCAGACCTACCGGAATACAAATTCATCATCGATCCGACCGACGGACTTTCCAGATCACCAACCCGAATACAAGCACAATGCTGGCAACTACAACGACGACATTTGACCATGCCTGCACCGGACTTACACCCGTTGAGCAGGAGAAGCGCAGGAGGCTGGCCAATGCAGTAGACGGGAACCAGGTCAGGATGGTACGGATTCCGGCTTTCAGGTTATGTTCCATGTAGAAGAGCGGCGGGATCGCCAGGAGGAGCATCAACATCACCATCCATAGCCCTAATTGCTTCATCGACCTGATAAAGCTGCCGACCAGCAGCCCCACCCCGATGGCAAATAAAGCATATCCCATGAAGGCTGCCAGCGCCAGGCCCCAGTGAACGATATACAACGAAAACAGGGCCAGCGCCAGTCCACCGGTGATCAGGATGTAGAAAAATCCTGCCAGCGCCTTGCCGAGGATGACCTGTCCCGGGCTGGCTGGCGAGATCAGCAGTGCATCCAGCGTTTTGGTCTGTTTCTCCTCCAGCATCAGGTGGGGAATGATTAGCAGAGCGGTGCTGAAGACGAAATAGACCATTAAGTAGGCGACGAATGACTGATTCCCGTCCGCAGTTGCTGCCGGGATGATAATGTTCTGCCCAAGAACGACATGCACCGGTCTGCGGAGGATTTCGCTGAATGCCAGGTTGTACTTCGTTTCCAAAGCAGGCACGCGTGTACGATCCACCCAGAAGATATACCCTTGCAAGGTCGGTGCCTCACCGGATGCCAGGGTCTGGTCGAGATTCACCGGCAACACCAGGCCCAGATTCTGATAGGCCATCCTGGTTTCCATTTCCTGCAGCGAAGCGGCCTCCCGGAAAGAGTAAGTGGTACCATTTTCGAGAGTGGTTTTCTCGATCGCCAGGCTGGTCTGGCCCTCGTCGTACACTACCACACTGACGTCCTTATCGAAAGGACGCAAGGCATTAAGCCAGTAGAAAAACACGACCATGCCAACCATGATCAGGATGTTAGCCCTGCTGCTCTTATTCTTCAGGGCATCCAGTATGTCTTTCGTGCCAATGATCCAGGCGATATGGAGACTATCCAGCAAGGTTTTCATAGATTATCAAATTCCTTTTGCAAACCATTCCCCGTGAGTTGAATGAAGATATCCTCGAGGGTTTTCGTTTCCCCTTTACCGTACCCGGATTTCAGGCTCGCCGGGGTATCGAGGGCAACAATGCGCCCCTGGTCCAGGAAGGCGACCCGATGGCTGAGCTGGTCCGCCTCCTCCATATAATGGGTGGTCAGGAAGACGGTCATGCCATCTCTTGCCAGGCCTGCAATTATCCCGCGGATGTCGCGGGCAATGTGCGCATCCAGACCGCGGGTCGGCTCGTCCAGGAAAAGGACCTCCGGCTTGTGGAGCAGAGCCCGGGCGATCAGCACCCGCTGTTTCATCCCGTTCGAATATTGCTGGACCTTGTCACTGGCGCGCTCGGTCATCCCCACTTGCGCCAATACTTCCTCCACGCGCTCCTTCTTCACCCGGTACAGGCGGGCAAAGAACACCAGGTTCTCCCGCGCTGACATACGCTCATAGATATTTTGGTTGTCGAAAACCACGCCAATCCTGGGTTTTAACGATTGACGCCCAGTAACGATATTACACCCGGCCACCATGGCCGAACCGGAAGTGGGCAGCAGCTGACCGGTCAGCATGCGGATCGTGGTGGTCTTGCCGGCGCCGTTCGGACCGAGGAAGCCGAAGATCTCCCCCGGCTCCACGGTAAAACTGATCCCATCCACGGCGCGCAGGCGGTTGTAATCCCGGGTCAAATTGGAAACCTCGATCGCTTTCATCCTGCACTCCTTGCTTCCTGCTATTTCCTAGAGTATATATAAAAGAAATGCGCCGTGCAATAAAAAATCGGTGAACGGCGCAAGGGAGCGGCAGAAGGCTCGCAAAGGGGGTGAATTGCACATTTAAGAAGGTGGTTTGGACATGATCTAATACCCCAAAAGTCCTCGCAGCTCACGTTCTGCGGATTTGCTCAGCGGGATTTCTGTCCCGGCTTCATCCTTCAACTTCAGGTTGTAACTATCACGGGTGTAGGGAATTACTTCCTTGACCTGCTGCAGATTGACCAGGTAACCGCGATGGGCGCGAAAGAAACCGCTGCGCGAAAGGCGTTTTTCCAGTTCAGCCAGGGTGAAATGGGTAGGAAGGCTCCCTTCCCTTGTCTGGAGAAAGGCGCGGTCCTGCCGGGCAAAAACATACAAGATATCTGCCGGATCGATCAGGATGATCTTTTCTTCGCCCCTGGCCGGGATCATAAAAGGTCGGCGCTGTTGCAATTGCTCCCGAGGGTCAAAAGACTCTATGATCCTGCCCTGCTCCAGGCGGAAGATCGTGTCACAGAGCATCTCCAGGTTGGTAGCATCGTGGGTGAAAGCCAGCACGGCTGTTCCCGACTGGACCTGGCTGCGCACCACCTGGCAGATCACATGGATGGAAGCCTGCTCACAGCCCGCAAACGGGTCCGCCAACAGCAAGACCCTGGGATGATCAAGGATCGCCCGCCCCAGTGCCAGCCTCCGGGAGAGACCCGGGGAAAGTTTATCCGTGCTGGTGTGGAGGTGATCGGCCAGGCCCACCTGCTCGAGCACCTCGGCTGCCCGCTCCCCCGGTAAACGCCGCAAGCGACAAAAGAACTCCAGATTATCAAGGGCTGACATGCGTGCATAGAGGTTGTTCTCAGGAAACAGAACCCCCGCCAGGCGAGCGAAAGCCTCGCGCTCGTGGTAGGGATCCACGCCGGCTACGAGCACGCTGCCCATCGTCGGGTGGAGATCTCCAGTAAGCAATTGGAACAGGATATCCTTGCCGCTGTCCACCGGTCCTAGAAGGGCAACGCTCTCCCCGGCTTTCACCACCAGCGAGGGAATATCGATCAGCATGCCCTTTTCATGGACTTTCTGCACCCCGTTCAATTCGATCATTTAATTATTGTAGCATCAAAATTCCTCTCCCATCGAAAGGACATTCCTTTAACTGCGAACAACCTCGTTGATCCTGGATTAATTAATATCGCCTGCTTGCAATCTGTCGTTGCCGGAAAAGGATTCTCAAAAATCGATAGCGGGACATGACAATATTCTACGGCTTTGTGCATCCTTTTAAAATGATCATGTTCCTTGAAATTTAATAAGGAATATTCCGATTACTTGATTTGATTGTTGCGGGTTACATAATTGTCTATCCAGTCGGCTATGGGCGATCCATTCTGCGATAATTCCGCACGAATACATTGGCTGTATGCAGCAAGGTAAGAGAGGAGTCGATCCCCCGGGATTTGCTGGTGGGTGAGCAGGCCCTTGATCCAATCCAACTCACCATCCATCAAAGCAGGATCACCTAGATCAAGCGCGGCTGTTAACTTGCTGCCAAAGAAGGAATTCACAGCCTCGATCTTTTCTATTTGCCCTCCGTTATTCTGCAACTTCTCTATCACGGCCAGTTCGATCAAATGACGCACCTGTCGAAAATGTCCCGCAAGTTTCTGGAAATCTTCATCCGGACTGATCGAAGGCGGGAAGGTGGCAGGAGAATGTAACAATAGCTCAATCATATCCCTCGCCTCTCCCAAGGTTTCGCCCAGGAATACAGCAGGGATCCCGCCTCGCAATTTGGGAAAGCGGTTGAAAATCAGGCCGCCATATGCCAGCGGGACACCCCGTTCGCGGATGACCTGAGCCATGGAGGAAAGACTGGCGGCAGTGACAAGTTGCTGAGCTGCAAGCACCACGATATCGGGGTGAATGGCGTCAATAGCATCATCCAACTGTTCGATGGGGATATCCGCCCCCAGGTACACGACCTTCAGGCCCGTGCGCTGCAGGAACAGGCTGAGCAGAAGGATTGGGAAGGTGTGCATCTCGCCAAGCGGGCATCCAATCAAGACGGTCTGATCGCGGGTAGGGGCGGATGCAGCGGTGATGAGAGTCTCAAGGCGCCGGGAAGCCAGCTCGGAGGCAAAATGCTCCTGCTGGGGAGAGACCCTACCCAGATACCATAGTTCTCCAATACTCTTCAAGCCTTGTTGAAGAATTGCACTACACGCTTGCTCAACCGGGTACATGGCGAATGCCTGGGACAGGGCCTCCTCGGCTTTGCCGGCATCGAATGCCAGGCAGGCATCCAGCCATTCCTGACGCAAGGTCTCAATACTCGCCCCGGAAACGTGGGCAAGAGCCGGAGCGAGGGGAGTCGCCGCGCGGGAAACCTCCTTCAATGGATCCCGCCCGGCTGTGATGAGTTCTTTCCACAATTTCACTGCCTGGCTGATGCTAAGGCCTTCCACCTGCCGTCCCTTTAACCACTTCACGATGGCAATATCGTATTCTGAATAAAGGCGATGACCGCCGGGTGTACGCTTCGGGGTGGGGAGTTGGTAGCGGCGTTCCCAGGCGCGTAACACATCCGCTTTGAGGTTTGTTTCTTTTAGAACAACTCTCAGGTTATATACAGGAGATTGGTCGATCATTCTTTCACTTCCTTGCTTAGGTCATAAATATTGTGGTAAAGTATATAGGATTGTCCAATATTTGTCAATATATTGTCAAGTTATATATTGACAAAAATGATATTATTGCTATAATTGACTGGTAATTAGAATTATGGAAATCAACTACGAAAAAAAGGTGATAAAAGGTGTTTCCTACAAATTCCTATCGGATTTTAATAAATATCTTGGGGGATTGCTTTGATAGAAACCAGCATTTTGGTCTATCGGGCAAATCCTGTAAATACCATTTACGCCTGGATTTCGAAGTAGAGGAGATTATCAATGTCATTCCTTGAACTCTATGCCCTCTCGCTGCTCGTCATCATGGGACTGATGACCCTGCTCTGGTTGGTGAGTCTGCAATTGAAAAATTCCAGCATCGTAGATATCTTCTGGGGGGCAGGTTTTGTCGTTACCGCCTGGATCTATTTCTTCCTGACTCCTGATGGATTCCTGTTGCGCAAGGTTCTGATAGCCATTTTTACCACCCTCTGGGGCGTACGTCTATCGCTCTATATTTTATGGCGCAACTGGGGAAAGGGAGAAGACTTCCGTTACCGGACCTGGCGAATGGAAGCCGGAGCAGCCTGGTGGTGGCGCAGCTTCTTTAAGGTCTTCCTGCTACAGGGTATCCTGATGTGGATCATCTCCACCCCGCTTCTGGCAGCCCAATATAAGTCCACCCCTGACCATTTGACCATTCTCGATTTTCTCGGCATGGGGCTCTGGTTGGTGGGCTTCTTCTTCGAGTCGGTCGGCGATATCCAGCTGGCGCGCTTCAAGGCAAACCCGGAAAACAAGGGCAAGGTGATGGACCGCGGCGTCTGGCGCACCACCCGCCACCCAAACTACTTCGGTGATGCCACCCAGTGGTGGGGATATTACCTGATCACTGCCTCCGCTGGCGGTTGGTGGACGGTTTTTAGCCCGCTGCTGATGACCATGTTCCTGCTGCGCGTTTCGGGTGTAACCTTGCTGGAAAAGAGCCTGGCTGTTCGCCCTGGTTATGAGGAATATATTAAGACCACGAGCTCTTTCATCCCGTGGTTCCCGCGAAAGAAAAGATAAAAAATGAAAATTGCAAAAGTAATCGCCTTGCTCGGAGTTCTCGCCATGAGCGGAATCCTGGTGTATGGCTTCACCGTTGGCAACTTCAGCGGAGAAGGCACCAGGTTGCTGGCCATGCCCTGGGGCATCGTTTCGCTGGTGGATCTGTACGTGGGATTCACCCTGTTCTCGGCCTGGATCGTTTATCGCGAGAAAGCCTTGCTGCCATCCCTTATCTGGGTGGCGCTGATGATGGTGCTGGGTTTCTGGACCGGGGCGCTGTACACCTTCATCGCCCTGCAGACCAGCGGTGGTGATTGGAACCGGTTCTGGAAAGGGAGGCGGGCATGAAAAATTCACGTCTCCTCACCATCTTTATAATAGTCTTTGTTGACCTGCTTGGTTTCAGCCTGATCCTGCCGCTGCTGCCTTACTATGCGGAAACATATGGAGCATCGGCTTTCACTGTTGGCTTGCTGGTAGCTTCTTACGCGGCTGCTTCGTTAGTCGGTTCACCGCTGTTAGGCCGCCTCTCGGATCGTCTTGGGCGGCGACCAGTGCTACTGATCAGTGTCCTTGGGACGCTGGTCGGTTACTTGTTCCTGGGCTTCGCTGCCCCCATTGGTGAGGGGCTGGCACGTCTGATCGCCCCCGCGGCTGCCAACACCTTCGTGTTGGGAGTATTATTCTTCGCTCGCATTTTGGACGGGCTGACCGCCGGCAACCTGACTGTGGCACAGGCCTACATTTCAGATGTGACCGACGAGAAGAACCGGGCGCGCGGCCTAGGCATGATCGGAGCTGCCTTCGGGCTGGGCTTCATCATTGGCCCGGCGGTCGGAGGTTTGTTAAGCAAGACATCCTACAGTCTGCCGGCTTTTGTTGCGGCAGGTATTGCGGCATTGAATCTGGTACAAATATTCTTCCTGCTGCCTGAATCGCTTACTGAGGAACGCCGCCGGGAAATGGGTGAACAACAGCGACCGCCATTCACGCTCAAGGCACTCCAGGCAGCCATCAGACGGCCGGTGATTGGACCACTGCTGCATGTGCGCTTCTTCTTTGGCCTGGCCTTTGCCACCTTCCAAACCATTTTCGCCCTGTATGCCCAATACAAACTTGGCTTGGGAGCCGATTCCACCGGCTATGTGCTGGCCTATGTCGGGATCCTCTCGGTGGTGGTGCAGGGAGGTTTGATAGGTCCGCTGACGAAACGTTTCCGAGAGAGATGGCTGATCATCACCGGCCTGTGGTTGATGGCCTTTTCATTACTGGCATGGGCCTTCGTACCCAATTTAATCATCCTGCTGATCGTCATGCTGCCGCTTGCACTTGCCGGTGGTGTGCTGGGAACGGTGATCCAATCTGCGATCACCAAAGCTGTCCAACCACAGGAAATCGGCGGCATGCTGGGTATTGCCGGGGCGCTCGAGTCATTAACTCGCGTCATCGCCCCGATCGTTGGTGGTTACCTGCTGGGAAACCTGGGAACCTGGGCGCCTGGCATCTTCTCGGCATTCCTGATGACCTGGGCGGTCTGGTTCGCCTACCGGCGGATTGTGATTACAAAGAACCCATCTGCTCCTGTCATTTCACCAAGTGCGGAGGCAACCAATGGCTGAAAAGAAACGGCTTCCCATTTGGTCACGCATTCTCCTGGGAATATTCGGCTTGCTGGCTGCCTTGGTACTCGGCTTTGTAATTTGGGGCTCAACCCCGGCACAGCCGATGCCTGTGGTGTTCGATACTGTCCTGAGGAATCCTGCTGATGCCTCCACTAATAAAGCCTGGCTTTCGTTCATGCCGGACGGTGTTCCGCCTGAGACCGGTTTCATCATCTACCCTGGAGGCCACGTTGACTACCGCGCCTATGCACCGACTGCACAGGCGATTGCCGACCAGGGTTACCTGGTTGTCATTGTTCGCATGCCCCTCAGCCTGGCTGTTTTCGACCCGAATGCTGCCGCACAGGTGATCGGCGGGCATCCGGAGATCAAGCATTGGGCTGTGGGCGGTCACTCTCTGGGAGGTGCCATGGCAGCCAGCTTTGTGTACAACCATCCCGGCGAAGTTGACGGGCTGGTGCTGTGGGGTTCATATCCTGCTGCGAACAACGACATGTCTGGCGCTTACCTTCAGGTTGTCTCGATCTCCGGGACATTGGATGGGTTGTCCACACCCGAAAAGATCGCAGCCTCGATCTCGCTGCTTCCCCCCGATACGATTTGGGTGGCGATCGAGGGCGGAAACCATGCCCAGTTTGGCTGGTATGGAGATCAATCCGGCGATAACCCGGCCACAATCTCGCGGGAAGAACAACAAGCCCAGATTGTGCGAGCGAGCGTGGACTTATTAAAGAGCTTGAATATGTATTAGTATAGGAA
>Ga0315276_10002125_pt1 | contig 18018 bp, 19 predicted proteins | sample YL17G05_0_MG_FD_204542 | JGI IMG/M metagenome (GOLD analysis project Ga0315276, IMG submission 204542) | Sediment microbial communities from Yellowstone Lake, YNP, Wyoming, USA - YL17G05_0 | ecosystem: Environmental > Aquatic > Freshwater > Lake > Sediment | place: USA: Wyoming | collected... | reverse complement strand
CACGCCTCCTACAACATGGACATGTCCTGGGAGAAGAGGACGAGGTCGGAGCCACGTCAGACCTTCGAGGGCTCGTTCTTCTCCCTGACGAAATCGACCGAGTCGGTGACGAACTACATGGTGCCCAGGTTCCAGGACTACTCGGACAACCTCGAGCCCGTCATGGCATGGTACCATAAGGTGAGGGCGTTCAGGGACAAGCCTGACCTCAACCTCTTCTCGCTGGAGCGGTGCACCGAGCTGAGGAACTTCGACTACGGCCCCGCGGTCAGGAACCTGCTGTTCCCGAAGCAGAAGGCCGGCCGGGCATGAGAACCTGTAAATACGCTCGACCCCGATGTTCCCTGACGGTGTCGTTGTGAAGACCACTCCTCAGATGGCCAGCAGGTGGGTCAAGGCCGCGTTCCTGGCGCTCATCGGCCTCGTGCTCCTGATCTACGCAGACGGGTTCGTGACGGACCTGCAGGTCAACCTGTCCGACCAGTTCAACGTGTCGTTCGACTGGACCTGGGACCTGCTGAAGATACTCATCTGGATACTCGTGGCCTGGCTGTTCGTGGACGCCGCCCTGATAGTCGCGCTGAGCTTCAAGGGGGACCTGTACACGCTCACGGATGTCATGGCGCGGCTGCGGGTCATCGAGAAGAAGCTCGGCCCCCCGAAGGCGAAGGCCGCGGACGAGCCGCTGCCCGACGACCGCTCGGAGACACCAGCGGCCATGGGCCCGGCCGTGACGATGGAAGACGAGCCCCCTCCGCCGCCTGGGCGGTCGGGCGGCTAGGCCTTCTCCGGCGCATCCGCCGGGGGCGCGTCCTTCTTCTTCTCGGCCTTCTGCGCCCTCTTGGGACAATCCATGTTTATGCAGAGCACCCACGGTGGCGCGCCCTTCCTGTTGAAGACCTTGATGACCGGTGAGCCGCAGGCGTCGCAGGGCACTTCGGACGGGATGATCCTCCCGAGCTGCGGGAGCGGGAACATCGTCTTGCACGCGGGGTACTTGGAGCAGCCGGCGAACCGCTTCCCCTTCCGGGACTGGATGGCCACCATGTCCCCCCCGCAGGCCGGGCACTTGCCGACATACCTCTCCTTCTGGGCGCCCGGGCACTTCGGGTCCAGGCAGACCGTCAAGGGCGCCTGCCCCTTCGAGACCGTCTTGATCTTCGGGGCGCCGCACACCGAGCACTTCTCCTCGGTCGGCAGGACGAGCATCCCGACCGGCAGGGGGTAGGTGTTCCTGCACTCGGGGTAGTTCGAGCAGCCGACGAACGTGCCGCCGGTCTTCTGCCTGATCTGCATCAGCTGGCCGGTGCCGCACTTCGGGCAGTCCCCCAGGTTGTGCTGCTTCCTGAGCGCGCGCCTGATGTCCTCGCCTATCTCCTTCTTGTTCTTCTCGAGGACCGCGAGGATGTCGTCGAGCATGTCCTGGCTCTCCTGGACGACATCCGCCTGCTCGCGCTCCCCCTGGGCGATGAGGTCCATCTCGCTCTCGAGGTGCGCCGTCATCTTCGCGTCGGTGATCTTGTACTCGTGATGCAGCTTCGCGTGGTCGTCGAGCGCTGAGACGACCGCGATGCCGCTCTCGGTCGGCTCGATCCTGGCACCCTTGAGGAACCTGCGGTCGTAGAGCTTCTGTAGGGCCTCGTGCCGCGTGCTCTTCGTGCCCAGGCCGAGCCGCTCCATCTCCTGGATGAGCGTGCCCTGGGAGTAGCGCGACGGGGGCTGCGTCTTCTTCTCGGTCGATTGGACCGCCAGGACCTCCGGCTGGTCCCCCTTCGCCAGCGGGGGCAGCGTGGTCTCCTGGGACCTGAAGTATGGATAGTACTTGCGCCAGCCGGGGAAGAGTATGTTGTACCCCTCGGCCGCGAACAGCTCGCCCCCGATGTCCAGGTCCACCTTCGTGGTCTTGGACCTGCAGGACGGCGCGAGCGTCGCCAGGAACCTCCTGGTCACGAGCTCGTACATGTTCCACCTGTGGCCCTTGAGCTCGCCCTTGGTCGCGGCGTCGACCGGGTGGATCGGAGGGTGGTCAGTCGTGCTCTTCTTGCCCCTGGACGGCCGGATCGACTCCTGGGCCAGGATCTCCTCCGCCTCCTTGGCGAACTCGGACTTCGTGAGCTTCTCGAGTATGTTCCTGAGGCCCAGCGACGGCGGGTAGACGGTGTTGTCGGTCCTCGGGTAGGATATGTAGCCGTCCGTGTAGAGGTCCTCGGCGATCTTCATCGCCTGGGAGGCGGTGATCCCCTGCTTGGTCGCCTCGGCCAGGAACATCGTGGTGCTGAACGGCGGCGGAGGGTACTCGTCCCTCTCGTCCTCCTTCGCCTCGACCACGGTGCCGGTCTTGGCGCGCTTGGAGTTCGTGAGCGCGGACTGGGCCTCCTCCTTGACCGTGAAGCTCCCGTGCTTGTGGGTCGCCTTGAACGCGGATTCCCCCTTCAGGTCGGCGGTGACGGACCAGAAAGGCGTCGGTACGAAGCTGGTGATCTCCTTCTCCCTCGCCACTATCAGCGAGAGCGTGGGCGTCTGGACCCTCCCGACCGACAGGAAGTCCTTGCCCAGCTGCCCCGATGCGAGTGATATGAACCGTGTGAGCGACGCGCCCCATGCGAGGTCGATGAGCTGCCTCGTCTCCGCGGCGGATGCGAGCTTGTAGTCCACATCCGTCAGCTCGGAGAACGCCCGCTCGACCTCTCCCTTCGTGAGCGCGCTGAACTTGGCCCGCTTCAGCTTCTCCCTGACCGACAGGCCCTCGACCGCCTCGACCCCGATCAGCTCCCCCTCCCTGTCGTAGTCGGTCGCGATGATTATCTCGTCCACGCCTGCGGAGATGTCCTGGAGCGCCTTCATGATGCCCTTCGCTTCTGGGTTGACCTTCTTCTCGGGCTTCGCGTAGACCAGGTCCTTGGGCGCGACTGCGTCCCAGTTGTTGTACTTGTCCGGATAATCTAGCTCGATGATGTGTCCCCTGAGCCCCAGGACGAAGCACTGGTCAGCTCCCAGGGAGAACTCGAGGACCTGGGCGCCTGCGACCGAGCGCCTCTTGTGCGTGTTGTTGGAGAGGATCAGGGCGATTCTCTGCGCGGCAATATTCTTCTCGCAGATTATGAGACGCCGCATCGTGGGTTGGATGATTGGAGGCTTATATAATGCTGATGGGGGGTGCCATGTACGCCACCCCAGCACCCAGGCCTGGCATCGGTCGCAGGACTATCTCGAGCCCCACTTCCTCTTCCTGAGGTCCAGTATCTCGTTCCTGCGCCTCCCGAGGCCGAGCAGGACGACGGGCACGCCCATCTCCTTCTCGAAGGCCCTGATGTACCTGCGCATGTTCTCCGGGAGCGCTGAGAACCCCTTCCGCAGGACCCTGTCCAGTTCGTCGGGCCCCAGGTCCTCCCAGCCCTTGTACGTCCTGTACCTCGGCGTGCACTTGGCCAGCACCCGCAGGTCCGCCGGGACGCGCATGACCTTCTTCCCGCCGAGCTCGTAGTGCGTGCAGACCTTGACCTCGTCCAGGCCGCCGAGCACGTCGATCTTGGTCATGGCCACTCCCGTGAACCCGTTCAGGGATGAAGCATACTTGGTGATGACGAGGTCGAGCCATCCGCACCTCCGGGCCCTTCCGGTGGTGGTCCCGAACTCCCCGCCCTTCTCGGCTATGCCCTTGCCGATGTCGTCCAGCAGCTCGGTCGGGAACGGTCCCTCCCCCACCCTCGTGGTGTACGCCTTGACGACGCCGAAGACGTCGTCGATGGCCATCGGGGAGATGCCCGCTCCGGATGCCGCGTTGCCCGCGACGGTGGTGGACGATGTGACGAACGGATATGTCCCGTGGTCGATGTCCAGCATGGTGCCCTGGGCACCCTCCAGGAGGACGCGCTTGTCCCGCCTCAGCGCCTCATCGACCATGGCGCCGGTGTCGGCCACGTGCTTCGCGAGCCTCCTCCCGTAGGCCGAGTACTCCCTGAGGACCGCGCGCCCGTCGAGCCTCGTGTCGTCCCCGAGCGCGCCCAGGATCCGTTGTTTGAGTGGGATGAGGAACCCGAGCCTCTCCGTCAGCACATCCTCGTCCACGAGGTCGCCCATGCGTATGCCGAGCCTCGCGGCCTTGTCCGAGTACGCCGGTCCGATGCCCCTGCCGGTCGTGCCGACCTTCGCGCCCTCCCTCAGGCGCTCCTCGGCCCCGTCCAGGAGCTTGTGGTACGGCATGATGACATGCGCCCGGTCGCTGATCCGCAGGTTCTTGACGCTGACCCGGCGCGCCTCGAGGTCGTCCAGCTCCTTGATGAGCACCCCCGGGTCGATGACCACGCCGTTGCCTATGACCGCCAGCTTGCCCGGGCGCAGTATGCCCGACGGCAGGTGGTGCAGCTTGAACAGCTCCTCGCCCACCTTGACGCTGTGCCCCGCGTTGTTCCCGCCCTGGAACCTCACGACGACGTGCGCCTCCTCTGCGAGGTAGTCGACGATCTTACCCTTGCCCTCGTCTCCCCATTGGGACCCGATGACTGCAACCGACGGCATCTTCTCAGGAAGAGCATGCTGGGGACGTTACTTAAACATTGCACTTGTGCCAGGATGTCATCCGCTGCCGAACTCGCGGTACCTGTCGAGGAGCTCGTCGGCGCTCAGCTGGGTCTTGACGCCCTTGGGGTCGAAGTGCGTCCTCGAGGCCCTCTCGTCGGAGCCGCGCAGGAACTCCACGAACTCGGTGAGCTTCGGGGGGGCGACCTTGGTCTTCTTCGCCAGCTCGTCCATCTTGTAGAACATGGGCGGCGCGCCCGCCTCCTCCTTCCAGGTCGCGATGATCTTGTCGCACCTCGCGCCCGTCCCCAGGTCCCCGGTCGGTGCCATCGCGTCGAGCAGGTCCTTCGACACGAGGCTCCCGGCCCACAGCGGCCCAGCGTCCTTCGGCCCGGTCCGCTCGGGGCCCATCGTCCTGGCCAGGGTCGTGCGGTCGAACGAGGCGTATCCGAGCCTCTTGACCGCGGCGTCGGCTCTGGCCGCCCCGTTCACGACCCTGAGGTAGCATCTGAAGTAGTGGTCCGCGTGGTAGCAGAGCAGGGGTTCGCAGGCGCGGTCGTGCGACGCCGCGGCCCTGACGACATACCCGGCTAGGATCCGCACGCCCGTCTCGTGGGCGAAGGGCGCCCTCGCGGAGAGCGCGCCGTACCTCCTGAGTGAGGTCTTCGGGTAGGTCCCGTAGAGAGGCGCCGTGTCCGTGGCCGTGACTGCTATGACCCCTTTGTTCCTGCAGCTCTGGACGGCCGCGTCTATGAAATCGATGGGCGTGCCGAACGGGTCGATGTCGATGTAGTCGAACTGCTCGTCCGCGAGCAGGCCCCGCAGGTCCCTGCACTCGACCCGGACATGCCCCAGGCTGTTCATCCCGGCGTTCTGCTTCATGAGCACGGCGGATGCAAGGTTCCCGTCGTTGAGCACGAACTCCGCCGTGACGCCGCACTCGTTGGCGAGCCTCAGGCCCCTCGCGCCGGACGCCGCGAGCCCGTCGAGGACCTTCTGGCCCTCCTTGAAGACCGCCCGCCCGAACAGGACCGAGACATCCCTGCTGAACTCCATCTGCCTGTTGTAGAAGACCTCGCCCGTGCGCGTCCCCGGACCCTTCCTGCAGAAATCACCGGGCACCAGTAGCTCCGTGGTGCCCTCGGTCACGGTCGCGTAGTCCGCGGTCATCAGACGTACTCGCCCTTCATCAGCTTGATGATCTTGTACGGGAGCAGGTTCCTGTTGATCGGCGTGACCTCCAGGATGCGCACGTCGTCGCGCCTCCGGATGTCCTGCAGCAGCGGGTTCCTGGACTTCTTGTGGAGCGTGAGTATGATGGGCTTGTCGACGTCCATGGCGTCCTTGACCGCCTTGACGAACTTCTCGGACTCGACCTCCATCTTGCCCACCTCGTCGATGACGATGACGTCGGCGTTCTGCGCCGCGTCCACCAGCGCCTCGACCCCGACGGTGTCCAGCGACTCGAGGTTGACCCCGTACTTTCCGACAGAGAACTTGGATTCGTTGTCTATGTGGGCGAAGACCGCCTTGCGCTTGGTCCGCCAGTCCATCACGTAGAATCCGACCCTGCTCCCGTTCTCTATGATCGGTTCGGTGACCATCCCGCCGACGACGAGGCTCTCCTCTTCGAGCATCTCGATGACCTTTACGAGAGCCTGGGTCTTCCCCGCGCCTGGGAGACCTGTGATGCCAATCTTGATACCTCTCGTCATAGGGTCACCCGGCGGCCGAACAAGCGGTTCCGGTATAGGTTTTCAAATATATAGTGTATATCATAAATTTTCAACGGTCCCTGGGACGGAGCACTAGTAGCGCTTGCCCCTCAATCCTTCCTTATCTCCTTGATGAACATGAGCGGGTAGTTCATCTCCTTGACGAATCTCATGCCCGCCTCGACCCGGGCGCTCTTGTACCTCACGACGAGCGTCACGTCGAGCATCTCGCCGGTCAGTGATGTGTAGTCGAACTGCCCGCGCTTCCTCTTGAGCATCGACCTGTCGATCCTGACCTTCACATCCTCGACGAACGGCTGGACCCTGCAGCCCGCCTCGATCGCCCTCTCGAGCGTGTCGGCGCTCTCGGCGCTCAGCGGGACCCCGACGAACTGATGGTAGATCGTACCGAACTTGATGCCCGCTTCGAAGGCCGCCCTCTCGGAGTCGGAGCACCTGAAGAATGCGTCAGCGTCCGTCTCCCTTACGTCTCTCATACAGCGGTCCCCCGAGCATGTACGCCAGCGCCAGGGCCAGCGCGATGCCCGTCGCGGTACGTGAGGATGCGGTATATAAGGATTGGTCGCCCACCAGCACGAGTCCGGCGGCCGTGGGCAAGATCGCCAAGAGTATGCCGATCCCGCTCGCCTTGGCGAGCCAGCCGCGCATCTTCGGATAGGGTATCTCGGAGGCCATAAGGAAGCTCAGGGCGAACCCGGTCGCCACGATGAGCCACGGCACTTCAGCGACGGCGAAGTAGTATGTGCTGGGCTCCGACCCGGAGGGCGCCCCGAACAGGAGGCAGACGAGGAGCAGCACCAGCGCGGCCGCGGGCGCGGGCAGGCCGACGAAGTGGTCCAGCTGGTAGCCGCTCACGCTGAACCTGGCGAGTCTGAAGAGTCCGCAGGACAGGATCGCGACGGCGCAGGCCAGGAGGACGAGGTTCCAGCCGGAGTACGACGGCGCTGCGTTCAGCTTGTCGCGCAGCTCTGCGTAGACGAGTATGGCTGGTGCGAAGGCGAACGAGATCGAGTCCGAGATGGAGTCCAGCACCTGCCCCATCGAGTGCTTGCTCCCGAACCGCCGGGCCATGTAGCCGTCCAGGCCGTCCATGATCATGGACAGCAGGAGCAGGCTGGTGGCCGCGATGAAGTTCCCGCTGAAGATGTATGTGATGGCGACGAAGCCGAGAGCGCCGTTGGCGAGCGTGAACAGGTCAGCCCACGAGATCTTACTCAGCACAGGCATCGGAGACCTCCGCGATGCAGGTCACGCCGGCGTGCAGCTTCTGCCCCTTCGTCGCGACGATCCTGACGGAGCCTGGCGGGAGGTATATGTCGACCCTGGACCCGAACCTGATGAGCCCGAGCCTGTCCGCCTTCGACAGGCTCTCCCCGCCGGACACATAGGGCACTATCCTGCGGGCGATGGCGCCTGTCATGTGCACGATGGAGATGTCGCCTATGGACGTCTTCATGGAGATCTCGACCCTCTCGTTCTCGACGGTCTTCTTCGAGAACGCGGGCACATGCCTCCCGATGGACCGGACTGCCTTCTCGACACGTCCGTCCAGAGGTGCCCTCGTGACATGGACGTTCCTGAGGGCGAGGTATATCGAGACAAGGCCACGCTCAGCGTCCACCTCGCGGACGGTGCCGTCCGCAGGAGCGACTACCCCGGTGCCGGCCCTGCGCCTCGGGTCCCTGAAGACGACCATGAGGAACGCGGTCAGGCCGGTCAGGGCATAGAAGACGAATGCCTGGAGCGGGAAGGCTATCGCAGCCGCGACCGCGCTGACCGCAACCAAGCCTCTGCCGCCTTTCGCAATCAACTGACTGGCACCTCGTCTGATTGAATGGACAGTGATGATGCTCTATTTAAGTAGCATCTTCGCGTCCACCACTACCAGTCCCTTCTCCTTCACGAAGACCGGGTTCAGGTCCATCTGGTCGAGCCTGTCCCTGTACTTCTCGCCGAGTGCGGACACCTTCACAAGGAGGTTCACGATGGCCTCCCTGTCGACCTTGATCTTCCTGAAGCCCTCAAGGATCGGGGCCGCCTTGATCTCCTTCAGCATCTCCTCGGCGTCCTCGCGCTTGATGGGGACGACCCTGAAGGTGACGTCCTTGTAGACCTCGGTGTAGATGCCTCCGAGGCCGAACATGATGGTGAGCCCGAACGTGCGGTCGTTTATGAGGCCGATGATGATCTCGACGCGCCTGTCCTGCATCGACTCCACGAGTATCGTCTCGTTCGGGAACCGCTCGCGCATCTTCGCGAACTCCTGCTCGATGCCTTCGCGGGTCACGTCCAGCACGACGCCCCCGACATCCGTCTTGTGGAGTATGTTGGGGGAGCAGACCTTCATGACGACCGGGAACTTCAGCTTCTTCTGGTCGATCTCCTCGAACCTGCGGACCACCTGGAAGTCCGTGGTGGGTATGCCGGATGCCCGCAGGAGCTCCTTGACCTCGTTCTCAGCCAGGGCCTTCCTGCCTGATTTCTGAACAGATTCTACGATCAATCCCGATCCCAGTTCCTGGTCAATGCCTTGATGCCGTTTAATCCTTGCCCCTGGCGGCGAGGGCCTCCTGGCCCAGTTTCCTGCCCATTTCCAGCGCGGATCTGTTCAGGTCGTGGGTCGCCTTCGGGACCGCCTCGAGCATGGCCTTCTCCAGTGCCTCGTACGATATGATGCCCGAGAGCTCCCTGAACGCACCGAGCATTATGACGTTGGCGACGATCCTGGTGCCGAGCTTCTCGGCGGCCTTGGTCGCGGGCACCATGAAGACATCACCCTCCGGCCTTCCAGTTACGAGGTCGGGGTCGATGATGATCATGGTCTCCTTCTTGACTTCCTTGATGTACTTGGTGTATGCCTGCTTGGACATGATCACCAGGTAGTCAGGGACCTCCACGAACGGGTACAGCATCGGTCCCGTGGATATCTTGACATCGCACTTCGAGTGACCGCCCCTGGCGGACGGGCCGTAAGACTGCGTCTGGATGGCGTTCTTCATGATGGGCTTCCCGTCGGGTCCGACCGCGCGGTCGTAGAGCGAGGCCGCCTTGCCCAGCACGATGCCCATGAGGATCACTCCCTGGCCGCCGAAGCCGGTGAACCTTACCTCAGACTCCATGCTTGCCCACCCCTATGAGTTCCTCGTAGCACGCCCTGTCCCTGTTGACGAACTCGCCGATCGTGACCTGACCCGCGAGGTTCAGGTCGACATGGTCCACGGCGGCGCTACGGGTCTTGTCCCTCCTGACGCTGCTGGCCTTGAACCAGTCGAGCATCGCGGTCGGATCGGTCATCTTGTTCCTCCGGCCGAAGTTGGTCGGACATTGGGAGACGACCTCGACGAACGAGAAGCCCTTCTTCTGGAGCGCGGATTTCATGGTCTTGGTCAGCTCGTGGACATGCCTCGTGGTCCACCGGGCGACGTAGTTGGCCCCCGCTGCGACCGCGATCTCGGCGAGGTCGAACGGGTACTCCTTGTTCCCGTCGGGCGTCGTGGTCGACCGGAAATCGTGCGGGGTCGTGATCGACGCCTGCCCACCAGTCATCCCGTAGATGTTGTTGTTGATGCAGATGACCGTCATATCGACGTTCCGCCTGCAGCCGTTGATGAAATGGTTGCCACCGATCGCCCCGAGGTCGCCGTCGCCAGTGAACACGACGATCTTCATTTCGGGCCTCGACAGCTTGAGCCCGGTTGCAAACGCCAGCGCCCTCCCATGGATGGTGTGCATGGCGTCAGAGTTGATGTAGATCGGTATCCTGGATGAGCAGCCGATGCCGCTGATGAACGCGGTATTCTCAAGGCTGAGCTCCAGCTCGCTGAACGCCCTGTAGAAGCAGTTCATGACCGTGCCGTTCCCACAGCCCGGGCAGAACACATGAGGCCATCGGTCCTTCCGGTAGAACTCGAATAAGTCCATCAGATCGCCCCCATCTTCCCGAGCTTCTCCTTGAACTCCGAAGGCGTGGGCGGGTCTCCTCCGATCTTGCCGAGGAATTCGACCTGCTTGCATCCGCCCTCGAGCGCGACCCTCTTGAGCGGCCAGTACAGCTGCCCGAAGTTCATCTCGGCGATCAGCATGCGCTCGCACTTCCCTGCGGCTTCGAGCACGGGCTCCTCGGGCAGCGGCCAGAGGCTTTTCAGCCTCAGGAGGCCGATCCTCGGATCCTTTGAGGCCAGCTCGAACGCGCCGAGCGCTGACGAGCCGTAGGACACTATCACGGTCTTGGCGTCGGGGTTCACGACCTCGTATTTGTTGATGTCCTTCCTGGACCTGGTGATCTTCTCGTTCAGGCGCGTGACCAGCTCGGTGTGGACCTTCGGGTCCTCGGGCTCGATCCTGTCCGCGTCGGTGTGGGTCATGCCCGTGACGATGGCCTTGTTCCCCCTGCCGAACGTGGGGAACGGCTTCACGAGGCTGTCGGGGATCTGGTACACCCAGTCGTCCCTCTTGACGCCCCGCTCCTTGCGGGTGAATGTATTGACCTTCTCAGGGATCATGAGCAGCCCCCTCATGTGGCCGATCTCCGCATCGGAGAGCAGGAACGCAGGGACGCGATACTTCTCGGCGTAGTTGAACGCGTCCACGGTGAGGTCGAACATCTCCTGGACGCTTGCGGGGGCGAAGGCGATGACCTGGTAGTCCCCGTGGGAGCCGTACTTGGTCTGCATGACGTCCCCCTGGGCGGCCCTGGTCGGCTGACCTGTCGACGGCCCGCCACGCATGACGTTCACGATCACTATGGGCGTCTCGGACATCGCCGCGTATCCGATGGCCTCCTGCATGAGCGAGAAGCCCGGCCCCGACGTGGCGGTCATCGACTTGACCCCGCCCCAGGACGCTCCGATGACCGCAGATATACATGCGATCTCGTCCTCCATCTGGAGGAAGACACCGCCCGCCTTGGGCAGCCTCGCCGCTATGCCCTCGGCGATCTCGGTCGAAGGCGTGATCGGATAGCCCGCGAAGAACCGGAGTCCCGATGCGAGCGACGCCTCGACGCACGCCTCGTTCCCCTGGACGAAGAGCTCGCGCGCCCCGTCGCTCATGTCTTGCCCTCCTGGTTCGGGCGCCATGAGATCGCCTGGTCAGGGCAGCTGAGGACGCAGAGCTCGCAGATGAGCTTGTCCTCCCGGTCGCGATTGTAGCACTTCTCGGGCTCGCTGACAACGGCTGCGTAGTAGCCCATCTCGGAGAGCTCAGTGCCTTTGGAGTAGCATTTCTTGGGGCAGATGTAGGCGCAGATGTTGCACGCCTTGCAGTACTTGAGGTCTATGACTGGTTTCATCTATTCTCTTCCCGCGCCATCAAGCGGACGATATTTGAATCTATTTGACATAAAGAAAACCGCTCGGGCGAATCCTGGCTCGGTCCCGAAGCGGGGTGTCAAATCGATAGGAATCACCTCGATAAGCGGTCAATCACGGAGGGATATGCCGTTAAACTCGTCGTTTGATTCGGGGAGCGCTCCGGGAGCATCCGTCTCCCCAATCGGTCGCCTGCGCGGTCTCCGGCCCTCGGACCAACTGGGAATGCGCGATGTCCGTTTCGAGCAAAGGATTATTACGGCCGTTCGAATAACGCGTCCTCTGAGACGATGGACCCCCTCCAGGCAGATATACTCCGACTGAAGAAGGAGAAGGACGCTATCATCCTCGGCCACAACTACCAGCGCAAGGAAGTCCAAGAGGTCTCGGACTTCCTCGGGGACTCCTACGGACTGTCGATACAGGCATCGAAGACCACCGCGAAGGTCATAGTGTTCTGCGGGGTCGATTTCATGGCCGAGAGCGCCAAGATCCTCAACCCTGAGAAGACCGTGCTCCATCCGAACCTGAACTCCAGGTGCCCGATGGCCGCCATGGTGGACGTGGAGTCGCTCAGGGAGCTCAAGGCGGAGCACCCCGGTGCGCCCGTCGTCTCCTACGTCAACACGTCGGCGGAGGTCAAGGCCGAGAGCGACATATGCTGCACGTCGGCCAACGCCGTCAAGATCGTCCAGTCGCTCCCCGACAAGAAGGTCATCTTCGTCCCGGACACGAACCTCGGCCTCTATGTCCAGAGGTTCGTTAAGGACAAGCAGATAATCCTGTGGCCGGGCTACTGCCCGACCCATGTCGACATAAAGGTCTCCAATCTCAAGGAGCTCAAGAGGCAGCATCCGGACGCGGAGATACTGGTCCACCCGGAATGCACCCCCGATGTCATCGATTTCGCGGATCATGCCTATTCGACCGAGGGCATCATCAAGCACGTGGTCGCGTCCCCTAAGAAGGAGTTCATAATCGGGACCGAGGCCAACATGCTCCACAGGCTCAGGAAGGAGGCCCCCGGCAAGACGCTGTACGAGGTCCCGACCGCCACATGCCCGAACATGCGCGAGATCACCCTGGAGAACGTCCGCGACTCGCTCGTCAAGATGCAGTACAGGATCGAGATACCGGCGGACATCATCAAGAGGGCGCGGGTCCCGCTCCAGAGGATGCTCGAGGCGGGGAAGCAGTAGCTCCCTCAGAGCAGGTCGAGCGTCGGCCTCGCTATGAACATCACTCCGAAGCCGACCATGAGCGCGCCGCAGATTATGAACACGATCTCGTGGACCGCTGGCGTCCACATGTGCCTGGTCCTGAAGACCGCGAACGACGTGAACGAGTACCAGGCGAGGTCGCAGCTCCAGTGTACGGCGGCGAAGGCGACGACGACGATCGCCCCGAACTCCTGGGCCGTGAATATCAGCAGCGCGCCGACGGTGGCCCACCACAGGTAGAAGTACGGGTTCACCGCGGTCGTGAGCACGCCCGTGACCACCGTGCTCTTGGGAAGTGCGTCCCCTCCCTCGACGGCCATCTCCTTCCTCGCCCGTATCATCATGACCCCCATGACGGCCAGGAGCGCCCCGCCGACCAGGCCTATGCCGAGCGTGACCTCCGGGCTCTTGAACAGCGACCCGATGCTGAGGACCATGAGGGCCATGAGCGGGAACTCGACCATGCCGTGGCCCAGGGCTATCTTCAGGCCGGCCTTCTCGTCCCTGTAGCCCCTTGCGACCGTGGCGGCGAAGACCGGCCCGGGCATCATCACCCCTGACAGGGAGATGACGAGGGCCGCGCCGAAGAATATCCAGATGTTGTCTGTGACCGGGTCCACGGGCAGAAGTTACGGCCCCGCCGATATATAACCCGTGCTCCTTCGTTCGGCTGAAATACGAGTACGGCATTATGCCTGCTACGTGATGAGTAGAGGGTCAGCTGAGGACCGCGAGGTCCCGTGATGAACCCTATGAGTGCTGATGCGCGGCCCGCGTCCGGGCCGCTGCCAATGCATGCATAAAGACCCCGTCGGGCGGCCATCCGACCGCCCGGCGTCCCTGTTTTTTCAGATGTCGATGCTGCCGTAGTCCAGCTCGTCCGTGCGCTTGAAGTAGCCCTGCGGGTGCAGGCAGTTCGGACAGGTGTCAGGCGCCTTCTTGCCCCTGTGGAGGTAGCCGCAGTTCGTGCAGAACCAGACCTCCTCGTGCGCGGACTTGTAGAGCGTGCCGTCCCTGAGCCTCTTCAGGAGCAGCGCGTACCGCTTCGCGTGGTGCTGCTCGATACTGATCACATGCTCGAAGTACTTCGCCGCGGCCTCGTTCTTCTCGGCCTTCGCCTCCTTGGCGAACTTCGGGTACATCTTCGTCCATTCGTAGGTCTCGCCCTCGAGGGCGGCCTTCAGGTTCTCCTCGGTCGTGCCGACCATGCCCAGGAGCTTCATGATCATGGCCGCGTGCTCGTACTCGTTCTCGGCGGTCTCCAGGAAGATCTTCCCGATGGCCTGGTGCCCCTCCTTGTTGGCCGCCCCGGCCCACTTGACGTATTTCGCCCTGGCCTGCGCCTCCCCTGACAGTGCCTCCTTCAGGTTGTCCTCGGTCCTGCTCATCTGTTCACCCTTGCCCCTCCGAAACCGCATCGGGGCTTATATAGTGCGCCGTGCAGGGTCGGGCCGGAGGCGGCGCATGTGCCAGGATGCCCGTCGACAGCCTCCAGCGATATTGTCTCATCGTTGATAATCATCGGCGATTACCACGGCCTTGGGTTATAAGTCGCCCGAGGGGGGCTATCTCCTCAGAGAGTTATCCTCCTCTCTCCCCCTTTTAATTTTTCACTGTCTAGGCCTGCCGCCGGACATGTGGTTGACGTATTCGATGAACTCGCTGAGCTTCTTCCCGTCGTTCCACCTCATTATGTAGTTCCCCTCCTTCGACGGCCTGACCTTCGACAGGTAGCCGTAGATGAGCTTCGGCATGCCCTTGTAGGTCTCGTCGAGGGGGCCGATGTCCAGGGTGAACATCCTCCACGCGTCGCCGCGCTTGCCCTTGAGCCTGAACGCGTACAGGGGGACGAGACCGACGCGCTTGCAGTCGTCGATCATCTCCTGGGCCTGTATGATCAGCTTCTCGCTCCTGCTGAACCTGAGCGTGTCCGACGACGAGCTCTTGACCTCGATCGGGAAGCTCATGCCGTCCCTGATTGCGACGAGGTCCACCCCGAGCGAGCCGGCGCCTCGGATGACCATGAACGACTTCTCCTTGATCATCATGTAGCAGGCGCGCTCCCCTGGGTCGCAGGTCTTGGTGACCCTCTCGAGGACGTCCTCATTCGCACTGAGGATACCTTTGAGCTCACGCTCGAAAATCTTGCCCATCCGACACTGGTATGCGCGTGGTCCGATAAATCACTTTTCCGAGGAGTCCTCGAGGGCCGCTTTGTCGATGTCCCCTTCCAGAGACCCCTCGGACACCTGTCTGTGGAACCCCGGTTCCGCGGCGGAGCCGCGCTCCGGCGCGAAGGCCGTGTCGTCGGTCCGGCCCACGTAGACGAAGTGCAGGCGCTTGACGGTGATGTCCGAGTAGTGCCTGACCACGTCGTACATCCCCGCAAGCTCGATGCTCTTCAACCCGAGCCCGCACTCGTCCTTGGCGACGCGCTTCACGCCCTGGGCGATCGGCTCCGCCATGCCGATCCTGCCCGTCGGGAACGCCCACTTCGCCGTGCCGTGCCTCTTCATGAGCACGGTCCCCTTCTCCCCGCGTATGACCAGGACCGCCTGGCCCTTGCACGGGGGATAGTTGAGGTCGGCCTTCTCGGCGCCGAGGTCGAACTCGAACGTGCGGACCTTGAAGTCGGGCGAGCTCAGGGCCATCTCGTCTATCTCGTTGGCGACCGGGAGCTCGATCAGCATGCGCCTGGGCGAGGCCTTCACGGGACCAGCCTCGACCTGTCCCTGGGATAGAGGACCGCTTCCCTGATGTTGGAGAGGTCGAGCATCTTCTGCACGAACCTCTCGACGCCGAACCCGAAGCCGCCGTGCGGAGGCATGCCGTACCTGAACCCCTTGAGGTAGAACTCGAACGAGTCGAGCCCGAGGTTGTTCTCCCTCATCTGCTCCGTGAGGACGTCGTACCTGTGCTCCCTCTGTCCGCCCGACACGATCTCCTGCCCCTTGTAGTCCAGGTCGAAGTACCCGGTGACCTCGGGGTCGCTGTCGGACCTCTTGGCGTAGAAAGTGCCTCTCTTAATGGAGGTCGGGAACTCTGTGATGAAATAAAGCGCACACTTCTTCTCCTTCATCATGACATCTCCGAGGGCCTTCTCGCCCTCGGTCCCGAGGTCCTCGCCGTGCGCGACCTTCATGCCAGCGGCGTTGACCATCTCGACCGCCTCGGCGTACCTGACGCGGGGGAACGGTGCAGGGGGCACATCGAGCTTCACGCCGAGTTTCTCGAGCTCGGCCTTCGCGTGCTCGCGCACGTGCTCCAAGCTTGCGACCACAATCCCCTCGGCCACCGCCATGACGTCCTCCGAGGACTCTATGAACGCGAGTTCGATGTCGAGCGACAAGAACTCCGCGATGTGCCTGACCGTGTCCGAGGCCTCTGCGCGGTACGCGGGGGCGATCTCGAATATGCGGTCCAGGCCTGTGGCCATCAGGTTCTGCTTGTAGAGCTGCGGGCTCTGCGCCAGGTAGGCGCTCCTGTCGAAGTACTTGATGGGGAAGAGCGTCGAGCCCCCCTCGGCGCCCGCCGCGACTATCTTGGGCGTGCTGACCTCGACGAACCCCTCGGAGCAGAGGTACCTCCTGATGCCCTCGAGCGTCCGCGCCTTGACCCTGAAGATGGACCGCACATCCTCCTTCCTGAGGTCCATGAACCTGTTGTTCAGTCTGGTGTCCAGGTCCGCGCCGACCTTGTCCACGACCCCCAGCGGGAGCGGCGTCTCCGCCCTGTTGAGGATGTCGAGCTTGTCGGGCAGTATCTCGAACCCGGCCCTGGCCTCCTTGCTCTCCTTGACCGTGCCCGTGACGAGTACGACCGACTCCCTCGGGATCGACGCGACGAGGTCGAAGAGCTCCAAGCTCTTCTTCTTCAGGGTCGTGACCTGGATGACCCCCTGTCTGTCCCTGAGCTGGAGGAACGATATGCCTCCCAGGTTCCTCAGGTCCTGGACCCATCCGCCAACGGTGACCTGCTTCCCGAACATCTGTGGTGTGATCTCGTCGGAGTACGTGATATGCTGCCAAGAAGGCAAGTGTGTACCACCACCCCGCGTAAACCGGTCACAGGTATTTACCTTTTCGTCGCTGACCTGACGGATGCCAGGGCCGCCGGGCCGTGCCAAGGTTAAAATGCGATAACGGTGTTCGAGTGGCAGAGGGGCAAGGCGGCATGGAGCTCTCGATTCTCGTCTATGTGCTGCTCCTGATCGCCTTCGCGAAGGCCCTCGGCGAGGCCGTCTCCCGGCTGAACCAGCCACCGATCGTGGGCGAGCTGCTCGCGGGCATCGTGCTCGGCCCGTTCGTGCTCGGGAAGATATTCAGCGACCTGCAGAGCATGTACTCCGACGAGTTCCTGTCGAACCTCGCGGACCTGGGCATACTGTTCCTGATGCTCTATGTCGGGCTCGAGTTCTCGCCGAAGAAGCTCGTGTCGTCCTCGTGGACGGGGGGCGTCATCGCCTTCACGGGCATCTCGCTCCCGATGGTCATGGGGTTCTACCTAGGCGTGCTCTACGGCTACGACGGCCGGGCGCTCGTCTTCCTCGCTGTCGCCATGTCGGTCACGGCGCTCCCGGTCACTCTGCGGATACTCAAGGACCTCGAGGTGCTCGAGACGAAGACGAGCGATGTGATCATCAGCGCCGCCCTGATCACCGACCTCGCGCTGCTGTTCGTCATGGGCGTCCTGCTGGGCGGGGACCAGGGGAGCATGGGCCCCGGGGAACTGCTGTACCTCGCTGGGAGCTTCATCGGGTTCTTCGTCCTGGCGTTCGTCATAGGCAGGTACGCCGTGCCCCACATCTACCGGGTGCTCAGGTGGATGCGCACGGGCGAGGCGGCGTTCGCAGTCGCGATCGGCATCGCGATGGCCTTCGCGGTCCTCGCCGAGAGGTTGGGCCTTCCCGGCTTCGTCGGTGCGTTCATCGCCGGCCTGCTCCTGAGGGAGACTGGTACGGGCCTGAAGGTGTGGACGAGGGTGGAGGACATCCTGTCCGGCATCACCCTCGGCTTCCTCGCACCGGTGTTCTTCGTGCTCATAGGCTTCAGCGTCGACTTCGACGCCGTCGGCCGGCTGCTCCCGCTGCTGGTCGCGGTCTCCATAGTCGCGATAGTTGGCAAGTTCGTCGGGTCGTACGTGCCCGCGCGGCTCGTGCACATCGGGAGGAACGAGTCGGCTGCTATCAGTTCCATGATGATGGGCAAGGGCGCCATGGAGCTGGTCTTCGCGAGG
>Ga0315276_10002124_pt1 | contig 18022 bp, 7 predicted proteins | sample YL17G05_0_MG_FD_204542 | JGI IMG/M metagenome (GOLD analysis project Ga0315276, IMG submission 204542) | Sediment microbial communities from Yellowstone Lake, YNP, Wyoming, USA - YL17G05_0 | ecosystem: Environmental > Aquatic > Freshwater > Lake > Sediment | place: USA: Wyoming | collected... | reverse complement strand
CGGCGACCCGAAAAATATATAGTCTCCATCACGATAACTCTTGAGTTCTGTCTTGGGACGAGTCGGGCCGACCAGCACGATAGATTCTGTGCCTGTTTTATTATCTCGTTGATACAAAGGACTTAGCGCTAAAATACTCAGATCCCCGCGTTGCATGCAGGCGATAGCAACCGGAGCTTCCATTAGAGCGGGGTCTGCCTTGGGGGTTGTCGCCAACAACATTTCTGCCCAAAAAACAACTGTAAAAACGACTAGAATTAATGTCCTAACCTGTTTCATTGCTGAACCTCCTATTATAAAGAATTCTTAATTGAAATAGTTAAGGAAGCCTTTTCTCTCATAATCCCTTCATAAAACACATTCTTTAAATCCGCGAGGATGGATTTTTTCTCACCTAACGATTCATCTGCCGGCGCAAGCGTTAGAGCCAAGGGACGAGCACCCATCAAAGGCAAGCCTGCTTACGCCAGCGAGACGGCGTAGCGCAGCCCTTGACTACAGGACAAGACGGTATCAGCTCCTGATATGTGAGAAATATCACCTCTCTCCATCCTTCCCAGCGCAAATTCAAAGTGTCTTTAACACCAAAAACAGTACATATATCATTAATCAAATATATCATCAATCACCTTGCCAGAATTCAATAATGAATCCCATCAACCAGATGCAAAAAATTGACCTGCTTTTTGGGCTGATTTTTAACTTATTGATTTTAAATAAGATATGGTGCCGGAGGAGGGAATCGAACCCACATGACCCGAAGGCCGGGGGATTTTGAGATTTAAACTAGGCGTTTTGCCCGCTTTTTCTCTGTTTTCGGATGTTAGTCGCTATTTGCCAATTTTTCCTTAACTTATTGTAGCTAAAGGAGATAATGGGCATAAATGCTTAATATTCACTAAACTTTTAACCCGTCAAAGAGCCCTTGGTAAAATATCGTGTGAAAGTTTGTGAAAGGTTTCGTTCAAATCTATGGAAATATTGTAATCTTGATATAAAAGTCTTCATATAAATCCAGAAATAGAGGTTTTAGGCAAAGCTTATGGGAAGTTACTCACTCGATAGAGAATTTGTAGTTAAGTCTTTTTGCAGTTCCTCCGCTTTTGCAGGGTTGCCGAGGCGATAGCGGTGGATATTAGCGAGGTGCGTGACAAGTTCCGGTTGAGCGGCGTTTTTCTTGAGCGACAGTTCGTACATCTTGACCGCTTGTTCGACTTTCTGCGCTCGCCAGAGTGCATTGCCTATACGATAGAGAAGCGCGGCGTCGAATTCCTCCGGTTTGGCGTTCTTCAAGGCCTGTTCGATATATTCCGCTCCCAGCGCCGGTTCTTCCATGTTCTGGCAGAGGATGAGGCCTGTCAGCAGGTTCATTTCGACCGGCGCCTTGCCGGATTCGATATTCTCCAGCATCGAGATGATCAGCTTTCTGTCTTCGGTCTTGAAAGCATCGAGATATATCTCTCCTCCGGTGGCGGCAAGCAGATTCTTCGCGGTTTCGTCGGATCTATTGTAATCCCTGGAACCGGCCTCGATTGAAAATAAAACGATGTTCGCTTGCAGCAGATTTGGTTTGTCTTTCAGGATTTTCGATACGGCCTTGCGCGCATCGGAATATAGTCCCTCTTTCATCAAACCGAAGGCTTCACCCAGTATCTTTTCATCTTTGGGATCGAGCTGTTCCGATGCATCCAGTACCGGCACGGCGTTCGCTATCTTCTCAGCGAATGCCTTCCCTTTTTCAGCGGGCAGGGTTGCTGCGATCCTGTCCGCCTGGTCTTTCTGTCCCAGCTTCAGGTGCGTCTCGATCAGCCACGATTTCACTTCGTCCGTCGAATCTATCGCCGCCGCTTTCTCGAAACCATCTCTAGCTTCTTTGTATTGACCGAGTGCATAGCAGGCCGCGCCGAGCGCGAAAGCCCCTTCGTAATGCCCGGCATCTTTCTCGAGCATTTCTGCGAACGTCTTCTTCGCTTCGTCATATTTCTTCGACTTGTATAATCCCTGTCCCTGCCTGTAGAGCGCGTCCGTCTGCTTCCGGTGCAGTTCGGAATTCAGATACCCGCAGGATGATAAAATGACCGTAAGGCCGATAATAAAAGCAATTTTCTTCATATTAAAATATCCCATTCTCTAAAACCTCACCTCGACGCCCGCCTCGAACTGTTCCGCCGAAGAAGCCGAAACGAGGTCGCCGTAGGCCGCGTACACGGTGAAATTGAACCGTTCCATTACGTCCAACGCCTGGTCGAAACGCATATAAAAGTTGTTCTCCCCCTCGTCGGTGCTGACCAGCCTGTACTGGAGCAGTAAATGCGATGCCCCCAGGCCCGTGTCCAGCCGGAACAGGTGGCCGGAGCTGTTCCAGGTCTCGGTCGAGGATGTTTCGCTTCCGCCCGTCGTTTCCTCTTCGCTTGTAATCTTCTGGCTGTTGTATTGATGAGAAAGACGCAAACTCAAATCACCGAAGAGACGGAAAGACATATCGGTATAAAACGAATAGGTCTCGGCGCCGGCTGAATCGGTATAGCCGAACCGCGTCGAGATGTTCCCGCCGCTCCAGAGGGCCGCTCCCAAACGCACGCTGCCCCCCTGCCGGTCGTACTTCGGCGATGCCGTGAATTGATAATCCAGCCCGACGTTCACGATCTTGAAAAGGTTGAAACGCAGGTTGCCGCGGTATTCGTTCATGTCCTCTCCGGCTTCAGTGGCTTGGTTGTATAGCTGCAGACCGAGCGACGGCTTCTCGAAGAAGAGGAAATCCCTGTTCGCGCGGTAGCTCAGCTGCAGGTCGAGGCCGTGGTTGTCCGGCGCGGTTCCGTTCGGAAGGTATGCTGAATCCGCCTTGAAATCCGCCGCGATGTCCTGCCATCCAACGCTCGCCGAAAAACTCTGCGCGCGGTAGTTCGCGGCAAGGCGGTATGCGATGGGGCTTGAGGAATCCTCGTCGCTCCCGCTGGTGGATGTCGCCGCCTCTGCCGAGATGTCTATGGCCTGCGAGATGCGGATGGACGTGTCCACGCTGTAAGCGGACGAATCGTCCCCGTTTTCGTCAATGCTCAAGACCCAGTTGCCGGAGAGAGCCAGCCCGTCGAGCAGGTCGGCCGTGACCCTCATTGCGGTGCTGTTCGCCTTGCTGTCCTCCTGGCGGCTGTGGACGACGTTGAAGTTGACGCCCTCGAATTTGCTGGCAAGCGAAAGGCCGTAGCTCATCCGCCCCTGCGAGTAGTTGGAGTAGAGCTGCAGCGGATCGCCGAAGCTGCCGAGCTGGTCGCGAAACGAGACCTGCAAGTCGAGTTTACCCATATCCCAGTTCAGCCCCAGCTCGGAGTTGTCGTTCTCCCAACCAGCGCTGTCCGTATAGCGGAGGTCGCCGCGGGCGAAAATCTTCAGAGCCTCTTTATTGTAATCCAGCGAAACCTGCGCGCGGTGTTCCCAATACGTTTCCTCGCTGCCCGATCCCCTGCCGACTGTACGGAAATAGCCTGAAGGCTTGAGAGCGGGCGTGGTGAGTTCCGGAAGGACGGGCAGTGGTTCTTCCTTCGCTGAAGCAGCCGCTTCGGATGCGATGCTGACATACTGAAAATCCCGGCTTGTATTTCCTGCTGAATCGCGCGCGATGACCTCTATGCGGTAATCGCCGTTCGGCAGCGGAGCGCCGGAGGCGTCCAGGCCGTCCCAGCGGTACTGCTGCGAGCCACGCAGCAGATTCGTGAGCATTCGAGTATGAACGACGTTGTTCCTGAAATCCCGGACCTCGATGTCAACCCTCGCGGCATCCTCCGTTAGCGTCATATAAACCAGGCAGCTCTCCTTCGCCGCAGGATTGAACCTCTCCGGGTCAACACGATCAATGTAGGCATCTATCGCAGCGAAGATACTTGTGCTTAATAAAACCAGTATTAAAAAACTACTCATTCGTTTTATCGGCATTGTCTATTCCCCTTGGTTAATATCTTCTTCAGGGTTGTACCTTACTCCGGGGCTCCATCAACGGCTCTCTTTGGTGCTCGTTTGCGCCGTTCATCAGGCTGGACTCTCCTGATGTTTTTCGCCTTATTGGGATCAAATGGGATAGGGTCACCTTTATTGGACTGGCACCATCCAATTACCCCTGAGCATACGCCAACATTGCTGAAGGTATCAGTAATTTCCAACTCAAAATTTCCTGATGGCGAATTCGGTGTGGTATCGAAGTCAAGATGCCATATGCCGGAGACTTCATCGTAAATTGGAACATCTAACCACAGATCACCGCCTCCCCAGAAGTACATATGATATCTAATTGAAGCGATATGAGCACTTGGAACATTCAATAGAAAAGAACCTTCTATCCACCCAGAGGTATCAATATTGCAAACAAATCCGCTGGTTTGATCAACACCGTAAACCTCCATCTCTTCAGTGCGGGTAATCCAAGCTGCATTATTGGCGCTATTAGCTCCCTGTGTTATCGTAGCTGTTACTATATGATCGCAAGGCATCGGAGGATCACAACGATTGTCTCCAGGGGAAAAATCGTTAGGGATAGTATCGTGAAGATTGATGGTAGCTGTGAAAGTGTGGATGAGAGGGTTTATCGTTGGTGTATATGATACGGAATTAACCTCACAATCCACAACAGATATTTGAATGCTGTAAGGATCGGCATTTACTAGAGTAAAACTCCCAGTTATCGTTGCAGTCGTTTCAAAGGCAGGGTTTACCGGTGGATCAATTGTTATGGATAAAACTCCGCCGGTATTGTATTCGACACGGGAGAAAGCCTCGGCTGATACTCCGCCGGTGGTGGTTCCGACGGCGCGGAGGAGGTTGTTGCCGGGCTGGAGGCCGGCAGTCGTGCAGAAGGTTTTCAGATTCCTGTCTATCGTAACTTCATAGGTGTTCGGGGTATTGTTGACGTATGTCACGATGGAAGCGATATCATCTCCTTCAACCTCGTAACTGCCGCAGGCGGCAACCGGGGTCTCGGTTGTGCGCCAATGCGCTCTTTGCCAGCGGAGGGTGAGCGGACCGTGAATATTTACCTTGATCTCGTCCATCGCGGACTTGCCCTGGTCGTCACGCGCCACGGCGCGGATGATGTTCTCGCCGCCGTTCAGAGTAACCGGCAGGCTGAACCGGCCGCCGTCGAGGACAGCGTCCCCGATAAGCCCGCCGTTCAGGTATATCTCAACTTTTTCTAATTTCGAGTTCACCGTCCATGCGTTGCCGGTAACCGTAACGTTCGGATCCTTCGTGTCGGCGATTGAATCAAGTTTGATACCCACCTGGCTCAACAGCTTGACGCTCACCTCCGCCGTCCGCACCGCGCCGTTATCCGCCGTCGCCGTCACCACAAACCGGTTCTCGCCGGGAGTTAATACTGCATTTCCGATGAATGCTTGATTGCTGTCATCTCTTACAATTTCAACAGGAATGACCGATGATCCGGAGTAGTTCTCCGCTTTTATTTCCTTTATAAAAGTGCCATTAATGTACCATCCGCCTTTTAGTGTATAATTCGGATCGAGCGTTTCCTTTATCGAGCTGTTAAGCCATATCCTGAAATCAGCCAGCGCTGGATCCAGCTTCTCTATCGGCACTGTGAAAGGCAGCTCGATGGTTTTTGTGATTTTTTTCTCACCGGATGTAATCTGGTAAGTTACCTGTAAAATAAACTCGGCATAAACTATTTCAACATCAACTTGAGCGAATATCTGATTCTCTACTACGAATTCATAAGGTTTATTGTTGATGACGGAGAAATTGAAAGGCAATTGTCCATAATACGCCTTGAATTCGGGAACACCTTTGATATATCTGCTCTTGTTTAATAACTCCGCCTTCACTTCCTCGGCTGTAACTTTGCCGGTGTTCTTGAGGTTAAGATCGATGAATATTCTCTCGCCTTCGTTGATGATTCCATCGCCGTTCCCTTCGATATCCCTGTATTCCACTTTATCCAGAACTAACTTGATGAATGAAGTGGAAAATACAATCTCTTTTCTGTCCTTGTTACCATTCAGGTCGGATACCTCAAGAATTGCCTTGTGCTCTCCGTCCGGCATATCCAGCGGCAAATAATATATTATTGAACCGCGATATTGATCTTCATCCCACTTGAAATTCAGCTGACCTATCGGTATTTCGATACCATCGAGCATCAATCTAATGCCGGATATATCAAGATTGTTGCCGTAATCTCTTATCAAAGCGGTTATACTCGATTTTTCCGTGGAACCGGAAGTGAATTCATTAAACTTAAAATCGAAAATGAGAGGTTTATAGACAACATTGAATTTGAAGAAAGTTTCGGATTTGTTGCCTTCATAATCATAGATGACGGACCGGGCATTATTCCAACCTTCTGGAAGCGGACGGATAGGAATAAATGTCAGATGATCCGGGACGTAAGCTCCCCACAGCACCAGCCTGTTGTCATAATAGTATTCGATTTTCTGATACTTGGTGATTCTCGGATAATATTCCTGGGGAATAATTTTCTGCCAGGAATTTGCTTCACTTTCAGGGAAGAACGCATCGAATATCTGGGCGATGGCGTCGAATATAAATGAGAAGCTTGGAGATTCCAGTGTCCATAATCCGCTGAAAAGACTGTAATAATACAATTTATCGGCATTTATATTCGCTTTAGCCTGGATGTTGAGCTGGTCGTAAAGGACAAAACTGTTAACCTGGCTTCCGTTGATGTAGAGCTCGGTTCGTGTATAGTCCGGTTCATACAGGTTGAATTCATTTTTACCGGAACCCGGATCATAAACACGGTTTATATAATTGAGTATGACCTGCCCATAGGGCAAATTGCCATTTACAACGGGATATTCAGTTGGAATTTCTGTTGAGGTCTCGTTTTCCCAGAACGGGCTCTCGAGGCCCTGGAAACCAATGCCGCTGAAATAGAAATCCACCGATTGTGACCCATGATTGCAGCTTTCGTCGTATGCATCGAGGGTTACCTTGAGAGTCCTGCTGAATGAATTCGGATGCGCTTGCAGCGAAAACGCACCAGTCTGCTTGTCATAATCGAACTTAATTTCATCCCCGGCGGTCAAGCCTGATGGAATGGAGATTTGAGTCGGCGTTTCTCCTGGGACTTCTTTACCTCTCTGTAATGCTAATGATGTACACCCGCCCCAAGCCGGACCTAATGTAAAGACTCCGCCTCCCCCCGAGTTCGCAGTGGCGCCTTCAGCTCCGGAATGTGATTTCATCGCTTTTCCACTAAGTTCTAACAACCCTGACGAAATAGGGCAGTTGGACGACGAACTTGAACTGTTCCCGGTAACGGTCGAACCGCTGCCGGATAGATTGGAATAAGTAACTGTAGAAGCGGCATCCGCTGTGCCCTTAAATCCAGTACAATTACAACCTGCGGAATTTACTACTGCAGCCGTCCTCGTCGCCAAGCTGTCCTTTAATGTTGAAACATTAACAGCAATCAATTTCTGTTCTGTATCGGAATCGGAAATGATTCCGGATGCTTTGAATTGATTGTTGTTGTACTGCTTCACGATGATGCCAGGAGGATTTTTGCTGGATTTTACGGAGTTCTCCGATGATTCACTTCCTATGATAGTCGCAGTATTCTTATCAAGATCAGTTCTAATCGTTTTGACGGTTCTATTGCAGTTTTTATCATAGACAGTTATCTCTGATTCAATTTTATTCGCATCATAATTACCAATATCATATGAAAAACTACCGGATGATGAGTCATAATTAAATAAAGATTTATTTACGCCGCTCTTCTTCGTTAAAGAAGGATATCCTGGCCCGATTGTTATAAAACTTCCTCCGGTTGATACCTGATCATCTGTCTTACATTTTAAATTGGCGGGATTTATCTCGAATACTTTCTCTGTTTTGCTTTTTCGCAACCCCGCGTTATCAACCGCATAAGATTTCACTATAATTATCAGATCCTCGGTATTAGTACCCCTATCCGAGATTAAACCCTGAAGCAGCTTCGAAGTATTTTCATCCCCAGTGCTTACACTCGTCTCGACAAGTTCTTCATCACTTTCTATTTCCGGAGCTCCCATATTCAAATGAAATGTTTTGGATTCTATCCCCTCTGCTCCGATTTTATCCGTTATTTTAACAGTTACTTCAAATTCACCTTCCAGTCCCTGCAATAAATCGTCATTGATCGTGAATTCATGAGTGTAGTTTCCGCCAGCCTCGGAAAATTCTCTTGGTAATTCACCTGTCAAGCCACAAGTAACGTTGCAATTAATCGTGTCGATACCCAAATCTCCAGACCCATCAGGATCGCTGTATTTGAAAGAAAGCTTATTTCCACCCAGAATATCAATAGTATCATTACTCGTCGTGCTTACTTTTTCAAAATTGATGCTTTCTATAAGGGGTTTATTATTAAGAAGTACGATATCCTGCTTGGAACATGTCGCTGGGGATATTGAATAATCGTTACTGTTCTTGGAAAGCACTTCCGGCATAATTTCCCACGCTGAGCAATTGATGCTTCCCCCGCATAAGCTGTACTTATCATGAATATCAGTCTTATTATCATCAAAACCGATATCCATGAAGTTTAAAGAAATGCTCTGAATTGATTCATTTCCAGCTTTATCCGTAACTTTATATTTAATTTTTGCGATCATTGGTGCGTATGCTTCAAATGTTCCTAGCTGGAAATTGCCGGTGAGTGGGTCGTAAAAAGTTGAAGGGATAAAGTTATAGCACGGCTTCCTGTAGGGTTCCGGAATTTCGAGATACTTAGATAAAAACTGAGCGTTATATGTTATCTCAGGACTACCGGCAAGCTGTATATCATAGTCGATTTTCGCGCCAACATATTTTCCGTCATCATCAACATTCGTAATGCTCAATATGCCGACACCCGATTCGTTCTCTGCGATGCTTCCATATATAGTAGCTGAATTCTCGGTGGTTTTTTTGAATTTATCGTCGACCGAAGGAGTAACAAGATCATTTGTATAAATAAGTTCAGCGTATGTATTGCTTGCCTTTGCGTCTTCTATTTCATCCTCTTTCAACTCTCCGAATTGGGCGGTGATTTTATGTTCGCCATTGCCATGCGGATTGAATTCGCTTCTTACGATAAATTGCCCCTCTTCTTCGGTCTTTTCAAGTTCAGGTACTAAGTTTTCATATTTCCCTTCGTAAAAGTCTCTGAAGATAAACTCAGTGTCAATTATACTCTTCGCACCTTTTACATCTGTAACACCAGGGAGTGTAACTGTTACTTCAGCTAACACTGCTTCACTTCCGTCCTTAGCGTAATTGGGATTCACAGATGAAGATCCTTTTACTCTGTTCATATTCGAACCTTTTGGTAAATTGCTGGGTTTATTTGTCGGAGGAAGATTTAGATCTTTTACATGTTTGCCGGGTGTTTGAAAAAAGAAAAGAGTATTTGTTATGAAAAGATTAGCCATTTGTTGTGAGGGGTTAACATATTTTGGATAGAGCGAATCAGCTATTCCGTTTGCATCATACGAAATTACTCTGACAGCATATACTTCATCGTAACTTAATTTAACCGGATCAGTCTCTCCATTTGAATTTACATTAATGGTTTTCCAATCAGCAGATTGCCAGTAATCTGTATAAAATTTTTCCAATGCCTTTGCATTACTGCCGACATAAAGAATGGTCCCTCCGCATATAATTTTCTTAAGCTGCTTTTCAGCAAAATCATAGTCTTTAATTTTTACTAGTTGAAACTTGAATGAACCAGCAGTTTCCATTTTTGAAGATACGGGTAGTCCTTCAGTTATATTTTTTTCTCCTCCTTGTATTTTTAAGCCATAGTATCCTTTCCCAACATTAGCTGGCATTAGGTTCTCATTAGATGCAAATTGCAAATGGAAAGAAACATTTAAAGGAAATGTTGGAATTTTCACCCTTGATCTATCTTTAATAAATTGATTATCAATTAAAGATAGCTGTTTCTTAAATGAATTATTACCCCATTTAAACTCAGTTGTCCGCTGTTCGCTTTTTGATATATTGTTAACAGTAGCTATTATTCCACGATTATAAACGATTCCTAATAATTCCAGATATTGCTTATATTTTAATTGTGAATTATCAATATTATAATTAGTTATAGAGCCTCTTTCATTATTTGTAATCTTTTTCCATATTTGTTGAAAATGTATTGGCTTTTCTTTCTCAAAGATATCTAATGCTTTTCCTACACCATTATTATCATTTCTTGTTAATTCATATAAAGCTGCAGCAACACTATAAATAGTAGACTCTCCAGAACGTCTTAGGAAATTTGATTGTACTTTTTCTTGATCAGGGTTAAGGTCAAATTTATAATCACTATCATCTTTTAATAGTGGACCGAAGGGTTCTCGAGTCATTAAAAAGCATGCGAATCCTTCATTAACTGCAGTTTGTTCATCACAAGACTCAAAAACATCATATTCACTTGTATAATGTATCTGCACTATTCCAAAAATTGTGTTATAAATATGATGACCATATTCATGTTTAAACATACTATCATAATAACTGCATGACCATTTGGTAGAAATATTGATATCTCGCTGCAAAGGTTTTTTAAAGGTTGCATAAAAACACCAGTCTTCATTTTGCGTAGTTTTCTTCAATGTGACAGGAATCGGATAACCCCATGCTGTATGGTATTTATCTATAGGTGGTTGAGACAGATAATGAGTTAATACATAATGAGCATGCATTGCTAAATGAAGATCGATATAATTGCTTTGGGCTTTAGTGATAGGAAACATGAGCATATTTCTGGAAGTTGAAAAAGCAATATTTACAACTCTGTCAACATTGTTTGGTAATTTTTGTTGATTTGCTTGTATAGACGAGATATATCCATTAATATTCACATATTCATTTTGTAGACGATAAACCGCATAAAATTTGGGACTAAGAAAACTTTGAACGTTCACAACAATTGAATTTAGATTGTATTTCCCATTTGAATAGATTAGAGTTCCTACATATTTTCTTGGATAAGATATATCTTCATAATATATATCGATTGCAATATTCTCCATGATTCTGTTCAAATTATTAATCTCATATCTTGGGGGTTCACTTGGATCTGGGAATATAGTTACATCTGAATATAATAATGAACTAATTAATAATAGTATGCACAATAATAAGGTCTTCATCGCTATACCTACTCTATCAAGGTTAAAGTATGATTATTTATTAAAATAGTCATTGATGATTCTCGATCTTCTACTGGAGTCAAATCTTCGGGTTCTGTAATCCATGTATAAAAAAACTGCCAATTATCCGCATCACCAAAAGGCACTGCACCAGTCACTTTGAAAACAATATGTTTGAAAGGGAAAAAATGTCTCTGAAAAGCTTCGATGTAACTGGTTGCCCAACGTTCTGTTGATGTGTTTTGATAGAAATATAAAGTCATTCCATTTAAGTCTTTATCATTTATAAATTGAGCAAGATCATCTAGAAATTTTTGAGCAAGTTGGATAACAACTTTTTGTCTATTTTCGAATTCTTCTTTTTCTTTTTGTATTCTTTCATACGATATAATAATTTTCTCAGCCTTTTCTCTTTGCTTTAAAGTTGCATCTGGATTTTCTTTAATAAAAAGTGACGCTTTTTCATATGAATATTGTTCGGCTTTAATATTATCACCTTGAAATATTTGTCCCATAGAATATAATTTTGCATCTCTAAGGCTCTTATTATCCTTCCATTTTTTCTTGGGAACTCCATTATCAAGAAGATATAATTTTTGAAACATCTCGTCAGATTTTGTCAGTTCTTCTTTCATTAGATATTCATTTCCGAGTCTTCCGAAAAAATATGGATATTTTTCCGCCTTTTCCCCCCATTTTTTTAATATTATTTCTATGGCGAAGATGCTTGAATCAGGGAAATCTTTATCAATAAGCGGATTCCAATCGATATAATCGATACATTCTTCAAGAGACAGCTTTTCGATATCTTTTTTAATCTGATCATAGACCTTCTTTTTTTCTGTTGAATCCTTTAGCTGTTTATCCGATGGTTTATTTGAAGTTTCTGACGTGCTTTTTTTCTGATCCTGTGCCTGCAACCAGACTGCAGAAATGAAGCCTAAAAATAGAATAGTAAAACAGTAGATAATGAACTTTTTTATCAATTTACCCTTTCCTTTCATCCCTTACTCCTTTAATGAAATAATTTTTCTATTATTGCGATTTATTTCCGATTCTACTAATCACTTTATTCAATCCTTACTGAAGTACTGATATATCTTTGAAAATTAATTAGTCGCTATATTAGGTCTTCATAATGTTCACTTGATGGAAAATCTTATACTCTTTGCTAATCTCGTTGTATGTCCCTTTTTTCAAACAGTCGTACCTACGGCCTGTTCAAAGTACCTCTTGATCCCTGTTAATAACAACCCCCCGAAATATAACCAGATAATTACCTATGTCAAGGAGAATTATAATTATTAACAGGCATTTTACAATATCATTACTTTTTAATTTTAATATTTATCTGTCTTTCCTAAATGCACTATATTAGACAACCAGCCCTCCCTATTTGTTCAAAATAGTTTATTCTTCACCAGCATTTATCGACCAAAAGAAATCCTGCAAGCTGCATATGAATAAACGGATGCTTTTTTACTTCTTGATGTGGTGTTTTTGAGATTTAAACTAGGCGTTTTGCCCGCTTTTTCTCTGTTTTCGGATGTTAGTCGCTATTTGCCTATTTTGCCTTAACTTATCGTAATTAAAGGAGATAGGGGGCAATAATACTTAATATTCACTAAACTTTTAACCCGTCAAAGGGCCCTTGGTAATCTATCGTGTGAAAGTTTGTGAAAGGTTGATCTATTATATCACTATATAGAGAGTTTCAATCTGAACAATTACCATAATATTGTTCCTAAACATTTTTGATTTCGTAAAAACACAACTAACTTGGTTTAATACTATCACTCAAGGTAGTCCAGTTTTAGGGGGTCAGGCCACTTATCTCACCTTGTTATATTAGTTCTAATCTGTAGTACATAGGCAGATTGTAATTCATTCAAGGATTCTTCTTCCATGTTTTTAATCAAGTCTTTAATACTCTCGGTCCTTCAATTTTTAGCGGGCGTTTTGAAAATCGTGGAATCGAAACATTTTATAAAATTAGCATTCATCTTTTGTTGGCGATTCAAAGGTTTGTTTTTTAGGTTGCCAGATTTCCTCGGGTTTAACGTCCTTAGTATCTTGCGGGTATTTAAAGACTGCTAGGTTATGTCTTTCAAAAGATAGACCATAAGCAACGTTAAGTCTGGGCAACCAAGAATTATTACCTATGCCTAATTCTAAATCTCTTGGTTTTGGCATCCCGACTATATCAGGAGTGATTCTTTCTTTGAACATACATCCGCCGAAAGATTGTACTACAGCTTTTTCATAAGGATAATTACAATGACCACCACCACTAAAAATTAGACGTATATCATTTAGCTGTTCTTTTACTATAAGTTTCTTTTTTGCGTGAGCGAGACAGCTTGTAGTTTTATCTAATAATTCATCTCTTATTATTTTTTGAACTTTAAAAAGAATTGGTTCTCTATCTCCCTCTTCTTTTTTCTTTCGCCAAAATTCCATTTTATTTAAATCTGTGCTCGCATCAGATTGAGCTGCAAGATATTCTATATAGCTTGAACCAAGTGGGAAAATATCTGCATGTAAATAGACTAGAAGATCTTGTCCATCAGAACGTATGAAAATAAAAATACTTTGATCAACTGTGCCAGCTCCAGTATCTGTTAAAAGATATATTCCAGGCCTGGACACTCTTGATCTTACAAATCCCTGAACGTTTGCGCTCACCTCTGGAAAAATAAAACACGCTTCTCCATTGGAATCCTGATCAAAATGTAAAATTAGATAATTAAGATCTTGATAACTTATTTTTGGAATTTCGACAATTTGATCGGTAAGGAGCCAAGCCCTCTTAAGAAGCTTAATAAATAAATCCTCGATATCACCTTGTCGATTATAAGTCACAGGGACAGATAAATTAACAGCAATATAGTCTTTTGGATGCTCACCGAAATTATGGTATTTAGTTTTTATTTGTTTACGTATATTACCTAGGTTTTTCGCAAGATAGTAAATGCCGCAATTAATTACAAATTCACGTAGTTTATCTTTTGATGTGATAGCTGATTTATTAAAAGAATTTAGTATTTTTTTATAAGAAATAAGAACTCTATCATCCCACTCTTCATGAGCTATCTTTACTAGAGCAAGCTTCAAATGATTTAAGCTTCCTTGATTATAAACCACTGATAAGTCATCTGAACTGTATAATTTATCTTCTTGGGAAAAAAGTGTACTTGGTATAAGAAATGGTACATCAGGGTTTTCGGAGTTTAAATATATGTATGCTTTGTCTAAATTCACATCACGGTATATACACTTTGAGAAGGCTGTTCCAAAATCAAAACCGATCTGAATAAAGTAAGGAATATTTCTACGAATATTCTGTTCTTGCTTAAAAAGTATCTCATCAGTTAAGGGTACATTTTTATAAGTTATATTTTTTAATCTATTATTTCTCTCTTGTATCTTTTTATGAAATATAGTTATATATTTTAATGGACGCATAATATTGATTTTAAATTTCATCTTAGGTTACCCTTCATCTCGAATTTGATGAAATAATCTGGAATATTCCTGCAGCTATTTCTATTCTTTCTGGGTCAGTATTCTCTTTATTCTCAAGTTCACCATTTTTTTTCTCCTTATTTATTTCGGCTCTCTTTAGTCGTCCTTCGACTGCTCGAATAATCTTTTGATCAGGATTTTTTTCCTTAAGAGTTTCTAGCCTCTGTTTATGTTGTTCGATTTGACGATTATAGAAAGTTTCTACTCGTTTCTTTTTGATTTGAATGGCTGTTGAATTGTCAGCTTCAAATTCATCCAATGCCTCGGAAAATTGTTTATCTAAATCTTTTTCTAGGGCATTTTGTGTTTCTACGATAATATCTCGATTTAGATCAGGATAATCCCAATCTTTTCCCTGGCGGAGTAGTATATATATATATGATTCAGCATCATCATTTAAATATGTAATGTTTTGATTAAGAGATTTAATTCCATAAGCAAGGATATCTTGTTTTAAAAGCCCCTTTATATTCCATCTTTCAACTCTATAACAATAATTACCCGGAGGCATTTCTGAGTGATCAAGCGAAATGGCAGATATTTTATATACATTATACTCATTTTCACGATTTACGTTTGTAATCCATCTAATAAAAGGTGACAAATGATTTATGAAATGAATTGATCGCTGTTTTGATGAAGACATTTTTTTGTAGAGCTCATTGTTAAATGTAATGTTAAATTCATTTTGTTGAAAATATTGTATTAATGAACTACGTTCATTGCGCGAAAATTCGGTAAAAGATTGATGAGCATCATTTGTCAGCTTTATGTTAAAAAACCCCATTTCTGGAGTATTTTCATTAATTTCACAACCTTGAAATTCACGATTGAAAAAATCTAAAAGGTGTTCCTCTAATTCTCCCGAGCTTATATAACGTCCCTTTTTACGATCTTCTTCGATTTTTGTCTGTATATAATCTGAAAGACCAAGAAAGGAATCTCCAGACTCTTCAAGCGCCTGCATTTGTATCAATTTTTGTTCAATGGCTCTTTCACTTTGTTCGATAATATTTTCCTCTTCCTCCGGAGTTAGTTGCTTACTTAAAAGATTAATTGTCAACTGTTGCACTTCCTGTCCGATAATAGCTTCAACATCTCCAAGGCTACTAGTAAAACGCTCAAGCTTTTTATGTAAACAATTATATAACCTTTCTTCAATTGTGTTTTCTACTTTAAAATTAATAATAATAAGCTTTTTAGCTTGTTGTCCAATTCGATCAATACGTCCAATGCGTTGTTCGATTCGCATTGGATTCCAAGGCAGATCATAGTTTACTAAAATGCTACAAAACTGAAGATCTATACCCTCACTGCCAACTTCTGATGATAATAAAATAGTAGAACCTTTAGGATCTTTAAATTTATCAATTGCTTCCCAGCGTTCTTCGGATTTCATTCCCCCATGAATTATTGATACAATATTACTGCTTTCTTCTAAGCGTTGCTGTAAATAGCTTAATGTGGCACGATAATATGAGAATATTATAATTTTTTCATCGGGGAATTGATTAATTATTTCCTTAAGTTTGATGTATTTACTATCATTTATTGTGAAATCATATTTGGATAGCTTGAAACGTTCAGTTATATTGACATCATTATATGACTCTTCCTCATCAATATCTTCAAGTTGTTCTTCACCCATTGATTCTTGTAACAATTCTTTTATATCACCTAGGTGGCCATCTTTAATCTCTTTTGCGATTACAGGAAGACAACTTGCAGCTCGTAATTGAAGTCCAAAAATCTTAAAAATATAAAATGGCCTATTGTCCATTTGGCATTTTTTCTTGACTATTTTCACTATTTCATTGTATAGGGACATTTCTTCCTGATTATATTGTATTGTTAGAACTTTGATATCTCGAATTGCTCGGTATTCTTTCACATGGACACGTCTGGTTCTATTAATATATCTACCAAGAAGATTAAGCTTTTCAGCTAAATCCTGACATTGCGCTAATAACTCTTTATTGTTAGAGTTAACTTTATTTATATTATTTTTCAATTTATTAAAATAAGGTGAATGATTAACATATTCATTATTTTCCATTTTAATCAGCGATTGCTTGAGAAGATCTATATCAATTGGTATACGAGAAAGAGCATTACTTGCTTGCACTGTAGGTCTGTTGATTTCAAGTAGATCATCGAACATGCTTTGGGTCTCAAAGAAATCCTCATCAATTAAACGTATTAAACTATGCAGATCTGTATTTGAATTATTTATTGGTGTAGCTGAAACACATAAAACGGCGCCAGCGCTAGCTGATATACATTTCCCCAGAGAGAAAGTACTCGTTGCAGGATTTCTCATATAATGTGCTTCATCGAAAATTACTAAATCAAACGGATCGAAATTATTATCAAAATCAAGTATTTCACGAAGAAATTTTGTTTTTTTTGAAACCTCGTTAGATATCTCTCGAGATTTATCTAATAAATGCTTTTCTGATTTTGGCGGCCTAAGATTAGTATAAGTAGTGATAAGCACAAAAGAATGATGATTATTCTTTTTAAGAATTTCATATTCTTGACGTAAGCTATTAAAATCGACTATCTTCGCATCAATTAGAAATTTTGTTCTCAATTCTTCTTGCCATTTTTGCGCAAGAGTTTTAGGGCAAATAATTAATAATCTTTGTGCTTGTTTTCTTGATTGCATTTCTATCCAAATCAGTGCGGATTCGATAGTTTTACCTAAGCCGACTTCATCTGCAATTATCAGACGTTCTGTAGGTGAATCTATAAATTTTAGTACAGGTTTAAATTGATAGGGATAAAAATCTATTTGGGCAGTGTCCATCGAATATATTACTTTGTTTAAAGTGCCCTTAAGTTTTTCATTTGTAATCAATCTCCGTAAATCCTGAATTCCACTAAATTCATTTTTGAGCAACATCTGTGATAATAATCTTTCTGATTGAGCCATTCTTGTAAGACTCTCCAAAGGACGATATGTTGCGGATCCCCCTGGATAAGATAATTGTACGAAAATACGTGGACCTGTTAGTTGATATTTTCCAGTATATTGTCCTAGTCTACTAGGATTGTTTTTATCTTGAATCCAATCTCCTTCGTTAAATGGAATCTTTAAATCCTGTTGAGAATCTGTCATAGGTATACCTTTAACTTATGAATTAATAACCATAACATATATTAGCAGCATTATTCCCAACTTAAGAAATACTTATAATATTATTTTCAATTTTATATTAAAATTCAATAATAAACAACATGGTGAACACCCGATTTCTGGACGGTTTTAATGATAATTCAACTAAGTTGATAAATCGTCGAAACAAAGAAAAGATACAGAATTTATAAAACTCTCCTTGCTTTAAAAA
>Ga0315276_10002122_pt1 | contig 18025 bp, 8 predicted proteins | sample YL17G05_0_MG_FD_204542 | JGI IMG/M metagenome (GOLD analysis project Ga0315276, IMG submission 204542) | Sediment microbial communities from Yellowstone Lake, YNP, Wyoming, USA - YL17G05_0 | ecosystem: Environmental > Aquatic > Freshwater > Lake > Sediment | place: USA: Wyoming | collected... | reverse complement strand
CTCCCCCCTGTGGTTGTGACCGTCCCCCCGGCCGGGAAGAGCCGAGGCGGAGATAACCCCGCCCTCTTCATCGCCGCCCTTGTTGCGGAAATGCTTGGCGGAGTACCCTGCGAACCGATATTCAAGCCCCAGAGTGACAAGCCTTTCCATGGAATCCATGAGAGCGTTGCTGTTGCGGAAGTCCCCATGGAACTGGAGGTGGTGCCGGAGCCCGGGAACCTCGTGATCCTCGTGGACGATATTTCAACCTCGGGATGCACCCTCGCCCGGTGCAGGCGTGCCCTCTTGGCCGCCGGGGTGCCCTCCCTCGCCTTCGTCTGGCTGTTCTACCACGGGGATCCACCCGGGATTGACACCGTGGACCCCCTGGACATGACCGTCTTCGACCCCCGCCTGGGGACCGGTGATACCCTGCTGGCCGCGGAGGCGCAGGGGCGCCGGTGCCTCGGGGTGGTAGAGAAGCCGGAGTACGCGGACGCGGCACTCGACAGGTGGGCCAAGATGAGCGGCGGCAAGCCGTTATGTGAGGACGGCGCGAAGTGGAAGGTCGGGGGATGAGTGACCTCATTACGAATCAGAGGAAGCGCAGGCACCTTTCGCTCTTAACTAAAGTCAACAGCGGTAAGAACTTATCCAAGCAAGAGATCGACGAGTTGGCTGGTTATGAGAGGGCGATTGAGTTGCTGGCTTCGGCCACAAAGGGCGCAAAAGACGTAAAAGAAGTAAAATCCGAAAGGAAGTCTCCCGAGATCATCGCGAAGGTCAGGAGGAGGCCGTCTGGGGGCAAACCGGCGACCATGGATGAGAAAATCGTCGCGTCCCTGCTCTTGGCCATGGGGCACCCGCAAACGGTAGCGGCCAAGGCGATTGGGAAGGACAACGAAACCGTAAACCATTGGCTCAAGGACCAGGACTTCCGCGAGAAATTCCTTGACCCAGCCCTGCTGAAGGTCGGAGTCGCCTCGCGGTCCTTCATGCTCCCCCGGTTGAACGCGATAATCGAAGGGCTCTTGACATCCGTCATGGAGGAAGTGCAGGACGGTATCGGGAAGGCGATGAAGGAAACCCTGATTGACCCGGTGACTGGGGCGATAATTGAGCGCCGGACGGCCGGGGTATCCCTGTCGCAGAAAGTTTCCGCCATAGAGCGGCTCCACAAGATCGGGCTCATCATCTTGGAAAAGCCGACCGAGTACTTCGGGGTCAAGGGGCCGCGGGCGTCCTCTGCGAACCTGGAGACCCTGTTGGAGGCATGGCGAGCGGCGAAGAAGAAGGACCCCCTGGGGACCCTTCTCGCCGAGCAGGAGAGCGTCAAGTCCCTCCTGATAATCGCCCAGGAGCGGCGCCGCGGCCCGGTGGCCTAAATGCCCGGGGTTCTCGACTACCTGGACGGCGACCAACTCCTTCCCGCCTTGTGGTGCGAAGAAAATACCCTGCTGAAGGGGCGCCCGTGGGCCTTTGCCGGAACGAGGGCGGAAGAGTGCCGCCCGTTTCTTGTCCAGCCCATGAACGACAAGTCCGACTTGAAGACCTACTACAAGCCCCGGCAGGGCGGGTTTTCCGAGATCTCCGTCCGGGAAACCCTCTGGTTCTTAAACGTCTTCCACTACACCAATGCAGCCTACACCTTCCACCGCCCGAAGAACCTTGAAGACTTCAGCAAGGCCCGGATCGACGCCGTGCTCCGGGATAGCCCCCACTTGAAGGGGACCCGGATCGTCAAGGGGGCGGACAATGTGACCTTCAAGGCCGTAGGCTCCGGCTTCCTCTACCTCCGCGCCCGGACCTCGGAAGCCATTGCCGAGGGCATTGACATTGACCTCCTCGTGAACGACGAGGCCGACCGGGGGAACCAAAAGGCCCCGGAGTCCTTTGCCGAGGCCATGAGCGCATCGCGGTTCAAGTGGCGCCGGGACTTCGGGACCCCCACGGTCCCGGGGTGGGGTGTGCATAAATTCTGGGAGCGGTCGGACAAGAAGAAGTGGCACAACTACTGCACGGCCTGCGGGGATGCGAACTTCCTGACGCTCGACCACATCGTCCAGGTCTCCGACAAGCCCCTAGGAGAGGGGCGGCATGGCTTCCGGTGCGAGTCATGCAAGGCAGTGGGGAAGATCGACCGGACAGACGGAATGTGGTGGCCAGAGATCGAAGACCGGCAGTGCGACTACTCGGGATACCACATGAACCAGTTGGCCTACCCGTGGATGACTGCCGACGACATCCTCGTAAAGAAGCGCGACGCCCCCTTCCCCGCCCTCTTTGCGAACTACGTCCTCGGGATCGCCTACGCGGGAGAGAACCGCCTGGTAACGCAAGCCCAACTGGACGCCTGCCGAGAGGCGGGGTTCAAGGCCGCGGTCCCCCCTGCGGGGATACGCCGCTTCCGGGGGGTCTCCATCGGGGTGGACTGGGGGGACACCTCCTGGGCCGTGGCCTTCATGCGCTGGCATGACCGGATCCTGCTCCTGGACCTCTTTCAAACCACCACGGACGACGGGGACGAGCAGGTGGAGCAGATAGCGGACTGGGCGCGTCCCTACCACCCGCAAGTCATGGTCTGCGACGCGGGGTACGGGAAGGACCGCAACAAACGTCTCTTGCAAAAGTTTAAGAATCGGGTATACTCTTGTTTTTATAGCGAGGGTCGGCGCACAACGGAGGATGAATGGATCGAGAAGCGCATGAGGGTCACCGTGGACCGCGCCCGGTCCCTAAAGATCATGGCCTGGGCCTTCCGCGGGCAGTCAATGATGATCCCGGTATTCGAGGACGCGAAGGGTGAGACATTGAGAATGTTCAAGCAACACCTTCTTAACCTCGTGTCAAGCCAGGAGAGGGATGAGGAGACGTATGAAATCCGCGAGCAGATTCTGACGATGGGGCCGGACCACTTCGCCCACGCGGCGAACTACGCCTACATCGGCCTTATTCGGATGCCGGGCGCCACCGAATTCTTCTAGGCCCGGGGAGGGGCAATCATGGCCACAATCACACCCGCGAGGCAGAGGGGCAAGGCAACGGGGAGAGGGTCATCGCCCCAGGTCATCCGCTCGATAATCACGGACCCGCAGGCCCTTGTCCAGCATTTCACCCAGGGGGGCGGCCGCCGAAAGATTTACCCCTTGCCCATGCTCACCATGGACCGGGTAGCCCGGCAGTGCCCGCAACTCGCGGCAATCATCGGGACCCGGATAGGACAGGTCGCGTCATTCTGCCGCATCCCCCGGGACAAGTACGACGCCGGGTTCAAGGTCCGGCTGAAGGATCCCGACGCGAAGCCGGGTGAGGGGGACAAGGACCGCATCAAAGAGGCGACGGAATTCATGCTCCGGATGGTCCGGCCGGACTTCAAGGATGATCGGCTCATCCAGGGGGTTCACTACCCCGTTGGGGGCCTGGAGGCCGTCACCCGCGCCCTCGTAGCGGACCGCCTGACCTACGACGCCTTCGTCTTTGAAAAGAGGCGGTCGCACGATGACAGCCTCTTCTCAATCTTCCCGCTCGACCCCAAGACGATCATGCCCTTGACCCGCCCCGAGGAGACCCAGTTGACGGAGCAGGGGGCCGGGGTGTTCCAGTGGCTCCCCAACGCGGAGAGACAGGACCGGCCGCTTGCCCGGTACGTGCAGTCCCTGGAGCCCATCGGGGGATACCTCGGGCAGCCAGAGCAGTACGTCTACTTCTCGGACCACGACATTCACTACGGCATCGCCAACCCGACCTCGGACATCCGGCGCCGGTACTACGGGGAAAGCGAAATCGAGAGGATGATAACGGTCGTTACCGGGATGTTGAACGCCATGGAGTTCAACAACCGGCAGTTCACGCAGGGTGCCCTGGTCCCCGGCGTGTTCGCCATGTTCGGGGATTTCGACCAGTCGGACGTGCAGGAGTTCAAGCGGCAGTGGAGAGCCCAGGTCTCCGGGGTAGAGAACGCATGGAGGGTCCCGGTCATCGCGTCCTCAAACAAGGAGGGCAAGGGCGGGATCCAGTTCCAGCGCCTGAAGGACAGCGCCTCGGATATGCAGTTTGACCGGTGGATGGAGATGCTTTGGACTGTAGCGTGTGCAGTGTATCAGATAGACCCGGCCGAAGTGAACCTAAAGACATCCACCTCTTCCGGCTCCCAGCCCCTCTTCGACCGCAACCGCCTCTCCGAAATCAAAGCCTCCAAGGACAAGGGCCTCATCCCCCTCCTCACCTTCGTCATGCACCAGTACACGGAGGGTATCGTCAAGGAGTTGGGGTTTGAGAACCTTGAATTTGCCTGGCAGGGGCACGATACCCTCGGGTCAAAGGAGCGGGCGGAACTCGACGAGATAAAGATTCGGACGGGGACGCGCACGATCAACGACGTTCTCACGGAACAGGACCTACCCCGGATCGAGGAAGCCTGGGCGGACGCCCCCGGCAACGCGACCCTCATGCAGGCGTGGATGATCGAGATGGGGGACAAGTTCGGCGGCGGAGGGATGGGCGGCGGCGGTGGTGGAGCCCCGGGCGGCCCCGGTGGAGCGCCTGGAGGCGGCTCAATGCCTCCGCCCGGACAGAAGGGTGGCCCCCCCGGCGCCGACGACATGACCGGCCAAGCCCGGGCGCTCATCGCGGACCTTGGCGGCTTCGGTGGCGAAGAGGAAGACGAGGAGCAGGTTCGGCAGGTGCGCAAGGCCATGGAGGACCAGGCGGCCCTCCGAAGCCTGGAGGAATTAAGAAAGTCTCTGCAAAGCAACCGGCGCCCCCGGGTCCCCCGGCTCGTGGAGCACCAGCAGACCTTCGGCCACGAGGGTTGAGGGTTAGGGGGACCACCATGCGGTACTTCATCGGTGTTGAAAGCCTCTCCAAGGCCATGGCCACGGTTCACGCCCACACGCGGCGGGGGAAGACCAAGGTGGCCCAGGTGAAGCAGCACGTCCGGAGGGTGGAGGGGGCCGCCTTCAAGCGCGAGACCGTGCCCTACAACCGGATGGTGAACGAGTACATCGGTGGTGGGCGGCTTGCAGCCCTTTGGGGCGAAAAGATGGACCGCAACCCATACAAAAAGGAGGCCCTTGCGTATGGCGTCGGGGGCACAGCCTCTTGGGCGGCCGAAGCGAAGGGATATTGGGACAGCGGCTTTGAAACCGTCCCGGAGGAACTTCGCGGTTCCGTCAAGCCCGGGCAGACACCTCCCTACCTTTTGGGCCAGCGGTGGAAGGACTGGGTTGAAGAACACCGCAAGCCGGGCGCGAAGAAGCGGGCGACAGGCGGCGGAGGGCCGGACTTTGAGGGGAAGTACGGAACCGGCGTCCGCGAGGAGCCCGCGAAGTCGGAGCGTCCAGGCAGGCGGCAGTCTCCCTGGTTCGACGAGAAGATAAACTTCGGCGGGGAGATCGTGACCCGAGCCCATGCGATCATTGAAATGCAACGCGAGGGAGTTGACCAAAAGAGGATTGAAGCCTACATGATGGGCGCTAGGGAATGGAAGGAGCCCGCCGGGGAAGCCGAGAAGCCCGAGACCTCAACAGAGAAAACCGAGCGCATCGGCAAGGAGATCGCCGAGGCCATGAAGCCTGCCGAGAAGCGGTTTGCGGACGCCTCCCCTGCCCAGCGCGGCCTGCACCCCGCCGCGGCGGACTACATGACCGAGGAAGAGCACGAGGAAGTTAAGAAACTCCAATCCCAATTGCCCGGCACCGGGCGTCTTCGCTTGGAGGCCAAGGCGCGGTTGAAGGCGAAGTACGGGATCGGGAAGCCCAAGGAAGAGACTAGGCCCAAGGAACCTGAAGAGGGGACGCCCGAGGAGAACGTCAAGGCGAAGGACTACAAAGGTTACCAGATCACCGCAACCCCCGAGATGCGGCAAGTAGGGTACAAAGGGCCGACGAAGAAGGGTAGCCGTCACGTGGGGGGATACCTGGTTAAGGAGCCCGACGGATATGAGCGCCATTTCAACAAGTTATCCGAAGCGAAGGCGTGGATAGACGGGCAATCCGTCGAATCCGAGAAGGCGGAGACGGAGGACGAGCCCCCCGAAAAGAAAAAGGAGCCCGAGAAGAAGCCCTCGGAGGAGCCCGCGAAGGACAAGGCCCCATGGGAATTGACCCGCGAGGACTTCACCGCCCAGTGGGGTGATAGCGAACAGTTACACGAGCAGGCGAAGAAGTACCACTTCTCCCACGTGGAATACGCCCTGAAGGACAAGAAGCCCGTCCCTGCGGACGTTCTCGCCGACTACCCCGGCCTTAAGGAGTCCATCGAGTCCGGGCGCCGGAAGGTCGCGGCGATAGAGCCCGGCCTCTTCAAGGCGTTCCCCCGCCTCCGGTACGTGGTCAAGGCCATAGCCTCCGTCCGGGCGCATCCGGCCCGGGGAAAGACCGGCATCTACCAGGTCAAGCAGCACCTCCGGCACTACGTCCCGGTCGCCCGCGGGGCGAAGCCATTGAGCCCGCAGATCGAGAACGTCCTGGGTCGCCTGGAGGCGTCGGCCCGCGAGGCGTACCACATGGCGGACAAGGGGGTGGAGTACCCGGACTTCGACAACTACGCCCATGCGGAGGCCCTCCAGGGGATGGTAGAGGCCACCCGGGGCGGTGCCACCCCATCCGAAGCCGCGGCCGTGGCGAAGGATCGGGTCATGCACGTCATCGCCAACAACTTCACCCGTCACGGCCCCGAGGGGTTGAACTGGCAACGCGCCGTAGAGGCCCACACTGGCGACACCATCCTCACGGTGAGCCGGTGGCTCTGGAGCGCAGCCAAAGGCGCCCCCGGCCCCTACCGGATAGCGGACGCGGCGAAGGTTGCCGAGGGGCGGGCCATGTACGGAGGCGAGAAGGCGCCTTGGCAAAAGACCCGGCGGGAATACGAGGCGCAGGGAACGATTGACATTCCGAAATCTCATCCTCTCGTCATTGAGATGGACCTTGCCGATAAAGAATATCGCCAAGCCGTTGGAGCCCTTGTCCCGACAAAGGTGCGCCACGTCAGCGGCATGGACGTGGCGACGAAACGTTCCACCATTGGGGCGGCAATGGAGTATCAGCCGTATACGGTTGAAACCGCCCTTAAGTCTACTGCGGTATCTCGCGCCGCGAAAGACGCCTACCGGTCGTCAAAGACGAGGCGTGACGCCGCATCGGAAGCGCTTGACCTTGCCGTGGATCACCGAACCCTCGTGGAGGCCGCCGTCAGGCGCGGAGATCCCGTCCCTCCCGAGGTTCTCAAGGAATACGACGACATTCTCGCCGCGGCCCTCAATCCCACCCTCTTCAAGTCCTCCCGCCCCATCCGGTACATCGTGAAGGCCATGGCAACCGTCCGCGCCCACGCCTCGCGGGGGAAGACTGGCGTTCACCAAGTCCGCCAGCACATCCGGAACGTTGCGGGAGGCGCCCCGGCCGTCAAGGGGCAGGGGAAGCCCGAGAAGCAGACGTGGCAGATGGGCCTGGAGGAATTCACGCGGGAGGCCCTCGCCGGGAAGGTCCCGGAACTCCTGTCCGCGGTGAACGGTATGCACGGGGCGAAAGAACTCGGGATGCAAACCGAGGGAAGCCTGGACACCTATCAGCGGGGCCTGGAGGAAGCGATAAAGGCAGAACACCAAGCCCAAGTCGCAACCGCGGTAGCCTGGGGCAAGGACGTTCCCGCGGGGGTGATAGCGGAGCATCCCAGCATCGCGTCGTGGGCGAAGGAAATAGGCCCAGGTGCAAAAGCCCTGGCCGGGAAGTCCGCCCCGATAGCGAAAGCCATGGCCCACGTCCGGGCGCACCAAGTCCGGACAGATACCGGGGTATACCAGCGGCAGTCCTACATGCGCCGGTACAAGCCCGGGGTGTCGGAAGTGAGGGAAGAGCGGGCACCGGCCCCGGCGGAAACGGAAGGCGCGGGGCTGGAGGCGGAACCCGAGAAGAAGCCGGAGCCGGAGGCCAAGCCCGCGCCCGCGCATAAACCCGCCCACGAGATGAACGCCGATGAGATCATAGAACACGTGCAGAAACTTCCTCCGGGGGTCCGGGCCAATCCATGGGAATTCCGGCGTGAGGCGGTCTTGGAGGCGGAGAGGAAAGCCAACCCAGAAGGTGACATCGAGAAGAAGAAAGATATTATTGATTGGGCGGTAATGCAGGCGATATTGAGTAAGAAACCCATCCCGCCCGAGGTTCTCGCCGACTATCCGGACTTGGTAGAGTGGATTAAGAAGCGGGATTATTATAGGGATAAGCGGAGCGAACACAGAGAAAAGGCTGATGAATCAAAAGACGGAAACGTAAGGGACGCCCACAGGAGAGCCGCAGATTCCCATGAAAGAGCGTGGCGTGGTCGTAAAATTTCCGGGCGGTACTCCGAACTCCCCGACGCGGGGGCCAGCGCAAGGGCAGAGAAGGCTTCGGCGGCGGCAGAGGCGGAGGAAGAACTAGTCATCAGCACTATCGGGGACCCGCTTGGTGCCGCCGCCTTCCGGGGCGCAAAGTCCGGATTCAAGCCCGTAGCCTCGGCGAAGAGGATGGTCTCTACCAGCCAGAGCCTTATGAAGGGAGAAAAGGCGGCAACGGACGGCCGGTGGATTCTTAAAACCGAGGCGCTCCCAAAGAACCTTCGGGCGGCCCTTGATGGAACCCCGGAGCGCGGTCTTTACTCCGAACGTAAGCAGGAGGAACGGGATAGCGTCATGGCGCACCTCATGGACAGGGCGGAGACGGCGAAGATCGCGAAGCGGACCGAGTTCCTCGGTTACGGGGAATATGAGGACGGCGGGACCGCCCTTTTCGAAGTCGAATACCGTGACGGGGATCATAGGGCGGCTTCTCTGGACGCCGACATATACGGCTACCTCGCCAAGAACGGCCTTGACCTCCAGGCGGCAGACGACAAGACCGGATTCCTCGTCGTCTTCAAGGATGGAAAGGTCGTCGGGCTTGTCGGTGGGACGGAGACGAAGGTCACGGAAGGGCAGACCCCCGCGAGCCGCCTGCATCAGATACAGACCGGCATAGCCCTCGCCCGCGGCGAGGAGCCCCCGCCCCCGCCCCCGGAACCGGAAAAGTCGGAAAAGTCGGAAAAGGCTCCGGCAGCGGAGGGCGAAGTGAAGAAAGATCGCAAGCGCGGCGAACGCCTGTCCGCCCGGAAGACCCACGTGGGAAAGACCTTCACCCGAACCTACCAGGGCAAGAAGATCGAGGCCACGGTGGAGCCGGAAGGCGTCAAGTACCGTGTGGAGGGCGGGGAGTGGAAGTCATCCAAGTCCCTCTCCCGTGTCGCCCTGGAGGTGACCGGGAAGACGTGGAACGGCAATCTCTTCTTCGGCGTCAAGCGCGAGGAGTAAATGTTCGCGGAGGCCCTCCGGATGGTGGTTCGCAAGGCCGTTGCCACGGTCCACGGCCACATGCGCCACGGGGAGACCGGGGCCTACTACGTCGCCCAGCACACCCGGCAGTACACCGGGGCGGTCCCCTCCGGCGATTCCCCGCAGCAGAGGAAGTACAAGGAGGCAACCACCTCGGCGGCCAAGGGGAACATTCACGCTGTCATAGACCTCCTCGCATCCGCAACGAGCCTGGGGATGTCACGGGAAGACGTGCTCGCGGACCTCTTCGGCGCCGGGATGAACCGGGAAGTGGCCTACCGGATCGTCTCGCGCCTGCCCTCCAAGGGCGGGGAGGCCAAGGCCACAACGGCGAACATAGAGCGGGCGGCCGGGACAGAGGAAAAAGAGGAGAGCGGGACCGGCGCCGACCGCTGGCCCCCCGAGGGGGTCACGGTAGACCGGAAGACGAACCAGTGGGGGTCGCACTACTGGGTCCTCCGGGGGCGCGTACTCGACCGCGCAGACTGGGTGAACCGCCTCGCCTCCTGGGGGGCGAAGCCGACGCAGTACGGGGCGAAGGGATACTATCTCTCCCGGTCCCCGGGGGACCTCTGGAGGAAGGAACATGCCCAAAAAGGTAAACCTGGACAACCTGATACCGGAGTCGGCGCTGGAGGAAAACCCGGACCTGGCGGGCCTGAAGCGCGAACTGGAGCACAATCCGGACGCCCTGCGGGGGCTCCAGGAGGAATTCGTGCGCTCGATCCACGGACCGACACAGCCGGAACCGTCCCTGCGGCAGACCTTTCTAGAATGGCTCGGGGGGAGGTAAGCCCGGAGACCGAGAAACTGATAATGAAGGGCCTTGAATTCGGGATGTTGAAGGAGGCCCTTGACCTTCAGGTGGAGGACATCGGGAAGATCGTCCTTGGCTTCAAGGGGAAGAAAAAGGCTTTCGTTCTCGCGAACGGGACCGGCACGGGCAAGACCTACATCCTGGGCGGCGCCATGCGGGAACTCCTGGAGCGGCAGCAAAAGGCCGGGGGGGCAAAGAAAATCCTCTATGTTACCCGGAACGTGAACCTCATCGGGCAGGCGCAGACGGATCTTAAGAACTACGGCATCCTGGACGGGACCGAGTTTATCACGTACAGCGCCCTCTTGAAGGGAGGCTTCGACAAGAGCGACTACCTCTGCATCGTCTTCGACGAGTGCCACAGCGCCAAGAACGTCCGGAACGTGACCGGCAAGCAGGCACAGGCGGTCATGGCGAAGGCGGAGTACACCATCTTCTCATCGGCGACCCCCTACGAGAACCCGGCCGAGATGAAGTACCTCGCGGCTACGGGCATCTTCGACCGCTACGGCGGGGAGGACCCCTTCCGTCCCGGGGTGCAGATGAACGGGTATGACCGGTGGGCGATCCACTACGGCGTGGGTCGCAAGGGGGAGGAAGGCAAGGAAGGCAGTCTCGCGAAGACATACGAGTACCGCGGGAACATCGCGGACTGCCTCGCGTCCCGCGAGTGGTTCTCTAACCGCGGGCTCCTGTCGGACCGGAAGATAAAATTCCCACCTGGCCTTGTATCGGCCCAATTCGAGGCCAACCCGCTATCTACGGAGAACAAGGCCGAATTCAACCGCCTTAAGGGCATCCTGGTCAAACTCATAAACGACGCCCCGGAAAGCGAACTCTATCACATCAAGGGCTACGCGGTGAACCTCGCCCGCCGCGCCCTGGAGACCTACAAGATCCCGCTGGCCATAAAGCGTGCGGACGAAGCCTTGAAGGAGGGCAAGAGCGTCATCCTATTTTCGGAGTACCGGAGCGAACGGGAAGTGGGGATGGAGTCCCGGGAGCAGTTGCTACAGCGTTACGCGGAAGAGGACGCGCAAAAGCGGTCGGGGGTGCAGGGGGAGTACACGCCCATGTGGATGCGCAGGGCGGAACTCGCCCTCACGGCCTTCAACATTCGCTTGAAGAGCCCCACCCAAGAATTCTTAAAGCACTACGGCGATCAGGCGGTTGAATACAGTGGGAACGTTTCCTCCGGGCGGCGCGACAAAAACAAAAAGGCGTTCAACAAGGGCGAGAAGCGCGTCATCGTCGGGACCATCGCCGCGGGGGGCACGGGCCTTTCCCTCCATGACAAGATCGGGAAGTTCCCCAGGGAGCAGATATGCGTCTCCCTCCCATGGAAGGGAACGAACGTAGACCAGACCTCGGGCCGGGCCGCCCGGGAGGGTACCAAGAGCCCCGTGAAGATCCGGTGGCTCTTCGCGGACGTTCCCGAAGAGGAGCGCATTTCCGCCCGCGTGGCCGGTCGGATCGAGGAGATGGGCGCCACGGTCACCGGGATCAAGGTCAACAAGACCACGGAGGAATTGGAGCGGTTGAATTGGAACGTAAAGGACGACGAGACCGACTTCTTTTCCAAGATGAGCCTGGTCAAGATGATTCAAGAGGACGCCCTGCGGAAGACGATCCGGGACCTCGCGGTGAAGGGGCGGCCCACGGAGGCCCAGAAAGAAGCAGGGAACTATTCAAAGCATCACTTGGCCCTTAACGGCCTGGACATCAGCGTAGAGAATCCTGCGGGCTCCTACCGGGAGGGGGTGGGGAAGGACGGGAAGTCATGGCGCAACCGACTCGCCCACCACTACGGCTACATCCGGGGGACGAAGGGCAAGGACAAGGACCACGTGGACTGCTTCCTCGGGCCGGACGCCGATGACGCCTCCCTGCCGGTCTTCATCGTGGACCAAGAGAAAAAGGACGGCACCTTCGACGAACACAAGGTCCTGCTGGGGTTCCGCGACAAGGAAGCGGCCAAGGACGGGTATCTCGCGAATTACGAGGACGGGTGGAAGTGCGGCCCGATCACCATGCTTGGGCTCGACGAGTTCAAGGCGTGGGTCAAGGACCCGGCGAAGACCGCCAAGCCCTCTTCCGAAGCGTGGCCTTCCCGGATTCTTAAGGCGATGGTCCGGGCGCACGTCCGGCGCACCGCCGAAGGGGTAGAGAACGTCCGGGCGCACTACCGGAAGGACAACCCCTTCGCGGCCAAGGCCAAGGCGGCCCGGGAGAGGTACGAGCGCCTGGTAGAGCCAACGGCCCGTGACGCGGCCATGGCGGAGTCTTTTCCCCTCGGGGTAGGGTACGGGGGACGCAGTGGAGAGAGGCGGGTTGAAGCGACCATAGACCGCGCCGTGGCGGCCGGTGAGGCGGAGAAAGAGGCTCGGTGGTACGAGGCCAAGGCGGAAGCGTTTGAGCGCGGCGAGATCAACGCCCAGGGGCGGAGACCGGCGAAGGACGCGGGAAAAGCCCGAGAGAAGATAGAAGCGAAGCGCGAACGCATTGAGGCCGCGAAGGAAGCCCAGCGTGGCAAGGAGTCGTGGGAGGTCACCTTCAAGGTCTACGCGGATTCCATCGGCGTATTCGGGGGTCGCTCACTTGAACTCATCCGGTACGACCACAAGGAAGCCGTGGCCCAAGCCTTCGCCTCCGGGAAGCCCGTGCCTCCGGAAGTCCTCTCCGACTATCCGGACATCCGGCCAGCGCCGGAAGCCAACATCATCCGCGGCTGCTTGAAGGAAGTTTCTGCTCTCCAGGCCAAGGCCCGAGGTCCAAAATGGAAGGGAGCCTACAACTCAATCGAGGATTTCGTCCTTTCCAACGGCCGGGCCTACACCCCGACCCCCCTCCCCGTGGACGCCCCACGCGGGGAAATGTCCCGGTGCTTTATGAACGCGGCGAAACTCATGGATTACGAACCCGGGCTTTCCTACGTGGAAGGGTACGCGATCCGGAAGGGCCTCCCCATCCCGCTCCTCCATGCGTGGTGCGTGGACGAATTCGGGAAAGTGCTCGACTCCACCTGGCCGGACGATGGAGAGGAGTACTTCGGGGTTGCCCTTTCAACGGATTACGTCCGCCGGACCATGCTTGCCCGTGGAAAGTACGGGATCATTGACAACATGGAAGAGCGGTTCCCCATCATTACCGGGGAACACGGCGCATCCCAGTGGTCCCCCGGCCTCGCCAAGTCCATCGTCCGGGCTCACACCCGGAAGACGCCCACTGGAGTGGAGCACGTGAAGCAACACTACCGCAGAGGCGAGCCCGCGGCGCCCGCCGAGGTGCGCGAGGAGCCCGCCGCAGAGAAGTGGCAGGACTTCTACGACGTGGAGGCGGTCGGCGAGAAGTGGTACATCCACCCGAAGGGGATGAAGGCGGAACACAAGGGAGGGGGCCGCCCCTTTGAGAGCCGCGAGGTAGCCGAGGCCCACGTGGAGAAGAACTGGCAATTCTACCGCGAGGAAGGGAAGCGGGAGAAACTTAAGGCCGACGACGAGGAGCGGCGAGACGCCGAAGAGGGCCGCAAGGAGGGCGCCGGAGCGCCGGGGAAGTACCTCCTGAAACATGAGATCGTCGGGGCTGAAGACTACAACCGGAACATCTTTCCCGAGGAGGTCGTAAGCCGGGTGATATGGGGCAAGGTCCCGAACGAGATGGAGACGAACAGCACGGACGCGGTGAGCCTCCCCGGTGACCCCTCCGTCCGGGCGCTTCACGTGACATCCGATAGTGATTACTGGATCGGGCGTCTCGCCAAGGACTACGGGAGGCCCAAGCGTGGGGCGAAGGTCATTCATATCCGGACCGCCGCGGAAGACATCTTCGCCGAGGACCCGCAGTACATGACCGACCCCGACACGGGAGAGAAGTCAGACAGCGCCGTACTGCTTACCACCCGGAAGACCTTGCGGCGCGGGGTGGATTTCATCCTGGACGGCGAAGAGTGGGACGACGAGAAGATCACCAAGGCCCTTGTCCGCGCCCACACGAGGAGGACGAAGGACGGGATAGAGCACGTGAAGGCGCACTACCGGAAAGGCCCTCCGAGAACGAGGACGGAGGCCGATGACCGGGTAGCGGCGGATCGGGCGTATCAGGGAGCGATGGAGAGGTCGAAGGGCGGTATGTGGCGCAGCGCAGAGTCGGCGGCGGACTACGGGAAGATCGCGGGGGTGAGCCCCATTGTGGTTGCCCGGGACCTCCGGAACGCTGGGTATAGCGACAAGGACATTGAAGTGTTTATGAAGAAGCCCTACGGGGCGCTCGATACCACCATCGCCCTGGAGCAGATAGGTCCCCGCCCCGCGGTCGCGCCCGCCCCCGCGGTCAAGCCCCTGCACGAGATGACCCTGGAGGAAATCCCCACCATCGGGGACACGGAAAAGGAACTCATCGGGACCTACTTCACCCCCACCCATGAGCAGATAGCCTCCAGCAGGACAACGCAGGCGAAGTTTACCAGGTACCCCGTCGGGTCCTGGCGCCGGGACACCTTGAACGGGCTCTACGGCCACGAGGTTGACCAACTCCGGGAATTCGACCCGGAAGACCTCGTACCGGGCGAGGACACCCCGCCGGACCGCATGGAGGACGTGGCCCGGTATACGGAGTGGCGCAAGGAAGGCGGTGAGCCCCCTCCCATCAGCGTGGTGGAGACCGACAAGGGCGAATTCAAGATCATGGACGGACACCGGCGCTGGCTTGCGGCGAAGGCCACGGGGGCGAAGATCACGGCATGGGTTAGCCCCACGGTACTGCACCCGACGAAGGTGAAGTCGGACGGCAAGCCCATGGAGGTAGGCTTGACGTGGGAACTGGCCAAGAGGTTCTCCGAAGAGGGGAGGGCCTACACCGGCCTGAAGGAAAGCAGAGCGGAGGCCGCGGCATGAGCGATTCAAACATTTGGGATCCCGACACCATCCCGGCACAGGCGGCGGTAGATGAGGCCTTTTACCAGGTGGGATTTGATTCCCTCCGTGATACAATGGACGCGGTTCTTAAAATCTTTGAACTTCCGAAGGAGGTGCTAGATGAGTACGAGTCTGGAAAGCGCGGTTCTTAACGCCCAGGTCACCGTCAAGGACGAAGGCGGCGTGGAGGTGGTGGACCGGAAGGTCTATCAGTCCATGGACCAGACGGACCCCATCGGGGTCAAGGAGACCTCCATCCTCCGGACGACCATCGCCCAGGGGGACGACGTTGACCTTGCCTTCGACGGCATCGCCGTAGGCCGGATGCTGGTTGTGGAGGCGTCAGACAAGGTGCGGGTGACGTTGAACGCCGGGGCGGAGTATATCGAGGCCCGCGTCCTCATCCTCACCCATGCGAACCTCACCGCGGTTAACATCGAGAACCAGTCCGGAGGCCCGGTCTCCATCTTCGCCGCGGTCGTCGGGGAGTAAGCCCCAATGGCCCTACGGACCCGGTTGGGACGGCCCCTCACGGTAGAGGAGCAGAAACGGCTCGACGCCGCCCTGGACAAGCACCTAAACCGGGTCCGCCCGCACGCGGAGCCATACGTTGTCCGGTCCTACCTCATCGGGAAGTTGCGCAAGGCCGCCGAAGTGGCGGGGTTGCGATATGAGGACGTGATTGAACTCTCCACCCTGCCTACATCAATCGCCGGGGCGGTCAACGCGGGGATAATCGCCCCGTGGGAGCGCAAGGCCCTGGAGGCCATGGAGCAGGTCCTTGCCTCTCATATCACGGACATATCGGACAGCCTGAAGCAGGACATCCGGCAGATGGTTCTTAAGGATCGGATGGGAAACGAAGAGCCCCGGAACACCGCCCGGCGCATGTTCCACCGGTTCGGGGCGGCCAACAAGGACTGGAGGCGCATCGCCGTGACGGAATCCGGGTTCGCATCTGAAGCGGCCTACCTCTCCAAGGTAGGGTCGGGCAAGCACGTCATCGGTATCGGCCTCCCGGGTATGTGCCCCGAGTGCCGGGAGAAGATCCACGGGAAGGTCTACAAGGTCGTGGAGCCGGACGCCGATGGGAAGGATTGGGATGCCGAAGTCTGGGCCGGGAAAACGAACATCGGCCGCAGTTCGTCCGCGAGGAAGCGCGTTGGGATAGACCCCGAGACCGGCCGGTACATCCTGGAGCCCCGCCCGGACCATGAGCGGACGAAACCGGCGATACCCCTGCACGCAAGTTGTTTGCTCCCTGGGAACCTCGTCTACGCCCCCGACATGGAGGGGTGCTTCACGGCGCTCTATTCAGGCCCGGTAGTGGAGATTCGCCTATCCGACGGACGCCTGATGACGATAACCGACGAGCATCTGTTCCTTACGCCGCGGGGATGGGCTTGTGCCCGCTCCCTGCGAAGCGGGGACGTGGTATTTGATGGGTCCGCGTTCCAGCGGCCGGTGCGTAGCGATCCGGGCGATTACTGGTGCCCACCCCAGATCGAGGATGTAGTCGGAGCGTTCCCCGTCTTCTGCCCGTCGGTATCAGCCCAAATTCCGGTATCACCCGAACACCTCCACGGAGCCGCGGCGTTCATGAAGGGCGAGATTCTTGTCGTTAAAGCAATCGACCTTTTGGGCGATGCCGGACAGGCGGCGTTTCCCGGCAGGGATCTTTTCAGCGCACGCAATGGCAAGTCACTTACGCTTGACGATCTGCGTGATTTCGCAACATCACTCAAAAGATTGGCGGACGCCGCGGACCGAATCATGGGCGGGCGGATAGAGGCGAGGGCGTTCCTGCCGGATTCGGAGCGGGGTCCTGGAGTCCTTGAGTCGTCCGGGATGACAACGGCGGAGGTTTGGAAGGTTCGGGAGTCGCGCTACGCCGGTCCTGTTTACGACCTCCAAACGTGGGCGTCAGCCTACCTCTGCAATGGGATAGTGTCAAGCAATTGCCGGTGTCGGTGGCAAGAATTCGACCCCGAAACCCAGGCTGTTGACCCGGTAACCGGCTTCTCGATCCTTAAGCATGACCCGGTAACGAAGTACGAGGACTTCGTCCGGGAGTATGGTCAAGAGGGCTTGGCTAGGGTTCACGCGGCAATCAACCGCCTGAAGGCGGCGACGGTTGACCCGGAGACTTTTGAACGGGAACTCGCGGCCTTGCGGGCAGAGGCCCCTTTGTAGTATAATTTCACGGAGCGCAACATGAACGGGACAACCGAACTGTTGGACGAAATTAAGAAATCGTCGCTTCCCGGCGACGACCTCTACAAGACCATCGTGAAGCAGCACCAGGCCCGAACGAAGACGGGCGTGTCGCAGGTGAAACAGCACGTGCGCCGCGGCGAGAAGAAGCCGGAGCCCCCGAAGAAGGGCATTGTCGGGCGTGCGGTAGAGGGCGTGAAGGCCGCGGGCAAGGCGGTCAAGGAGGCCGTGGTGGGGACCGGAGGCGGCAAGCCCCAGGCCCCCGCGGCCCCGCAGATGCCTGGCAAGGTGGTCGGCCGGACGGCAAGCGGCAAGTCCATAACGGCCATGGCGCCGCGGGGCGCGAACCTCCCCTACTTCCGGGGATGGAAGGTCAAGGATTTTGAGAACGCCCAAAAGATTCTCTCCAAGCGTTCCCAGGAGGCCCTCGCCAAGGGCGACATCTTCGCGAGCCTCACGTATGAGCGTGCGCGAATGGCCCACGTCTTCGCCGGGCTTATGAAGCGGGCGGAGGATATGGGGGTCTCCGTGCAGGACGCCCAGGAGATCGCAGCCCAGATGGTGGAGATCGAGGGCCAGACCAACGGGGAGCAGCAGCCGGAGATGGTCGGGCAGGAAGGCGGGATGCCCGGACAAGAGGGTGCCCCCATGAACCCCGAGGCGCAAGCGCAGGCCCAGGCGAACGGCGGGCAGGGCGAGTTTGCCCAGCCGGAGCCGGGCGCGGGATACCCGGCGAAACCGGACGAAGACAAGCCG
>Ga0315276_10002120_pt1 | contig 18037 bp, 14 predicted proteins | sample YL17G05_0_MG_FD_204542 | JGI IMG/M metagenome (GOLD analysis project Ga0315276, IMG submission 204542) | Sediment microbial communities from Yellowstone Lake, YNP, Wyoming, USA - YL17G05_0 | ecosystem: Environmental > Aquatic > Freshwater > Lake > Sediment | place: USA: Wyoming | collected... | reverse complement strand
ACGGTCCAGGTGGAGAGGGAGCGCTTCAAGGAGATCCAGGCCCGGCGCGAGGCGGGACTCGCCCGGAAGAGCGAAGTGCTCCTGGTGGAATCGCAGCTCGCCCGGGACGAATCCCGGCTCATCAGCACCCGAAACGACCTTCAGGTCGCCCGCCGGCAGCTCGGTTTCCTGCTGACCGTTCCGGCGGACCTTCCGCTGCGCGACGAGTCCCCCGCGCCGGCGGCGCCCGCCGCCTCTTCCGGGACGGGGGAAGGAGGCGATGAGCTCGCCGCGCTGATCCGGGACGCTCGATCGAATCGAAGCGATCTCAAGCAGCGGGAGAGCGCGGTCCGCGCGGCCGAATACCAGGTGGCGGTGGCCCGCGGAGCCTACTTTCCCAGCATCGACCTGGATGCCTACGGCTACCTGGACCGGACGAACTACTCCGAGTTCCAGGAGGAAACCGACTGGAGCGCCCAGATCGACTTCACCTTTCCGGTCTTCGACGGAGGCCGGATCAAGTCGGATCTCCTCACCGCCAAGTCCCGGCTCCAGCAGGCCATCCTGGACCGGGACCAATTGGCCCGGCAGGTAGAGCTGGAAGTGGAAACCGCCTACCTGATGGTCCGCTCCGACCAGGCCCAGTTGAAAACCCTGGAGGTGAGCGTCGCGGCGGCCGACGAGAACTACAACCTGGTGAAGGAGGAATACCGGAACGGCCTCGCCACCAACCTGGACGTGTTCACCGCCCAGAACCAGCTCCTCTCCGCCCGCCTCGACCTCGAGCGCCAGAAGTACCAGGTCGGCCTTGACGCCGCTGTCCTGAGCCTGTTCCAGGGAGTTCTCCCCACCGAACCAAGCGGCCCTCCCTCCGAGGCCTCCGAGGCCCCCGCGCCCGGATCGCCGGGCGACACGCCACCGACCCCCACCGACCCTGCGCCCTGAGACGCGCGCAGACCCATCGCCCCGGTACCCAGAGATGCGCAGACTCCTCGCCCAGGGACGCGCCCACCTCATTGACCTTGCCCAGAAAGCATTAAGGGACGTATAGTCTCTTTCCAGCGTCCCCGCAGCCCTAAAGAATTTAGGCCGACCAGCCTAAGAAGGCAGCCGCGAATCTTCCGGAAACATGCAATGCACTCATCGAATAGTGCCATCAGGGTTTGGATCGTCGGACGACTCGCAGCCATTGCGGACAAAGGCTGTCCGGCCCCGCAGGATTCGTGCGTTTAGACGGAAGTCGAGAAATCTATGCGTTCCGTACATGAGGAGCGACATGGAACAGGACCTCAAGTCATTCATGAAGGCGAGGGGATTCCGAGCATTTCGTTCTGAGGACACCATTCCCCTTGAAGGCCTCTGCATACCTCTCACCCATTGCGTGTGCGTCAAGCCCGGGCCACTTGACCCCGAGATCTTGCGCACGCTAGAAAAGGAGCACTTCGACCAGGCTCCCGTCTATGACAAGGATAGCCATAGGTTCTGGGGCCTCGTAGAAACAAGTCATCTTCAGCTACTGGAGCGGTCAGGGTCATCGCTCCAAATCGACGATCCGCAGGTCAGAACGGACATCGAGTTCGACCCCATAGCTGTCTTGGAGATCTGACGCCGGAAGAGTTTGCTGAAAACCACCGAGGACTCACTCTCGAGATGGCTCAGTGATGGGGGGCAGGTCAATGAAACTACTGCACTGGTGTTGGTTGACTGTCACCGCTGTGGTTCTAATGGTGACGGGTTGCATCCCCATGATGCGTAACACTTCCGGAGGTCTCATCGCCGGGAGGACGCTGGACGTGGCTGGGAAGATCCTGTTGCTTCCGATTCCCGACGGAGTCGAAGAAGACGGCCCGGCAGTGGGCTCAGGTCAGGCGGTCTACAGCGCGGTACGCGACGCGCTGATCGCCAAGGGCCGTCAAGTGCTCGCCGGCCAAAAGACCGACCTCGTCGGTGCATTCGACGAGGCGGGTGCACTCGGCTGCCGATACGTTCTTCGCGGGACGATACCCGAATGGGAGGACAACGCTACCGAGTGGTCGGGCAAGCCAGATGTGGCGGCGCTTTCCCTCGAACTGCTCGAGGTGACTGATCGCTCAATTGTGGGTAGTGCAACGCATCGAGTGAACAGCTCGAGCGGGCAGATGTTTTCCCGGAGACCGGAGCGTTTCATTCCAGAGATCGTTGACGCTACCTTGGCGAAGATCTTCGGATGGACGGCATCCGCAGAGGCCCCAAAGTGAAGCACGCACGCCCCGGAGGCGCGGCCAGCTAACCCGGAAGCTCCAGCGCCGCGACTCGTGACTGTTTTTCCGAGGTAGCCATGAACTACGAAGCGCTCGACACCGTCGTTCTTGTCCGCGACCTACCTATGCATGGACTCAAGGCCGGAGACCTTGGCGCGGTGCTGGAGATCTACCCGCCGGATGCCCTCGAGGTCGAGTTCGTGACAGCGTCCGGCCGCACGACCGCGCTCGTTACGCTGAAATACACGGATGTTCGCCCGATCTCCGACTCCGACCTCGTTGCTGTACGCTCGCTCACGCGTACGGCTTGAGTTGCCGCTACGGCGTATAACATCGGCCTAGACCTGCCGGCCGCTATGCGGCCGCGGATCAACCCGCACCGTTGGCCCACTCCAGAAGCGAAAGGGAACCCGACTTGAGGAAGTACCACCACCTGGGCATTCCCACCACTGTTCCGCGGCCGGGCGAGGTGTACCTGGGGCAGTTCGGGGTGTGCCCAATCGAGATGGAGCGAGACAGAGGATGAGACCACGACGCATTCTGTTCATCAGCGGATCCGGCGGCTTGGGACACGTGACCCGGGATCTGGCCATGGCAAGGGCTTTGCGGCAAGCCGTGAGCGGGGTTGAGATCCTCTGGTTGGCGGCGCCCCCGGCGAGCGGAGTCCTTCAGGAGGCCGGTGAGCAGCTTCTTCCTCAGGCCGCCCATTGGGCCGATGAGACGGTCGTCGGTGCGGACATGGCCACTCAGGACGCCGGCCGCGGCCGGCCGTTCCGGTTCAACGTCCTGGACTGGTTCTGGGCCATCAAGCCGCAGCATCGGCAGAATGTCGAAGTTTTCAGGGAGGTCGTCGCGTCCTCTCCTTTCGACTTGATTATCGGCGACGAGGCCTACGAGATCATCCTGGCGATCCGCAGGAAGGAGATCCGGACGCCGGTCCCCTTCGTGATGATCTACGATTTCATCGGCGTGGACCCGATGACCCGAACCCCCCTCGAGCACCTCGGCGCCTACATCATCAACCGGCGCTGGGCGTACGGCTACCGGCGCGCTCCGGACGTTCCGATCACGACTTGCTTCATCGGCGAAAAGGAGGACATTCCCGACCGGCCCTTCGGCCCGGGCCTTCCGAATCGACGCCGCTGGGCCGAGGAGCGCTGCCGGATCCTCGGCTACGTCCTGCCGTTCGACCTGGCGTCCTGTCAAGACAGGCCCGCGATCCGCAGGAAGCTGGGATACGGGGAGGAGCCGCTGGTGGTGTGCGCGGTGGGCGGGTCGGGAATCGGCAGGGAGCTGCTGGATCTGTGCGTCGAGAGCTATCCTCTGGCGAAGCGACAAATCCCGAACCTGCGCATGGTGCTGGTGGGAGGACCGCGGCTGCAGATGCCCGGGCCGGGCGAAGGATCCGGGCTGGAGATGCGCGGGTACGTCCCGGCGCTTTACGAGCACTTCGCCGCCAGCGACCTGGTCGTGACCCAGGGCGGCGGAACCTCCACGCTGGAGCTGACCGCGCTGAGGCGACCGTTCCTGTACTTCCCCCTGGAGGGCCACTTCGAGCAGCAGATCCACGTGGCGAATCGCCTGGAGCGGCATGGCGCCGGTGTGAAGATGCGCTTCTCCGGGACCTCCCCGCGCGATCTGGCGGAGATGATCACGACTCACATCGGAACGGAGGTCACCTACAAGGCGATCCCCGTGCAGGGGGCCCAACGGCTCTCCGACATCGCCAAAACCCTGATCGACAGCTCAGTGGCAGATGTGCACCCCGATCTTTAACCTCCTGGCGGCGGAAAAGCGCCCCCGTCCGCCGGTTTCCCCCTTGCATCCCTCTCCGGCCGGGAGTAGCATCGGGACAACCTGATCATCCGCCCAGCGGCCCGGCCGGTGCGCCGCGCCCCAGGAGGATCTCCTCCACCCCATCCGGGAGGTTCCTCATGAAGAAGGTCCTGTCCATCGTTTCCCTCCTGCTCATCGCTTCCGTCCTGCTCCTGGCTTCCTCCGCGTCCCATTCCAGCCCCGATCCGGCGACCGATTCGAGCAAGCCCGCATTCACCTGGCAGACCGTCGTCTCCAACGTGCTGGCCCGTCCGGGGACGCTGCAGGAGGGAGAGGTCTACGTCGTCGGCATTCCGCGGACCGATCTGAAGGTCACGGTCCGGGGAGTCGCCCTCGAGCCCTCCTTCGCCCTGATCTCCCAGGAGGCCTTCCGGAGCGCCGGGAAGGGATCCGAGATCCTGTTGAAGGGGGACCTCCTTCTCCTCACGGAGGAGGTGAACCCGGTCATGAGCCATCTCATGAAGGGAGGCTTCCAGATCACCGCCCTGCACAACCACCTCATGGGGGAGAGTCCCCGCCTGATGGACCTCCACTTCGAGGGGAAGGGGGCCTCCGGACCGCTGTCGGCCGTCCTGCGGGACGCCCTGGCTCTCACCGGCATGCCCCGCTACGAGAGCGCCGCGGAACTCCTGGGGGAGAACCCCCCGCCTCTTGCGGTCCGGACCGCCTTCGAGCAGGTGGAGGCGATCCTCGGCCGGGACGGAACCGTCTCCCGCAAGGTCCTCCAGATCCTGGTCCCACGCAGGGACCCGATCCGCTCCGGCAACATCGAGATCCCGCCGGCCATGGGGACCTGCGCCTGCCTCGCCTTCCAGAGCGCGGGGGGTTCGGAGCTCGCGGCCACGGGGAAGCTGGTGGTGGTCCAGGAGGAGCTGATGCCGGTCCTCCAGATCCTGCGGATGGGCGACATCGAGGTGGCGGCCATCCACAACTCCATGCAGGGGGAGCAGCCGCCCCTGAAGTACGTGCATTTCTGGGGGAAGGGAACGCCGGAGGAAATTGCGACGCCGCTGCGGGCCGCGCTGGACCAGATTGCCGTGAAGCGGTAGCGAGCCTCAGCCCAGGCCCTGGCGCTCCCAGGCCTCCCGGATCGCCCGCTCGCGCCTCCGCTTCGCGAGCCGGCCGAGCAGGACCAGGAGCGTGATCCCCATCCAGAGGACGCTGGTGCTGGTCAGCGCCGGCACCCACCGATAGGCGAAGTTCACCCGGTCCCGCCAGCCTCTCTCCACCTCCGCCAGGTCCCTCCCCGCTCCGCGGCGGAACGCGTCGCGGAATCTCGCGCCCGCCGCCATCTCCGCCAGGATCCGGCGGACGGCCCCCGGTCCGTGCTCCCTCTCCAGGTAAGCGATGAAGTTAAACGACTCGGCGTAGGCGGCCCGGGCCGCCCCCTCGTCCGACGGAAAGGAAGCGGCCAGGGTCTCCAGGCGCGGAGGGGGCCCGGCCAGGAGCGTGGTCCCGAGGGTGAAGGCGTCCCGGAAGCTCCAGCGCCGCGACTCGGTGACGGCCACCCCTTCGCTGAACCAGTGCGGCAGGGGGCCGGCACCCGCGGGGAGGGAATTGAGGAGGACGTGGGTCAGCTCGTGGCCCAGCAGCGAGAGGAGGTCTTCGAAGGGATAGGAGCGGACCAGGTCGCCCCGGAGGACCACCTCGCCGGATCCCCCCGGCACGTACCCGACGGCCCAGCGGGGGACCGCGCCCGCCTCGCCGCCTGGAGAGGCCGGACGCCGGGGCGGGAGAATCCGGACCGTCACGCTCCTGTTCAGCCGGAGACCCAGGTCCCGCTCCAGATCCGCCAGAATGCCGGGGGCCCGTTCCGCCAGCGCCTGCGCTTCGGTCCGGTTTCCTTCCCGGTACAGGACGCGGAAGGGAGGCCGTTCCAACACATTCCACTCCTCGGCCCCGATCCCGCTTCCGGCAAGGCCGGTGAGCAGCAGCGCCGCCGGGAAAAAGCCCCATCTCCTCCAGCCGGATGCCATGCCGCTTCCCCTCCCGTTCCCGATTATCCACGCCCGGGTCGGAATAGCGAAATCGCAAAAGCCGTCGCGCCCACCGGTCCGGTCCACGGAGGCGGGCGGGAGCCGACGGGTGCGGGAGGCGCCTTCGCTCCGGCGGAGAATCCGGTATAATTCCCGCTCTTATTGCCCATTCGACAGTCCGAGGAAATCTCATGGAACCGGCCGTTTCTCTGCGCGACCTGGTCAAGACGTTCGGACCGCACCGGGCGGTGGACGGGATTTCCCTGGAGGTGACCCGGGGGCTCATCTTCGGCCTCATCGGGCCCAACGGGGCCGGCAAGACCACCACGATCCGGATGATCCTGGACATCATCCGCCCCGACTCGGGAGAGGTCCGGGTGCTGGGGCTCCCGGCGGGCGGCGCCCGGGACAAGGTCGGCTATCTCCCGGAGGAACGGGGCCTCTACCGGAAGACGAAGGTCCTGGAGATGCTGGAATTCCAGGGGGCCATCAAGGGGGCGAGTCTCGCCGCCGCGCGGCGGGAGGCGGCCGGCTGGCTGGACCGGATCGGGCTGGGGGAATGGAAGGACCGGAAGGTGGAGGACCTCTCCAAGGGGATGCAGCAGAAGGTGCAGTTCGTGGGCGCCGTGATGGGAAAGCCGGAGCTGCTGATCCTGGACGAGCCTTTCGCGGGACTCGACCCCGTGAACCAGAACCTTTTCAAGGACGTGATGCTGGATCTGAACCGCGCCGGCGCCACCATCGTCTTCTCGACCCACCAGATGGAGACCGCCGAGAGGCTCTGCCGGGAGATCGCCCTGATCAACCGGGGCCGGATCGTCCTGGGCGGGCCCCTCGCCGCGGTGAAGTCCCGGTTCGGCAAGAACTCGGTCCTGGTGGAGTACGACGGGGACGGCGATTTTCTCCGCTCCCTCCCGGGCGTGGCCCGGGTGGACGACTACGGAGGGTACCGGGAGGTCCGGCTCCGGGACGGGGCCGATCCCCAGGCGCTCCTCCGGGCGCTGGTGGAGAGGGTGGCCGTGCGTCGCTTCGAGATCGTCGAGCCGACGCTGCACAACATCTTCATCGAGCAGGTGGGGGAGAAGCCGGCCGATGCATAAGCTGCTGATGGTGATCCGCCGGGAGTACCTGGACCGGATTCGCAAGAAGTCGTTCTGGCTGGGGACCCTCCTCTTCCCGCTCCTCATGCTGGGGCTGATCTTCTTCCAACTCCTCCTGGTGGACGTGGAGGCGGGGAAGCTGAGGAAGATTGCCCTGGTGGACGCCACCGGCCGACTCCTGGATGCCTTCCAGGCCAAGCTCTCCGAGGAAAAGCTGAAGGACGGGAAGCCGGCGTTCCGGGTGGAGCCGGTGCAGGTCCGGGAGGACGCGGAGGCGGCCCGGCGGTCCCTGGAGCCCCGGGTGAATTCCGGCGAGCTGTTCGGCGTCATCACGGTCGGGAACGATCTGGACGCCGCCGGCAACTACCGCTTCTACGCACGCAGCGTCGGGAACCTCGCGGTCCAGCGGACGCTCCAGAGGGCCCTGCGCGACGCCGTCGTCGGATTGCGCCTGGAGAGGAGCAACCTGATCCTGGAGCGGGAGAAGCTGGAGAAGCTCCTGTCGCCCATCGAGCTGGAGAGCTTCCAGGTGGCCGCGGGGGGACAGGCGAAGAAGAAGGGGTTCGACGAGGCCTACTTCGGGACCTTCGCCTTCGTGATGATCCTCTACATGGCCCTCCTGCTCTACGGCGTCGCCGTCATGCGCGGAATCCTGGAGGAGAAATCGAACCGGATCATGGAGGTCCTGCTGGGATCCCTCAGCCCGGACCAGCTCATGACCGGGAAGATTCTGGGGATCGGCCTGGTGGGACTGACCCAGATGTTCATCTACGCCGCGACGGCGGGGCTGGTCCGGCTCTACATCGCGGCGAGCCCCATGGCGGGCGACTGGTCCGGGGTGCTCGACGCGGTGTCTCCTCTCAAGATGCTTTACTTCCTCGTCTTCTTCCTGCTCGGCTACTTCCTCTACACCTCCCTTTTCGCCGCCGTGGGGGCGGTCTGCAACTCGGAGCAGGAGGCCCAGAACCTGCAAACGCCCGTGGTGATGTGCCTTGTAGTCCCCATGGTGGCCACCTTCTTCTTCGTGGCCAACCCCGACTCCACGGCGGCCGTCGTCGTCTCCCTGATCCCCCTCTTCACGCCCATGGTGATGTTCATGCGCATCTGCGTCCTGACTCCCCCCTTCTGGCAGATCGCCCTCTCCATCGTCCTGATGCTGGCGGCGAATTACCTCTTCTTCAAGGGAGCGGGACGGATCTTCCGGATCGGCGTGCTCATGTACGGCAAGCGCCCCACGATCCCGGAGATCCTCCGGTGGACCCGGGGCTGATGGGACTTCACCTTTTCGCGAACCCCCAAAAAGAGAAACGGCGGGCCCCCTGATCCAGGGGACCCGCCGCGCGGAACGACCGCTGTCCGATCCGTCAGAAAGCCACGAAGGGCTCGGTGGGGATGACCCGCAGCTTCACGCCGTCCAGCTCGGAGGGGAAGCCGTAGGGGTGGGATCCACCCGGGGTGTTCACGTAAACGATGATGGCCGCCTCGGTGGAGTTGTCGTCCACGGCGCCCACGCCCACGCCGATCACGCCCGGGCGGGCGAACAGATCCATCTCATGCCGCTCCTTGATGGTCCGCGCGAAATCCAGATCGTTCTCGGACGGGCCGCGGCCCTGGCCGGGTGGCACCATCGTGGTGGCGGAAGAAGCCGTCGCGCCGCAGACGTTGCCCACGAAGGTGAAGGTGTGTCCGCCCGCCTGGAAGGCGCTCACCACGGATGCGATCGGATTGCCGATGGTGGTCGTGCTGCTGCCGGCGAACAGAAGGGACGTCGGGTTCGGGGTCCCGTCGTTGGAGACGATCAGGGAGCCCGAGTCTCCTGCGATGCTGAAGCTCGTGCTGGGGGCCACCGGCACGATGGTGACCTGGTTCGTGTAGCTGATGGTGAACTTCGTCCCGGAATGGCACCCCTTCTGGTACTGGATGGACACGCTGGTGTTGATGGCCTGGACCCTGCCGTAAGTCAGGCCGGTGGTCCGTCCGCTCTTGATCACGTTCAGACCCACGACGGGGGCCTGGATCTCGGAGCAGGGGACGCCGACGTCCATGATGGTGCCTGTGGAGTCCACGTTGGAGTTGGCCGTCGCGAGGGCCGCGTCCACGTTGGCCGTGCCGAGGGGGACCTTGTTGCCCGGGAAAGTTCCCACGACCGTGCCGTTCGCCGCCACGCACGCGATGTCCAGAAGACCCGGCTGAATGTCGGCCTCTCCCACGACGGCCAGGCCGGACCGGGCCAGGACGTGGTTGTTGCTCAGGATCGACAGGGCGCCGTCATACCGGACCACCGATCCGAGAGTCCCTCCGCAGCAGTAGGCGTTGCTGATGTCGAGGGCACTCCCGCCGGAGGTGCCCATGATGACGGGCGGCACCTGCTTCACCTGATGGAGAGGGCCGTCGTCGGCCAGGAGAGGTCCGGCCGCGAGAGCCAGAGCGGCCAGAGCGATCGCGAATCTACCGCAGGTTCCGAGACTTCTCATACCCGAGACTCCTTCATGACAGGACGTGATGGGAGGGTATTTCCGGTCCGGGACTCCGTAGGACGGAAGGCATGATGGGGGGGTGTTTCCGGGCGAAGCGGGGCGTGGAAGCAACGGGGAGGGAGAGCGTCCGCACACACGCCATCCCACGGCCCGGAGGCGGATGCCTCAGGACGCGGCGCTCGTCGCGATCGGTTGGTAATGATGGTCGGTATTCCTGAGAGAAACGGCAAACACGTACACTGGTTACGGGATACTACGCTGAGGATCCCCCCCCGTCAAGGGCATTCTGGCGTGAATCTGGTATCCCCCGATGCGTCATTTTTCCGCCAGGGTCGGGGGTTCCGGCCTTCCCCGGCGGGAAGGCCGCGGCCATGCCTCTTCGAGATCCTCCGGATCGAGAGCCGGGAATGAAAAAGCCCCCGGTCCCGCTTCCGCGGGGCCGGGGGCGCCGTTGCCGCGGGACGGCCCGGCGCGCTGCGCGGGCCGTCCCCGTAGTTCGTGCTAGGGGGCCAGATACGTCTTCACAGTGGCGTAGTAGTAGGCGAACGCACCGTCCACGGTCGCGTTGCTGACGTGGTCGCACGGGTCGCCGACGTTTGTCCCACAGGAGCCGCTGAGCTGGCCGACGACCTGGTTGGACGAGTTCACGACGGGAGAGCCGCTGCTGCCGCCGTCGGTGCCGCCGAGGGTCGTGCGGCTGTAGATCCGCTCACCGCGCGGCCAGCCGGTGCAGGTCGGCGCCGTGGTGTCCACGGTGTCCTCGCTGTAGACCTGCGGCCCGAAGATCGGGTTGCTGACGCGGTGAAGCGCCACGCCGTTCGTGTTCGCCACGGCCACGCTGGTCCACCCCAGGAACACCGAGCCCGCCGGCGGGGTCGTGTTGACCGTCACGAGCGTGTAGTCTCCGTATTTGCTGGTCGACCTCAGCGTCCCTCCGGTGGTCTTGTAGGGCCAGCCGGTGTTGGTGGGGCAGGTGCCGTTGCAGGTCGAGGTCCGGAACCACCAGTAGAAGCTGACGGTCGTTGCCGTCTTCGCCTTGCTGTAGCAGTGGTTGGCCGTCAGGAAGAAGTTGCTCAGGGTCGGATTGCTGTCGTTCAGCAACGCCCCGGTGCAGGTGTAGATATAGGCGCCCGCGATCCACTCCTGCTTCGCGTACGCATTCCAGATCGAGGCTGCCTGGGGATAGCACGAGGCGTCCACGATGCATTCCGCGTTGCCGCAGAAGCTGGTCGCCTCCGGGACCATGCTCAGATCTCCGGCGGCCTTCTGGGTGATGATGCCGGCCTCGGTGATCCGGAACGACACGTCGCGCAGCGAGGCCCCGGGGGAGACGAGCACCTGGACGATCGCTTCCCGGCCGAAGACCGCCGGCGCCCAGAACTCGCCGCTCTCGTCAATGCCGGTGCCGGTGTAGGGCCCGTACACCTCCCCGGAACGGCTGTACACGTACAGCTCGGCGCCCCTGGGAAGCGACAGGTTCTCGACGTGCAGGCGGATCGCGCCCGCCTGGTCCGCATTCACCGCGAGCGCCCAGACGTAGCCTCCGTCCCGCGTCGGGATCGCCACGCCGGTCGTCCCCTTGCGCGGCAGGTTCGAGCCTGGGACGAGGTCGAGTCCGTTGACCTCCACTGCCGGAGTTATCGCCTTCACGAGACCGATCTTGAGCGGGGTGGACGACTTGTCGCCCCGATCGATGGCGTCAATCTCGTCCTGGCCGAAGAGAACGTTCACCTGCCTCAGCTGCGACGCCGAAGGCAGGTCCCGGAGCAAACGGCCGGTCAGATCGATCTGCCGCTGAATTTCCTGATCCGCGGTCAACCCTTCGGCCTGCACCCGCGCCGGCATCTGGGCGTCTCCGGAACCGGCCATGGTGCGCGAGCCGCCCAGCACCATCACGAGCGCCACCGCCACCACCGCCGCCAGCAGGAGCACCGGCGACATCCTCAGGATCCTGCTCACATTTCCCATCCGCGCACTCTCCTTTCAGGAAGTGGGGTTCGGGAACCGTTCATCGACGGCCGCCGAACGACCGCCAGGCTGCCCCCATTCAGCCTGGCGCCCGAAGCTCCGCGACCGCCGTCTGTTCGCAACGAAGCCACACCCGGACGCAAAAAGCGAGGCGGAACTTCCCTCACAGCCCCGATCGGCCACGTGCCGGAAGCCTTCTTTTTGCGACGGGACCCTGATCGATTTCTGCGTTGACAGCCCCGAGCAGAACTCAAACTGAAGGAAGGTCATCCTCAAAGTGTCGTTCAGGATTCACGATAGTTTTCGAATCCTACGGTCAGGATCTTGACCCGTCAATGAGATTTTTTCAGAAAAGCCGCTCTTATGCTGGAACGGCATCGGGACCCGGAGGGGGGAATTGCTCCGACAGCAATTTCTTCCCCGCTCCGCCGGGTCAGGGGTTCCGAGCTTCCCCGGCGGGCGGGGCCGCCGTACAGCTGGTAGACCCAGGTCCCCGAGAGTTCCCCTCGGCCTTCTTCTGATTTTCAACGGCGGGTCGGCTCACTTCACGATTTGCAGCAGCTCCACCTCGAAGACGAGGGTGGATCCGGGCGGGATCGAAGAGGATCCCCGATCCCCGTAGGCGATTCCCGGCGGGCACACCAGCTTTGCCTTCTCCCCCACCTTCATCCTCTGGAGCCCCTCGGTCCAGCACTTGATCACGCCGTCGAGGGGGAACTCCGCCGGCTCCCCGCGCTGGATGGAGCTGTCGAAAACGGCCCCGTCTATGAACGTCCCCTCGTAGTGCACCTTCACGACGCTCGTGGCCTTGGGGCTCGGCCCGTCGCCGGGGCGGAGGGTCCGGAATATCAGGCCCGAGGGAGTCTTCACGGCCCCCGGCTCTTTCGCCGCGGCCTCCTTGTAGGCATCCGCCTTCTTTTTCTCGGCCAGGACGCCCGCCTCGGCCCTCGCCGGGATCAGCGCCAGCGCCGCCAGCGCCATCATCAAGACAGCCATTCGTTTCATGAGATTCTCTCCTTGCGGGCATGTCCGCCCGATCGTCACGAGATGGAAAGGGTCCAAATGGTAGCACAGCCGTTTCCCAACCGGCCGCCGGAGCGTCCGGGATCCGGCCCGGGCCACCGCCTGTGCTGCGGGACGTGGCCGGATCCTTGACCCGGGGCCGGAAATGCCGATAATGGAGCCTCATCATCAGGAGTGACCCGGGGAGTTCCCGGGTCCGGCAACCGGGCAGGGAGACGCCACGGTGCCAGGAGCCGCAAGGCTCGATGTGCGGAGCGAGAGTTCCGAAGAAGGTCTCCCCGGAAAGAAAACCGCCCCTGATGCCCAGGGCGGTTTTTCTGTTTCAGGCTCCTGATTCACCCCACCCGGTTCCGGAGGAGCAGTCATCCATGAGCCCGAAGCCAGTCACCGACAGTCGGTCCTCCAGCGTTCCCGCCCCGGCGGGAATTCGCTACGTCTTCACTTCCGAATCGGTCACCGAGGGGCACCCCGACAAGGTGTGCGACTACGTGGCGGACTCCATTCTTGACGCCTGCCTGACCCAGGACCGGGGAAGCCGCGTGGCCTGCGAGGTCCTCTGCAAGGAAGGGAACCTGGTGCTGGCCGGGGAGATCACCACAGCCGGGACCCCGGACTTCGAGGCGGTCGCCCGCCAGGCCATCCGGGAGATCGGATACACCGATCCCGGCGAGCCGTTCTGCGCCGACACCGTCCGCATCACCCGCTTCCTGACCCGGCAGGCCCGGGAGATCGCCCAGGGAGTGGCGGGCGGCGGGAATCCCGGCCACGAGCAGGGGGCCGGCGATCAGGGGATCATGTTCGGCTACGCCACCGACGAGACGGAGGAGATGATGCCGCTTCCGATCCTCCTGGCCCACCGGCTCTCCATGGGACTGGCAAAGGATCGGCGCGGCGGCAAGCACCCCTGGCTGAAGCCCGACGGGAAAACCCAGGTCTCGGTCGCCTATGAGGACGGGGCCCCGAAGGAGGTCTGCGACGTCCTGGTCTCGACCCAGCACGCCGCCTCCGTGGACCAGGATTTCATCCGGGCCTACGTCGCCGAAGACCTGGCGCCCCGGGCGCTGGGATCCTGGTACCGGAGAGGCATCGACTTCAAGGCAAATCCCACCGGCAGCTTCGTCCAGGGCGGCCCTTCGGCGGACTGCGGCGTCACCGGCAGGAAGATTATCGTGGACACCTACGGCGGGGCGGCACGGCACGGCGGCGGCGCCTTCAGCGGCAAGGACCCGTCCAAGGTGGACCGGAGCGGCGCCTATTTCTGCCGCTTCGTGGCGCGCCTCCTGGTGAAGGAGGGGCTGGCCCGGAGGGCGGAGGTGCAGGTCGCCTACTCCATCGGCGTGGCGAAGCCGATGGCAGTGAAGGTGGAGACCTTCGGGACCGGCGACGCGCTGAAAGCCGCCCGCTTCGTGGAGGAGTTCGACTTCCGCCCCGCCGCCATCATCGAGCGGCTGGACCTCCTGCGGCCCATCTACCGCCAGACCACCAACTACGGCCACTTCGGACGGCCGGGGCTCCCCTGGGAGGCCTGAGCGAGAGGCGAATCGGCGCTCCCCCGGGAAAGGGGAAGCGCCGTTCCGGGGGAGGCGAGCATCAGCGGCTGCGCTGGCTGCTTCGGGGGCTCCGCGGACGGACCGACCCCCAGGATCGGCCGGCCGGGCGTGCCGCGGAGGAGGCCGTCTTCTCACGGGACCGGGTCCTCTCCTGGCTCCTGCGCGTCCGCATCGCCGCCAGCCGCTCCGCCAGCGGAATCTCCAGCCGCTCCGCCTGCTTCTTCGAATAGTCGAACCCCGGGAGCGTCACACGGGGCAGCCGCTTCCCCACCGCCCGCTCGATAGCGTGCAACTGCGGATCCTCCTCGGGCGAAGCGAGCGTGAACGCGTCTCCCAGCTCATCGACCCTCGCAGTCCGCCCGACCCGGTGGATGTAGTCGTCCGGCTGCCCCGGCACGTCGAAGTTGACCACGTGGCTGAGGGCCTCCACGTCAATCCCCCGGGCGGCGATGTCGGTGGCCACCAGGAGCCGGTATTTCCCGCTCTTGAACCCCGCCAGCGCCTCCGTCCTCTGGGCCTGGGACCGGTTGCCGTGGATGCGCACCGCCGGGACCCCCTGCCTGACCAGAAAATCGGCGAGCCGGTTCGCCCGGTGCTTGGTGCGGGTGAAGACGATGACGCTCCTCACCTCGCCCCGCTTGAGAAGCTCCAGGAGCAGCGCGGACTTCAAGTGCTGCGCCACGGGGTAGACGGCGTGGGTGATCCCCACCGCCGGCGCCGCCTTCCGCTCCAGGTTGATGGTGGCGGGGTTTTTGAGCATCTCCCGGGATAGCGTCACGATGGGCGCCGGCAGGGTCGCCGAGAAGAAGAGCGTCTGCCGCTTCTGCGGAAGGTGCTTGAGGACCCGGCGGATGTCCGGCAGGAACCCCATGTCCAGCATCCGGTCTGCCTCGTCCAGCACCAGCACCTCCAGCCCCGCCAGCCGCGCGTAGGGGAACCGGAAGTGGTCCAGCAGCCGCCCCGGCGTGGCGACGATGACGTCCACCCCGCTCCGGAAGGCGTGCTCCTGCGGCCCCATTCCGACGCCGCCGAACACCGACGCGCCGGTTAAGGGCGTGTGGACGGCCAGCTCGTTCAGGTGCTCGCCGATCTGCGCCGCCAGCTCCCGGGTGGGAGTGAGGATCAGCGCCCGGGTGGTGCGCCGCGGCTTCGCCATCAGCCGGTGCATGATGGGGAGCAGGAACGCGGCGGTCTTGCCGCTTCCCGTCATGGCGCAGGCCAGGACGTCGCGCCCCTCCATGGCCGGCGGGATGGCGTCCTTCTGGATGGGGGTGGGGCGGGTGAATCCCAGCTCCTTGATTCCCCGCTGAAGATCGTGGTGCAGGCCAAACTCGGTAAAAGGCATCTTTCCTTTCTATGTTGCGGCGCAAGGAGTCGCAGGCGACCGCGCCGCCGATTGATCCGACGATGGGTTTGATTGGGGGAACGGAGGAGTCGCCGGAGGTGCCGCCGTTCGGGCTTCTGAAGCCCTTGTCTCAACTTCCGCGCAGTGTGGGAATGACGTTCCTTGAGGGCATTCCTTGATGCGGGACGTGCACTATCTCACATCCCTGCCAAATTTGCAAGTTTTCCTTTCCGCCGCGCTCCGAAACGCCGGGGCGCGCGGGGCGCTACTTCCCCTTGAGCTTCTCCGTGAGAAGCTTCCGGATCACGGCGGGGTTCGCCTTTCCCTCCGTCGCCTTCATGATCTGCCCGATGAAGAAGCCGAAGGCGGCGGTCTTGCCCGCGCGGTACTGGGCGAGGGGGCCGGGGTTGGCGGAGAGCACCCTTTCGATTGCGGCGAGGAGCTCCGGCTCGTCGCTGATCTGGGCGAGGCCCCGCTCGCCGACGATCTCCCCCGGGGCGCGCCGCCCGGTCCACATCTCCTCGAACACCTCCGTGGCGCTGGTCCCGCTGATGGCGCCGGCGGAGACGAGGCCGATGAGCTCCGCCAGGCTCTCCGGAGGGATCGGGCAGGCGGAGATTTCGGCTTTTCCCTCCTTCAGCTTCCTGAGCACGTCTCTCATCACCCAGTTGCTGGCGGCCTTGGGGTTCTTCGAGGTGCGCGCCGCGGCTTCGAAGTAGTTGGCCAGCTCCGGAGTGGAGGTGAGGACGCCGGCGTCGTAGGCGGGGATCCCGTACTCCTTCTCCAGGCGTTCCTTCCGGGCGAGGGGAAGCTCGGGGAGGCCGCGGCGGATTTCGTCGATCCAGGCATCGTCCACGACGAGGGGAAGCAGGTCGGGCTCCGGGAAGTAGCGGTAGTCGTGGGCCTCCTCCTTGCTCCTCATGGGGATGGTCTCGCCGGTGACGGGATCGTAGAGGCGGGTCTCCCGGACCAGGGTCCCGCCGTCCCGCAGGACGGCGCTCTGCCGCTCGATCTCGTATTGGAGCGCCCGCCGGATGAACCTGAAGGAGTTCAGGTTCTTCAGCTCGATCTTGGTGCCGAATTCCTTCCGGAGGGCCGGCCTGAGCGAGACGTTGGCGTCGCAGCGCAGGGATCCCTCCTCCATGTTGCAGTCGCACACCCCCAGGTGGAGCAGGAGGCTCCGCAGCGCCGAGAGGTAGGAATGGGCCTCCTCCGGGGAGGCGATCTCCGGCTCGCTGACGATCTCGATGAGGGGGACCCCGGCGCGGTTCAGGTCCACGCAGGTCCGGTCCTCGGCGCCGGCGATCCCCTGGTGGATCAGCTTGCCGGCGTCCTCCTCCAGGTGGATGCGGGTGAGGCCGATCCGCTTGCGTCCGCCGTCGGTCTCGATGATCACCTCACCCCCCACGCAGAGGGGCCGGTCGTACATGGAGATCTGGTACCCCTTGGGGAGATCGGGATAGAAGTAGTTCTTCCGCGCGAAGAGGCTCCGCCGGCGAATCTCGCACCCCGCCGCGAGGCCGACCTTGATGGCGCACTCCACCGCCTTCCGGTTGAGGACGGGCAGGACGCCGGGCATTCCCAGGCAGACGGGACAGGTGTTGCTATTGGGGGGATTTCCGAACTTCGTGGTGCAGCCGCAGAAAATCTTGGTCCGGGTGAGGAGCTGGGCGTGCACCTCGAGCCCGATGACCGGTTCGAACTCCATCGCCACTCTCTTGAGTCTCTTGGACCCTCTTCCGCGCGGAAAACCGCCCGCATTATAGCACCCCAGCCCCACGCTGCTTTCACCAGCGTAGCCCGTTGCCCGCACCAACCGGGGCCTCGGACCCTGGAGCCGGAGGGGCAGCGGACAGCTCCAATCGTCCGTGCCCCGACGGCGAAGGGACGAGACGCGGCGACAGGCCCCGCGCGGCAGTCTGCCGGCACCCTGTGCAACAGCGGCCCGCAACACGAAGGCGGGGCTGTCTTGCGGGGAGGTGTCGGCGGGTGTACGATTCGCCAACGTTCCGCCCTTCCAGGAGAACCTCATGAAGAAGATAGCGACCGCGCTGGCCGGTCTGGTCCTCGCGCTCCTCGCCGGCGCGCCCCCTGCCTCGGCCGCCTTCGACGATCTCGAGAAGTCCTTCGACGCCTTCTACAGGACACCGCTGGACATGGCCGGCGCCGTCTCGGTGGAGAACCTCACCCTCCAGAAAGACGCCATGACGCTGGTGTTGAAAAAGGGGATCCTCGTCCCCATCCAGCCCATCGAGGGGGAGGTGACGGGAGCCATCTTCGTCGGGCAGGGGACCGCGACCCTCGCCACGCCGACCCCCATGGACACCTGGTTCCTCAAGAAATACTACGGAGCGGAGACCTTCTCCGAGAGCTTCACCTCCCTTTACATGCGCTTCTCCGACGGCACCGAGAAGATCTTCCCCAGGGCCGCCCCGGGAACGGACACAGCGATCGTCACGGCCGACATGGATGGAATCGTGAAGACCTTCAAGGACCGTCAGAACACCGCGGACTCCTGGCTGGGCGGGTTCGACATGGACATG
>Ga0315276_10002119_pt1 | contig 18039 bp, 13 predicted proteins | sample YL17G05_0_MG_FD_204542 | JGI IMG/M metagenome (GOLD analysis project Ga0315276, IMG submission 204542) | Sediment microbial communities from Yellowstone Lake, YNP, Wyoming, USA - YL17G05_0 | ecosystem: Environmental > Aquatic > Freshwater > Lake > Sediment | place: USA: Wyoming | collected... | reverse complement strand
CGCGGTTCATTAGTCTTGGATATACATACTCGCTCAGTCCTATTACCTGCAGGTAATGTATCATTACCGCCCTCCACGTTTGAATATCTGGTTACCTTGGTCAGGCATTCACCCGATCCCGTGACATATGAAAGATTAGTGACTGAATCACAAGCATACCAAAACTTGAGTCGGTCAGAAGCGAGAGATATATCACGCTGGCAGATCCATGAAATTCGCAAGGCATTGGAAGCCGACCCACGTCATCCCCAGTTGATCTTTACTGTTCGCGATGTTGGCTATCGTCTGATTGCATAAAACGTAATTATTCACCTACCCCGATGTTTTCATCTCCTGTAACCAATTGAATAAATCATACAGGGGAGATGGGTGAGTAATTACCATACAACAGGATCCCTGAGGTTTACGAGGCGAGCCGTCCTATCGACTGCTCTCCTTTTTGTTTTATTCGAAGAATTGGGATGATACCAATATACGCCAAGTAAGCCAAATTGCTTATTGTCATTTTACCTATAAAATGATACAGAGATTAACCCCAGGTAATAATCATGAGCCCAAAATTAATTATTCTCGTTGAAGATGACCTGAATCTGCGCCAATCCATCGTGCTAATTCTGGAACGCGCAGGTTATCTCGTTGATGCAACGGAATGTCCTTACAAGGCGATGGATATTATTAAATCCGGAAATTACCAGCTTGTCATTTCGGATTTTAATATGCCAGATACCAAAAAAGTATTGCTTCCTAAAGTCCACGAAAACTACCCAAATCTATTCAATGTAATCCTGACCGATCAATCCTTGCCAGAGATAGATAAGGAGGACAAGCAATTGAGAGATCAATATCTGATAAAACCGATTGCCCCAGAACGTTTATTGGATTGTGTTGGGAAGATCTTAGTCCAGAAGGAAAACATCACCAACAACAAACTCGAAAACCTGTCAGTGCACCCGAATTGAAATCAATAGAAAGGCATTTTTTAATTGCGTAGCTTAATCCACCAATTCTTTAACATAAAAGGATGTGGATATTGTTCAAAGGAGGGCTTTAATGAAAACAAATAAACTTTATAGCTGGATTGGGATTATTGTTATCCTTATCTCGGGAGTCATCCATCTATACAATGCCTACGGCGAATTTCAGGAAACTCCCTACATGGGCATCTTATTCTTTGGTTTTTTCCTCGCCTCCATCGTCTCCGCTGTCGGCATCTACCGTGGAGAGCTTATTTGGGGCTGGGCACTTGGGGGCTTTCTCTGCCTCGGAGCCATTGTTGGTTACCTGGTTAGCCGTACAGTGGGCATGCCCATAGCTGGGGTGGAGGATTGGGGACCAGCGTTAGCATATTTTTCGATCCTGATTGAGCTTTTTTTCTTCTACCCTTTCCTCAAGGCAAACCCCACAGTATTAAAGGTAGCACATTGACCAATCTGCAACAATATCACCTGTTAATAAAACCTTGCCCATTTAATTTGGGCAATCCAAAGCTCGGGAAAGTTAATCTTACCGAGTCGCATTCATTTCTGGCGAAAAATTCACAGGAGGAGGTGCTTAAGGCAATAGTTTTAACCGAAACAATCCAAGCGGATCAAGTCATTGTCTCGCATGATTTTATGGGTAAAAGCAATGACAATAACCAGAGGTTAACCATATCCCTATCCAATCGGTGCACAGGGGATCAAATAATCGAGGAGGACGAAATCAACTTTAATAAAGTAGTTCGATCAAATTTCATCGGTAATTACAATAAAAATATTATCAAAAGGAGAATACAAAAATGACTGTACGAAAGATTCTTAGTTATACACTTCTGTTCTTTGTGCTCGTATCATTTGTCTTTGGGAGCACAGGCCAGGTTAATCCCGTCTCAGCTTTACCAAGTTCGCCGACGGATCAAACCAAGGTCCCGCATTACTTTGGACCTTATCCCAACTGGGCTAACAGCCCTTTTACTTTGGCTGATGCCCAGGTTGTCATAGCTGGTGATGGCACAGGTGCAACGGCTGTCGCCTCCGTAGGAGCGAATGGTGCCATTACCGGCGTCATCGTCACCAATCCTGGACAAAACTATACAACAGCGGGTGCTACTATCACTAGTGCGACTGGCACTTTAGCCACGCTTGCCCCAGCGGTTACGAGTTCAGGTTTTGTCTCCTCCGTCAGAGTGGACACCGCAGGCGGCGGTTATACCTCGCCTGTAGTGGGCTTCACTGGTGGTGGAGGTACGGGTGCCGCGGCCACCGCCTATGGTTTTGTTGATGCAGTCGCGCTCACCGCCGCCGGCTTCGGTTACACGATACCGACCGTCGATTTCGACATGCCGCTTGACCCGAACGGAATTCAAGCCACCGGGCACGTAGTGTGTGTTGAATTAAACTGCATCGCGACTCCACCTAACACCACTGTGACGCTCTCCAGCGTCGTAGTGGATAACCCGGGCTCGGGATACGCAACCGCACCGCAGGTTGTGATCCGTGACGGCACGCTCTTCGACCCGATCAATCCACCCCCTGGATTCACCCCGGCAGTTGCCACCGCCACACTTTCCATCTCTGCAGTCACCGTGGATACTTTCGGCTCACTATATACTTCCGCCCCAACTGTAGCAATAACTGACTGCGCCTTACCATGTGCTGGCGCTGGAGCATTCGCCACTGCATTCACCAATGTTGGCGGAGTCACCTCGATCGCTGTGTCCACTGCCGGCTCGGGCTACGTCACCGCAACTGGGATCAAGAAATTCGTCGATCCGCTGCCTGGGCTGTGTATGCCACCGGCTTGCACCGGAGCGAAATACATCCCGCTGGGCGTAGCTGAAGCCAAATCCTACGGCACTCCACCCGATGCAGTTGAAGCTGACGAGTACGTAATCGGTTTGGTGCAGTACCGCACAAGCTTCTCTTCCAGCCTGCCACCCACCCTGGTGCGCGGCTATGTACAGCTTGAGACACCGTCATGGCTGATTGCACACCCCGGTGTAAGCCAGCACTTCCCGTTAACGAACACTTATCTCGACCCATTAATACAACCTGACACACCTGTCCTGATCAATGGAGCACAAGCATACGGCGTGACCCCACCCCAATACCTGGGACCGACCCTGGTTGCCACCCGGGATAAACCGGTACGCATCGTCTTCTACAACCTGTTACCGACCGGTTCCGGCGGCGACCTGTTCCTGCCCACCGATTCCTCGCTGATGGGCTCTGGCACGATCCCGGAGTCGATGCTTAATCCAAATGATTTAGGAACTGTAATGGATGGGATTCGCAACCCCCTGTGCTCGGAATATCCGAAGTCAGGTGCTGATTGTTTCAAAGACAACCGCGCCACATTGCATCTGCATGGCGGCACCACCCCCTGGATCAGCGATGGTACAGCGCACCAGTGGATCACCCCTGCAGGCGAGACTACTTTTTGGCCGCAAGGCGTCAGCGTTACCAACGTGCCTGACATGGATGCCTCTGGATGTGACCTTGCTACAGACGGCTGCATGACCTTCTATTACACCAACCAGCAGAGCGCCCGTTTGTTGTTCTACCATGACCATGCCTGGGGCATCACCCGCCTGAACGTCTATGCGGGCGAAGCAGCCGGCTATTTGATCACCGATCCGGTCGAAGAGAAGCTTCTTGGTGCAGGTGGTGCTATGGAAGGTCTGGGCGAGGGTATCCCCCTGGTCGTCCAGGATAAAACCTTCGTGCCTTCTCCTGCCCAGCTCGCCGCCCAGGACCCAACCTGGGATACAGGTCGTTGGGGTGGAATGGGCAACTTCTGGTACCACCACGTGTACATGACAGCCCAGAACCCCGGTGACCCGTCAGGCATGAGTGCCTTCGGGCGCTGGATGTATGGACCCTGGTTCTGGCCCCCGGCTGCCAATACGGTGCACGGACCGATCCCCAACCCATATTACAATATGGATCCAGCTACGAACTTTACCACTCCTCTGGCTGTTCCTTGTAACTTGGATAATCCTGCCACCTGGCAGTACCAGACTGACCCATTCTGCGAGCCACAGTTGATCCCGGGCACGCCCAACATCTCGGTTGGTATGGAGCAGTTCAATGACACGCCCATCGTGAATGGCGTGGCCTACCCGACCCTGACCCTCGAGCCCAAAGCATACCGCTTGCGCATCCTGAGCGCAGCCAACGACCGCTTCTTCAACTTCCAGTGGTACGTGGCTGATCCCACCACCGCCAGCACAGGTGCGAATTATTTAGGCCTGCCAATTGGCGGGACTGAAGTCGCTCTTAAAGCTGCCGAGCTCGCCGCAGCACAGACCGACCCGAACGTGTATCCCACCCCGGATACGGCCATCAGCCTGCCAGGACCCGACTGGGTCGTGATCGGCTCAGAGGGCGGCTTCCTGCCAGCCCCGGCGGTTGTGGACGGACAGCAGGTCACCACCTGGATCATCGACCCGACCCGCTTTGACTTCGGCAACGTGGACAAGCACTCGCTACTTTTGGCACCCGCCGAGCGCGCCGATGTGATCGTTGACTTCTCGCAGTTTGCAGGTCAGACGTTGATCCTGTATAACGATGCACCCGCAGCCTTTCCAGCCCGTGTCGCCAGCTACGACTACTACACTGGTGCTCCGGATCTTTCCCCGATCGGTGCCCCAGGTACCCTGCCTGGCTACGGACCGAACACCCGCACCATCATGCAGGTCAAGATCAATTCGGGTACAAATCCTGCCTTCAACCTGACTGCCCTTAAGACTGCCTTCAAGCACCATGCAGATGGCTCAGGTGTGTTCGAGAAGGGACAGCACCCCATCATCGTCGGCCAGGCTGCTTATAACTCGGCCTACGGTGCGAACTTCGCCTCCTCTGGCAACTGCAGTGGAGCTGGCAATCCTCTCCAGCGCTGCGACGGCTTCGTCCGTGTCAATGACACCAGCGAATTTAGCTTCAACACGCTCAGGAAGCAAACCACCAAGATGACCATGCCGCTCCAGTCGAAAGCTATCCATGACGAGATGAACTCCACCACCTTCGACGAGTTCGGCAGGATGCAAGCCACCCTGGGCGTGGAGGCACAGCCACCCATCCCAGGAGCGCAAAATGTGGTCCTGTATCCCTTCATCAACCCATCGACCGAGCTGATCGATGCGACCGGCCTTCCCAAGGGTGATATCAATGTCACACCCATCTCCAGTGCCACGGATGGCACGCAGATCTGGCGCATCACGCACAACGGCGTGGACACGCACCCCATCCACTTCCACCTATATGACGTACAGGTGGTCAACCGGGTCACCTGGGACAACATCATCCTCGCACCGGAGGCCACCGAGCTGGGCTGGAAGGACACCTTACGTATCTCTCCGCTGGAAGATACCATCGTAGCTCTCCGCCCGGTCATCCCGACCGTACCCTGGGAGCTACCCAACGCCATCCGCCCTATGAGTCCGATGCTGCCGCTAGGTTCGAACATGGGATTCAACAATGTGGACCCACAGGGCAACCCAACCAACCCGATCTTGAATGCTCTGGTCAACTTCGGCTGGGAATACGTCTACCACTGCCACATCCTCAGCCATGAGGAAATGGACATGATGCGACCGGTGTCGGTGGCGCTCCCGCCTCTTGCGGCAGATACCCTTGTCTTCGAAAAGGGTACGCAAACACTGACCTGGAATGACAACTCGATCAACGAGACGCAATTCCTTGTTCAGAGGTCACAGGACAAGGGTGTTACCTGGTTTGACGTTGGCACTAGTCTATCTCCACTCGACTTTCCGAATACGAATAGCCACGGAACACGCTCCATGGTCGATCCTACCTACGACGGTTACACGGATTATCTATACCGCGTGGTCGCTCAGAACACAGTTGGCTATCTTGATCCAGCACCGCCTCTTCCAGGTTCAGTCGGATTCCCGAATCTAACCGTCCAGTCAGTCTCAGGAACGGTGCAAGTGCTGAACCCGCCCAAGGCTCCAACCAACCTGACCGCAACTCTCGCCTTTGGACCCATCATCACCCTGAACTGGAATGACATCGCCACCAATGAGACCGCCTACTACGTCGAACGTGCAGTCAATGGAGGAGGGTTCTTACCTCTAGCTACACTTGGTGCCAATGTAACCACTTGGGTGGACACAACTGGCTTGCCTGCTACCACGTATGACTACCGTGTTTATGCATTCAACACACTCGGACCTTCTCTCTTCTCGAACACTGCCACGGTGGTTGTGCCTGCTGCACCAGCAGTTCCCACCAACCTGACCTTGACGCCGCTGAGCGGACCACGTGTCAGCCTGACCTTCCGCGATAACGCCAACAACGAGACCGGCTTTATCGTTGAGCAGGCTGTCGATGGTGGAGCGTTCGCTGTGCTAACTACCCTGGGTCCAAGAAACAATGTAGGCAATGTCACCTATGTAGATACGACTGTTGCGTTTGGACACACCTACGCCTACCGGGTTGCCGCACGGAACCTCTTTGTCCAGTCGGCATACTCGAATACCGCCTCGATCACTGTTGCTCTTCCGTCAGCGCCGGTTATCGCGACTGCCACGGCAGTTCGACAGGGTGGTAGTGAGCGTGTGACGATCACCTGGTCGGCGTCTACCCCTGGGATAACTTCATACACCATCCAGTGGAGCGACACCGACTTTGGAATTGTTCGTGGATCAGGCAGCGTCGGAGGCAACACCTTAACCTTCACCTCGGGGAACATCGCCCGGCAGGTTTGGTACTTCCGCATCATCGCGATCAACCCATTCGGACAGACGATATCACTAGTGAGATTCGTGCCCGGTGCTCCGTAATCCAACTCAAACCATAGTGTTGTTCGTAAAGTAACTATCGTTGTAGCCGGGATCAGTGATCCCGGCTACTTTGTTCGTAGGGCTCAAGAACCTTTAGAAACAACGAAGGGAGCCTGGTTCAGCGGCATGTTCTTGGATGGGTGGGCGACAGACGCTGTTCTCGGCGGTCAGTTGGCTGAGCAAGCCCAGGAACCTTCCTGAAAACGCTTGAAATGTTTACGTAGGGGCGGCTCGAGAGCCGCCCAGTCAGAGGAAACAACCTTCACCCATCCATATACCGGACGGGTGAAGGATGGTGTTCTTCTCCAGGTTCATTCCATCATAGAGCTACCCACGGTTCACCAGCTGGCTCACGATCCGCTCGGCAATATCCTGAACAATACCATCCGGAACCCCCTCCATTGCCTTGGATTGTAGGCGTAAGTCGATCTGGTCATTCACGTAGTCAACCACCATGAATTCCTCATCCTTTGTAAGGCCGATCTCGGTTGAAAACAGGTCCAACCCGCACAGGCGCGAGATGGCAGCCACGTCATCATTCAGCCTTCCCAAACTATAGCAGCTCTTCTCTTCCAGGGTGACTGGAGCATAGACATGCGTACGCGGATTCCACCAGCATGGGTAAATTTGACCGGTGCAGTAGATCACCCGGAACCAGGCTGGTTGCATGTCCAGCTCTTTGGGGATGATATGGGCTTGCAAGAGATATTTATCGGTGGCATGCTCCTGGCGGGTGGAGAGCACCTGCTCCCATGATGTGGCATTGGTCAGCACGCCCACACCCCCACTTCCATGAGCCGGCTTGATCGTGAATTGCTCTCCCAGGCTGAATAAATCCATGTTGGGCAGATCAGGTTGCTCAAAGTATGCCGGGAGGATGATCGTCTCGGGCACATCCAGGCTGGCTGTAACCAATAAGGAATGCAACTGCTCTTTATCCCAGGTGAGGAAAGCGCGCTCATACGAGTTAATCCCATAGATGCGCTTCTCGTGCATCCATTGAACCAGGGGCATGAATTGAGGGTCAGCGTCAGAAGCCCGGTCGAAAAAAGCCCGGCATACGATCTCCTTTTCCGAAAGAGCATGTAAGTTCTCAGCCAGGTTCCCAGGCGTGATCTGCAACATCGATAGCCCTCTTGAGCTGCATCCCGCCTCCAACAAGGCTATAAATTCGGCATCATATTCCCAATTCCAGGCTACGCATAGGTCGTAATCTTGCAAGACATTACCAATAAACCCTTTGCCATGGCGCAGAGCGAAGATTCGATGGCGTCACCACTGGCTTAGGTAAATATTCCAATAAAAGTAAACCGCAGTATAACACACGTGAAGTTGAATAAACCTGACCGGCAACTAAGAAAGCGACTGCGGGGATTAAAAATATATTTGTAACTACTCACATCCCTTCCATTCGCTTTTAAATGGTTACAATATGAATAAAGAACAGGGGGGATGGGTGATTATATACTTATATATTTTATAGACTGAGAGATAAAATCCCCTTACCACTGACCTCTCTCCCCGATCATGACAGAATACGTTTGTGATCAGAATTCTGGGTTCTCCCCTGGTTATCTGTTCAGGTCGTAGTAAAGCTTTATTATTAATCGACATGGTAAGCTGATCCAGTTCTCATTGTCTGGCGCAAGGAATGCGAATTGGTCCGGGGTTCGTTTGAAGAACCAGGCAGCCTTTCCAGTTACCCCAATCCTGGGCGACACTATGATGATCGGAGTACAGAAGTTTGATTGGGAATCACGTTGATGGAGATGGTTTCGCCGGACGCAGGCGCAATATGCCAAAAAAAGCCAGCAAGTTCAGCACCAGGCTGCCAAAAATGAGGTATACCATCGCCTGCGGGCCAGAGGACTCGATCACCTGCCCGACCACGCTGGGTAGCACCATTCCACCTAAACTATCCCCAAGCAGGATGATGCTGGTCAGCAGCCCGGTCAGGGCCATGGATTGCCCCGCCAACGTGAAACCTGTCGCGTAGACGGGCGCCATGCAGAATCCCAGCCCGATCACCATCAGCCACAGCACCGTGCTCGAATTGGCAAACATCATGCCAAGAATAAGTACGGACAGGCTGCTCAATAGGGCGGTCAGGATCACCTGTTTTGGAGTGAACCGGGTGGCGATCGGGATGGAAATCAACCGTCCAATGGTGAACGACAGCCAGAATGCGGAATTCAGGTAAGCAGCCATCACGATGCCTGCCAGATTGAGCGTAATCGCATAAGTATAGATCCAACCGCCAAAAGCGATCTCCGCACCGACATAGAAGAAAAAGAACAGCATGCATGAGATGATCAGCGCAACTGGGATCGGGCCGACAGACCTGACAGTTTCACCGTCTTGCGCGAAAGAAGGCCGGGGATTACCCGGTGTGGTCAGCATGCGCAAGCCAACCAGGGTTGCAATAACAGCCAATATCCAATAACCCCAGCGATAACCTCCCTGAACTCCGATAACCTGAGCGATGAGCAGCGGTGAAAGGAAGGCTCCCAGGCCAAAGAAAAAGTGCAACGCGTTCATGAATGGACCGACTTTTTCCCCGTGCGTCCAGACCATTAAGATGTTTCCCCCGGTATTGATGAAACCTCCGGCAACGCCCATGCAAACCAGGATCACCAGCAGCACCCACAATGCAGTAGTCAAAGGGATGAGCACCAGCATTGCAGCTACAAAAAGTTGGGCAATTCCCAACACCAGGTGACCCCGCGCACGGTCGAAAATCCGCCCGCTGATCAGGGTTCCCAGGGTGTAGCCAATCGAGCTTACCAGGAACAGCAGCCCCATCTGTCCGAGCCGAGAGTTGGTTTGTGTGGCCAGGGCAGGTAGGGTCGGTCCGGTAATGGCCATATTCAAACCCAAACACATAAACAGGAAATAATAGCTGAACGTCCGTTGGATCAGGTCATTTTTCGTCGATGTAAGCATGGATGGTTTTATTCCTTTGTTGGTCTGCTTGCCGGTAGGCAGCTGTTTGGTTATTGCCCAAGATCTCGGCTAGGCGAACCTGGAACAGTGTTTGGAAAATGGCCAAAGTTTCCCTGGAATCTATCCAGGTAATCGTTGTTACGATCAATAGCAAGGTCATGGTATTATATTCCACACTGAAGACTAGATCTCCCTAGTTATACCTTATTTCAATTTACCTAAGCTTCAGATATTTGCATCAACGAATCGCATCAGTCAACCGCCGATTTTATCATACCTGTATCGATCAATTTCCTATTGGTTTTCGTATAAAAGGACCAGTGGGAATCACAAACCCTTGACGAGGATCTGTATCTCAAACCCTGTGCTTTTCGGGGTGCCGAGCGGTTTAGGCGAAGCACTCCAGGTTTCTGGTGTACCGACTGCTCCTCGACTAAGCGTTCTTTGCGAAACACCCCCAGTTTTTGGGGGTGCAGAGCGTTCTTTGCGAAATACCATGCGCTTTTCATGGTATAGGACTCGAAAACCATCTCCCCCGTGGAGACCAGGAACCTCCGGTTTACGGTTTAATTCCTATTCATATACAAATATAATATGATATTGTAATGCTCACAACCAAACGGTTATAAGAATTTTTCAAATACAGTTGCAACCCGGTGTTAGACGGCGACTTTGCTCATGATTGTCTTCCTCCATATTCGACCCTTAATCATCGACCAGTCATCTGCTTCAGGTTTTCGGGATACCGATCCCCTTGTACCGTGATCTTTGAAATGGCACATTCAATCTCCTGCAGATCGTCGGGCTTGAGTTCGACGGCAAGTGCGCCGAGGTTCTCATCCAGACGCTCGAGCTTTCGGCTGCCAGGGATGGGAACAATCCACGGCTTCTTAGCCAGCAGCCAGGCCAGCGCGATCTGAGCCGGTGTCGCACCCTTCTGTTCTCCGATCCTGGCAAGCAGATCAATTACCACCCGGTTTGTTTTAAGCGCCTCCGGCGTAAAGCGAGGCAATCGGCTGCGGATATCAGCACTGGCGAACGTCGTGTTTTCATCGATCTTTCCCGTGAGATAGCCCCTGCCCAAAGGGCTGAATGGCACGAAGCCGATCCCCAGTTCCTCGCATGCAGGCAGCACTTCCGCTTCAGGCTCTCTCCACCATAGCGAGTATTCGCTCTGGATTGCCGTGACTGGTTGGACTGCGTGGGCGCGACGGATGGTTTGTGCTCCTGCTTCCGAAAGACCAAAGTGCTTCACCTTACCTTCCTTTATCAGGTCCTTCACCGCTCCCGCCACATCCTCAATGGGCACGTTCGGATCAACGCGGTGTTGATAGAACAAATCGATGGCATCAACCTTGAGTCGCTTGAGCGAGGCCTCGGCAACCTGCTTGATCTGCTCTGGCCGACTATCCATGCCAACCGTAGGACTTGGCCCCTTTTGCGGATCGTGTTTGAACCCGAACTTGGTGGCGATCACCACTTGTCCGCGGAAAGGAGAAAGTGCTTCACCAAGGAGTTCTTCGTTGGTGAAAGGACCATAGACTTCAGCCGTATCGAAGAAGGTGATGCCACGGTCAATCGCCGCGTGAAGAAAAGAGATCATCTCCTGCTTGTCGGGAATCGGGCTTTCATCATGGCTCATTCTCATGCAACCGAGCCCGAGAGCCGAAACTTCCAGGTTACAGTTTCCAAGTTTGCGCTTCTGCATTTTCTGAACTCCTTCTTTGAGTTAAAGGTCGGAGAGATTTTACTCCGTGTATGCGCTGCTGCCTAACGGTTTGCGTTACTGGCAGGTAGGCGGGCGTTGACTCTGCTTGGGCGCAGGAAAAACTCGAAGCCAGCCTGTCCTGTCGGACTGTCCTTGGAAAAATGCTCGAAAGCGGGACGAATCCCATCTGTCCAGTGCACGATTTGTTGGGCGGCTTGCTTTGGCGCAACATCACCATTTTATTTTAACTTTTCATCTTGCTCCAAAGCTTTCATGATCCGAGGATCTGCTCTTGGGTCGTTCCCTGTAAACACCTCAGACACTGGGTATCCTAAAGCAATTTGAATAATTGTTTCACCCGTGCCAAATGGCTGCATGATTACAACTCCATCATAATTGATAGCTGAACGTGGCGTCCAAAAAGCACCAGCATAAATTTGCTCCTTCCCAACACAAACAACGAAGGGAATACCATCTAATTCGACTGGGACGGGAAATAGCTGTTGAATGCGAGTAAAGGCTGCTTGAGTGAGTTCTATCCTGTGACTAGTTTTGTCATAAGAAACAATATCATCACTAGATATGATTGGCTCGGTTCCAATAACTAACTGACCGATGTCAGTTTGTCTTAATTCCCTAACGGGAATATCTTGAGCGAGAAGATATATAGCGAAATCATCATTTTTAGTAGTCTGGCAACCTGTAAAAGTTAACACCAAAACTATTATGAGTAAAAATAATGTCTTATTCAATAGAGTCTTTTTCTCCTTTTGATACGTGAGTTTGCCGTTCAATATATAATTTTGCTGCATATTTGCGGTATATCCAGTCAATTGGGTGGTTTTACGGATTCACTAGAATTGTTATTTATAAGACCTGTTATCGAAACCTAAATGTTTGAAGTTCAATTCCTATATTAATACCATATTGTAGATAAATCGTACAACTACCAGGCATTGACCAGTAAACGATTTAACTTTTCCATCAATTTTCAGAGTGGTCGAATTGTCAGAAATAAAATACTTTCCGTTATCAGGAGAGTTGGACAACAAAAAGCTCCTTGACTAAGCGCTCTTTGCGAAACACCCCCGGTTTTTGGCGGTGCAGAGCGCTCTTTGCGAAATACCATGCGCTTTTCATGGTGCAGGACTCACACCTGGAAACCAGAGGTTTACGGCTCAACACCTGGCAAGGGATTATTTTTATTATATAGATAGCCATACTCTTTTGAGGTGCTTTGGACCTGCAATAAGAAGCGCTCAACGCATTCGGACGAGCATACCTCGTCCTCTTCTAATCTAAGGTCGGATCGCTTGTTGGGCCGACCGCGGTGATGCCAAGCATCCAGCGTACCACGAACCCTGCGCTCAATCCGAATACTGCCCCGGGCAATCCCCAAATAAACAGAAGCGTCCCTTGTTCGCCCAATACCCGCGCTTCTGCGGAGAATAAATACATCTGGATGGCGGTAACATAAAAGCTGACCGTGGCGAACAGTAGGAACGTTAATCCCACAAGCACTCCGGAAACCAGCCGCCAGGCGCCTGCCCGCCTTGAGCTGAAGACACCACCGATAGCACCCGCCACCCCAATTGCCACAATGGGCCCGAGGAATCCCATATTCCAGCTAGTTGCATCATAGAAACCAAATACCACATATACCAGATAGGCAACTATCCACGCAATGAGCCGAAGGGTTGCACCTGATTTATGCCCTGCAGCGCGGACTGTCACGAATCCGGCAAAGCCCCAGCCCACGGCGCTCAACACAATGTAAGGGATGAGACTCTTGGATGGATAAGAATAAAGATCCGAAATCGCGACTCCCAAGCCTGTCAGCATCCAAGCTGCTGACCAGGCCCAAGGCATCAGACGATAGGCTTTTGCTTGATTTAACATAATAAACCATCCATAAGCTCAGATCAACGATTAATTATACACAAATGTATATCTGGTTTTTTCAAGTCGGTCAATATGATGTACGTATCAGCTCACATGGTTTTACCATTGTTAACCTACCGCTACTGAGTTGCAGGATAAAAACGGTCGTATATATTTAGTGGCCTTCGTTACCTCTCGGCAATCTTTCAAGTTCGCTAGCCTGGTACAAAGGATTACAGGTTACTCCTGGGAAAGTACAATCGCAACTTCCTCCAGCACCTCGGCCTCAAGCCGTACGGTCAACCGGATTTCCTCTCCCGGTTGGCTCTTCCACACTGCCTCCTGGAGATTATGCCATGACTCGATTTCTTGACCACCAACGGCTAAGATAACCGCCCCCCTGCGTAGTCCAGCTTTCGTTGTAGCGCTATTCTGTTTCGGGAGCTGGACATAAACACCCTCATCATCCGCAATGGGTCCCGCTTCAACCCAGGCTTCGCGCAAAAAAGATCTACCAGCCAGTGCACACAGGCAAATCCCGATCCCACAGGATGGGCAGGTGCATTGGCACTCAAGACCTTCCTGATCGAGCTCCCAGATGACGACGTCGTGGAGCAAGCGAGATATTTGCTGGACCGCCTGAATATAACTTTGGGTGTGCTGCCGTGCCAGGTGTTGTGAAGTGCCATCCTCAGCGATCATCACACTGTCCAGAAAACGGGTGGCAAGTGTATGCAGAATCGAGTAGCCGAAAACTGCCTGATTGAGCAGGGTGTAAACATCCTGGAGCGAGGTCGAGATCGGCTGGTCTGCGGTATAACTCAGCCAGTCTCCAGAAACGATACTCATGGTCCCTTTTGAGGCAGGTATGCCGCTGGTAAGGGTTTGATATCGAAATTCGAGGGCTTGCCGTTGCGCCTTGGACAAAACTTGAAAGTTTGTGAGTAACACTGATACTTCATGATGAGCTGATACTATAGGGATCAATGCTTCAAGCCTGTGCTCAATGGTAGTTTCATGAGAAATCATGTGAGCTAAGTGTGAATGTAGCCTGTTAGGATTTTGAGTGCCAGTCATGTTTCGGCTCCTTTGGTTGTGCATAATCATTGGTTGTCTATCCGGATCTTTTACATTTAATAAAATCCCCTATGCTTTTCAAGGGATTATTTCATTAAGAATTGAAGGCAATACACCCAGTAATTCCCACCTGCTGGGTAGATTAATTATCGCATTAGGTTAATTTGATAATTATAACAATTAAAGTAAAATTTGATTCTGAGAATTGGATAATAGGATGGATTGGAGCCTATTTCAGATGCAGGGATAAATTATTACAAAGGATGGATATGCAAGCGCACAGGCTCAAATAATAGGTGAATTAAGCCCCAACCATGAGCCATCCCTTGCCCGTAAATATCAAGTTTTGTATTGTTGAGCCACAGTGATAACTACATTCCCCTTCTTGTGCCCTGTTTCGACATATCGGTGCGCCTCTACGATTTGCTCCATTGGGTAGCATCGATCGATGACCGATTTTATCTTCCCTGCCTCAATCAGCTCTTTGAGCAGATTCAAATCTTCCTTCATTTCACCAGTGTTGGCTGATTGTGTATTAACATTTAGATAGATCCCTGCCTTCTTTAACGCCTTCTTTCCAGTAGAAGATGAAATCTTGCCAACTGCGTCAAAAATGACGTCATACCTCTCTCCGCTTTCGGTAAAATCCGTCGTTGTGTAATCAATTACCCTGGCAGCTCCCAAAGACTTCACCAATTCTAAATTTGTTGTGCTGCAAACCCCGGTCACCTCTGCCCCAAAGTAAGCCTTGGCGAGTTGCACAGCATAAGTACCTACGCTTCCGGAAGCCCCATAGATCAGTACCGTTTGACCCTTCTGGATATTTGCCTTTTTAAGGATTTGCAATGCGGTAAACCCTCCATTTGGAACAGCGGCGGCTTCCTCATAGGTCATATTGGCCGGTTTAATTGCCACCGCCCCGTTTTCAGGCATACATTTATATTCGGCATAAGCACCAAAATTATCCTCAAATGTCGATGCAAAGACCTGGTCACCTGTTTTATATTGTGTAACGTCTTTGCCTACTGATTCAATTTCCCCGGATAGCTCCATCCCTAGTATTTTTCTTCTGGGTCCTGTTAATCCTAAATATAATCTTGCCGGTAGCCATTGCAGGCGGGGAACCGAAAAACTTCGCATTCTCGTGTCCCCAATGTGTACGGTTGTCGCAACTATTTTCACCAGTATTTCATTGTCCTTGGGAGTAGGTTTTTCCACCTCTTTGAGCTTTAAGACTTCCGGTGGTCCGTATTTTGTGTTTACAACTGCTTTCATGAGTTTCCTCCAGATTTGCAGTGAGTGAGCTTCTTACAGAGTAGTTTACGGCAATCTTTATATAAAGTTGCGGAACCTGGCTAAGTTTTTAGCTGTTGCTTAATTCCTCACTATCTTCCTTGTCGCTTATTCTTTGATATTGCAAAAAGATACCTTACCACCTGTCTAGGATAGAGTTACCGGTTCAACATGCATCATAAGGTTAGGGTTGAGCCGGCTGTCCAGATTGTATTGTTTGGTTTTTCTCCCTTCAGACTATGGAAACCAGTATGCCCAACCTCCAATTACAGAGGTCACCATTGATTAAAACACAAAGCCCACCTGCGTGGGCCTGAGAAACCTCTGAATCTTTCAAATTGCTTGAGTGCGTAATCACCTTTTTCTAGGTATTCGCAGGCAGCAGTTTTTTGCCTTGTGCCATATGGACTTCCATAAGATAACGAGTTTGCTCGATCATCCCCTCCATCATCCCTGCTCCCATGTGCGCCAGGTCGTCTGTGGTGAATGGATCCGAAAAAGTAACTCGCGGGGCTACCCGGTTGTATTTTGGTAATACGATCGATTGGATGACCTGCAGGAATTCTGCTACGGTGCGCTGCTTAAGCTCATCCCCCATCATCCGTACGAAGGGATTCCAGCGCCAGCGAGCGGATAGCACATCACTGACTACGGTCAGTAATACCTGGGTTTGAGGCACTTGATGTAACATCAACTCTACGCTGTGTGACCATCTGCCCAGGTCGTTAGCAGCCTCGGGGGATAAGGCTGGGTCGGGGTCGATGCGCCCGCTCGGGAATATCAGCACTGCGCCACCATCCTTGAGATGGTGGATGGCTGAGCGTACCACCATCATGCGTTCATGGACTCCTTTCCTTGGGGTATAGATCAAATGATCAGCCGCATTGCGCAAGCCTTCGATAAATGGTATCCCAGTGGCGACGATCTTCAAATCGGGGCGGGGGATGCTGGCAGCGATGACCAGGGAGTCAATTGTGCCTGGGTGGTTGGAGGTGATCAGCAAGGGTCCATCTTGAGGGATTCTCTCTACATTTTGTGCCTCGAATGACTGCACATATTTAGAGATGATGCGCCTGGCCGCCTCACGAAAACCGAATTCTTCCACATAGTGGTCAAATGTGGCAGCCAGGGTGGCAAAGCGGTGTGCGGGTAGCCATATAGTGGGTCCAAAGGTCCGTCTCCCCCAGGATTGGGGAGTCATCTTAAACACCCTAAAAACCTCATCTAGGATGTTTTGGGTCAATGCTTCAACGTCTGGATATTTTTCCATATTATTCCGTGTGTATACTGTGATGTTGTTGTGATGAATTGCACCAATACCTATTGTAGTCGAAATGGCGAAAAAATCAACCCACTTTTAATATGGATGGCTATATCTTGAAAATCCTGTAAATAAATCAAGAAAAATAGTTAATCACTTCGTCCGGACATTTTTCGCGCAACAATGGCGATCAAGCCCTGTGGTGAATCTTTACCCAACAATCCCGGTAATATTTGTACCCCCTCGAAACCATGCGCAGAGATTAACGATCGATATTCATCATCTTGGTATGCCTGCATGCTCTGCGCGTATCGGCTCACCTGCCCAGAAAGGGCATCGATAACATAATAACGAATTGTGGAGACCTGCCTCGGAACATCCCAGTAGTTCTCCTTCAAAACCAGGTGTGGGCGCTCGGAGAATAACCCACCGGATGAGGCATACCATGAATCAGGCTCTTCTCCTAATTGTCGCACTACCTGATAGTGGTGAGGTTCCAGCAGCAAGAAACCCCCCGGATCAAGTGCCTGCCATGCTTTATCCAGGATCATTGCCACATCTGCTGGTCGAAAAACGTTGAACTCACCATAAATGAGCATCACGAAGCCTATCCTTGGAGGAAATTCAGCCTCGCGGATGTCCTGGCAGACGTATGTGCAGGCGAATCGCTCACGCGCAGCGCTGGTGATGGCATACTCGATAGATGCAGGGGAATAATCAATCCCATAGCAGGTATGACCAAGGCGTGCCAGGCGTTCCGAATAAAAGCCGGGACCACAACCCAGGTCGAGGATGCTTGTCGGTTGTTGGGCGAGCAGGGTGGTATGAATCCAATCCACCTGCCGGTCGATGGTGCCAAAGCGGCGGGAGGCATCATCATGTTCCTGCGAGAAATGCTCCTTCAGCATACGCTGAGAGAACCCAGGCTCATTCCAGGGGATGTTATCCCCCTCGGTCCAGGGGAGGGGTGGGGAGGACCGATTTACCAGATCGATGAGCTCCATGGAGTGATTTCCTACGCACCGCGCAGTTTTGTCGGTTTGATGGTGATCTCGACTGAATATTCCGCCACCAGCTGTTCATAGGTCATGC
>Ga0315276_10002118_pt1 | contig 18041 bp, 23 predicted proteins | sample YL17G05_0_MG_FD_204542 | JGI IMG/M metagenome (GOLD analysis project Ga0315276, IMG submission 204542) | Sediment microbial communities from Yellowstone Lake, YNP, Wyoming, USA - YL17G05_0 | ecosystem: Environmental > Aquatic > Freshwater > Lake > Sediment | place: USA: Wyoming | collected... | reverse complement strand
ATCTCTTAGCCTCAATCTTCCTTTCAATTTCCCCCCTGGCCAATCCAGAAGCTCTTGAAATTCTCTCTAAAAGTTGTTCATAACTTGCCTGCATGTTTCGTATTTGATTGCCTCATTTATTTTATAGTTCCCAAACAAATTGCCAGTTTATAAGCATTATTGTTGTTATAGCGCATAATCTCTTCATATTTTCAACTATAATAACCTTTAAAAATGAACTTTAACTCAACATTTTATGGCAGTTGTAGCAATAAGAATTAAAATAATGCCTGAATCCCTAGATGTTTCTCTCCCAGATTTGCAGGAGAAAATCAGGGAAAAAGTCTCAAAATCAGGGGCAATGAATGTTTCATTCAGCGAAGAAAACGTTGCATTTGGATTAAAAGCATTGATAATTCAGCTCGCCTGGCCAGAAGAAAAAGACACAAACTCATTAGAAACAGACTTATCAGAAATGGAAGGAGTTTCCTCAGCCCAAATAATCGATTACAGACGGGCGTTTGGGTAAGACAATTAAATAAATAATATTCAAACTTAAAATGATTCTAAAATACTTTCAAAAACTTCTTCATCTAACTAAAGAACAAAAAGATGAAAGAAAAGCAGAAAGCAAACTTGAAGCAGAACTCAAGTTTCTAAGAAATCTCTCAGCAAAAGCAAAAAGTCGCCCAGGTTATGGCTATTATTCAAAACCATACAAAGATAAACCGGGAGAATGCATGTCCACACAATAAAAATTAATTTCACCATATTGTTTGCATCTAAACATCATCTGCTCGCCTCTATAAAAGTTAATGTTAACCATTAATTTACAAATCAGTCTGCATTTAACTGTTTTTCTTTAGCTTGTCCATACAGCAGCATATCGATTAATTATATCAACGGAAATAAATTTTCGGAAATTTTTTCCTTGATAGATAGGAAAAGAAAGTCCGATTATTAATTTCTTTTCCTATAATTTCAATAGAGTGTTAGATAGTCGGGAGTTTTGCATATTTTTCTCTTGTGATATTCTGCAAAACTCCCGCAAAATTAACAGAGCCAAATTTCAATAAATTTATAACCTTTATTTCTATGTCAATTTATGCCGCTAACTGAAGAGCAGACAAAATCGATAAAAGCCCAAATACTTAAGCAGATAGAATCATGGCCCAAAGAACAGCAGGAGCAGGCAATTTCCCAGATAGACTCAATGTCTCCCGAAGAATTTGAGGAGTTTGTGGCAAAAAACAACATCCAGTCTGAAAATAAAGAAGCAAAGCAGGAATGTGTTTTCTGCCTGATTCTTCAGGGAAAAGTTCCTTCATATAAAATAGATGAAAACAAGACAGCTATAGCTATTTTAGAAATAAACCCCCTAAGCTATGGCCATTCAATGATAATCTCAAGAAACCACAATAACTTATCAAATTCCGCGTTCTCATTGGCAAACAAAGTTGCGAAAAGAATTAAAAGAAAATTAAAGGCAGATGATGTAAAAATAGAAAATGCAAACATTTTAGGGCATAATTTAATTGAAGTTATTCCAAACTACAAAGGCAAGAAATTGGAAAAAAAGAAAGCAGATGAAAAAGAGCTAATTCTTTTGCAGGACAAAATAAAAGCAAAACAAAAGGCAAAAAAAGTCAAGAAAGCCAAAGTAGAAATAACCAGCCTTCCAAAAGCCCCAAGAAGAATTCCGTAAACAGAGTTACAAAAATCGTGGGAAGCATTCAACATTTTGTCTATTTTCGTAGGACTTCTATATTCGCGGGAAATTTGTCAGACAGCATTTAAGGCTAAAAACATATAAATGCTACATAGAAAAAAGATGACTAAAGCTATCTGGATTTTGCTCCTGTTCTTCTTCCATCACCAAACCACATTCTTCTGCCTTGTCCTCTGTCAGTTTTCGGTTCTCTTCTGCTTTTTATAAGTTTTTTAACTCTTGGCATTTTTACCTCCTAGAAATTTATTTATTTTTTGACATAAACATTAATTGGGGGCCCTTTTTGCCCATTAACTTTTTTCTTAATAACTTTAAAGTTTTCTAAAACACCATTTGAAGGATTGTTTATAAAAACATGTATATAAATGGGGTCTATCATTAGATCTTCAGACAATTCGGAAACGGTAAACTTATCTTTAGACCTAATTTTTTCTCTGATTTTCTCATTCAGATTAGTATCGATAGAAAGTTCTACTCCCAACCTCTCAACTATTTTGCTAAATATCTCATCAATAATCTGAAAGTTCATTTCTTCTAGCCCATCAGGGTCATATCCTTCCTGTTCCTTAAACATCCTTCTCGTTCTAGAAGAGAGGACAATCTCTTTAACTAAAAAGAAATAAAAGGGCATCGCTCCAGGATCTCTTATTCTGATTTTCTTAATATAACCTTTTTGGCTGTTAATCCACCAGATACCATAATTTACATCTTCAACTCTCTGAAATAATACTGGCTGTCTTTCTATCATATCATAAGTTTTTCCAGCATTAAGAGGATCTGGATCATGATTAGACAATAATATTTGCAATTTAGACTTCCCTTTTTTATCTTCACTTTGATCTTCCTTTGTTTCTTTTCCACCTCGCCGTTTACCCTCTCCGTGACGATGAATTTTTCCATCTCCTCCAAAACCGGGTTTTTCTGTTGGGGCGTCTACTATTTCTGTTTTTTCTCCATCTTTTTTAAATGAAGGTTTTAATATATTTTCTTCTTCTAATAATTCAGAAATTTCATTAGTAATATCTCTTAAGAAGGTTCCAAGCTCTTCTAAATGCTTTCTCTCTTCTTTCTTTTTTTCCTTACTCGTTAATTCTTCTAAGACTTCTTTTATTTTTCCCCTACACCAATCTAAAAAAAGATTAGTAATCTCTGAACTTTCAATTAGACGGACCCTATCATTAGTGACACAATTATACTCTTTTAATTCGGGACAATCTATATGAGCATATAAGCTCTTAGATAACCCTTTATCAACCATTAAAATAGGAATTTCATAGTAAGCGATATTTCTGCCGAATGCATCTATCTCAAGTATATTTAAAGAGGATTTTTCTCCAGTTAGGGGCTCTTTAGACAATGCAACTTTTAAAATAGAATGAAAATGTTTATTAAATTTATAGGACTCTAATTCATTCGGTAAGGAAAATTCTCTATAACCAAAGGTTTCATCAACTTTTACTTCTTCTGGTTTCATTTGAGGCCACAAAATTCTACCTTCAAATAAAGAATTAACGGTTCTAAATCTCAGGGCAGACCGAGATTGAGGGTGGTTTGCAACAGAGCATAAAATTCTTCCAAGAACTCTCTTATTAGCTATCTGATTTTTATCCTTGGGATTAATACCTTTCCAGCAAAAAAGATTTAATTTTCCTTTATTTAACTCATGAAATAAAGATTTACCAACCTTATCTTTATCAAAGTATTCCCAATTATCAAGACCTAATAATTTTATAACCTCCCAAATAGAAGCAGATTCTTCTTCCTTGTCAACATAATCGCCTTTTTCATCTAATCTTAAAATAGTTAATTTTCCTTTATAGTAACTAATAATTTGACATTCTTTAAATTGAGATAGAGCGTAATACTTCCCCCCATTTCCATGCCCTCCACTTACCATTTTGTTAATCATTTTTTTTCCTTGCGTAGATGCGTCTGGACTTCCATAGTAAGGAATATGTTCTATCATATCTTTAGCCATAGCACCTCCAAAGTCTAAGCAAACTATTTCTTTTCTACCAAAATTAAGTAAAATTGGTAGATTTGAAAAATCAAATTTATTAAATTCTTCATGACGAGTGTAGGAATCGTCAGAGTTTTTTAGCCATTCAGGCAAACCCTTTTTATGATCTCTAAAATGTTCTGCTTCTCTTAACAGATATTGTCTATGCACTCTTTGAGGCAGTAATCTTGGTTTTATTTTTTTCATGATTAAATCTTAATTTTCGTGCTTAACAAATCTTTAAATTTATTTAATAATATATGCCATAACAAGATTATCTTTTCTAATTCTTTTTGTTGATCTTTATTCTTTTCACAAAAAGAAATAATTTCTTTAGAAATTAAATTAAATTTTGAGATAAATGCTGTCTTATTTGAATCGCTAAAAGAACGTGAACTTGTACCTAAAAAATCAAATAAATCAGATTCTATAAAGTTAGTTTCACCTGTCAAATATAATTTGAATACTTTAGAGTTAATTATTCTAGTAATTTCTGATTCAATTTGTCTGGGAATACTTAAAATATCCTTGCTTTTAACAGAACCTTTCAACAATCTATTTTTTACATATTCTCTTCCTTTCTCAGTTATTGTATAATTAAAGAAACTGCCCCTTAGAAGGTTCTCTTTGAATAATCTAGTTACATATTTTGAAATATCCGAATTAGGATACTGGGGGTACCCTTTAATACAAAAATCGTTTGGAAACATTTTCCATACTTTAACTACCATCTCCTCTTTAGTTATCTTTCCACCTATCTTTCTTTTTTTGCTCAATTCATCAATGGCTAGAAGAATCTTATCCCCCTTATTTATTTCTGTGTTTGCCATTTTATAAGCTAAACTCCTTCTTTGGCTTTGAATTATCAAACTCTGATTTCACTTTTTTCCATTCCGCATCTATTGTAGAAACAATCTTATTAGCTTGCTCTCCACTATAAGAATAGTTGTTATTATTTGCACAATTTTTCAATAAACGCATTTTATTTAATATCTCTTTAACCCTTCGGCTAGCCACCCTTTTAAATCGCTCTTCTTTAATAAGGTTATTTTCTTGCTCTTGTGATTTTTCAGACATATAATACCTATAAAACATGTATTTATAAATATTTCTATTTTGTAGTATATATAACTAAAATGTATTTATAAATATTTTTATTTTGTAGTATATATAACTAAAATGTATTTATAAATATTTTTTATCATTTTAGCAGAGAAAAAATTAGTATGTTCCAGTGGAAATTATGCTATTTCCACTGGAGATATTTGTTCTAATTATTAGAACGAAAAGTATATAAACCTGTTCTAACTATAAGAACACATGGAACAAATAAAAGAAGACTTACTTTTAGGCTTTTTAACTAATCAGATTGCTCTGCTGCCTTCCTTGTCAAGTCAATATACTCTAGGAAATTACTCAAGAATTAGCTTCTTAAAAATAAAATCGTTAGCTGATAGTTTCATACAAAATAAGGAGGGTGAAAGAATTATCCTTATGCCTGGGCTCAGAGGTGTTGGAAAAACCACCTTGTTATTTCAGCTATACGAACACATCAAGGCAAATTTAGGTAGGAATAATTTGATTTACTTATCTTGTGATATAATAAACAAACAGTTAAATTCTAGCCTCCAAGAAGTGCTTGAAATATATGAAAATAAAATTCTAGGCAAGCCTGTAGAATCCTTAACTGAAAAAACAGTCATCCTCATAGATGAAGCACATTATGATGAAAACTGGCAGGCAGTTGTTAAAGGTATTTATGACAGGAGCAAGAATATTTTAATGGTTGTATCGGGTTCATGTTCGATAGCCATTGAAATTAGTCCAGATTTAACAAGAAGAATGCACACAGAAAGGATACACCCTCTAAATTTTATAGAATATCTCCTGCTTAAAAAAGGAATTTTTCCAATAAAAGATATGGCTTCCAAGATACGTGAGGCACTTTTTAATAATGATGACTTAGATTATGCTTTAAAAGAATTAAGTTTAATTAATGAAGAAGTGATAAGAAAATTACGAACAAAAATTCCCAATCTAGAGATAGAATTAGAAAATTTTCTTTCTATGGGGGGATTTCCCTTCACATTAAGAATACAGAAAGAAGAAATTATCTTAGGAAAAATTGTCTCAGTACTAGACAAGGTGATATATCAAGATATAATAACTTTTTATCCATCTTGCAGAGGAGTACTGGAAAAAATCTTTCCAATTTTACACGTTATGGCAGAAGCTTCAGATAAAGTTAACTACGAATCCTTGCTGAGATTTATTCCAGGCTCTTCTAAGTCAATCGTTTCAGAAGTTCTTGATGCCTTAGAAAAAGCAGGAGTCATAGGAGATATTGGTGTGGAAGGATCAGCTGCAAAAATAGCACGTAATAGCTCAAAATTTTATTTTGCAAGTCCAACAATACGTGCAGCATTACTTTGGATGATTGGAAAGTTTAGTAGAGACTCGAAAATTCTCGGTCTGCTGCTGGAAAATGCAGTATTTAATACGCTAAAAAAAATTAAGATTTATAATCCTAATTTGATACAAGAAATTTACTACACAGATAGTCCAGGCGAACCAGACTTCAAAGTTTTAAATGCGGGTAAAATTATGATTATTGAAGCTGGTTGGGGAGACAAAAGAATAAGTCAACTAAAGAAAAGCAAAAGCCAAAATGATAAATTCTCTGTAATGGTATCTAATACAAAATCACCTTCAATTGATAAAGCTAACAATATCATTTTTGTGCCTAAAGAATTATTTTTGTTAATGGCATAATAAAATGTGTTGCAAGATCTTGTGGGGGCATGTCCCTATGTGTTTCAAAACACCGCCCTTCCGCCCATCACAAGATAAACCAAAACCATAAACGCAATTAAAAACCCTGGAACAAATGGAATTCCCACTTTTACCTTGATTTTCCCCTTATACTTTCTAAGAATCTTCAGTTCTTCAGAAGAAAGCCCCTCCCAGTAAGGCTTAATCGTTTTCTTCCCAACTTTAACGTTTTCATAAAGCCAATCCCCCTCAGTAAGCTGATTTGAGTTTAATATCTGAATCATACAGCTTTCTTCTATCGCTTTCCCATAAATGTATAAAACAGGCAATAAAAATATGATTATTGGAAATAACAGGAAAATAATATTCTTCATAATAATTGGAAGAATTAACAAAGCCAAAGATATAACAAAAAGTATGCATGAAAATGTCTTATACCCTTTAAACTGCTTGGAAAATTCAGCAGAAAAACTTTTTTTATTCTTAAGCACAAGAAAAAAGCTGTAAATCAGCCCGTAGAAACTGCCCGAAAAAAGCAACAGAACAATAAATATGCCAAGTATCATCAAATTAGGTATAATACTTCCAGAAAAAGGAAGTATCGCCCCCAATCCAAAAAGAAGTTTTGCGTCCCCTCCGGCAAACACTCTTGCGTAATACAAAGCATATCCTAAAATAATAAAAATGAACAATCCCAAAACCCCATAAACAAAAAACATCAAGTCTGAATTATAAACTGCATAAAATACCCGATAAGCCAGTGCAGTAATAATAAGCGAAAAACTCAGCCAATTCCACACCTCCCTCTTCCTCAAATCCTGAACGCTTGCTGCAACAATCCATGCAAACCCTATTAAAACTAAAAACAAATCTATCATCTTTATTTTCTATTTCTCTTTTTATTTCTTAGTCAATTCCATAGCGCGTTGATTCCCGCCTTTCCTGTATGGAAATAACTTTCTTCTTTTCTTCTTATCTTTTTTCTTGCTTCTGCTTTCACCGCATCCGTAGTCCATCTTCATTCCTATTTTGGCATGTATTTATTTATTTCATCGAAATCAATCAAATACGCTCTGCTGTAATCATAATCTACAAAACTAATGAAGTTGGCATCCTTCTTGTTAGGAGCCCTCAAAACAAAAGATTTTCCAACATGTTTCCTTTCGACTTTAAGAGCACTATTCTCAATGCTGAACAAGTAAATTCCCCTAGTTTCAAAAACAGCCTTTCTAGATTCAGGAGATGCAACCGTTGCTTCAGTTATCACCTTCCCGTCCAAAGTCATATTTGAAAAAATAAAACTCCTGAAATCTTCCTGCTCCGGCTTCATAACAAATTCTATAAATTTATCATTAAAAATATTCAAATCCTGATTGATAGCTAATCCTGATTCTTTAGATGCAGATAAAACTATATTTTTCTCAGATAAATCGAATATCTCCTGCTTGTCTTTCAAGTCAAGCAGAGTAGTAGGCGAAACCATTGAATTTCCAACATTCTTGCTCTGCATATAATAAAGAAATATCGCCATTCCGCACATAAACAAAGTAAGCAATACTAAATAAATTGCAAAAAACTGCCCTTTTTTATTTCTCAGCATCCATTTACCCCCTGCAAGCCAAGCAAATACTTCTTGCCCTGTTCTAAATTTTTATCTTTCAGTTGATTTGCCACAGTCACAATGCTTAATTTCAAGTCTATAACCTCTTGCAGGCTCATCCAGCTCTCCCCTTTATTATTTGAAACAGCCCATTTTGCTTTTTTTGGAAGATATTTATAAGAATAGCAAGTGTCGGGATATTTTGCATAAGTTACAGCAGGAGTCCACACATTAATTACCTCTCCAAAAACAGAATCATAAGCATCATCAAACCCCCTTAACTTTTCTCCCTTCTCATTCACCTCACTAAGTAAAAACTTAAACAGCGCAAGCTTGCCATAATTTGCAAAATAAGAATTATAAATCTCAGAATTTAAGGGATTTAGATAATATTCATTATCTACACGCGCCATGCTTCCTGAAGTAGTTTTAACGACAGAAGATAAAAGAGCGAACACCACTAAAATAAAAACAATAATCACAGTAGCCACAAAGGTTATCATCACCTCTCCAAGCACCGCTCTCTTCCCCATTTCTCTCCCAAATAATTTAGAACTCATTATTAACAAAAACCTCCACATTAATATTTGACCTTACAGATTTTCCATCTCTTACTAAATTAGCAGGATAATCCTGTTTAAAATGTCCAGGCTCATATTTCTCAATCTTAGAAACAAGATTTTTATTTTTGAATAGTTCTGCAATCCAAGCAGCTCCTGAGTCTCCCTGTTGCAACAATATAACCTGATTGTTACTCTCTGAAACATTAACTTTAACATAAAACCTCTCTAAATTATTTATTCCGCATAAATCCTTAAGAAATCCCTGCTCATATGCTTTAATTCTGTTCAAATCAATAACTCCCTCAGGAGCAAGACAGTTTACAGCCTGCTTAGCCATGATTCTCGCCTCAACATCCCTTACGTTAATATAATAATCATAAAATATCGCGCTCACTCCCAAGATAATAATAGCTATAAGCGCAACCAAGAACAGTCTATAAATCATTAAAATGCCTTCCCCAATTGCCGCTTTTTTATTAATTTTTTTAAGTTTCATTTTGTATTAGACAAGGATATGCTAAATTTAATTTTTGAATCTGTTTTTTCATATTTCTATCCTTGCATTTTTTAAGTTTCATTTTATTCTTACATACCACTTATCTCCATCCAAATCAACCGAAACAGAATATTTAGTAAAATACGGATAACCCTTGCTTATAGCCAATCCATCAACACTTGCGTACACTTTTCCCTCCTTAACGTGCAAATCATCAATCCTTCCATATTTGTTATTCTTAAAAACCGATATCGTTGTCCCAGACACAGCGGAATCTATAAGCAAAGCAGTCTGCTTTTCCAGAACCTGCTGCTTAACTGTTCTCGAGTTTACTTTATTCACAGAAGCAAGAAAAAACATAGCAAAAATCAGCGCAATCAAGATTAAGTGAATTAACACTTGATACATCACATTTGTTCCTTTCTTTGATTTTATAGTTTGAAGTTTCATTTTAAAAATTTCCCAGAATGTTCAATTCTGGCATGCTGAATGTTTTGTTTTTTCATCTTCATTTTAAGCTGGAATTGAGACAATGTAAGTGCAGTCCTTCGCAATTTTGTTTATATCCTGGCTTATATAAAATGAGTAAAGTGGCGGTTGAGACTGATATATCGCGCTGGGAAAAGTATCTCTGCTGCATCTTAAGTTTACAAACCCCTCAGGCAGGCTGTCAAAAACAATCTTTCCCTTATTAAGATAAGCCATAACAACAAACATATCTTTGCTAGTGTCGTCCCAATAATACGGAATATTTGCCTCGCTTCTTATTTCCTCCGAATCCGCGCTTAATTCAGGACAGCTGCTTTTTACAGCTGGATGATTTACAAAATTTGAATAAATATAGCTGAGATAACTCTGCCCACTGTTCATTCTATTATCTTTAAGATAGCTCCACACCGGAATCTTATCAGAAGAATACTGCTTCCTCAAATCCTCTTCAATAGAAATTCTTGCGCAGACTATGCAATAATTTATAGCAGTGGTAGCATCTCTTTTAAAAATTTCAACCTTTCCCTCTCCAAATAATGAAAAACATTTGGCTGAAATATCGCCAATTTCAGCAGCAGCTTCCTGCTTGTTTTTAGTTTTAATTACAAACGGACTAGTTTTACAGTTTAATGAAACTCCCTCTTTTAAATCAGAAATATACTCTGCCGGAATATTGCTTCTCAATAAAACTGCCTGCCTGCATGTTTCCCAGTTCATGCTCTCTTCAGTGAAATATTCCTGAAAAATCCAGAATATTGCTATTGCAAGAATGATAAGCCCAAGTATAAGAGATATAATTAGATACCAATCAATCTGGCCTCTTTTATTTTTTATTCTCATTTTTTGCTTAAATACAAATTCATCAATTCACTTTTCAATTTCGAAACAGCTGCAGACTTCTTTTTTGCATCTTCATCGCTTAGATAAATGTACATTCCCTTTTCTTTTCCTTTCCAGATTTTATTCCAGTCAGTCCACCCAGAAGGCAAAACATCTTCCTTAAGTTTTTCATAAATCTCTCCCGCATAGTTAACGCCAGTAATAAGACCATGACTGTCAAGAGCATTTTTTTCAGAAAAAGTCGATTTGTCATCAATGTAAAGAATTGCCTCGTTGTTAATCTTTTCAGAGCTCAAACCAAGGCTGAACCTATCTTCTCCCAGAGAAAACTGATTTTCAGAAGAGAAGATGCTATCCTCGAATCCCTTTATGATTTCATTATTTTTCTGACTAACTGGCGCCTGTTGAATCGCGGAATTTCCAAGATAATCTTTAGTTGTAAATAATTTCCCATTAGAATAAATAACTTCTCCCACCTCAGAAATCGTAGCAATCAACCCATCCTTTGTCAGTTTCATAGTCGTTTCAACTTTCTTTTCTTGAAGATTTTCTGAAGTAGAGCTAAAGGCAATTTTCAACTTCAAGTCTTCTTTTTTGTTCTCCATTCCCTTCCTTATCTCTCTCAGTACCTCGATATTCTGCTGCGACCCATCTTCAACCGGAATAAGATAATCTAAATTCTCTCCAGATGTGTCCCCCTTAGATAAATGATAAATTGTTCCAACATTCACAGATTTTCCGCCACTATCCAATATCACCTTGCCATTAACATCTAGCCTATAATCTCCTGCCAAATCTCCATATCCCCCCATTTCCTCAGAACTTAAATCCCTGACAATAAAAGAAATTATTTCCCCTGTTAAACTAATATAAGCAATAATCTCCCTCTGTTTTCCAAGGATAACTGCGGATTGTTTCAGGGTTGTTGCAGCAAGACTTCCAGAACTTTTTACCACACTAAAAAGATATTTTTTTGCGTTGTCATCTCTAGTTATTCTAAATTCCGAGCCCGTTCCATAAGCAGCATATTTCTCAGGAATAAACTTAGCATCATATCCCAAAGAAATGCAGCTTTCACAGGTAGGAATCTTCTCTTTAACATAACAAAGACACATCGCATTACTTCCAAAACCAAACATCTTTCTCTTAAAACTTATTCCATCCACGTCATATTTTCTTTTGTCTCCAAAATAAACCAGATAAAATTTCACCTCTCCTTCAGGTTGCCAGAGACTGAACTCCCCGGTTTTTCCGCTATCAGCTTTTTTTATCTCCTTATCTAGCGTAGCCATGTAAGACTTAGCAGTTTCCTTATTAACATCCCATCCAGTCTGAACTAAAGAGATAAAAAGCCATATCAAAAGAAACATCCCGGCGATCGCTAAGATTAATTCAATTATCTCATTTGGCGTCAAAGTTATTGCTTTTTTTGATTTTATCATGTTTTTTTTATTTTAAGCTGGAATTGTCTCTATAACATTGCATAATTTTGAAAATCCTTCAGGTTTATCGTCTGGTTGGAAAAACTGAATAACAGTAGAGTATCCCTGTTGGAGTATGGAATTACCGCCCTGATAGGCTGCCAAAACAATTATATCTCCTTTTCGGGCATCAAACTTAGACATAGCTATCACTGCATTTTTTGCATCATCAACAGACATTGCAGAAGGCCTGTTTCCATAAATGTAATCAAAATATGTTTTTTCCCCAGCAAGCTTAGTGTTTATTATATAATTTCCAACATCAAGTGAAGTAAGTTTATCTCTAACCTCCACAGGAAAATGAATTCTTGCGCATACAAGGCACGCCTTCTTACTTCTGTATATGTTCACATTTGGATAAAGCTTGTAAAGACCCTCTCCGGTTAAATAATGGCACGAAGCAACAGCATTTGCTATTTCTTTCACAGCTCCCTCTTCTTTTTCAGATTTAATTTCGATTACCTCTGTCTTGCATTTCAGCGGAAATTTATCTTTAACATCCACTAAATTAAGTCCTTTGATTTTAACATCCGGAATAGTTGCCCTCAGCACAATACTCTGCCTACAAGTTTCCCAGTTAATATCTTCTTCAGAAAAATATTCTGAATAAATCCAGAATATGGCTATGATTAAGATTGTCAGCCCAAGTATCAAAGAAATAACCACATAATACTTTTCTCCTCCAACTTTCGAGTTTATCATGACACCTTCCCCACAATAGTAATTACTGCAACCGCTCCAGCAACAAGTATAGCTAAAAATATAAGCAATACCACAACCCAATCAGGAAGAGCCGCTTTTTTATTTCGTTTTTTCATTTTAGCATCTCTCACTCAAGAAATTTTTAATCGCCGTCGTTTTCAGGAACTCATCAAAATTTGAATAAGAAACATACAACCTTTCACAGCTATTACTGCCAAACTTACAAAAAACATCAGTTGTCAAAGGCACAGCAATAGTTGCGGCAGGAAGATAAAATCCATAGGGAATTTTTCTGTCTAAAGTTGTAAGCACAACTAATGTGTATTTGTCAGATTTTATTTCTTCCATGTCCATCCCATAAGAAACGCCCTGAATACTGATGCTCAAGCCCCTTACCACATCTCTCGTCTTACTGAAAAGAGAAGGATATCTTCCCGCATAAACATCATATGCGTGTATATCTGCATACTTCTTTGCTCCATCAACATCTAGGCTGTACACTGTTTCCACCTTAATTGTTTTCAGACTGTCCAAAACGCTCTTCAGAGAGAAGTACACCTCTTTTTCATACTGCGCAACAGCCACATCCTTCAGGACATAAAGGTCATAATCTTCAAATCCCGCCCCGCCAGTTTTATCCTTATTATATTTTGTGATATGATTAGCCAATGCTCCCTTTAGAGGATACTCATACGTTCCACCATTTCCTTCCAGAAATACCTTACACCAATCATCAGAAAATTCTAACGTTCCCTTCAGAGGATTTTCCCCGTTTTTCCAGAAAATCTCAACAGGAGTTGTATTCCCGCCGCCTCCAATTTCCTTCTTCCCGAAAAATGCAAGAACAGAATTAAAAATATCTTTCAACTTTTTTCCAAGCGGATTCAAAGCGCCAGTAGCAACCCCCACAATAACAAGAACAACAACCAAAACAAGAAGTATAAGAGAAACCAGTTTAGAAACAGTCCACTCCGAGCCTTTCCTATTCAACCTGATTCTTTTAATTCTCATACTATCTGCCCAACCTAAGCATTCTCTTAATAGCGTCCAACGCACTTCCGCCCTTCCCGCTAATCAAAAGCCATATTCCAAGCCCTAAAATAACTAAAATCAGAACGGCAAAAAGAATTTTTACAATCTCTTCCATTTCCATGCCTTTCTTGTTCAGCCTTCTTTTAAAAAAATCTCTAACCTCTTTTAACATTCTATAAAAAGAAATCAAGTATTAATAAACCTTATTGACAATGGGCGCCGGATAATTATCATAATCCAAAAGCCTAATGAATTATTAATTGAAATTGCTGATTTAATCGTTCCAACCAAAATTATCTCAATGAGGATATATCTGCTTTATTACCTCCTTTGCAAGTTATTTCATACAAATATCTTATCAAATAATGAACAGACTATTATAGATATGCAATCTCTTGACAACGCTACGGAGCGCACTTAATATTGCACGCTTTAGCTCCAATCTGCGCAGCCAATTTCGCGCATGTATCACTCTTAGTTGTTTTGCTGTCTAATATAACAGTTTTCTTGGAAGTGCAGTATTCATCTTTGCTTCCAGCATCCACCTGCCCGCTATCACAAAGAATTTCACAAGCCTGCTTGACAGAAGCCACATTGCTTCCTCCCCCGCTTCCCCCAAGATACGGAGATATCTTGCTCCATAGGCTATTCCACCCCATTCCAAATCCCAATGCAAGAACAACGAGAACAATAATAGCGAGAACAATTACAACAAGCGTGCCAATAGTCATCTCACTTCCTTTCTTATTCATTCCTCATCTAGTTTTCCAGTTTTTATAAAGCTATCGCTAATCCCAAAAAAATAAGAAAAAGTAAAAATAAAAAAAATAAAATTATGCCCACTGACAACCAGTTCCAGGAACACATTTTGCAGGATCTGTAATAGTAGTACAAGGATCCATAGTAGAGCCGCTACATTTTGCTGTTCCTGTAGCACCAGCATTCCAAGTACATCCTCTTGCAGTACAATCTTCAGGCTTAGAAACAATCTGTTCACATTTCGTATAAGCAGTAGTCGCATCTTTACAAGTTGGCACAGCCGCCCCGCACTTAACCTCACTGTTCGTACAATCAACAAATCCCAAATCTTTTTTGTTCTGCGCTAACCAATCACAAGTCTTACCCGTCAAGGTTGTTGTCTTATCAGCAAGCTTTACATCTCTAGGCAAAATGCAAAAGTCATAAGTAGCACTAGTAGTGCACGCATAATTACAAGCCTGTTTAACAGAATCAACATTAGCTCCTCCGCCAAAGTAAATAGTTATCTTGCTCCATAGATTGCTCCATCCCATTCCAAATCCTAAAGCAATAACAACAAGAACAATAATAGCGAGAACAATTACAACAAGCGTGCCAATAGTCATTTCAGCCGCGCGTTTTGACTTTACTATATTTCTCATACTCATTCCGAAGTCAGAACGCAAATTACCCTTTTTATTCAATCTTCTCATATTTTCACCCCCTTTCATTTTTCAGTTAATATTGGATATTCTCTATATTTATAAACCTTTTTCAAACCTCAAACAGATTAATATGCAGGGCTTTTGCAGAATGTCAAGAACCACCAGTCCGAGACTGGTGGCATGAAGATGCCACACGTCGTGTGGTTCTTGAGCGCTATCAGAATTTCACGAGCGATTCAAACCACTCGTCACAGACGAGTGGAATTCTGAAGTTTAAAACATGGAACAAGCAAAAGCCCCGAAAATTTAAATATTTCCAAACCTTTAAGTTAATGTTAATCTAAATTTTATTATTCTCAGATAAGATTAGGCGGAGATATCTATCATATTTCCAAGTTTATTATCAAACTTCAATAAAACCTGTCAAATGCTAACCCCCCTCAAAATTAAGTTAAGGATTACAACTAATTTTACCCGCCAATCCCGCCTAATGCAATCCCAACAAGCAAAGACAAAGCCAAAATAGCAATAAGTGAAGTAATCAAGTAAAGAGTCCCGGCAGAAAGCAGATTCTTTCCAATCTCGCTTGTCTCCTTCAGCTTATCCTCCCCAGAATCAACAGTGACTAAAGTCTTAGTCATAATAAACACAATCTCAATAATATAAATTCCAATAGCTAATTGTAAAAAGTAAGGCGGAATCATTGTCTCAATATTAAAAATGCTTAATATATCCTTAAAGTTTCCAATTCCAAAAGTCTCCTCCCCCCCGCCAGCAGGAGCAATCGCCTGAAGCTTATTCAGAATAAACACAATCATGCTTCCTAATCCAACAACAATTCCCGCAAGCAAAGGCGCAAGGAAAGTCATATTGCTCTTCATATCAGAAACAACCTCAGCAAGCAAATCTCTCAACCTCTCATTAATCTTATGTATGTTCTTGACATATTCAGAAATGCTCATCAAACTTCTCGCAGCAACTTGCAGCCCTTTCTTAACCGATTCAATTAAAATCTTCATTGAAATTGAAATTAGGGCAGAAGGATAATAAGATATTGCTCCTCTTCGCGGATTAAATATAGCCTGTTCCAAGCTCATCCCCATGCTCTGCAGATTTGTATTTACAATCTTAAAAAAATTCTCAGTAACTAAACCTCTCGAACTCTCAGCAATCCTGGAAAAAGCTATTTCAGCAGGCATCCCATCTCCTAGCCTGTTTCCAAGCTGAAATAAGCTTCCTGCAAATTCCTGCTCAAGCTGCTTGCTCTGTTCGCGAGTTTTAATCAGTTCGCGAGTTTTAGACTTATACGCAATTGCAAAAAATAACGCAATACTCAAAGGGATAAACAAAGAAAGTAAAACAGCAAGCAGTCCAAACGGCCCGACAGTTCCAGTTCCAACCTGCTTAAAATCAAAAATGCGGTTATTTCCCAGCATGCTTATTCCTAATTCAGAAAAAGTATAATCGCTCTTCAGATTCAAAATAGAATTCTGAGCTGTTTCAACATTAACATTCTGCATTAATCCTGGAATCTGGAATATAAACGGCAGAGTTCCAAGCAAAAACAAAGGCAGGCATATTAAGAAAGCCGTAAGATAAGGCTTCTTGCTCTTATACTGCGCATACAGCGGGCTTAATTCCAGCACCTCAGTTTCCCCATACCCCCCCGGCCTTCTCAGCATAATCTCATTAGTCATGTAGAAAACAAAAAAAGGAATTATTAAATTAAAAAGCAAAAACACATGATACCACTGAATCATTCCTGAAAGCAGAGTGGAAGCAAGAGGAAGTAAAGCTAATCCTAAAGTAGGCAGAACAATTCCAAGCATGTACAAATTAGTTAAAGGCGAGCGAATATCATGAGTATATCTGAGCATTTTTTCATAAACCCCGTCAAGAATTGTCTGCAATGCTCTCTCAAGCGTAGCAACCCTTTTTTCATCAGAAGGCTCATACAAACTTGATTCAATTAAATGAAAAGCTTCTATAAATTCAATAGAGTAATCTCTCCATGTTTCAAGGTAAGAATCTAAGCTGTCTTTTATGCTGCTGAATTTTCCAGTCTCTACATCCCAGAATATTTTCTTAAAATCAAATGCCAGGGGGGGCTGTAAATGCTGGCTTGCAAATGAAACAGCCCTTTCCATATTGCTCGTATGCTTCATGTAAGCGACAATATACAAAACGCACGGAACCATTTGCGAGCTGACCTTTAATCTCCACGAATTAGCAATCCTTGAAGGCAGGGAATAAATATAATAAAACAAGAACATGCTCGCGATTAATACAAGCACTAAAAATAAGAATGGAAATGTCTCAGTAATTAAAAAAAGCGCAACAGATATAAGCATCCCTGTAAAGAAAACTATAATCAGAGAAAAAATCGCCAGCCCTACAGCCTGGCTCGGGCTCACATCTAAATGAGCAATATCAATCTGCCTCTGGACTTTTTCTTCATCCTTCTGCGCAAGCTTCAAAGCAAGAATATTTCCAATCCCATGACAGTATTTTTCATATCTAGTGAGGTTAGGCATCATGTCCTCCTTAAACTGCTTAAATTCTCTCGAGAAGTTCCCTATTTCTGCCTTATCAGTAGCAATTTCATTCTCAATCTTTCTTTCATACTTTTTCAAAATTTCATCTGCATCCATAATATCACCTATTCTTCCCCCTTTTATTTTCTTTTTCTAGCATCTCAAGTAAAGCTATATCAACAAACTGCTTCTTGCTTGAATATCTAATCTTATTCTCTTCTTTATTAATAAACTCTTCTACCTTTCTAAGCAATTCAGAATTAACCTTGACAACTGCTTCTCTTACCATTTTAATTTTCCATTGAGATTATTTGATTATCATCTATTTCAATGCTAAATGCTTATGCTGCCTCTTTAATCATGTTTAAGCAAGCAAATCAAACTTTATAAAGTTACTTATAGTTACTTTAAGTAACTCATTG
>Ga0315276_10002117_pt1 | contig 18041 bp, 22 predicted proteins | sample YL17G05_0_MG_FD_204542 | JGI IMG/M metagenome (GOLD analysis project Ga0315276, IMG submission 204542) | Sediment microbial communities from Yellowstone Lake, YNP, Wyoming, USA - YL17G05_0 | ecosystem: Environmental > Aquatic > Freshwater > Lake > Sediment | place: USA: Wyoming | collected... | reverse complement strand
GTTGAAAAGAGGCATGGGAGAAACGTTACGCGGCCGTACCGTCGGGCAACAAGCCCGACACTTCTACATGAAATGCTTCACACACAACATACTAGTGAGGTGCTCAAAATGAACTTGCAAACGAGCCCCCCAATCTCTTAATTTAAATCGATAGTCGCCGAATACATAACCATTATGGAGTGATTATTTATTTATAAATCTTTTGCCAATTATAAATCGGGCGATTGCGAAAATTGAGCATAAAATGGTTTATTTATCGTTTCCTTGACGAAGCTCTCCAAATCACAGAAGCTTTAAATAAGCGTTTTGTTCTCCTGGCTGTCATGCGTTATCATAAGAAAGAACTAGCCCTGTTGTGGAATCTGATAAAGGATCATAAGAGCATCTTCTTAGGCGAATACGAAGGATTAGCAGAGGTCAGGTTTGGGATGGGCTTGGCTGAATTTGAGAGGAGGAACAAGGAACGCCACAGGCAGGCGATCAGCGGCATCGAGACAATAGTGACGACTAATGCCGGCAGAGCGATGATGATTCTGCGCTTGGCAGAGATAAGGTGCCACCACCTCAGCTGCGCAGCAGACACAGGCTACGGCGATAATTCTGCCTTGTGCATACATTATTCAGACCCGAAGGATGGCAGGCTTTATGCTTTGGCATTGCCAGGAATTAATTATGTTCCTGGCGAACCAACCGCTAATATTTTCTAAGTGATATTTGGAGCAATCACTAGGAATGTGCTTTTACAAAGAGTTGACGTACCCCTTCTTATCGCGGCGATGATTTTTAATAATTATGTTTTATTATCATTTAAGTCTGAATTCGCTTTCCTTATGTTGCCGGTGATTTTTGCGATAGGGAATGATGCTGCGAACAATGCAGGATATGAGATGAAGTCAGCGTATAATGATGCCTTGGCAGGCTCTATCCCTGATTCAAGGAATTCTTTTGCTAAATAAGGCCTTCCCGTCAGGTATACTATGTCTAATATGACAAAACATCCTGCCAGCTTAGCCTGGTCCTTGATAAAAGACTTCCAGTTAAACCTACCGTTTTCTTTGGTGTAAATATCCTTATTATCCCGGGCGTGCAGAGGAAGGAATGCGCTGTAGGCAGCGACGTATTCGCTGATAGTGGAAGCTATTGCGTTGGCTGTGTGGTTGTCGCTTATAAGGTCAGCAAGCTCAGAGACGCCTGCACCTGCAGCCAAGCCAGCAAGCGCCCCGATACCTGCGTTCTTTGCAAAAGAAAGGTATTTGCTTTTCATAATACAAGGGAATATGGTGATGCTTTTAAACATTATCCTGAACTATTCCATAATAGCAACCTTTTTTAACTAATATTAATCCCTGGGAGTTATGGGTTATGGATACAATGTTTTGGTGGCTCCTGCTGTTCTCTTAGCAAACCCAGGGATAAGCAGGGAGGAGTTCGTGGAATTACTGGGCAAGACCCACTCATCATATTTCTATGAGTACAGGTATAAGGATGCCTGGGATTATTATTCAAGCAAGACAGAGGACCGCCTTTATCATCGAGGCCTTGAAGGGCTTGCCCGCATACTTGGCTTGAGATACAGCAAAAGATTCATTGAATTCCAGAAGCCGAGAGTTGATGAGAACGGCCTGATGCTCAAAGCACCCGAACTGATCCCTTTCGGAGAAAGGCATCATTACAATTTCATAGTGTGGATGCATGAGAAGAACTCTTTTGATGAACCCCTGGATAAGAAGCTGGTTTCACGGAAAAAGCTGAAGGAAGGAGATGTTTGGTATGATAGATTTGATGGCTATGATGGAGGAGTCGTCCTTGGCATAATCGAGGAGAAAGGCCAAGGCTGGGAAAGCAGGAAGAACCCAGGATCATTCTCAAGATACTCTTATAATCTGACCATCAGGCCTTTCAGGCACAAAACAAGGGATGAGTGCTTTAAGTCAGAGAAAGATCTCTATGATAAATGGCCTCAGTTCCACACAGGATTCAAGCATGACTGGATGCAGGAAAAAGGATATTTAACCACCATAGGAATGATGGGAGGGGATAATTTCTCATGGATCCAGAGGAACGGGAAGTATTATCTTAGCGATGAGACCTTTGAAAGAATGCCTGCAAGCCTAGGCTGCTCCGGATTATTGCTAGGATACGTAGACCTGGTCATGACCTCAGAAGCAATAAGGCTCAAGGCATGGAAAGTTCTCTCATACAAGGGATTAAAGCATTTTTCATCATTCATTAAAAGATTCCCTGAAGCAGCACTCGCATACGAGAAAGCAGTCTGGGACTCACACCTGTCGCTGTACGCCAAGGAACAAGCCATGAGCGCATCAGAACTGCTGAGGCTAAGGATTACGGGAGAGTGAGCGGTTAAAATTAGCAAGTAGTTTTTTCTTTGCCAATCATATTCTTTTTGATTTCTTCATCCTGTCTAAAGAACCATGCTGCTTATTCTTTTAAGCGATTGTATAATGCAAGGTAGGTTGAGAGCTGTTTCTCGGTTATCCTGACGCACTGATGATGCCTTTTTGCCGTGAGAGCATGATAGTTAAGGTCTTCTCTCAAGATCGACTTGTATCTTGTCTCTCCTACATTCGGATTTAGCATGCGGCTGATCCTGTGCAAAAAGTACCTGATGTCGCTCATATCATGTATGTTTGCGCGGTCTATTTCGCAGATGTCCTCGATGCTGCCAGTGGATTTATCTTTCAAGACAACATATTTCAAGTCGGTCGGCTTATCAATTCGCTTCATCATCAGAATAAATAATATGGCTGAGTTTATATTTTTTGTTATTCTGAAGTGGAGAACGAAGCGATGCGTAGGGATGCAAGGCTCACCACAATCCTGTTTTTGGGAATAATTATATATGCTGCTTGCTTAGCTCCTCTGTATGGTTGTTTTCAGGCAGGCCAGGCTGGGAGATGTTAAAGCCATCCAGATGATTGAGAATGAGTATTATGAGGGATTTAGCTGCCCTGAAGAGCAGTTAATCGAATGGATTGCCCGCCTGTCAGGTAATTTCATTGTCGCAGAGGAAGGCTCCAATGTTGTTGGGTTCATATTCTTCGAATACCTTGATAAGGCTGAGGCTTTGCCTTTCATCCATAAGCTAGCCCATAGGAAAGGAGGGAGGTATGCTTACATATCGGAGATAGGCGCACTTGACCTTCATAAGGGTGTTTTGCAGCAATTATTCGAAAAGGCTCTGGAAAAAGCCAAGAAAGATGGCTGCGAGAAGATGATATGGCTGACAGGTCATAGGTGCAAGCACGACAAGATGGAGGCTGAAGTCCTGCTGAGGAATAAGTTTGCCAAGACCAAGCAAGTACCTGGCTGGGAAGCTCGTCCTGGGCGTTTTGTTTCAGACCATTGGCTGCATGAGAAAATCATCTGACAAAGGTTGTTGCTAAAACAAGAATCTTTATAATTTCGTTCTGATTAGTGCTTTCTGTGAAAGAAGGATTTTTTGAAGGCAAGGATTTCAAGGAAGGCGAGTTCAAGGCTTTAATCCCGAAATATTATCCTGAGAAATACAGGAAGTACATCCGGGAAGAGACAAGGCTGCTGAAGCTCAGATTAAAAGGGGCTGGCAGGATCCTTGAGGCTGGAGTGGGCATAGGAAGGCTAATACCAGAACTAGCCCCTCTCGTAAAGGAGTTTGTCGGTGTTGATAATGCTGACTTGATGATTAGGAAATCTGATGAAATAGCGAAGAATTACCCTAACGTCAAGGTGATGCGAGCGGATCTGGAAGAGTCAAGCAAATTGTTCTCAAAGGATTATTTTGATTTCATACTATGCGTCTGGAACACCCTTGGGAATGTGAAAGATGAAGCCGCAGTATTGGCTGAGCTATCGAAAATCATGTCCAAGAGCATTTTTGTTACTGTTTATCACAAGGGCACTCTCAAGGAAAGGCAGGAGTGGTATGAATCGGTCGGTGTGAAAATATCAAAGGTCGATGAGAAGAATGAGATTTTCTATTCTGAGAGCGGGCTGAAGTCAAAATCATACAGCCTAGAGGATGTTGAGGTGATTGCTAAAGCATCAAATCTGAGGGTGAAAGATTCAAGAATCCTCGCAGGAGTGATTCTTTGGGCTGAATTAGAGAGATTGCCTGGTAAGAGATGAATGCTGCTCCTGAGATTGCGGCTCAGTAGGGATGAAAAGATCGAGCATAGAAGCTTATTTGATGCTAAGACAATATAAATCTTTCCTCTAGCTGAGGCTAGGGTTTAGGATTATAATTTGTGATCTTTCGGCTCAGCGGTTCTGTTTTTCGTAAATCGCAATTAACTTGTTCGATTATGCCGCTCTTATAAATAAGAATTGCTATTCCAAGACCTGATACTGGCAAAATCATCTTCTTAATAACATGATCATCTGTCTTAATACTATAATTTGCTGTGTGCCCGCTAAAAGGGCTTTCAGAGAGACAGAGTGCGGACTGATTAGCATTCATGATGCTTTCCTGAAGAATATTCTCCTCTTTCGGGCTAAGAGGCTTCCAGCTAAGAGAATTCAACATGCCTTTTTTGGCGTATGCGCTGTCAAAGGCTCGTCTGAAGCCGTTGGCGTCAGTTATTGTTGATAAAGGTATTGCTGCATTTTCATACTTATTTATCATCTTGTCTAATTGGTAGTTGAAGCACAAGATCTCTTCACCGCCCATTTTTCCATCTGTTGCGTCCATGTTGGCCAGCGCTATCTGCAATCCGATCTCTGTGTTTAGAATGTACTTTGGTGTCTCGGAGGTGTTTTTTCGGTCATAGCCTCGCTCTGAGGTTACGCTTTTCTCAATCGCGTCTTGTATGTTTTGTCTTTTTATTAATGATACCATTTTATATTTGTAACTCAACAGTAGTATATAAAGCTTTCGGTGGCGAGGGTGCTGCAGAAGCCTTGGAAAGTTTTAAATATGCCTGCGCGCCAAAAGAGAATATGGCTAGTGATAGTCTAGAAAAAGCGATTCGTAAGAATTCTAATGCCATAAGCCGCAACTACCATTACCCATTAGCAGACCAGATACTCCTGCTGGCGAAGGAGATTGACGCCATCAGCTACGAGAATTACACTCACCTGGAAGAGCAGCCGAAAACAGCAATCAACATAATACGGTTCGCCATCCAAGGGCATCCTATAGAGGTTTTTGAGAAATACAGGGAGATTGTTGTGAATGCATGGGAGGAGCTTGACGGCTGCTACAAGGACGCCTCAAATCCAGACCTCGCCAGCATAGGCTTAGATAACATCAATGAGCATATGGGTGACTTAAATGAGTATATAGCAGGGCTCAGCAAATACCTTGCCCCGGCGATAACTGCAGCAGGGCCTAAGCTAAGCCCCCGGGTCTTTCCAGTGATGGATGCTTTTGAGAAAAGCAAAGGCACAAAGCTATTAAGAGGGACTGCCTGGGCTTACAAGATAAGCTTCCTGTCAGCTCTTGCCAATACAGTAGGAGATTATTCTGGCGAAAATGCCAAGACAAACCCTTTGGCAGAGCTTGAGAAAAAGCTCAAAGAAGCATTGGCTGCCTCGCAATCAAACCTCACATTCATAGACGACGCATTGACAACAGTAGATTATGCTGAGAGAAAAACACAGCACAAGCTGATATTTCAGATAGGAGAATATCCGTTCACAATAAACGGCCCTTACGACGCAAAAGGAATGGAAGCGCTTATCAGAGCAGCATTCTATAACAGCGAATATAGCTGCAAGGGATGATTAGCATAATTGAGAATATCAGAAGTCTAGATTGAAGCTAGTGGCTTTTAATGAAGTGGCCTATGAAGGTAAAATTTCAAAGACATGATATTGTTGGATGTTTTCTTAATTGCGGCCAGCATCCGGCTTATACAAAGTTAGTTCAGAAGTCGGCGTATATATATTATTTCATTGGCAGTTCAAAAGCATTTTTTTCATCAATTCCATAAAATATTTTTAAATATTTAGTCCCTGGCTTCATAAGGTCCTTGACGCAGTTGTCTAAGCTTCTAACAATTTCAGGCCTTAGTTCTTTCAATTCGTTGAAGTAAGGCATCAGTCTTTCATCGAGTATCGGCGCTGATTTGATCAGCAGTCTAAAATCTGATTTCTTGTCAAAATATAATGAGATCAGCTCATCGTTATCAAAATCGTATCTGCTGCATTTTATTTCGCCTGAGTTTTTTGGAGTCCAGAATTTTGCTACGCATGTAATGTATTTTCTGTCGATGATGCTTGCGGTTAGCATATTGACTGTCTCTTCAGGATAATCCAGGTTGACTTCATGCATGAAGTTCTCAAGCACCCGTGGTATTATTATCACTTCCCTGTCATTGTTTGATAATTCAAGTTTGACTTCTGTAAGATCAGAACCAGGATTATATGGTATGGTATTTATAGAATGAATTAGCTCATATCCTAGGTTGGTTATTTCCAGAAAATGCGTTGTTGATTCTACCTCCCACACCATACATTAATCTTAACTCAAAAGTGGTATATAAAACTTTCGTTCAGCCAATAAAAGCACTTAAACCAAACCACTTGGCATTATCAGTATTATCTCTTCTCGAAATTATTCGTAAGCTCAGCCAATCTGCTTTCATGACAAGCTATGCAATTAAACTTGTCCCTGTGAAGAAAACGTTCTCTTGAATCAAATCTTTTCAAGGCAAGAAGCTTTTCTCCCTTAAGGAAGAGAGCGTGGTTGCTCGGGATATACGTATCATCCACAAACCAAGCAGGATGAAAAAAAAGATATCCTTGTTTCTCAAGAATATTGTACATCTGTAACTGTTTAGACGGGCTGGTAGGCTCCTGGCTTACGCCGCTCAGGTTGCAGTTGCTCTCGAAAATAATGAAAGGGCGCGAACCGCTTATCAAGCCGAGGCCGCCACTGATTATTTCAGGCTCATACCCTTCAGCGTCTACCTTGATAATATGTGGCTTGTCTGCTAACTCATCAAGCAGGCCAATGGTTACGCCGCCTTTACCCTCTTCAATAAGTACGGCAAGCCCGGAGTTCAGCTTGTCAGGAATAACCATCTTGCCAGCACCCCTATGATCAGATAAGGCCATTTCATGAATGTCAATCCTGTCTCCAAGCCCAGCTCCCTCCACCACACTCTTCAAGTCTTGAAAAGAGGACTTCAGCGGCTCAAAGGCGTGGACTTTGCCTGAATAGCCTGGCTTGGTAGCAACGAAAAGCGAGTAAAATCCCCAATTAGCCCCTATATCACAGAACCCTCCTTTGCTTGAAAGGACAATATCGATGAAGTTAGTCACTTCCGGTTCATAACCATATTTATATCGCTCAAGATACAGGGCATGGTACTGGGTGTTTCTTGCATCAAACGCCACCCTTACCTGGTCGCCTGAGGATTTGGTGAGTGTAAAATGTGATTCGGAATATTTGGCGTGGTTCCATAAGGAAATAAACAATCTCTTCTTGATGCCGTGCCTGTACGAACCCCTCTCCATGATTCCTTCCGCCACTCTTAGGCTTGACCTGTCATACACGCTTTTATACTGATTTATCATCCAGTTGTAATCTTTACTATCTAAGTAGAAGGGGTTGCGAAATTCACATTTTCTTACCAGCATCATACTATTCTCACCATTAATTGCTTTAGCATTACTGTGGGAATCACCTTGATTTTTTAAATATATAGCTGTTTCTGTATCATGAGAATAGCGTCAAAAGATGCTAAGTGGTTGATAACAGCTTTATATTGAGTCCGACGTTTGGGAGAGATGCAGCGAACATTGATGGAACGACGAGAAAACGAAGCTTTGCGAAGAGTTGAGAATAAGCTCATCCATCATACGAATGAGGTTATATGCTAAGACAATTTATTGGCGGGAGCGGAATTTCATATTTTGTGATTACTTTTGAGTGATAATTAATCGAAAAGTTTATAAACTTTAGATTAACACCATTTTCAATGGTACATAATTATTTTTGTCTTGAAGGCATAGTAACTAAATCCCAAGTTACTCATGGGGAAGTACAGATAACTTGGGGAAATACATATAGAGGGAATATTCACAAACTGAAAATAGAAATCAACAAAAAAAATTATGAAGTAATATTGAGGGGTACAAGTCCTATTCAAGTTAATGATCAAGTCAGATTATCTTTTGACAAGTCAGTCCCTATTGATTCAGATAATCCATGCATGGGATATGCAAAGAGAACTGTCGAAGACATCTTAAGTTCAACAGATCTAGAGCCCAACATAGTAGAAAAGATTGTTAATGGTAAAGTTCTATTTAAATATGAACAATGGCCACATGGATAATTATTGCTCTTTAGCCAAAACCCCTTTCTATGTTTTTAGTTAGTAGAATGCCCCTTAGCCATATTGTAACTAACCATCTTAGTTTCCTTTTTCCAATGAACGAAGCCGAGTACGAAGCGAAAACCGAGAAGTTCAGATTTTAAACTTTCTTCAAAAAGTTTATATTATCTTATGTTTTTATTAGTATTTATGAGATTAATTATTACCAGGCACGGGGAGACTGAAGAGAATGCTTTGGGCATTATGCAAGGACATCTTCCAGGAACTCTTTCAAAAGAGGGCATTGAGCAGGCCAGAAAGCTTGCTTTGCGATTAAAAGATGAGCACATCGATTTCATTTATTCTAGCGACTTGGCAAGGGCTTCGGACACTGCCAATGAGATAGCCAGATATCATAAGCAAGTTCCCTTAGAATTCACAACGGAACTAAGGGAGCGGCACTTGGGAGAATTTCAAGGTAAGAAAAAGAGTGACTTTGGATGGGATCCTAAAGAGCTGAAAACGACCTATGTAGATCCTAAAGAGGGCGAAACTAAACAGCAATTGTTTAATCGAGCTAATGCCTTCATCCATAGAATTCTCTCTAAACACAAGAGCGATACGGTTCTGCTGGTAGGGCATAATGGCATCTGCAAGGCCATAATTGCAGCGATAACCGGGAAGGGCCATGATGATCTGGAGCAAATAGAGAATCTAAAAAACACAAGCATATCAATACTGGAATTAGATGATGATAAGAATCATAAAATTCACCTTTTTAATTGTTCTAAGCACCTATAAATCCTAAAATTCAACTTGTAAATAAAATTACACTTTAAAGAAGTTTTACGAAGAGTTGAGAATAAGCCAGTCTATCAGATGAACAAAGTTCAATCAAGACACAGAATTGAGGCGCTTCAGTATTTATTAGAACTGATTGTTAACTTAGCGGTAGTTACAAATAGAAATATTTATAAATAGTTCTTTTTTTACTTTGTTCATGGGCAATAAACGTTTCATTAGGTTGAATAATATCGCTCCTGAATTGAGAGATGGCTTCGGATTAGATACTTTGGTGCTTGAACAGGAGATGGTGTCAACTAACGGAGGAATAGACCTTTCCAGGATAGACTCAGGAAAGATCAGCTCTGATGAATATTACAGATTATTTGTTCCCTATTTTTTTGGTGGAAGTAATTCACCTGATAATAAAAAAATATTAGAACTCGCAAATAAATATTCTGCCATAATCAGCCCTTGTTCCATGTCATTAGATTCAATCGAAGAGTTGTCAGAACATATGAGTGTAGGATACCAAGTTGCACATTTTCATTATATCTTGGGAAAAAAACACAATTTAAGAAGATCTTTTCCTAGGATGTGCTGCGGGATGTCATCGAGAAGTGTTATGTTGTCACTTATCAAATCAGGGTATCCTAATGCAGCTTATGCTTACTCCAACAGGCATGATCATGGTTATGTGATCCTTCCATTTGTTTTTGAAAAAGAAAACATTCAAGGAACCATAGTGATTGACCCGACATTCGACCAGTTATGGGATGATGATCGTAAACGAAATGCAGTATTTATAAAATTAGGGCTGAAATGGGAGTATAAGACTGATTGGAAAAATGGAGGGGATCTATTCCCTGACAGGGTTTGTTCTATTGATATCTTAAGAAAAACGTCAGGTAATACAGCAGGTATATACTATTTTCATAGAGAAGGAGAAAAATATCTTAAAAAAGCATTCTCAAATCAGATCATCATCAGAGGCAGTTAAGCAGTTAGCCAGAACCATTTTCTATTTTTTTTCAGGAATATGAATTTATTGAATTTAACGTGTGTTAGTTGCCACGACCTCGCGAGCGACTCCTCGCATGAGTGGCAGGAGTTTTTGAGAACGAGTTCAATAAAAGAAAAACGAGAAAAAGCAGGGATTGATATTTTAAAGCTTGGAATTATCTTTATTATTTTATTTATCTTCTTCCTTTGAAATAGGATCAAGCTTGATATCATAGTTTTTTTTCAGCCTATTCGTGCTCAGGACATTCTTCGCCTTTAAGTCCGGATTATTAACAAGGCCTGCTAATCCTCCAAGAACAGCTCCGCCTGTAGCGCCTATTATCATATCTCTTGCCATTGTCAAATATTCTATTGTGAAGGGGTTCGGATTTCCCGAAGTCATGTTGTGGATCGCTTCAAATAATTCGTTGTGCGTCTGTTGAAGCCCATCACAGAATCCATAGACCGCCCCGATTACCCCGCCAATAATGGCTCCTGTCGCGAGATATGTAGTTATTCTATTCATATTATTTCCTCAGGATCACAATAGGCAGAACTTATATTTAAATATTTCTATTTGTAGTTACTTTACGGAGGTAACTCATTTGCCTTGGCTGCTAAAGTCGAGCACAAAGTCTCTCGGATGGCATTGTCCTTTTCTGGAGCCGAGCATAAGATTAATAAATTAATGATTCTGTTCTGCGAGGCACATCTTCTGTTTGCAAGACCATCATGGCTGAGAATTTATATCTATCTTCAAGTAGTAACAAACGAAAGATTTATAAACATTCGCTTAATAATCTGACACATGGTTGTGACAATAGATGATTATCTAATAGAAGGATTCATAGATGTTCCGAGAATATTATCAGACGGGAGCGAACAGGAGCTATTTCCTGGATTGCTTCCGGATGTCCAAGCCATAAGAGGCCGTGACTTCCCGTTATTTGACATGACCAAGAGAGCATACCTTGATTCTACTGCCACAAGCCAAGAACCTCAATCAGTAAAAAACAGGATGCATGAATACAGGAGCACACACCTAAGAGGGAGCAACCACTCAAAGAATTCTGCTGAAGCAAGAGAAGCCCAAACAATGAATGAAGAAGCAAGACAAAAGGTAAAAAGATTTTTCAACTCAAACAGATATGTCGTCGGGTTCACCAGCGGAACAACAGATTCTTCTAACTGGATCGCGAGCAGATTCCCTTTCGAGGAAGGAGATGCCCTCCTGATAACAGAAGCCGAACACAATTCACAGGTTCTTACTGCGCGTAATTTAGCATGGGCTAGAGGGGCAGATATACATTATATCCATACAATCCTACCTGAAGGCAGGCTGGATCTTGGTCATCTCAAGAAAATAGTTTCCAAGAGAAAAAGAGGCAAAATACTGTTGCAGCTGGTGCATGTCTCTAATGTTAGCGGAGTTATTAATCCTGTTGATGAGATAAGGGATGTGCTGGGAGATAGAGGATTCATTTACCTTGACATGGCCCAATCCGCTGGTCATTTACCAATTAATTTAGATGGGTTGGATGTCGATTTCGCAGGGATATCATCCCATAAGATGTATGGACCTATGGGAATAGGCGCTATTTTTGTCAATGAGAAAAGCGAAAGGTATGTGACTAATAGGATTAGCGGGGGAAGCGCAGTTGATCTGGTCTCGAGATGGTTTACAAACGAGTCAGAATCGCCTGCCAGATTTGAGCCAGGCACCCAGGATTTAGAAGGAGCAATAGAGTTCGGATTCACATTAGACTATCTTAGCCGGATCGGGATGGATAGGATAGAGACCCACGACAGAGAACTCGGCAACTATTTCTTGAAGGAACTGCTGAAAATAAAAGGCATAAGAGTTTATGGCCCGAACGAATTCAGAGATAGAACTGCTGTTGTGACTTTCAACATAGGGCCTTTCACAAGGAAAAACTATGATGAAATCGCACAGGAACTAGATAAGAAAGATATTAGCGTGAGAGATGGCTGTTTCTGCGCCCATATTTATGCTGCAAAGCTTCTTGGGCTGCCGAAAATCGTGCATGAAGCCAGGACTGGCTTGATGAAACTAGGGGTTTCAGGCGAAATGTTAAAGCTACCTGGCGCGGTCAGGGTCTCTTTTGCCTTTTACAACAACCTTGAAGACGCCCACAGGGCTGTTGTTGCAATAAGAGAACTATCAAATAAGTGACCCTTCGGCATCATGAGATCATGCCAACTCATCTGAGATTTTCCATATGAGATGAAAGTAGTTCTTGAATGAATCCGCAACTTCCTTATTGCGGACATGGAAAGCGATTATCTTCGGAAAATATAATATTATGGCCATATCATTGTTCAATATCTCGATAGATGCCGGTGTAATTAGGTTTCCTGGCATGAGTCTTACTTCAGTCAGGGGTTGTTTTATCCTTTCTTCAATCAAAAGTTTGGCTTCTTTGTTATAGATGATCTTCAATTTGACCTTTCTCTGTGCTCTACGCTTGTTCAAGTCTTTGAAAAAACCACCTAATAGTTCGGCTTTTTTCGGGCCTCCCAAGACAAGCCATTCATCGCCGTTCCTTGTTCTTCTTAGCAATTCTTCCAATATCGTTTTTAGGCCTTTTATGCCTTCATAAGTATCAGTCTGGATTTCTTCCTTATTTTCTATATACCTATTCATCAGAGCAGGTATTGCTGTTTCAAAATCATTTAGCATCTCTTTCCTTTCTGCGATGATTTCTCTGATCTTTTCCGGGCTCGCGACTTTGAACGATTTCCTGTTGGCCTTTATCGTGTAGCTTACCAATCCGTCTTTTATGAGCTTATCAAGCGCTTTATATACTGACACCCTGTTGAGATTAGATTTTTTAGCGATAATCCATGCTGTTAAAGGCCCCGATCCCAATAATGCTGAATAGACCAAAGATTCGCTTCTTAAATACCCTAACTCTTGCAAGATATCCTTCATGCAGCCTATAAATACAGGCTGCTATTTAAAATTTATTATTGTTGCATGCTGATAGTCAACAAGATTATTTATACCGCTTTTGAATTCCGATTCGCAGGTGGTAAATATGAACAAGACTAAAATCGCAATTATCGTAGCATCAGTTTTGATAGCGATCGTGGCATTATCGCTGGTCGCCATCAACATATTCGAACCGACAGGCTATGTTGTGAAAAGGCAGAAGAGTTTGGAAAGAATAGATTTCCTAATCGACTGGACCCATACACCCGATTATGTCGCATACTATGTCGCTAAAGAGAAAGGGTTCTTTGAAGAGCAAGGTTTTGACGTGAATATCATCGAAGGAAGCGGAGGTTCAGACGCAGCGAAACTCCTGTCCTCTGGAAAATATGATATAGGAACCACCACCGCAAGCTCTTTGAACATAATCAATTCCAAAGGAGGAAACATAAAGTCAGTCGCTGCGATATATCAAAAGACGCCGACAGCGATTCTTTCATTATCAAAATCAGGGATAAGGAAGCCGACCGACCTCTATGGAAAGAGACTAGGATACAATCCTTCCAGCATGACCGCGCAGGAATATGCTGCGTTCGCAGAAAAACTCAATCTGGATAGGTCTAGAATCGACGAGCTCCAGATAGGGTGGGGGAAAGAAGAACTCATCGCTGGCAAGATAGATGCGAGAGTAGACTGGATTACGGATGTGTATGTCGATGCGAAAACCGAAGGATTCGAGCTTAATGTGATATGGCTCCCGGATTATGGATTTGAGGAATACGGGGAAGTAATTGCTGTAAATAAGGAGTACATGATCCAGAATCCTGAAAAGGTAAAACGGATGACCAAGGCGATAATAAAAGGTTGGGAGTATACACTAGACAATAAAGACGAGGCGACAATTGTTTTCACACAATTATTTCCTGAGATAAACAAGCAATTCACCAGGAACGCGTTGGATGAGATTGATAAGCTCACAGGAACAGGAGGGTTAGGCTATCAGGAAAAGAATGTCTGGTTCGCTACACAAGAAATGTTATACGGCCAAGGCATGATAGATCATAAAGTAAGCCTGGACTCACTCTACACAAACGAGTTCCTTTCTTGATTTTCACTCCGCAAATGGAAGAGAAGATAATCTTGGAGAAGATCAGCAAGGATTTTGGCGACCTTAAAGTAATTGATGGCTTGGATGTCGAGATTAGGAAAAATGAGTTTACGATAATACTAGGCCCTTCTGGCTGCGGAAAAACAACCTTGATAAAGATCCTCGCAGGCCTAGTCAAACCGGATTCAGGCAAGGTATCAATCTTCGGGCATTCCCCTGAACAGATTCGTTCTATGAACAAGTATGGGATTGTGTTCCAAGACAAGAACCTTATCAGATGGAGATCGGTTAAGCAAAATATCGAGCTACCTGGCGAAATAATTGACAAGAAGTATGATGCCACGCGATTATTAAGAATAGTGGGATTGAGAAGATATGGAAATTATTATCCTGACGAGATCTCAGTCGGCATGCAGCAAAGGGTGGCCATAGCGAGAGCGATCGCATCATCCCCTGAGATATTGCTCTTGGACGAGCCTTTCAGCAGCTTGGATGAACTCGCAAGGGAAAAACTGCAGATAGACCTATTGCGAATCTGGAATGAGAGCAAATTAACCGCGATCCATGTCACGCACAACATCCATGAAGCAGCATTCCTGGCTGATAGGATAATAATCCTCAGCTCTAAGCCCTCAAGGATGATCGCCTCGATCAAAATTAACCTACCCAGGCCTAGAAGCCTCTCGGTCTTGAGAAGCCTGCGATATCACAGGTACATAACCAGAATCAGGAGCTTGATAAAAGATGAAAAACAAGGATATAACTGCCATAGCTAGCCTCCTGGCCGCGGTTCTCATCTTAGAGATTGCGATAAGATTATCTTCCATACCGAATTTTATTTTGCCTTTACCATCTGAGGTCTTAGTTTACATATTCAGGAACTTCGATTTCTTGAGCAAGCACATATTTATCACATTATCGGAGGTGCTGATCGGCTTTGGGATAAGCATTCTGGTAGCGGTCATGCTCGCAGTCGTGATGATCTATTCCAAGGTCCTGGAGAGAATATTTTTGCCTATAATAGTGATAAGCCAAACATTCCCTGTTATAGCAATCGCGCCAATAATCATCCTTTGGTTCGGATTCGGGCTGCTGCCTAAAATACTAATAATAATCTTCATCTCTTTCTTCCCGCTGTTCATGAACCTCATGAAGGGATTCAATATTACTGAGAAGAATACAGCAGACTTAATGATATCCCTTAATGCGAACAGGAATGATCTCTTGGTCAAGATCAGGATTCCTCAGTCTTTGCCTTATTTCTTTTCTGGGCTGAAATCGGCCGCGATTCTAGCGATCATCGGCGCTGTCGTCGGAGAATTTGTCAGCGCCAAGTACGGTCTCGGCTATCTGGTTTTAATAGGAAAAGCCCAGATAGACAGCAACCTGATTTTTTCCTCGTTGGTGTTCCTGGGGGTCCTAGGCTACTCTTTATATTCATTGATTAATCTGGCTGAAGTCAGCTTGCTCAGGAGGTTCAGGATGAAACCCATAGACTAACTATCCCTGCAGTATGCTATGATGGCATTATACACCCCTTGCGACTGAGAAGAGGAGAGTGTGGTCGAAGAAGTTCAAAATTCTACCTTAGTTATTATCAATATCAAAAATATCATTAATTTCAATTTTCTGTGTTTCTAAAATATTTTTAGAAAGTCTAAAAAATGAGAATAACAGCAGACACTAACATACTAATCTCTGCGACTTTTTGGCGCGGAGAATCAGATCAGATAATCAGAAGAATACAGACTAAAGAGATAGAACTCATCCTTTTGAAGGAAATAATACGAGAATTCGCAGAAGTATTGAACTATGAAGAAATCAAAAATAAGATTAAAGACAAAAACCTCGAAATGCAAAGAACTGTAGAAAAAATATTTCAAATTTCAACCATTGTAGAACTGAAAGACAGAATTGACGTAATCAAAGAAGATACTTCGGATAATAACTTCTTAGAATGCGCCATATCAGGAAAAGCAGATTATATAATATCAAACTATAAGAAACACCTGTTAAAATTAAAAGAATTTTAAGGAATTCCAATAATAACTCCGAAAGAATTCTTGGAAATCATCAAATAAATGAATGTGCCTCCTTTTGTTGTCGTGTGTCCTGAGTAATATTTCACCTAATCATGTTATGTGGTGAGCTACAAGTCGACCGACTGAAGTGACAGTTAATTTTAGCGTCGTAATTTAATTACAGTTTCAAAAGAAAATACATCTTCATTTAAGCCCATTTTTTGAACAATTTTTTTAGCTTTTTCTTTTCCGCCAACATAATCAAAAACTTTTGTTTTATTTCTTTCGAATTTATACTTCGGTAATTTTTTCATTGCTCGAAATAAAATATCAATTTCATCTTTTAATGGTTTTTTAAACCCTTGCGATACAAATCTTATACAAGCATATAGATCTGTTCCAAAAAAAGTTTTTTTCTCTGTATTTAATCTTAGCTGTTTTGCTTTTATGTCCGTAATCGAATGAGGTAATGTTATAATTTTTTTCATCCAAATATCACTAAAAAGGTCTTTGATATTTATTGCAAGACCGTTAATAGTAAAATTAATTTTTTTTCTTAGGATGTCATATATATCTTTTTGGACTGAAAATGATATATCCAGGACTACAAAATCCCCAATATCTTTCGGATTTTTTACAATTTCTTTTTTAAGCACTACTTGACTTTTTCTCCTAAGCTTACTATATCTAAATTTCAAATTTCTAAGATTATTCACAAATTGTTTTCTATCTCCAATAAATATTAAATCATAGTCTCTTTGCTTAAGCTTCTTTTTAAAAAAATGATAAAAAACAGAATTTCTTAATGTCCCGCCAACAAGAAAAAGTTGAGAATTCTCAGGTATAGACATTTCAATCTCTCTAAAGATATCAGACACTTTTGTATTATGTAAAAAAATAAGCTTATTCATAAGTATACTAACTGGAGATGTTCAATATAATACTTTCGGTAGGTGGTAAAATTAATTACACATAAACATGTTAGATGACTCTTCGCCCTGACCGAACCTCCAGCGAACGGAAGTGAGCTGAGAGTTGCGAGCTTCAGGGATGAAAGAACGAGGATTCGTAACAACGAATCCGAAGAGTATGACGTAGAGTCCGACCGTAATGTTTATTAATGACGTCTATTTTATTGTTAGACATGAAAAGTCGAGTAATAGTTAGTGCTGTTATTGAAAAAGGTGATCTTCTTTTATTTGGGAAAAAGAAAGCTAATGTTGGGCCTTATCCTAATTCCGTTCATCTAATTGGTGGTGGTGCTAATTTAGATGATGAATTATTAGAGGATGCTCTTATTAGAGAAATTAATGAGGAAGCGAACATAAAAGTTGAGCTTGTTGAAAGGCTTGGTTTTGATGAAGATTATGAGCCTGATAAGAGAAAAGAATTAACTCATTATGTTTTCTTGGTTTATCGAGCTAAATATATTTCTGGCGAGATTAAGCCAAAGGATGATGTTGTTGAGTTGAATTGGTATCATAAAAAAGATCTTAATACGATTCCTCTTAATAAGCCGTCGATTCGACTTTTCAAGAAGATGGGATATTTAAAATAGTTCTTATGTTGGACTCGTAGTCATATTGAATCTAACCCTTGTTAGGTGACCGAGCCCTCCTGAGCGACCTCGCCGGAACGAAGTGGAGGCAGAATGGAGCTTTGAGACATGGTGAGGCAAGCCTGCCGTAGCAGGCGCAGAGTATGACGGAGATGAGTTGCCCGTTAAGTATTTATATTGGAAGCGATAAAAGTATTCTTTATGGAAGTAGATAAGTTTCAAACTGAGATTATCAAATTCATGAATATGTGGGCTAAGAAGCGAGGCAGTCCAGATACGGAGCAGTTGACATTCAATCATTTGGTTGAAGAAGTTGGCGAATTAGCAAGAGAATTTGTCAATCGAGAAGCGAGAAAGG
>Ga0315276_10002116_pt1 | contig 18043 bp, 16 predicted proteins | sample YL17G05_0_MG_FD_204542 | JGI IMG/M metagenome (GOLD analysis project Ga0315276, IMG submission 204542) | Sediment microbial communities from Yellowstone Lake, YNP, Wyoming, USA - YL17G05_0 | ecosystem: Environmental > Aquatic > Freshwater > Lake > Sediment | place: USA: Wyoming | collected... | reverse complement strand
CCTGAGGACACAGAGAAAAGATTGTTCTTATTTTGTTTTTTAACTATGAAATTATTCTCCGTGTTCTCTGTGGTTTAAAAAAATCGCTCAATTTAGGTTTTAGTAGATTTTCTTTATTTCTGCGCCCCGGAAGTAATGCTTCAGGATTTCCTCCGCTGAAAATCCCCGGGCAGCCATGACGGCGGCGCCGATCTGGCAGAGCCCGACGCCGTGTCCCCAGCCCGCCCCATGAAAGGTAAATCGCTCGACTTTCCCGCGGGAATCATATTTTATCTTTACCAGGAAGGCACTGCTGTAAAGGTGACTCCGGGAGAGCCATCGGCGTATTTCCAGCTCCTTTCCTACGACCATGCTTTTCTTCGAACCGACGATTTTCAGCCGGTAGATCCGCCCCGAAGGACCCCGGCGAAGGGGAACGATCTCCTGTAGATCGCCGAAATCAATACCCGATTTTTCTCGCAGGATCTCTTCGAGTTCTTCGCGGGAATATTCGGTTGTCCAGCGGAAAAAGCTTTTGGTCTCGCGGTCAAAGGCGGGAAGAATCTTTTCGAGAAGACGTTCATCCTCGGTATGGCAGTAAGCCTCCGGGCCCGAAAGGATCCAGCGCGCCGCTTCTTCCTCCGTCCCGACTGGAGGGTGCGGAACCGGTGCATCCGCAATGCTTGTAAGATAAGGAACCCGTTTATCATCCCAGGCCGTATCGAAGTCTTCGGTCAGTCCTCCGCAGGCCTTGGAATACCGGGCATCGCAGATTCCATCCCGGTGTGCGATTACCCGCCCAAGGGTTTCCCGCACCGCCTCTACGGCCTGCGTGGATACGATCTTTCGGATCCCCCGGTAGCGCTGGCAGTGGTCATCGGCGCAGACATCGAAAAGATCATGGTCCTCCCGGTCATACCAGCGAATCACCTCTCCTTCCTTTTCGAGGATCTTCCGCACCGCTCGGGATTCTTCTTTTGTTTTCTTCTTCCGGTCGAGCGCGGCCAGAAGCCAGCTTCGGGAGAGGATAGCGTGAACCTTCAGGAATACCATCGGAGCGGCGGCGTTCATCTCCGAGGAGATCACGCTTTTCAGATACTCCTCCAAAGGGATTTCATTGATGGCAGCAATCGTTCCGTCCTGGCGCGGCCAAAGAATCAGGTTCCCTTGAAAGGTCTGATTTTCCATCCTCTCCCAGTGGAACCGGTTTCCGATGGTCACATGAAATAGTTCAAAGGTCGAATCTTCCGGGGCTGCGAGCCGGATCGATGGAGAACGCGCGATTTCAAGATGGGCTTCATCGGTGAGCACCACCATCCCCGACATCGCCTTTGCTGAAAACCGACCGGACACAAAGCCGAACCCGTCCCCGCGGAAATCTCCATTCAGACAGCCGGAGACTTCACCCCGCAGGTCCATGATCCCCACCGTAATTCTCGGCTGATTTCTCACTATGCGGTTAAACCCCCGAAAAAAGATGATCGCCTGACATCGTCTAAGGTTATTCCTCTTTCGAAGGTGTTGTCAACCCTTCGCCCCCCTTTTTTCCTCCATTGCCGCAGCCTTGACTCTCTATGGTAGGATCCATATAATCGCAAAAGAATTGGAATGCAAGAAGGCTACCGAATACATGAGGGGTTGACGTATATCTCCGCGATGAACCCAACGATGAGGACCTGCTTACCTCACTTCTTACAAAGCGTAAAAACATGGACATTGATTTCTTGGTCAAAGGCGGGCTGATTGGTTTTTCCATTGCCGCCCCCGTTGGCCCGATTGGCGTGTTGTGTATACGTCGTACCTTAGCGGAAGGACGTGCTTCGGGCTTTGTTTCCGGCTTGGGAGCCGCCTCGGCCGATGCCGTTTACGGTTGCATTGCGGGCTTTGGGCTGACCTTCATTTCCAGCCTGTTGGTCAGCCAACAAGCCTGGCTGCGTTTAGTCGGGGGCGTTTTTCTCTGTTATTTAGGCGCCCATACTCTCCTCGCTCAACCGGCGCAAGAAGCCGCCTCGATCAAAGGGAACGGATTCTTCAGGGCCTACGCCTCGACCTTTTTCCTGACCCTCACGAATCCGCTGACGATTCTCTCCTTTGCGGCCATCTTTGCCGGGTTGGGCTTAGTTAATAGCCGTGGCAACTATATCTCCGCCAGCCTATTAGTTTTGGGGGTCTTTATCGGTTCGGCTTTCTGGTGGCTCCTGCTTAGCGGCGGGGTCGGTGCTTATCGGAATAAGTTTCCCGCTTCTGGTTTGGTGTGGGTCAATCGGATTTCGGGGGCAATCATCGTCGGGTTTGGCCTATTTGCTCTTGCAGGGCTGCTTGGCTAACAGGTTTACCCGGAGAAAATGGGCAGGCCGCTTAGTGAATTATGCCCCAGCTTGGTCGGGGTCAATTCATTCTATCTTTTCGAGAAACAGGCATTTGAGGTAGAAGCTTTCGGGGAAGGAAAGGAGGACTGGGTGGTCGGCGCTCTGGCCTCGCCTTTCCACAATTCGGCAGGTTGACCCTGAATCTTTTGCACAATCCCGCAGGATTTCCAGGAACTTTGATTCCGATAGATTGTAAGAACAAGAAGAGGTAACCAGGACGCCGCCGGGGTTCAATAAGCGCATGGCCCGGAGGTTGAGCTCCTTGTACCCCCGACTGGCCCCGTCGACATTTTCTTTGCTTTTGGCAAACGGGGGCGGGTCCAGGATAATTCCGTCAAAATGCCGCTTCTCTTCCACCGCCGCTTTGAGAAAATCAAAGACGTTTCCCCGGTGGAATTCGGTATGGTTCAAACCGTTCAATGAGGCATTCTCCTTAGCCCGATCGATCGCCTCCTGGGAAGAGTCAATCCCGATGACCCCGGAGGCCCTGCGGGCGCCATGAAGGCCAAATAATCCATGATAGCAAAAAGCGTCGAGGACCACTCCCCGAAGAAAGCGGGCGCCCAGCAGGCGATTTTCTCTCTGGTCCAGGTACGCGCCGGTTTTTTGTCCCGTCCATAGATCCGCCAGGTAATGAATTTCCCCTTCGAAGACTTGTACTTCTTTGGGACATTCTCCAAAAAGGATTTTTTTCTCCCGCGGCAGCCCCTCCAGGTCTCGTACCATAACGTCGTTTCGCAGGATAATGGAGACTGGCTGGAAAAGTTTAAGAATGATTTCCGTAAACAGGGGTAGTAAATTTTCCGTTCCCTGAGTGAGGGTTTGCAGGACGAAATGGTTGGCATAGCGGTCTACGACCAGGGAAGGAATTCCGTCCGACTCCCCATAAATCAACCGGTAGGCATTCGTCTGTTGAACGACTGCTTGCCGGTAGCGGAAGGCGCTGAGGAGGCGCTTTTCCCAGAATTGGGCGTCGATGACTTCTGGGCTGCGGGAGATGACGCGTAAGGCAATCTTGGAATGGTCGCTATAAAAACCCCGGGCCAGAAATTTTCCGTTCTTTGTCTCCAGGGAGACTACGCTCCCGGGAGCCGCATCCTTAATTTCTTCCAGGTCAGTTCGGTAGATCCAGGGGTGTCCTTTCCTGAACCATGCCAGTCCCTTTGGGGTGAGGATCAGAGAACCCATACATACCCTTCCGTAGACTACCGGTCATCAAAAATGGTATATAATTATTTTTGGGGGTTGATTAAAAGAGTTTTTTTCTATATTCTATCTTAAAAAGCCAGGAAGGGGGAATTTTTTGGCCAACTCAAAAAGCAAGCACAAAAGGAAACAGCAGCAATTTCGGATGCGGTTTAAACGAAGACAAGACAGAATGAAGGCTGGAAGAGCACCGGCGGCATCACCTCCACCCGAACCGCCCAAGACCTGAAAGCCTTCAACATTCATCTCTGGGACCATTCTTCAAGGATCGCCGCAACCCGAACTAGTTTTCATCCGGAAACTCCCTCTCCCCTCGCGGGAGAGGGGCGGGGTGAGGGGGAATAGAAACGAAACGCCTTGATATCCCACTCGTTATCACCCTCACCCTAACCCTCCCCCGTCAGAGGGGGAGGGGAATTCGCGGGTTTCCGGATGGAAACGAGCTAGAGCGGGAAAGGGATTTTTTTCCTTCCCGCTCTGGCGTCTTGAAATCACTGGAAGGTCGCTAATCAAGACTTAAGACTACTCCGACGTTCTCCTCTGGCGGGAAAAGCGAAGGGTAGGGGAGGAGGAAAACATGGACCCCAGCCTGTTGACCGGCCTACTAACGCCAGCCTCATCGAAAATTGTGTTCCTGATCCTTGACGGCCTGGGAGGAATCCAGGTGGAAGAAAAAGGCGGCACCGAGCTCCAGGTGGCCCGGACCCCAAACCTGGATAAGCTGGCCGAGGTTTCTTCCTGTGGTCTTATGGAGCCTGTTTCTCCGGGGATCACGCCCGGCAGCGGTCCTTCTCATTTTGCCCTCTTCGGCTACGATCCGTTCCAGTACAACATCGGGCGGGGAATTCTGGAGGCCACCGGGATCGATTTTCCCCTAACCGAACGGGATGTCGTGGCGCGCATCAATTTTGCGACCATCGACAAAGCCGGAAAAGTAATCGACCGTCGGGCCGGGCGGATTGCGACCGAGCAAAACCAGCGGATCTGCCAAAAGCTCCAGAAGGGTGTGCGGTTGGGCGGGGAGGTTGAAGTGCTGGTGGAACCCGTCAAGGAACACCGGGCTGTCCTGGTGCTTCGGGGGGAGGGGCTTCGGGGAGAGGTTGAGGATACGGACCCGGAACGGGAAGGAGTGCCTCCCCTGGAAACGAAAGCCGCGGTCCCGGAAGCAGAAGGGACGGCGGGCCTGGTGCGGGAGTTTATCGCCCAGACCCGGAAACTCCTTGCCGATGAGCCGAAAGCGAATATGGTCCTCCTGCGCGGGTTTGCCAAGCACACGTCGTATCCTTCGATGAAAGACCGGTATGGACTGAACGCCCTGGCCATCGCCGCTTATCCCATGTATCGGGGGATCTGCCGGCTGGTAGGGATGACGGTCCTTTCCGGGGTCGGCAGCCTGGAAGAAGAGTTTAAGGCTTTGGAGGATCATTTTCCCGAGTATGATTTCTTTTTCCTTCACGTCAAGCAAACGGACTCTCGCGGAGAAGACGGGGATTTCGATGGCAAGGTGGCGGTGATCGAAGAAGTCGACCGCTACCTTCCCCGGGTGAGGTCACTTAAGCCCGATGTGCTGGTCGTGACCGGCGATCACTCCACCCCCGCGAAGATGGCCAGCCATAGCTGGCATCCCTTACCCCTCATTCTGCATTCAAAGTGTTGCTTGATTGACCCGGCAAGAAAATTCGATGAAGTCAGCTGCATCGGAGGAGCTTTGGGGAAAATGCCGTCTCTCGACCTCATGCCCTTGGCCTTGGCTCACGCCCGGAGGTTGACGAAGTTTGGGGCTTAGTAATCGCATTCACCGCAGAGATCGCAGAGGGCGCAGAGAAGAAATTAGAATTGGAAAGCAGAAATTCCTAAGTCTTTTAATGCCCGGAAGCCCGCAAAGTCTCTTTCTTTCGGCGACCTCTGTGTTCTCTGCGTTCTCTGTGGTGAAAGGATTTCGTCTTGCAGAATTTTAAAAAAGAACGGCTAGCCATGGTGGAAGGGCAACTCCGCCGTCGCGGCATCTCGGACCAACGGGTGCTGGAGGCGATGGGCAAGATTCCCCGCCATGCTTTTGTCTCCCCGGAATACCAGGCTTCGGCCTATGAAGACCGGCCGCTGCCTATCGGCGAAGGCCAAACGATATCCCAGCCCTATATGGTAGCCGTGATGACCCAGTCGTTGGGGTTGAAGGGGGAGGAGCGGGTCCTGGAAATTGGCACAGGCTCGGGATATCAAACGGCCCTTTTGGCCGAGCTGGCCAAGGCTATTTTCACAATGGAGCGCATCCAGGCCCTGATTCAGAGGGCGGAGGAGACCCTGCAAGAACTTGGCTACGAGAATATTTTTTTCTTCCGCGGAGACGGGACAAAGGGGTGGCCGGAAAAGGCCCCCTTCGACGGGATCATTGTCACCGCAGGAGCACCGGAGATTCCGCAAACCCTCACCGGCCAATTGGCAGACGGGGGAAGGCTGGTCATCCCTGTGGGCCCCCGGTATACCCAAACGCTCTACACAGTGACCCGCAAAGGAAACCAGTTCACGGAGGAAGAAGTTACCGGGTGTGTTTTCGTCCCGCTGGTGGGAGCCCATGGCTGGAAGGAAGAAGGATGGCCGCAATGGTAATCGGAATTGACCTCGGCGGGACCTTCATCAAGGCGGCCATAGTGGACCCGCGGGGAAGGGTTTTAGCCCGGATGAAAAGGCCCACGGAAGCCGCCATGGGGAAAGAGCGAGTTGTCGATAATGTTTTCTCCATTGTCCGGGCCTTGAAAGCGGTCTCCTTTTCCCTGGGAGGGATCTCGGCGCTCGGCATGGGTATTCCCGGGGTCATTGACTTCCGGCGAGGGGTAATCTCCACATCCCCAAATCTGCCGGGGTGGGAGAATATACCGATCCGCAAGATGCTTTCGCGCAGGGTCGGAATGCCCCTTTATCTGGAGAACGACGCCAATGCCGCAGCCCTGGGAGAAAAGTGGATGGGGGCGGCAAAAGACGTGCAAGATTTTTGTTTTATCACCCTCGGGACCGGCGTGGGGGGCGGTTTAGTTTTAGACGGCAAGATCTGGCATGGGGCGGATGGCATGGCCGGCGAGGTCGGCCACATGACCATCGATCCCGATGGGCCCCGCTGTAGGTGCGGCAACCGCGGGTGCCTGGAAATGTATGCATCGGCCAAAGCGTTGCAGAGGATGATTCGCCAGGTCCTTTCCTCGGGGAAGAGATCCCGATTCTTCGGCGAGATTCGCGAAAAGGAGATCAGCGGAGATGTTATCTACCGGGCGGCAAAGGCGGGGGATCGGGTCTCCCGGGAGGCCTTCGCCCGGATGGGGTCAGCTTTGGGTATCGGCATCGCCAGCCTAGTCAACCTGCTGAATCTGGAAAAGGTGGTCTTCGGGGGCGGGCTATCAGCCGCCTGGAAGTTCTTCTCCCCCGCTCTTCGGGGAGAGGTCAAGAGCAGAGCCTTTGCCGCCCCGGCGCGAAGGGTAAGGATCGTTCGGGCGGCTGCCGGAGAGGATGCCGGAGTATTGGGAGCTGCCTATATTGCCTGGCAGGGCCGGGCCGGCAGTGGACCGGCAATCCGATAAGGGATCCGGGCTTTAAGGTTGATCATTCCGGCGGTCATCAGGGAAATCGTTTGCTCCTGGAGACTGATTCTCCGGAGGTCTATCAGGGGGTTCCGAGTGAGCCGAAAGACCTTTTGACTGTGCTGACCTCAGTCAGCGAACTATACGGTAAGGAAAAAGAGGAGATTGCCGGTCAGACTTTTATGAATGCCCAAGGTTTTTTCAAACTTAACCTGCCGGGGGAATCCTCATGAAAGAAGGCGAATGGCTCCAACTCCAGGAGCATGGGCCAGGCCAGTTTATGGACTTTGTAAGCTGTTACCGGAAGAGCCTTACCGGGAAATGGCAAAGGCGAACCCTAAAGGAAATCGTGCAAGCGGTTGCCCAATCCCTGAGCGCGATGGCCAACGCCGATGGGGGTATGGTTTTTTTAGGGGCAGAGGCCGATGGAGAAGTCCCGGGAGGTTTTTTTGACGAAAAGAACCGTCAACTCCTCTTCCGCGGTCTGGAGAAGGCGGTTGTCCCACCCCTTCAGCTTGAGGTCCCACGAGAAGGGAGCGCGGGGCAGGTTTTTTCAATTACCGTTAAACCGAGCCCGCTCCATCATCTTTTAAGGAATGGAAAGAGTTATCTTCGAGTGGGGAGTCAGAATATCCCCATCTCCAGGGAGAGGATGGCCGCCCTCAGGGAGGGGAAGCTCGAAACATGGCATGAGCGGGAAGTCCTCCTGAAAAGCTCCCTCGAAGATTTGGACCGGAATCTGGTGGCGGAATTCATCCAGCGTTCGGAGATTCAGGGGGGGGCGGAAGAAATTCTGCACCGGGTCTACGGGCTGATTGAATACCGCGATGGGCAACCTTTATTGACCCGGGCCGCTGCCTACCTCTTCGGTAAGGACCCTTTGCGGTGGCATCCCCGTCCGGGCGTGGATTTCGTCCGCTTCGAAGGGGAAGAAAAAGGGAAGGGGAGCGAACACAATGTGGCCGAACGGATCCGCATCGAGGCCCCGATCCTGAGGTTAACCGGGGAGGTGGAAAGCGTCATCGGGGGGCGAATCAAGGAGCGGGTTGTCCTGCAGGACCTCTTCTTCCGCGAGAAATTTGAATACCCGTCGTTCGCCTGGAAAGAGGCGCTCATCAACGCCATCGCCCACCGGGATTATCGGCTCGAAGGAAATGCCATCGAGGTCTGGATGTTCGACGACCGCCTGGAGATTCGCAGCCCCGGCAGCCTCCCCGGGCCGGTGAAGATTCAGCAGGTTTCGCGCCAGGAAAAAGCCCATTATTCCCGGAATCCCCTAATCACCCGCGTTCTGATCGACGCGGGCATTATGCGGGCGTTGGGGGAAGGCTTCCCCCAGATCTTCCGGGAGATGGTCCATCACGGGTTGAATCCTCCAGAATTAAGAGAAGAGGGAAATTTTTTCTGCCTGGTGCTCCGGAATACGCCGATCTTCGATGAAGGCACGCGGGACTGGCTGCGGAGGCTCAGCGGCTATCCCCTGAATTCCCGTCAGAAGCACATCTTAGCCTACGCCAGAGTTCACGGAATGATTTTCAGCAGCTCCGATTACCAGAAATTCGGGGTGGACCGGGACACGGCGTACCTGGAGATTAAAGATCTGGTCCAACAGGGAATCGTCCAGCCCTTGAAGAAGCACGGGAAGGCGTACCGTGTCCTTGCGGGAGAGAGTCAGGCCGCGGCCCTTCCGGGTCTAAGCTGGGTTACGGAGGCCCTGGAAAAGAAGGGTTTCTTCACCCTTCAGGACGTAAAGCAGCCGAAGTCCATCTCCAGAGGGAAAGCCCTGGAGATGATGCGGGGGCTTGCCCAGCAGGGGTATTTCACCATCTCCGGGAAAGGGAGGGGAGCGAAATATCATCCAACGGAGCGACTCCCATTCCAGTTCGCGGATAAAAACCAGCGCACGGAAAGTCAGAATCACCGACCGGAAATATAAAGTGGGACACGGGGAATGTGAGGGGAGACAACAAAGAAAAAATTTTCCATCCGGGCTACTTAAACCTATATAAGGAAGGAGTGCTCCAGGGTCGAGTTGCGGAAGCCCGGTCCTTTCTGAAATCCTGCCGCCTTTGTCCGCGCCAGTGTGAGGTAGACCGCACCGCTGATGAAACGGGGTACTGCCGCACGGGAATACGGTCCGTAGTCTCGAGTTACAGCCCGCATTTTGGCGAAGAAGACCCTCTCGTGGGAACCCATGGCTCGGGAACGATCTTCTTCACCCATTGTAACCTTTTATGCCTTTTCTGTCAGAACTACGAAATCAGCCACCTGGGCGAGGGGCGGGAGGTCGCGGCCGATCGGTTGGCCAAGATGATGCTCGACCTGCAGGAGATGGGTTGCCACAACATAAATTTTGTATCGCCTTCGCACGGGGTGGCCCAGATTCTGGAAGCCCTGCCGCTGGCGATTGCCGAAGGGCTGCAAGTTCCCCTCATCTACAATACCGGCGGGTATGATGCGGTAGAAACGCTCAGGTTGCTGGACGGCGTATTCGACATCTACATGCCTGATCTTAAGTTCATGGGCGGAGAAGTCGCCGAGAAGTTCTGCCGGGCCGGGGATTACCCGGAAAAGGCCAAGGCGGCGATCCGGGAGATGCACCGTCAGGTGGGGGACCTGATGCTCAATTCCCAGGGCATTGCGGAGCGGGGGCTCTTGGTACGACATTTAGTCTTGCCCGGGGAGTTAGCCGGAACGAGAGAAGCGATGCGCTTCCTGGCCCGGGAAATTTCGCGAAATACCTATGTCAACATCATGGCCCAATACCGCCCCTGCGGACAGGCCCTGGAACATCCACCCCTGAACCGCAGGCTTACTGCCGCTGAATACGAAGAGGCCCTGCGGATGGCCCATGAAGAAGGAATCCGGCGCTTGGACGAAAGGCTGGGGTTGAGGATCATCCGGTCGATTTGATAAAACGCCAAAGCCATTGGACACGCGGATTCACCCTGTTAGATGTTTACTATCTAGTTTCCATCCGGAAACTCCATTTTTCTCCTCCCCCTTGAGGGGGGAGGGAAGGGTGGGGGTGATAATGGTTCAGAATTTCAAAGTGTTCCGTTTTGCTCCCCCTCACCCCACCCCTCTCCCGCGAGGGGAGAGGGAGTTTCCGGATGAAAACTATCTAACAGGGTAAACGCAGATTTTCGCAGAGAATAACTTTGATGAACTCGTAAAAAGTCAAAAATACCTCCTCTCCCTTGACGGGAGAGGGTCAGGGTGAGGGTGAAGAATCAAGAAATTTGAACAAGTTATTTATCCCCCTCCCCATCATCGTTCGACTGAGCTCACGCCGAAGTCCCCTCCCGCCAGGGGAGGGGAAATTTTACTTTTTACGAGACCATCAACTTTCAAATCCCCCCAACCCCTCTTTACGAAAAGGAGGCCGAGGGGGGATTTGTTTGTCAAGATAGGATTCGCGGGTGAAGTAATCGGTAATGAAAAATCATTAAGTTTTTTCTGCGCGTATCAGCGAAAATCTGCGTCCAAGTTAATCTTAAAAGGGGTAGACGAAATGAATGTCCAAAAAATGTTCGATCTAAGTGGGAAAACTGCCATTGTCACCGGAGGGGGAAAGGGAATCGGGCTAAAGATGGCCGAAGGTTTGGCAGAGGCCGGGGCGAATGTTGTCGTCTGTTCCCGCAAGTTGGAAAATTGCCGGAAGGCGGCGGAGGAAATTTCCCGATTGGGGGTAAAGACCCTGGCTTGGCAATGTGATGTGAAATCTCTGAAAGAGGTCCAAGCCACGGTAGATGCGACCGTGAAAGAATTCGGCCGATTGGATATCCTGGTGAACAATTCCGGAGCAAACTGGGGAGCTCCCGCAGAGGATTATCCTCTGGCGGGTTGGCAGAAAGTTATGGAGACCAACATGACCGGAGCCTTCCTTTTTTCCCAGGTTGCCGGTCAGGTCATGATTCGCCAGAAGAGCGGCAACGTCATCAATATCGCCTCCATCATGGGGTTCCTCGGCATGGAATCCGAGGTCGCGGATGCCATTGCCTACAGCGCCAGTAAAGGGGCGCTGATCACCTTTACCAAGGACCTGGCAGCCAAGTGGGCCAAGTACAATATTCGGGTCAACGCCATTGCTCCGGGCTGGTTCCCCACGGACATGACCGAGTGGGTTATTGGCCATCAGGGGGAAAAACTCCTCAGCCACATCCCCATGAGGAGGTTCGGCGAAGGAGACGAGCTTAAAGGAGCCATAGTATTTCTTGCTTCCGAGGCGTCGAGATATGTCACGGGCGCCATCCTGCCCGTGGATGGAGGATATTTAGCCATTTAGGAAGATAGAGGCGTTGAACCCACCCGGCAATGATCGGGGGCCGTGAGAGAAATCTTCTGACTTTTTGGGAAAAAGAGGGAAAATGAGGCAATTCTCACTAAAAAGGGGAAAAAAATTAAAGAAAGCAAGATCAGCAACCGAATAATAGACATGAATAATGGGGGCAAATGCCGAAGAGCTGGCGGAATTATCCCCTCTGCGGGGACCGGTTAGACCTTTGGCGGGCTTTGGCAGGTAGAAGAAAAACAGGGGGATTTGGAAACAAAATCTTGGTCTTGCTGGTGGGCGATGCGGGATTCGAACCCACGGCCTTTGGTTCCGGAGACCAACGCTCTATCCACCTGAGCTAATCGCCCATTTCTTTCAAGTTAAGCCCCCTCACCCTTCCCCTCTCCCCCGCAAACGGGGGAGAGGGCGGGGGGGGAAGAATAAAAAAGGAAATTCCTATACAATTGAATTATTTTTTAACACCTCCAGAGGAATTTGTCAACTTTGCGTTTATGGAGAGGATCTGGTTTTCAGATTTTTGAAAAAATTCGGCAAATTTTGTCAAACAGAGAAGACAAATATTGAGCGGGAAAACTAAATGCCCGAAGTGATTGAGGAAAAAGAAAAGGGAATTGATCTCACCGAGGGGGTTCGTTCTCTTGAGGGGGAAGAACTCGACGAGGCCGTCTTCCAGGCGAGAGACGTGATGAATTTCTTTGTCAAGTCGATTAAGGCCTCTCGTCTATACCCCCCGGAAAATCCTCGCCCCGGGGAATTTCGAGGTCAACTTTTGCAGAAATTGCAGCTTTTTTTGAATAAATATCATTCTTTTGTCTTCCAGATCGGAGAGCATGATTTCTCCTTCAAGGAAAAGATTTTATATGAGAACAAGGATCTGAACTCGAGCTTGGCTTTTCAACTTTATAAAGATGGACTGCGAGAACTGCGCTTTATGGAGGGGTTGGAGGACGGGGAGCTCCGAGGACTGATCGATATTATTGCGCGGGCTGAAAGTATCAATAAGTTGGAAGATGATATTGTCACCATGATGTGGGAGGCCGATTTTGTACACTTGAGTTATCTGGCCGCGGATGAATTCTTGGATGAAACCGGGGTCTCCGTTCCTCAGAATGTGGACGAATTCAGAAAAAATTTAACATCCAAACCGGTGGCCCACTATGTGGATTACGATTTGGGAGATGAAGGGGAAGAGAAACAAATCGACCTTTATAAGATTCTTTCCCAGAAGGAAAACCAGCCTCCGCCGGTGAACGCCGATCGCAGCCTGTATTGCCTCACCCCCGATGAATTGGAAAGGCTGCGGAAGGAGATCGAAACCGAGACCGCTCCGGGCGCTCTGTTCAATATCATGGACATCCTTTTCGAACTCCTGGCTCTGGAAAAAGAGCCGGAACCCTACCACGATGCGGTCAATGCTCTCAACAAAATGGTGGATGCCCTTCTGACCCTGGGGGAATTTCAGAAAGCCAGCGACCTTTTGAGCCGGATGAATATCATCCTCAATACCTACCAACTCGCTGACTGGCAATCCACTATCATCCAGAAGTTCATCGAAGGGGCCGGAGAGCCCCGGCGGATCGCCTCGATCGGCCAAGGTCTGGAAAAAGGGAAAGAGGCTCGGGTGGAAGAGATCCTCAGATACCTTTTGACCCTGAGACCCAACTCCATCCCGCCTTTGATGAACCTGTTGGGGGAACTTGAGAATTCGAAAGTCAGAAGGGCACTGTGCGATATCATCTGCGAACTGGGAAAGACCAGCGTGGAACTCATTACCCCCTTCATCAACGATTCCCGATGGTATCTGGTGCGGAATGTGATCTACATCCTGGCGCGGATTGGGAAGGAGCAAGCGCTGCCGTACATCTTCAAAGGGTTTAATCACCAAGACCCGAGGGTGAGGAGAGAGGCGGTCCAGGCCTTGGGGTTGATCGGCAGTCCCAGGGCTTCGGCAATATTGGTGAGGGCGCTTCAAGATGAAGACACGCAGATTCGGAGTTTGGCAGCGCTCAACCTGGCGAAGGTGGTAAAAAAAGACAGTCTGCCCCACTTATTGGAAGTGATCCAATCAAAGGAATTCCACAAGAGGGAGAAGGCAGAAATAAAAGCCTTCTTCGATGCGATCGGGATGATCGGCTCCGATGAGGCCCCCCGCCCCCTCCAGAAATTATTGGAGCAAAAAAGCTGGTTGGGGAGCGGGAAAAAGGCTGAAATTCGCCTGGGAGCCGCCAATGCCCTGGCCATGATTGGGACCCCGGAGGCCAAGTCGATCCTGCAGTCCGGAAGAAATTCCAACGACCAAGACATCCGGGAAGCTTGCCAGCAGGCGATGGAGCGGCTTGCCATTTTGGGGAGGTAGTGGTTTGGATCAGAGACCCACAGCCGAGGAGAAAAAAGGTGAAGTTCTGAAGGAGGTCCTCCCGACCTTCGACCCTGAAGATGCTCCTGCAATCCTGGGGGCGGAATTTGTCTTACGATTCCAGCGCCTGCTCAAAGGAGCCGGCCTTTACGACCGCAATAATGACCTGATCGACCGCTTGGCCCAGGAATTTCTCCAAGTTGTAAACCCCTTCATCCCATCCGAAGGCCACCTTGTTCTGAAAATAATCGCGGATAATTTTTTCTTTAATAATGTCCGAATTCCGGTAAAAGCCGACAAATTTGCCATCTTTAAGAGTTTTTCCAGGGATTTGGAAGAACGATCTATCGCCGAAATAGAATTTACGGCCCAGGTTGCGGCAGATGACCTCAAAAATTTCATTTACATCCTCTCCGGATTGCAGGAGAAAGACGAGAACAATTACCTCTCTGTTCAAAGCCAATTGCAATCTCAGGGGATCGATGGGATTAAAGTCGGCAGATCGGAAGTTTCCAGGGATGAGGATCTCTACGTTGATTCCGAAAAGCAGAAGCAATATTCGAAAGAGGTATATTTTAGAGCCATCCATTTAGTCAAGGAACTGACGGATAACGTTGGGAGTCAAAGATTGATCAACATCCGCAAAGCCAAACACCTCATGCAAAACGCGGTCAACTCCCTCATGGTAGATGAATCGACTTTGTTGGGATTGGCCAACATTAAGAACTACGACGAGTACACCTTCAACCATTCGGTCAACGTAGCCATCTATGCCATCGCCTTGGGCCAGAGGATCGGGTTGCCCAAAAAACTCCTCTCCCATTTGGGCATGGCCGGCCTGCTTCATGATATCGGCAAAACCAAGATTCCAGCGGAGATCATCAATAAAACAGAGAAATTGACGCCCGAAGACTGGGCGCTGATCCACTATCATCCAATCGCCGGGAGCGAGATCATCTTGCGAGGGAAGGAATGGGGGGAACTCTCCACCCGGCTGATTGCCGCTGCCTTTGAACACCATCTGCGGTATGATTTGAGCGGTTATCCGCGGATGTCCCGCAAAAAGAGTATTACCCTTTTCGGCCGGATCGTGGCCTTGGCTGATTTTTTTGATGCTTTGATCCGGCCGAGGGCTTACCGCGGATTTCCCTATGTGTCGGAGAAAATTCTGGGGTTCATGCTGGAGAGGGCCGGGAAGGATTTTGATCCGGCCTTGGTGAAGATATTCATCAACATGATCGGGGTTTTCCCTCTGGGGACCCTCGTTCTGTTGGATACCAACGAGATGGGAATCGTCGTTCGGATCCAGGGAGATCTGGAGTTGATCGACCGCCCGAACGCCTGTCTGCTTACGTACGCCAATGGGGAATATCAGAAAGGGAATGTCGTGGACCTCAAGGAGGTAGATGAAAGCACCGGAGCGTACAAGAGGTCCATCCTGAAAACCCTGGACCCGAACGAATATAACATCAACGTAGCTGAATTCCTCATTTAGATCCCTTCTTCTTTTCCCCCAAGGGGAAGGCATTCTTGAAAATTAGCCACAGAGCACGAAGTGTGGCCTGCCCGCAATGAAGAAACCAAAAGCCCCTTTTAACCCAAAACGTACAGGGGAAGAAAGAAAGGGGTGAAACTCCTGCGGCTTCATATGTTCTCGTCAAGGTTTGTCTTTTATGACGAGTCCCCCTTTTTCCCATCGTTTCTCTTCGGTCTGGGTAGTCGTAAAATATAACGGGAGTGTGTAATAAGGAAACTCTACTTCATGACCCCAGGACACGATAATCGTCAGAGTGTCCGTCGTCTGCATAATCTGGATGTTTTGCGGAGAAAGTTCGACCCCCACCTGGGCCGCATTGACGATCACCCTCTGCATAATGTCCGATTCGGATTTCGGGGGGCGAACGGCTGCCCAATTCAAAGCCTCAGTGGTTTTATGACGCACCTCAAAAAAGCTCCAGTAGGCCTCGCCTACCTTAAACCCCACGTATCCAATTACCCCGGCAATAAGGATGAAGACCAAGCAGCCCATGGTGCTTGTCCCTCGACATCCCAGGGGGAAGCCTTTTCTCTTTCCCCGGAGGGTCGAATAGGTCATCGTTTTGTACCTCCTTGGGCCCCGGTTTTCTCTCCGACGAGCTCCTTTGTGGCCCAGTATTTTTTAAGTTCCTTCTCCTTGGCGGTGTAAAGGGCTCGGAATTTCACCGGAACCAGATATGAAAGCTGCCGCGTGATGGCCAGAACAACGGGTGAAACCCGGGATTCTGAGACGAGCTTGCTTCGGGAAGGCAAAAAAGCCGTAAGCACGAGAAGGATGATGGCGATTAGAAGGATGGCCTTAAGGAATCCAAAAGCCCCCCCTCCCAGGCGATCCGCCCAACTCAAATCCATCTTTTTGACCAAGCGGGAGAGGACCCTTCCCAGCAAGCCGAGGCTAAAAGCGATGAGGATGAAGAGGATCGCAAAACCGAGAATTTGAGCGAGGGTCTCATTCGCCATCCATTTTCCTAGCCAGTTGGCCACAGTCAAATAAGCATGGCTGGCCCCCAGAAAACCCAGGATGATCGCGAGGAAAGAAAAGACTTCGCGGACCAACCCGCGGATGAAACTGTAAAGAACGGACAGACCGATGAGGATGAGAAAAATGATGTCCAGGCTGTTCATACATTGCCCCGCCTGGAATTTTATACCCCAGATTCTGGAATTATTCAAGGGGAAAAGGAAGGTTCAATTTCATATTGCCTGGAGGAGAACCATTTGTTATCTTAAATAATAAAGGCCGGGATACCGGTATATCCTTCCGCCGGGCGTGCCCTATGGGCCTACGCTAATCTTTGCCGATATGGGGAGAAATGATTTCATGGATGAGCACGAGCTTTTGCAGGAGATGGAGCGAATCAAGGAAGATATCGATGATTTTCCCCGGCCTTATTCTCCCTGCGAATATTTCCATGGCCGAGAGAGGTTATTCCGGGAGGATCAATTTAAGCAGATCGTTGAGTTTTTCAGAGAATACCAGCAAAAAAGGTTTGAAAGATAGTACCGGCTTGTTGCTGAGGGTGCTGAGCTGAGAACGTAGTTCTATATTTCAGGAACGAGACCCTAATATCACTATGGATTTTAAAGAAATTTTCCTTAGAAGAATAAGAGGGGAACCGCCCTGGTCCGAAAAATGGGAAGAGCGCCCTTTACTGGCCTCTCCCCCCCCGAAACCGCATATCGCCTTGAGTATTCTCCTCTTTTTCATCACCCTGGGCACTACAATCGTGGCGGGGGCCCTTCAGGAGGGGGTGAATCCTCTGAAGAATCCCGCCGAGATTCTCAAAGGGATCCCTTTTTCTTTCACCTTGATGGGGATTCTTTTGGCCCATGAACTGGGTCATTACCTGATCGCAAGGAAGCATGGACTGGATGTAACTTTGCCCTACTTCATCCCTGCGCCTTCCATCATCGGGACATTCGGGGCTTTCATCAAAATGCGTTCCCCCGTACGCGACCGACGAATGCTTTTGGATGTGGGTGCGGCCGGCCCCCTGGTTGGAGTCGCCGTTTCCATCCCGTTTCTCATCCTTGGGTTTCGGTTGTCCGAGGTGAAATTGATCGAGGGGCAGGTGGGGATGAGCCTGGGGTCTTCTCTCCTGCTTTCGCTGTTAAGTTGGCTGGTGGTCGGGCCAATCCCCAATGGATATGATATTGTTATCCACCCCGTCGGGTTTGCCGGATGGATCGGCCTTTTGGTGACTTCGCTAAATCTTTTGCCCATCGGCCAGCTGGATGGAGGGCACGTAGCGTACGCCCTTTTGGGCGAAAGACAGAATAAAATTTCCCGATACGTCTTCCTGGCCATTTTGGCTCTCGGAATTTTTGGCTGGCAAGGGTGGCTTCTCTGGAGCCTTCTTCTTTTCATCATGGGCTTTCGTCATCCTCCGCCGCTCGACTGGTGGGTTCCCCTGGACCGGAAGCGCAAGATCATCGGATGGTTGACCGTGGCCGTTTTTGTTTTGACTTTCATTCCTGTGCCCTTTAGCGGGTTTTAAGAAGAGCATAGGGCATAGAGCAAAGAGCATAGAGAACAACTTAAACCCCCCCACCCTTCCCCTCTCCCCCGCAAACGGGGGAGAGGGCAGGGGTGAGGGGGAAGGATAAAAAAAGGAAATTTCTATACAATAAATTTGATGATCTCGTAAAAAGTCAGAAAAGCCGTCACTCCTGCGAAAGCAGGAGTCCAGAACTGCTTGAATTAACTGGATTCCCGCTTTCGCGGGAATGA
>Ga0315276_10002115_pt1 | contig 18044 bp, 15 predicted proteins | sample YL17G05_0_MG_FD_204542 | JGI IMG/M metagenome (GOLD analysis project Ga0315276, IMG submission 204542) | Sediment microbial communities from Yellowstone Lake, YNP, Wyoming, USA - YL17G05_0 | ecosystem: Environmental > Aquatic > Freshwater > Lake > Sediment | place: USA: Wyoming | collected... | reverse complement strand
GCCCTTCGCCAAGCTGACGTCCCCACCCTCGCGCATTGGATCGGCGGCAAGCGCACGCCGGGCACCTCAGGCCGGTTCGGCGATGTTTACACGCCCGCGACCGGCGCGCTCGGCAGCCGAGTACCGTTCGCGAGCGGCGCCGAAGTCGCGCGTGCCGTCGACGCCGCGAAAACGGCATTTCCCGGCTGGGCGGCCACGACCCCGCTCTCTCGCGCGCGCGTCATGTTCCGCTTCAAGGCGCTGCTCGAGCAGCGCGCCGACGAGATCGTCGCCGTGATCGCGCGCGAACACGGCAAGGTGCTGTCCGACGCCGCCGGCGAACTTTCGCGCGGCATCGAAATCGTCGAATACGCCTGCGGCGCGCCGCAACTTCTGAAGAGCGAGTTCACGGAAAACGTCGGCGCCGGCATCGACGCCTACACCTTGCGCCAGCCGCTCGGCGTGGTCGCCGGCATCACGCCGTTCAACTTTCCGGCGATGGTGCCGCTGTGGATGTTCCCGATGGCGCTCGTCTGCGGCAACGCGTTCGTCTTGAAGCCCTCGGAACGCGATCCCTCGACGGCACTGATCCTCGCCGCGTTGCTGAAGGAAGCCGGCTTGCCCGATGGCGTGTTCAACGTGGTCAACGGCGACAAGGAGGCGGTCGACGCGCTGCTCGCGCACCCCGACGTGCAGGCGGTGAGCTTCGTCGGCTCGACACCCATCGCGAAGTACATCTACTCGACCGGCACCGCGCACGGCAAGCGCGTGCAGGCGCTGGGCGGCGCGAAGAACCACGCGGTCGTCATGCCCGATGCCGATCCCGAGATGGCCGCCGACGCCCTCGTGGGCGCCGCGTACGGCTCGGCCGGCGAGCGTTGCATGGCGATCGCGGTCGCGGTCTTCGTCGGCGACGCGATCGCCGACAACGTGCTCGGCCGCGTGCAGAAGAAGATCGCCGCCATGAAAGTGGGCGCCTCCGACGACAGGAGCGCCGAGATGGGGCCGCTCGTCACCGCCACGCACCGGGACAAGGTGAAGGGTTACATCGACAGCGGCGCGGCGGAAGGCGCGCAGCTCGTCGCCGACGGCCGCGCGCTGAAGGTGCCAGGATACGAGGACGGCTACTTCATCGGCCCGACGCTGTTCGACCGCGTCACCCCGCACATGCGGATCTACAAGGACGAGATCTTCGGTCCGGTGCTGTCCGCATTGCGGGTCCACACCTACGAAGAGGCGCTGTCGCTCGTCAATGCGCACGAGTTCGGCAACGGTGCGGCGATCTTCACGCGCGACGGCGACACCGCGCGCGATTTCGTCCAGCGCGTGCAGATCGGCATGGTCGGCGTCAACGTGCCGATTCCCGTGCCGGTCGCCTTCCACAGTTTCGGCGGCTGGAAGTCGTCGCTCTTCGGCGACCACCACATCTACGGTCCGGAAAGCGTGCGCTTCTACACGCGGCAAAAGGCAGTTACGCAGCGCTGGCCCTCGGGCATCCGCGCCGGCGCGGAGTTCATGATGCCGACGACGAAGTAGCGGCGGCGCGACACTCTCGATAGCCGCACCCGGCAGGCGCGCCGTAAATTGCGCGGCACTCTGGCGGAGCTTCCTCAACCGTTCCGCGACACGAAATCATCGAGCCGAACGACGCCGCCGCCGGCGAGATTGAGCGCGCGCGCGCCGGAGCCCAGCATCAGCGCGAGCCCGTCACGCGCCGTCAGATCCGGGGAGACCTCGGGCGCACCGTCGACCCGCCCCGGCCGCGCGAGCGCGGCGCAAGCGATCAGCGACAATCGCTTCAGCGCCCGGTCCGCGCCGACGAAATCCTCGACGAATCCGTCGGCCGGACGCGCGAGCATTTCCGCCGGCGTCGCGTGCTGCACCAGTCGGCCGTCACGCAGGAGCGCGATGCGATCGCCGACCTTGATCGCTTCGTCGATGTCGTGGGTTACGAACACGACCGTCTTCTGCAACTGGCGCTGGATCTTCAGGAACTCGTCTTGCAGCCGGCCCCGATTGATGGGGTCGATCGCGCCAAACGGCTCGTCCATCAGCAACACGGGCGGATCGGCAGCGAGCGCGCGCGCGACACCCACGCGCTGGCGCTGGCCCCCCGACAGCTCGCGCGGATAGCGATCGCGAAAGGCCGCCGGTTCCAGGCCGACGAGATCGAGCAACTCGTCGATGCGGCGCGCGATCCGCGCATCGTTCCATCCCAGGAGGCGCGGCACCGTTGCCACGTTGACGGCGATCGTCATGTGCGGGAACAGCCCCACCTGCTGGATCACATACCCGATACCGCGGCGCAGCTCGACCGGATCCATATGCGTGACGTCGCGTCCGCCCAGCTCGATCGTCCCCGCATCCGGCTCGATCAGCCGGTTGATCATCCGCATCGTCGTCGTTTTCCCGCAACCCGATGGACCGATCAGCACGCAAACTTCGCCCGCCGCGACCGAGAGATCGAGGTGATCGATCGCGGGACGCGACACACCCGCGAAGTTCTTGACGAGCGCGGCGAGGCGGATCATGCGAGCCCTCGCGGCGTCAGCGACTTCTGCAGCCATCCGAACAGGAAATCCGTGCCGATCGCCAGCAGCGTCGCCGGCACCGCGCCGACCAGCAGCAATGACAGCTCCATCATCGCGATGCCCGCCGTGATGAAATCGCCGAGGCCGCCGCCGCCGATGTACGCCGCGAGCACCGCGCCCGAGATCACCTGGATCGCCGCGATCCGCACGCCGGCGGCGATGACCGGAACGGCCAGCGGCACCACGACGCGCCGCGTAATCTCGCCCGGCGTCATCCCCATGCCGCGCGCGGCGTCGATCACGTCGGGGTCGACCTGGCGCACCGCCGCGTGCGTATTGATAAGGATCGGCGGCAACGCCAGCAGCGTCAGCGCGAACAGCGACGGCGCAAAGCCCGTGCCCAGCAGCGGCATCGTCAGCGCGAGCACCGCGAGCGACGGCAGCGTGCGTCCGACGTTGGCGGCGTTGATCATGACCAACGCAAACCGCGCCTGCCCGGCGAGCCAGATGCCGAGCGGAATCGCGATTGCCGCGGCAATGGCGAGCGCCGCCGCCGACAGCGTGACATGGCGCAGCAGCGCGTCGCCGAAACGGTCCGGATGCAGCAGGATGTAGCGCCACGCGTCCGCGAGCATCGCGGGCCCCCGTCAGGCGCTCGCGTGGCGCGACTTGAGGCGGCGCTCGAGCGCGGCCAGCGACGTATCGACCGCGATCGCGAGCAGGCACGCCGCCAGCGCCCCGGTCAGGATTTTCGGCGGATGATCGCTGGCGATGCCGTTGAAGATGATCGTGCCGAGGCCTCCGGCGTTGACGTAAGCCGCGACCACGGTGACGCTGATCACCGTCACCGCCGAGATCCGAAGCCCGGCCACGATCACCGGCAACGCCAGCGGCAGCTCGACCTTCCACAGAATCTGCGTTGAATTCATGCCCATCCCGCGCGCGGCATCGGTCATCTCCGCCGGCACTTCGCGAATCCCGGTGGCGATATTGCGGACCAGGATCATCAGCGAGAACGCTACCATGCAGATGATCGCGTTCGTCTTGCCGAGGCCGACGACCGGAATGAGCAGCGCGAGGAACGCGAGCGTCGGGATCGTATAGAGGATTCCGCTGACCGCCATCGCCACATCGAACACGCGCGGGTTCCGCGCCGCGGCGATGCCGATGACAAGCGAAAACGCGAACGCGATCGCGAGCGCCGACCCGGCGATGACGAGGTGCTCGCCGAGGGCCACCGCCACTTGCTCCCAGTTTCGCAGGAACCAGGTCAGGACCGGCTTTCGGCACGCAACCAGGCGGCGACGGCGTCGATGTCAGGGCCAAGCGGGCGATCGTCGTCGAGGAACGCGGCGCGCTCGCGCACGGCGTCGTACACGCGGCGCGCGCCCTGCCCCAGCGTGCCGCGGACGTCGGGAACCCGCAGGTCCACGGCCTGCGCCGCGATCACGGCTTCGATCGCGGCGACGTAGTCGAGGCGCTCGCGCATCGCATCGAGCTTGGTCACGCATTGCATCGCCATTGGTGAGTGATCCTCGATCCGCTCGGACACCGGCAGGAAGTCCAGGCACGCCGGATTCGCGAGATGACGGATATCGTTCAACAGCGCGGTCAAGGTTTTCTGCACCGTCGCGAAGCCCGACTGCTGCGGCCCATGCCGCGTGAGCTGCAACGGCAGATCCGAGGTTGCCGGCGAGAGCAGCTTGATGCAGCGTTCGACGGCGAGTGCCGCGACCTGCGCCACGGCGAGGCCCAGCGCCTCGTGGGCGATCGCGAATCCCGGAATGTGGAAATTGCCGTTCGACGAGATCGTTCCGGATTCCGGGTCCACCAGCGGGCTGTCGGCCGCGGCGTTGAGCTCGATCTCGACGTGCTCGACCGCCCGCGCAAGCGCATCCAGCGCGGCGCCATGCACCTGTGCGACGCAGCGAAACGACAGCGGGTCCTGTACGCGCCGCGCAGCTCCGGGCTGCGCCAGCGCACTGCGATCCAGCGCGCGCAAGAGGCGCCGTGCCGCCTCGGCCTGCCCCGGTGCCGGCCGCGCCTCCTGCGCGTGTTTGGCGAGCGGCGACAGATTGGCGCGAAATCCTTCGAACGACAGCGCAACGATGTCGTCGAAGCGAGCGAGAGCCCCCGCGAGGTCGTGCAGCACAAGGCACGCGCTCCCGACCGTCGCCGCGTTGGCGCTGATCAACGCGAGACCATCCTTGGGACGGAGTGCAACCGGTGCGAGGCCCGCCCGCGCCAGCGCCTGCGCACCGGGAATCCGGCTCCCGTCGACGAACGCATCGCCCTCGCCGATCAGAACGAGCGCAAGATGGGCGAGCGGCGGCAGGTCGCTGACGCTGATCGTGCCCCACGCGGGAACCGCCGGATAGACGTTGCGATTCAGCGCGTCGACAAGCGCGCTAAACACGGAGAGCGAAACACCTGAGCCCCCCTGGGCCATGCCCGCGACGCGCGCGAACATCGTTGCCCGGACACGATCTTCGGCCATCGCCGGCCCCACGCCGACCGCCCGCGCGCGGACCGCATGCACCTGGTAGAGAGCACGCTCCTCCGGCGCCAATGCCACGCCTGTGTTGGCGCCGAGCGCCGACGTGACGCCGTAGATGAGCTCGTCGCCGTGAGCCGCGCGATCGACGAGCATGCGCGCGCGTTGCAGGCGTTCGATCACGACCGTGGCGACGGCGACGAGCGCGCGGTTACGCGCGACCTCGACGACGTCGGCGATGCCGACGCGACCGACTCCGGGTCCGATGGCGCGCATGAGGGAAAGCGGGGTCGAAGGGCAGCCGGACCCAGGACCGCCTCTATTTCACCACGCCCTTCGCCTTGAGGAAATCGCGCGCAACGTCCTTGGGTTCCATCTTCTCGCCATCGACCCTGTAGTTCATTTCGGCCATGGATGCCTCGTCGAGCAGCGCGCTGACGCGGTTCAGCACCTCCGCGATCTTGGGATTCGCGTCGAGCGCATCCTTGCGGACCACCGGCACGAGGTAATACGGCGGCCAGAGATTCTTGTCGTCCTTCAGCCTCTTCAGCTTCATGGCGCTGATCATGCCATCGGTCGAGTATCCGTTGACGATCTGGACCTGGTCATTCCTGAGCGCCTGGTAACGCAGGCCGATTGCAAGCTGCAGATCTTCCTTGAACTCCATCCCGTACTTCGCCTTGAGTCCGGGAATGCCGTCCTTGCGATCGCGGAATTCGGGTCCGGCGCCGAGCTTCAGCTCCTTCGACACCTTGGTGAGGTCGCTCAGCGTTTCGAGCTTGTATTGGGCAGCGGTCTCGGGCCGCACAACCATGTTGTACGTATTCTGGAACGGCGTCTCGTTGAGGACGACGAGGCCCTTCGCCGCATACTCCGCCTTGACCTTGTCGTAGACCGCCTTGCGGTCGGTCATCGTCTCCTGCTTCAACACTGCGAGCAGCATCGTTCCCGTGTACTCGGGGTAGAAGTCAATTTCCTTTTCCTCCAGCGCCTTGTGCGCAATCAGCGTGCCCCCGAGGTTGACCTTGCGCTCGACCTTGATGCCCGCCGCCTCCAGCGCCTGCGCATAGATTTCCGCCAGCACGAACTGCTCCGTGAAATTCTTGGAGCCGACGCGCACCGTCTGCGCGGCCACCGTGCCGGTGGCAAACGCGAGTATCAGGATGAACCCTTTCAACAACCCTGCGTTGCGCATGGTCTACTCCTCGTGGATTGGAACCGGCGGCCAGTTTACTATCGTGGTTCACGAAGCGCCACGGTTGCCCGCATGGCTCCGATCGACATCCTCTACCTGAACGGTCCCGCCAGCGAAGCGCTCGCGCTGACCGGCGACGACACGATCCCCTTCAGGCATCGCGGGCTGGCGCTGCCCGGCATCGCGCCCGGTTGCGCGATGCTCGACATAGCGCGACGCCCCGACCTCGGCCAGACGTTGCGTTTCCGGTGAACTGGATCGCCTGCACGCGAATGTACGACGTGACGCCGGAAGCGCGCCGGCACTGGCACGCGCTGCTGGCGACCGCGGCACGCAACGCTGGCGTCGCGGTCGAGTGCGTTGATCACGCTGCGCCGACAGCATTGACGGACCTGTGGGCGCGCAGCGATCTGGCGCTTGCATTCATGTGCGGATTTCCGTTGGCGACAGGCTATCCGCAGGTCCGCCCGATCGCGGCGCCGGTCACGGTGCTGGCGCGGGACGGCCTGCCGACCTACCAATCGGTATGGCTCGTGCGCGCCGATGGCGCCTTCGACACGCTCGCGTCGACGTTCGGCCACCGGATCGGTTGGCTCGCCCTGCATTCGCACTCGGGTTTCAACGCGCCGCGGCACGCGCTGCTCGCCCGCCGGTCCACCGATCGACCGCGGCTGTTCAGCGAGTCCGTCGGCCCGCTCGGCCACCCGCGCGCGGCGCTCGCCGCCCTCGGTGCCGAGCGGATCGACGTCACCGCCGTCGACGCGTACTGGTGGTGGCTGCTGCAACGGCATGACGCCAGGGCCGCGTCGGACTTCCGCGCGATCGGCATCACCGACGACGCCCCCATGCCGCCGCTGGTCTGCGCCGCGGATTTTCCGGAAGCCTCGGCGTCGCGCCTCGTCGAGGCGCTCGCCGCACTGCCCGAGGATGCCGGCGCGCGGACGCATCTCGCCGCACTCGGCGTCCGCTGCTTCGCTGCGGTCACGCGGACCGATTACGCTCCGCTCGGAGAGATGGATCGCGACGCGCGCGCGGCAGGGTATCCGCTGCCGGCGTAAGCGCAAAAAATACCTGCCATGGCGGGCGGGGTCCGACGACGCGAATTCCTGCTCTGGCGGCGGGCCCGACGACGGAAACGTCGGCCGACCGCGAACAACGGCCACGCGCCCGGGATCCCCTCGAGTTCGAAAAATCCCGCTCGCTGAACTCGAGACCCGATCCGGCGATCCGATCCTTGCCGGCGCGAGACACCCACACTTCGTTGGCGTCCGCCTCGGCACGATCTACCGGGTGATCAGGCATTCGCCACCGTTGAGTTTGAACTCCTGGGTCGTCGTGGAGGTGCTGGTGCCGCTCGCGTTCTTGGTCGTCTTCTTCACGGTCAACGTGGCAGCCTGGCCGTCGACGACGAGGAGGCCGTTGGTCTTGATGTCGGCGGCGTATTGCTCGTCGGTCTGCGACATTTCCTTCATCATGCCGGACATCATCGTCCGATCCTTGGCGGGCATGGCTTTCCATTGGTCCTGCATTTCCCTGGTGGAGAGCTTGTTGGCGTCGTCCATCTTGCCGGCGTGGACGAAGCCCATCTGCTTGACGGCGACCTTGCCGCAAGGGTGATCGAGGATCGCCGCGCCCTTGACCTCGGATTTCGCGGCCTCCGCAGCGCCGCAAAGCACCCATGGCAGCACGGCGCTGAGGACAAGGGCCGAGAATCGATGCTGGTTCATTCGTCTTTCCTTCCCGACGAGGCGAAATCGGCGTCAGACTCCGATTTCACACGATGGTTGAAGAGGGTCTGTCCCTCATTGATTCGTGATCGCACCACCTGCGGCACGGCGGCGGGTTTTCGGAACCTCGAAGCGGCGATGAGCAGCGCCAGGGAATCGGGACGCCCGCTCGTCGCTGCGTAACGTCCGTTCACTTGAGTCACCCCTCGGCCTTGATTCCGAGGAAACGCGCCGTGCTCCTCAGTCGGGTGTGGCCCAAAAATAACTGGGCAGCGAGAAGGCTCCCGGTTCGCCGGTAGATGAGCGCGGCTTTCGTCCGCCGCAATGACTGGGTGCCATAGACGCCAGGATCCAGGCCGATGGACTCCACCCATGACGCAACGAGCCTTGCGTATTGTCGAGTCGACAAATGCGGTGATTCGCTCAACCGGCTTGGAAACAGATATTGGCCTGCTTTGAGCTCTTCGTGCGCGATCCACGCGGCAACAGAGTCTCGCGTCTCATCGGAGATCTCGAAGCGAATGGCGCGCTGCGACGCTAGCTGTGCGATGGTCGCTCGAGACAATATGTGGCGCCCCCTGGCAACATCCCCGACGCGAAGCTGGACGATGTCGCATGCGCTCAGGTTGCTGTCGACGGCGAGGTTGAACAGTGCCAATTCCCGCATCTGCCGAGCCGACTTCAGGCGAATCCGGATGGAACGGATTTGTTTGAGACTCAACGGTAACTTCCGGCCAATCCTCTTGCCCTTGTTCCAGGGGGCACGCTTGCTCCGGGATTTCAATTTTCGTTTCAAAGCAGGCCCCTTCCATGCATGTAAAAGATCATTATCGCCGATTTCACGGGTTTATCGACATCGGGAATGGCCGGTTTTGGGCACCCTGAGACACTCGGGGACCTCCGATCGGCCCGAACGTATCGGTCACCCACGTCGCTCCTTTTGCACTTTTTGCGATCCGCGCATTCACGCCGTCGGCGCCAGCATCCACGCGTGCGCGGGATCGTTGTGGAAATGCCAGACGCGGTGCGGACCGGCCATCACGTTGAGGTAATACGACGTGTAGCCGTGCGGGACGATGACCGGGTGATACCCGCGCGGAACCATGACGACGTCGCGGTCCTCGACGGTCATCGCCTCGTCGAGCGTGCGATCGTCGGTGTAGACACGCTGGAAGGCAAAACCCTGCGGCGGGTCGAGCCGGTGGTAGTAGGTCTCCTCGAGCAAGCTCTCGGCCGGCACCGCGTCGGTATCGTGCTTGTGCGGCGGGTAGCTCGACGCGTGGCCCGGCGGCGTGATCACCTCGACGACCAGCAGCGCCTCGGCGGGTTCGTCCTGCGGAAGGATGTCGCGGATGTAGCGCGTGTTCGAGCCCAGCCCGCGCACCGTGCGGCGCATCGACGCGGGCTCGATCAAGCGCGGCGCGACGCCCTTTGCCGCCGGAGCGGAGCACAACGCTATCTCGGCGTCGGTGTGCGCCGTGACGCGCACATCGCGTCCGGGCGGCAGGTACACGGCGAACGGTCCGACGTCCTCGAACGGGCTCGCGCGATCGCCGATGTCCGTCCACACGAGGTCGCCGCTCCGCACGCTGACCCGACCGGCAATGACGACCATGCAGAGCTCGCGTCGCCCGGTCTCGCCCGCGTAGGTTTCGCCGGGTGCCAGCCACAACGCCTCGAAGCCGACGTAGCGCCAGCCCGCGGACTCGGGCGTGACGCGCGCAATCGTGCGACCCGTCCGCGCTGCCTTGACGAGAAGGTGGGGGGTCACGCCGCCGCTCCGGTGCGGCCGGACCTGGCCGCGGCGCGCGCCTCGGCATCCGACTTCCCGGCGACGAGCGCCGAGAGCAGACGGTACGCCATGTCCGCATAACGGTACGCGGGCGCGACCACGGGATCCTGTTCGCCCTCGACAACGAGCCAGCCGCGATAGCCGGCGTCGCGCAGAATCGCGATCACCGCCGCGAAATCGACGCCGCCTTCGCCGGGCGTACTGAACGCGCCGTTCAACACGGACTGCAGAAAGCTCCAGCCACGGTTGCGCGCCATCCGGGCGACGCCGGGGCGCACATCCTTGCAATGCACGTGGCAGACGCGCGCGACGTGCTTCTCCAACTCCGCCGGCGAATCGCCGCCGGCGAACGTCACGTGACCGGTGTCGTGCAGCAGCCCGACTTCGGGACCGGTCAGGCTCATCAAGCGGTCGACATCTTCCGCCGTTTCGACATACGCGCCCATGTGATGATGGTACGCGAGGCGCAGGCCGCGCGCGAGCAGGTGCTTCCCGAACGCCGTCACCCGCTCGCCGTAGGCCGTCCACTCGGCGTCCGTTCCGAACCGCGGTCGCCGCGACAACGCGTCCGGACGGCCCTGAATCGAATCGGCAACCTCGCCGTACACCATCACTTTCGCGCCATTCTTCGCGAGAAGCGTCAGGTGACTCTCGACGGCGGCGATTTCGTCGGTCACGGTCCCGCGTGCGAGCCGCCCCGAATACCAGCCGGACACGCAGGCGAGTCCGTGCCGCGCGAGCACCGAACGCAGCGCGTCCGGTTCGCGCGGAAACTTGTTGCCAAGTTCGAACCCTTCGTAGCCGATGGCCTTGCCTTCGGAAAGCGCCGTCTCGAGCGGCGTCTCGCCCCCCAACGCCGGCAGATCGTCGTTGGTCCACGAAATCGGGTTGATGCCGATGCGGACGGAAAACGGGGATGGACTCGACTTTTCCTCCCCGCCGCGGCGGAGGGACGTGTCGGGTGCAAAAATCGAGTCCGACCCCATTTTTCGACTCCGTTTCCTACGGCTCTTGGCCGCGTTTTCCGTGCTCGTAGTCCGCTCGCGCGGCGCGCACTTTTTCCGCTTCCGAGACTTCGGGAACGCCCACCTCCCACCACCAGCCACCCGCCGCGGTGGATCGCATCGGATCGGTATCGATGACGACGACGTACGTCCGATCGGCGGCGCGGGCCCTGACCAGCGCCGCTTCGAGCGCCGCGATCGAATCCACGTGCTCGGCGAGGGCACCGAGCGAGCGCGCATGGGCGACAAAGTCGATCACCGGCGCGCCCGGCGGTCCCTGGACGCAGTCGTCGAACAGGTTGTTGAAGCCCTCGCCGCCGCAGGCGAGCTGCAAGCGGTGGATGCAGCCGTATCCCTCGTTGTCCTGCACGACGATGAGGAGCTTGGTGCCGAGCATCACCGAGGTCGCGATTTCGGAGTTCAGCATCAGGTAGCTGCCATCGCCGACCATCACGACGACCTCGCGCTCCGGGCACGCCATCTTGACGCCGATCCCGCCGGCAATTTCATAGCCCATGCACGAATAGCCGTACTCGACATGGTAGCCACCGGGCCGCGTGGCGCGCCAGAGTTTGTGCAATTCGCCGGGAAGGGTACCCGCGGCGCAGACGACGATGTCGTGCACCGCCGACTCCGCGTGCGTGCGCTGCACCGCGCCGATCACCTCGCCATCGTAGGGCAATGCCGGTGGCGCGACCTCGCGCACGTCGACGATCGCGGACACCGCGGCACGCCACGATTCCGCTTCACGCGCCGCCTTCTCCTGCCACGCAGCGCTGCCCGTCCACCCGGCCAGGCGCGCCGCCAGCGCATCGAGCGTCGTCGCAACGTCGCCCAGCACACCCGTCGCGCGCCACTTGAGCGCGTCGAACGCGTTGACGTTGATCGCCACCAGCTTTGCCTGCGGGAACAGCGAGTGCGAACCGGTCGTGAAGTCCGAGAGCCGCGTGCCCAACGCGATCACGACATCGGCATCGTGCGCGAGCGCGTTGGCAGCGGTTCCGCCGGTCACGCCCACCGGGCCCGCCTGCAGCGGATGATCCCACGGCAGAGCGCTCTTTCCCGCCTGCGTCTCGGTGACCGGCACGCGATGGGTCTCGGCAAATCGGCGCAGCGCCCCGGTTCCGCCGCTGCTGTAGAGAACGCCGCCACCGGCGATGATCACCGGCTTCTTCGCCTCGCGCAGCAGCGTCGCCGCCGCATCGAGTTCGATGCCCTCCGGCAACGGCGCCCGCACGCGGACGAGCGTCGGCGCGAAAAACGCCTCCGGGTAGTCATACGCCTCGGCCTGCACGTCCTGCGGAAGTGCCAGCGTCACCGGGCCGCACTGCGCGGGATCGGTCAGCACCGCGATCGCGCGCGGCAACGCGGTCAGCAACTGCGAGGCGGCGTTGATGCGATCGAAGTAGCGGGACACGGGCTTGAAGCAGTCGTTGGCCGAGATTCCGCCATCGTGAAAGTCCTCGACCTGCTGCAGCACGGGGTCGGGCGCGCGCGAGACGAACACGTCGCCCGGCAGGAAAAGCACCGGCAGCCGGTTGACGTGCGCGGTCGCCGCCGCCGTGACGAGATTCGTCGCGCCGGGACCGATCGACGTCGTGCATGCCATCATCCGCCGCCGGAAGTGCGCCTTCGCGTACGCGATCGCCGCGTGCGCCATCGCCTGCTCGTTGTGCGCGCGGTACGTCGGCAATGCGGCACGATGCCGGTACAGCGCTTCGCCGATGCCGGCGACGTTGCCGTGGCCGAAGATCGCCCACACGCCGCCGAAGAGAGGGACTTCGCGGCCGTCGGAAACCGTCCTCTGCGCCGCGAGGAAACGGATCAGCGCCTGCGCCATCGTCAAGCGGATCGTGCTCATCCCCGGGGCTCCTTCGGACGCGTCTCCGTCCACACGTCGATCAACGATTCGAAGTTCCTCCGCACTCCGGCGACGAGACCGGCATCGTCGATGGCGCCGGCAAGCCACGCCCGCGCCGGTTCCTGGAAGATGGTACGCCCTACGGCAAAGCCCCGGCACGCGCGGCTGCCGGCCGCGGCGGCGAATCCGCGCGCAAGGGTATCGATCGGCGCATTCTGCCCGAGCAGCACGACTCCGCGGCAGTACGGGTCGCGTTCGGCGATGAGCGCGTCGATGGCCGGCCACTCGGCGGCCGACGGTGGCGGCAGCTTCCACCACTCCGGGCAGATACCGAGGTTGTACAGCCGCTTCATCGAGCGCAGCAGGATGTCCGGTCCGGCGGGCAAGGATCTTGGCGGCACGATCTCGATCAGGAGCTCGTGACCGCTCACCTGCACCGCATCGTAGAGCGCCCTCACCTGCGCCTCGTTTTCGAGCCGGTTTTCGATCTCGTCGTCCGCATGGAACGGGACCAGGCACTTCACCACCTGCTCCACCGGCCATCCGATCAGCGCGGTGCCGATCGAGCGCCCGTGCTCGAACACCAGCGGATTGGATCCGGGCCATTCGACGGGACGACCGACCCACCAGCCGCGTCCCGTTGCCGCGTTGAGCGCATCCTGGCCATAGCGGTCGTCGCACAGGATGCCAACGCGCCCTTTGATCCCGCGCGCAGCTTCCGATTCGGCGACTGCGCGCACGAAAAGCTGCTTGAGCGCGGACAGCCGCTTTTCGCGGGCGCCCGTCGCGCGCGCCAGTTCGAAGAACGGGTCGCGGTGATCGAACGCGAAGAGGAAGAGCTCGGGCCGCGGCGCGCGCGGTGCCGTCTTGCGGTGCAGGCGAGTCAACTCCTCGTCGCGATCCGGGCGCGGGATGCGCAGGGCGTTGGCGAGGTAGTGATCGAGCTCGACGCGGGTCGGCATCGCCGGCGCACAGGCGTGGCGCGACACCACCAGCGCGCCGCAGGCGTTCGCATAGCGGCAGCAATCGTCGTAGTTTTCGCCGCGGACCCAGCCCGACAGGAATCCGGCCGAGAAGGCATCGCCCGCGCCGAGCACATTCAGCACCTCGACGGTGACGCCGCGCCCGTTGAACGCATCGTCGAGCGAGCGCGGAATCGCGCCGTCGATCACGGCGCAACCCATCGGCCCGCGCTTGACGACGAGCGTCGCCGGCGTGACATTGCGCACGGCGGCCAGCGCCGCGATGATGTCGGTGCTGCCGCCGGCGATGGCAAACTCCTCCTCGGTGCCGATCACCAGATCGAAGAAAGGAAGGATCCCCTGCAGATGCGCGGTGACCGTTTCACTCGCGATGAAACGCGTTTCACCGTCACCGCGCGTGGTGAGGCCCCAGAGCACGGGCCGATAATCGATGTCGAGAACGGTGCGCACGCCGTTGCGGCGCGCGCGCTCGAGCGCCGACGTGCTCACCCGGTGCACGTGCGGCGTCGAGAAGTGCGTGCCGGTGATGAGAAGCGCCTTCGACTGCGCGAGAAACTCCTCGCCGACGTCGTTGTCGGTCACCGCCATGTCCGCGCAATTCTCGCGGTAGAAGATCAACGGGAAGGTATCGCGGTCCTTGATCCCGAGAACGACGCAGGCGGTGAGCCGCGCCGGGTCGACGCTGACGTGCGAAACATCGCAGCCCTCGCGCGCGAGCGTCTCGGTCAGAAAGCGGCCCATCGCGTCGTCGCCGACGCGCGCCGCCATCGCGGCCTTCAACCCGAGGCGCGCGCAGCCGAACGCGGTGTTCGCCGACGAGCCGCCCAGATACTTGGCGAAGCTCGCCACGTCCTCCAGGCGCGCGCCGATCTGCTGCGCGTAGAAGTCGACGGCCAGCCGGCCGAGGCAGACGACATCGAACCGCCGGTCGGCGGCAAAACGCGTGTTGTTCTTCATCGGGAAGGGAAAAGTCCGCGCGGCCGGATGCCCACGTCAGGGTCGGCGTCGTTCCGGTAACATAGAATAACCGATCGGATGGCGCAACCCTGCACCTCACTTCAAGGCGGAAAAACATGATCGACGTCGCACTATTCGGTGCCGGCCGCATCGGCACGATTCACGCGGGCAACGTCGCGCGCGAAACCGGCGCGCGGTTGAAGTATGTCGTCGACCCGAACGCGGCGGCGGCGCAGGCGCTCGCCGCACAGCATGGGGCGCAGACCGGGTCGGTCGCGCAGGTGTTGGCGGATCGAGCGATCGGCGCCGTGCTGATCTGTTCGTCCACCGACACGCACGCCGACCTGATCCTCGCCGCCGCGGCGGCGGGCAAAGGGATATTCTGCGAAAAGCCGGTCGACCTTGCGCTCGGCCGCGCGCGCAGTTGCGCCGAGGCGGTCGGGCGCGCCGGCGTGACCTGCATGATCGGCTTTCAGCGCCGCTTCGACCCGACCTTCGCGGCGGTGAAGGCGCGCCTCGCCGCGGGCGAGATCGGCACGCCCGAGATGCTCGTCGTGACGAGCCGCGACCCCGGTGCGCCGCCGATTCCGTACATCATGAGCTCGGGCGGAATCTTCAAGGACATGCTGATCCACGACTTCGACATCTTTCGCTGGATCCTGGAGGACGAGGCCGAGACCGTGCACGCGAACGGCTCGTGCCTCGTCGACCCGGCGATCGCCGAGGCGGGCGACGTGGACTCGACCGCGGTGACGATCCGCACGAGGCGCGGGCGGCTTTGCCAGATCAACACCAGCCGCCGCGCCGCTTACGGCTACGACCAGCGTTTCGAAGTGCTGGGCAGCCGCGGGATGCTGCAGGCCGGCAACCACGCGCCGACGGAGGTGACCGCGAGCACGTCGACGGCCGTCCTCCGCGACCTTCCGCTGCACTTCTTCCTCGAGCGCTACCGCGCCGCGTACGCCAGCGAATTGGCCCACTTTTTCGCGGTGCTGGCCGGAAAGGAACAACTGCGCACGACGATCGGTGATGGACTGAAGGCGCTCGAACTCGCGGAAGCGGCCACGACGTCGTGGCGCGAGGGTCGGATCGTGCGGTTGGACTCCTGAGCACTGCGGAAGCGCCTGCCCCGCCCAAATTCCTAGTATCGTCGTTCCCGCGAACGCGGGAACCCAGTGTCTTTCCTTGAACGCCGCTGGGTCCCCGCATTCGCGAGGACGACGCGAGTTTTGCGAAGACTGTCGCCCATTTCAGTAGTCCTCGGTGCCGCGGAATCAGAGCCGCAAGGGCGTCCCGTAGCCGGTCAGCTCCAGATAGCCGCGCCCAGCTTCGCGCCCGGGCATCTGCGCGCGCACCGCGCCTTCCCAGTAGATCGTGCCGGTGCTCGCGCGCGAATCCAGTTCCTGGTCGTCGAAGAGCGGCACGAGCGCGAGTTCGATGCCGCCGGCGACGACCGTCATCCCGACCGGATATTCGATGCCGGTGCGCGGCGAGCGCCAGAACCGCGACGGCGTAAACCGGACGTCGCCCGGCGCCAATGCGCGCACGCGGCCATCGGGCCCGCGCAGCGTGCCGCCCGCCCACAACGTGCCGCCGGATTTGCCGCGCATCCGGAACGCCATCAGCGCGCCGCCGTCCGCGAGATTGATCCCCGCCCAGTCCCAGCCGGTCGCCTCGGGCGCCATCACCTCGCTCGACCATTCGTGATCGAGCCACGCGCGGCCGGTGACCGCGGCATTCGCACCCCTGACCGTCACGGTTCCGGTCACGGCGAGCTGCGGCACGCTGTAGTAGTAACTCGCCTGCGCGGGCGCCGGGCCCTTGCGCGAAAATCCCGCGTCACCCTGCAACAGCAGCGGCTGTGTCGGGGCGAATCGCAGATCGAGCATGAACTCGCGCGCGGCGATTCGCGCGGAATACGTGCCTTCGGCGAGCCCGAACGACCAGTCGCCGATCCACGCCCGCAACGAAGACTCTTCGGCGCCGGCAAGGCCGAAACCCGAACGCGCTGCGCGCTGATCGTGATGGAGCCGTCCATCGCGTGGATCGGCCAGCGCCGCGTGCGCGAAAATGAGCTCCCGCGCCGCGAACGCACTCGGATTCGTCTCCGCGACGCGCGGGCGGTTGCGGAAGAACGTGACCTGCACGCCGTACGCATTGCCCGACGCATCCGCGACCCACCCGGTGGCGTACCACCACTCGGTGCGAAATTCGGGATGACTGCCGTGGTCGCGCGGGAAGCGGAGCGCGCGGCCGGGCTCGACACGGCCGTAGTCCTCGCCCCCGACGGCGCGACCGCAGGCGGCGAAGAGCGGCAGCGCCAGGAACGCCCGACGCTTCATCCGCCCTCCCCCGGAAGCACCGGGCCTTCGCTCACCAGTCGTCCTTCACCGCCCGCACGACATCCTCGCCCATCGCCTGCCGGCCGCTCGCGAGCGCCGTCACCGTCGACAGCGCGAGCAGCGCGGCGCCGAACCCGGCAAGCGATGGCCACGGCACCGACAGCTCCATCCCCCAGTGAAACGACTGCCGGTTCACGACGTGGATGAGGATGAGGCTGATCGCGAATCCGAGCGCCAGCCCGACGGCGAGGCCGATGCCGCTCACGGCGAGGCCTTCGGTAGCGAGCATCGCGCCAATTTGCCGTCGCGTCATCCCGAGGTGGCGCAGAACGCCGAATTCGCGCCGCCGCGCGAGCACCAGCGCGCCGAACGACGACGAGAGCCCGACCAGCCCGATCGCGACGGCAGCCAGCTCGAGCGCGTAGGTCACGGCAAACGTGCGATCGAACGCCCGCAGCGAGGCGCCGCGGATCTCGCCGGGCGAGGCGATCTCGAGCCGCTCGCCCCCGGGAATCCCGGCGCGGATCGACGCCTGCACGGCGGGCCGGTCGACACCCTCGGCGAGCCACAGCGCGCCGTTGGTGACCGTGCGATCCCCGGTCAAGTCGATGTAGCGCGTCCGTTCCATCGCGATCGCCCCCTGCTGCCGGCCGTAGTCGCGCCAGACGCCGGCGACGGTGACGCGTTCCATCTTGCCCGCGATCGGCAGCACGATGACCTTGCCGGGCGTGAAGTCGTACAGGTCGACGCTCGCCTCCGTCACCCAGACCGGCGGCGGCGCGTCGGCCGTCACCGCGAGCGGCGCGCCGATCAACGGCAGCGCGCGCGCCGGGTTGGCGGGGTCGACAGCACGCGCCTGCAGGACGATTCGCGGCCGTGTCGGATCGAGCATCAGCTGCTGCTCGCGCAGGAACTCGGCGCGCCGCACGCCCGGCAGCGCGGCGATCATCGCCTGCGCGTCCGCCGACAGATACGCGGTATCGCCGCCGCTCGCCGCGCGGAAGTACATGTCGGCCGGCAGAATGCGTTCGAGCCAGTTGTCGAGCGAATCGCGGAACGAGGCGACCATGATCACCATCGAGACGGTCAGGCTCACGCTCGCGACGATCGCCGCGAGGCTCATCGACACCTGCCCGGGCGCGCCCCGCAGTTGCGCGATCGCGAGTTGCGCCGCCGGTC
>Ga0315276_10002114_pt1 | contig 18046 bp, 11 predicted proteins | sample YL17G05_0_MG_FD_204542 | JGI IMG/M metagenome (GOLD analysis project Ga0315276, IMG submission 204542) | Sediment microbial communities from Yellowstone Lake, YNP, Wyoming, USA - YL17G05_0 | ecosystem: Environmental > Aquatic > Freshwater > Lake > Sediment | place: USA: Wyoming | collected... | reverse complement strand
AGTGTCCGGGTGCAATCTTCGGGGTGCCGCAGCGCGCGGCTAAGAGGGAAGGGGGTGAGAAGCCCCCACGGTCCCGCCACTGTGATGGGCATCCCGGGTCTCGAACGCCACTGACCCTGGCCGGGTTGGGAAGGCGAGACCCCGCAGCAGCCCTGAGTCAGGAAACCTGCCCGGAAGCAACGGCCCGCATCTCCTGAAGCGCCGGACGCGCGGCGGGAGAGGGCGGGTGCAGCCCGTGATGCTTCGCTGGAGAGCATCTGCGGGGAACGGCGCCCGCGTGGCCCCGTTTCCGGCGGAGTCCTCCCGGGGCGGGGCTGTTCGATTGGGGCGCGCGTGACGCCGTGATCGTCCAGGGCCTGGCCGTACTCTTCCTGCTCGTCGGGGGCGACTCGCTCTCTGCGCGCGCTGGCGTGCGTGCCGCGGGCGCGCCCGCGTCCGCGGCCGGCGCCGCGCTGCGGGCGGGCGTCGCGGACACCGTCACCGTGCTCCCCGAGGTGCGGGTGGAGCGCGAGCGCGCCCTCTCGGAGGCGCGCCGGCTGCTGCCCACGGCGTTCGTCACCGACCTGCGCTCGAACACCTCGGTCCGCGCGCTGGAAAGCGTCTCGGAACTGCTCTCCGAGGCCGTGGGCGTGCACGTCACGCAGTACGGCGGCCTCGGCTCCTTCAGCACCGTCTCGCTGCGCGGCGCGGCGCCGGGGCAGGTCACGGTCTTCCTCGACGGCGTGCCGCTCACCTCCGCGGCCCACGGCGTGGTGAGCCTGGGCGATCTGCCGGCGACCGCCATCGAGCGGGTGGAGGTCTTCCGCGGGCTCGGGCCCCTGAGCCTGGGCGTTGCGTCTCCGGGCGGAGCCATCAACCTGGTCACGGTCTCCTCGCCGGGGCTGCGGGAGATCCACGTGGCCCGCGGCTCATTCACCACCTGGGAGGGCCGCGGGAGCGCGGGGTTCGAGCGTGGCCCGCTCGGTCTGCTCGTGCACGGGGGCTACCAGGGCTCGGCCGGCGACTACCGGTACGTGGACGACAACGCCACGGACTACAACGCGAACGACGACAGCATCAAGACCCGGCTGAATGATCGCTTCGATTCCTGGAGCGCGCTCGGGAGCCTCACCTGGCAGCCACGCCGCGATCTGCGCCTGCGCGCGCGCGAGGAGCTCTTCCACAAGGCCCAGGGTCTGCCCGGGCTGGGCGCCGACCCGGCGCTCTCGCCCCGGCTGTCCTTCCTGCGCGCCCTGAGCCTGCTCGAGGTGACGCGCGAGGGCGCGGGGTTCGCCCCGCGCGCCATCCTGCGGCTCTCCGCGGATCGTGAACGTTCGCGCTTCCGTGACACCCGGCTCCCCGACCGGGGCGAGCTGGGGACGGGCCGGCACGACAGCGACGAACGCTCCGGGGCCGAGCGGCTCGCGCTCTCGTTCGCCTGGGCCCGGCCGGCCCCGTGGCTGGCGCTCGAGTGCGCCGGCTCGCTGGGGCGCGAGCGCGCCGATGCGCGCGATGCGGCCGACGGGCTGCCCGATCCGCCGCCCAGCCACCGGCTCGCCCGCGGCGCCATGATGGGTCTCCAGCTGAGCACGCCCGGCGGAGGGCTCGTGCTGCACGCCGCGCGGCGCTGGGACCGGATCGAGGACCACCTGCGTTCGTTCATGGTCGGGGGGGCGCTTTCGAGCAGCGACGTCGTGCGCGTCCTCGATTCTCCGCAGCTCGGAGCCCGGCTCGACCTGGGGCGCGGGCTCGAGGTCCGGGCCAACTGGGCCCGGGCGAACCGCGCGCCCGGGTTCGTCGAACTGTTCGGCGACCAGGGCAGCGTGGCGGGGAACCCCGCGCTGCGCCCGGAGAGCGCCGAGAACCGGGACGCGGGCGCCGCCTGGCGCGGCCGGATCGGGCGGAGCGTGGGCGCCTTCGAGTGGGCGCGCTTCCGCTCTGATGCGCGCGACCTCGTGGTCTTCGTTAAGAACTCGGTGAGCAGCATGAAGGCCCAGAACTTCAGTCGTGCGCGCATCCGCGGGGAGGAGTGGAGCGCGCGGTTCGGGCTGCCTTGGCGACTGCTCCTGACCGCCGCGTGGTCCTGGCAGTCGGCGCTCAACCAGGGCCCGCTGCCCGCGTTCTGGGTGGGCAAGCGCCTGCCCGGCCGCCCGTCGCACCAGAGCCGGGCCCGGCTCGAGTGGCGCGCAGCGGGCCGTCCGGGGCTGAGGGCGGGCGCCGAGTTGGAGCTGATCGGCGACAACGTGCTCGATCCCTACAACCTTCAGAGCGTGGCCGAGCGACGGCTGGCCGGGGCCTCGCTCTCGATCGCACCCTTCCCGGCCGCGCTGCGACTGACCCTCGAAGGCAAGAACCTCCTCGACGACCGCGCTGTGGACGTGGGCGGCTTCCCGCTGCCAGGGCGGAGCGTCTTCCTCGGCTGCACCTGGCGGCTGGCCGCCGGTGCCGGCCTCAGCCTGGAGCCATGAACATGCCCCGACCCCGTCTGCCGTTCCTCGTCGTGTTCCCGGTGCTGCTCGCCCTGGCCCCGCCAGCCCGTGCCGTGGCGACGAAGGGCTACATCCTGACGACCGACTACACCAGTGGCACCCTGGGCGTCGTGGACCTCGTGACCCGCACCATCACCCGCGACGTGGCGGTCGTCTCGGGCGATCCGGTGGCGCGCTGCTACCGCGGGCTGATCTACGTGGTGAACCGGTACGGCTACGACAACATCCAGGTCATCGACCCGGCGCAGGGCTTTGTCACCGTGCGGCAGTTCTCCGTGGGCAACGGCACGAACCCGCAGGACATCGCCTTCGCCTCGCCCTCGAAGGCCTACGTCTCCCGGCTCGGCTCGCCGGACCTGCTGATCGTGGAACCCGCCACGGGCGCCACCCTTGGCGTCATCCCGCTTGCCGCGTGGGCCGACGCGGACGGCAATCCCGAGGCCGCGCACCTGGCCGTGGTGGGGGATCTGCTCTTCGTCGCGCTCGGGCGGCTCGCGAACTTCGTGCCAGCCGACGCGGGACTGGTCGTGGTGGTGGACATGCGGGCGGACACGGTCTACGACGCCGACCCGCTCACACCCGGCACGCAGGTCGTGAGGCTGCGCGGCCTGAATCCGGGCACCGCCTTCGCCGTGCTCCCGGGTGCGGAGCCGCTGCAGGACTCGCACCTGTACATCGGCTGCTCGGGACGCTGGGGCGCAAGGGACGGCGGCGTCGAGGACATCGTGGTCCCGGCGCGGGACGGACGGCCCGGCGTCATCCACAGCGCCGGATTCGCGATCACCGAGGACACGCTGGGTGGGGACGTGTTGGACGTGATCGCCGATGGCCGCGGGCACCCCTACGCGATCGTGAGCGATGCCGCCAGCAACACGAGCCTGGTCTCGTGGGATCCAGAGACCGGCAGCCTGCTCGCCACGCTCTACGCGCCGGGCGGATACAGCCTCTCGGACGCGGCCCTCGACGGGCGGGGCGAACTCTACGTCTGCAACAGCGGCTTCGCCGCCCCGGGGCTCTTCGTGTTCGAGGCCGGCAGCGACACCTGTCTTGCGGGACCGCTCGCGACCGGTCTGCCGCCGGTCCAGATCGTGTTCGAGCAGGACAGTTCCGTCGCTGCTCCCGCGGGGTCCGACGGCGACGCGGTCGCGCTCGGGTGCCCCGCGCCAAATCCCGCCCGGGCCCTGGCCCGCCTGGAACTCACGCTGGCGGAGCCGGGCTCGGCCCGCGTCGAGGTCTTCGACCTCGCAGGCCGGCGGGTGCGCTTCCTGGCGGACGGTCTCTTCACCGCGAGCCCGACGCCCCTCGCCTGGGACCTCGCAGACGGGAGCGGGCGTCGGGTGCCCGCCGGCGTCTATCTCGTTCGAGCAGTGACGGCACGGGCGACCGTCACCCGGCGGCTCGTGGTCCTGTAGGGCTCCGGGCGCGCGGCGCGCCGCCGGAGGCGCGACAAGCCTGCTCGCGCCCCGCTCATCGGTCCCGTGAGAGCGTCGCGGAGTCGGGGTGGCCTCGCGCGCCCGGGTGCGCTCAAGGTGATGACGGCTTGTGGCGCCGGCAGGGTCGTGGGCCATCGACCGTCGGAAACGATGACAATTCTCACCCGAGTGACCCCTCGCACTCACATTCCTCTGGAACTCCACCACCCGAATGGGTTATCAATGGAATCAGCCCTGCGGTGTCGGGCCATCGAACGGTGTTCCTGCGTTCCTGGCCCGCGGGCCGTAACGGAGACTGACGACCGGGGTGAGCGCGCTCCGACCGGGAGGCGCGGTCACCCAGCGCGATTCTCGGCCTCCGAAGCAGGGCAATTCGGGCCGTTTCGCGTGTGATCCGGTCCCCGTGGCCACGGGGCACGGCTGCCTCGCAGACTTCCAAGGAACGGAGATTTCGTTGTCGCCGCACCGCATCCTGGTCATCCTGGTCATCCTGGTCATAGTCACGATCCTGGGCTCTGCGGGGGTTGTCTCGTCGAGAGCCGCCTCCGTAACCCTCATCTGGACCGCCCCCGGCCAGGACAGCCTCGTGGGGCGCGCCGCCCGTTATGACCTGCGCTACTCGACGCAGATGATCATGCCCCAGAACTTCCTGCCGGCGGTCGAGGCTCCGGATCTGCCTTTGCCCGCGGCCCCCGGCACCGTGCAATCCTGTGTACTCGACGGTCTCCCGTCGGGCGTGGTCTGCTACTTCGCCATCAAGACCGTGGATCAGGCCGGCAACTGGTCGGCGATGTCGAACGTGATCGCGTGCGTACCGCGCGCGACCCCGGCCCTCGCGCCGGCGCTGCTGACGCCGGAAGACGGGGCGATGGGGGTGGCGACCGTGCCGACGCTGGTCTGGCAGGCCTCGAGTGGGGCGACGAGCTACAGGCTGCAGGTGGGGCGGACGCCGGTGTTCGGCAGCCCGTTGATGAACCATGGCGGGATCGTGGGGACTTCGTTCACGTTCGGCGCTCTGGCGAACGATTCGACCTACTACTGGCGGGTGCAGGCGAGCGGGGAGGGCGGGTCGAGCGCGTGGTCGATCGTGCGCAGCTTCCGGACCTTGACGGAGACGCTGATGGCGCCGGCGGCGACGGCGCTGCTGACGCCGGAGGACGGGGCGACGGGGGTGGCGACCGTGCCGACGCTGGTCTGGCAGGCCTCGGGCGGGGCGACGAGCTACCGGTTGCAGGTGGGGCGGACGCCGGTGTTCGGCAGCCTGTTGATGGACCATGGCGGGATCGTGGGGACTTCGTTCACGTTCGGCGCTCTGGCGAACGATTCGACCTACTACTGGCGGGTGCAGGCGAGCGGGGAGGGCGGGTCGAGCGCGTGGTCGATCGTGCGCAGCTTCCGAACCTTGACGGAGACGCTGATGGCGCCGGCGGCGACGGTGCTGCTGACGCCGGAGGACGGGGCGACGGGGGTGGCGACCGGGCCGACGCTGGCCTGGCAGGCCTCGGGCGGGGCGACGAGCTACCGGCTGCAGGTGGGGCGGACGCCGGAGTTCGGCAGTCCGCTGGTGGACCAGGGCGGGATCGTGGGGACCTCCTACGCGGTCAGCAGTCTGGCCAGCGACTCGACCTACTACTGGCGGGTGCAGGCGAGCGGTGAGGACGGGTCGAGCGCGTGGTCGAGCGTGTCGAGCTTCCGGACCGTGGCGGGGACGGCCTCGCGGTCCCTGCCTGGATTGTCGTTCTCGGTCCCCCGGCCCAACCCGGCCCGCGACCTGTCGCTCTTCGAATGCACCCTTCCCGAGGCCGCGCAGGTGAGGGTCGAGGTCTTCGACCTTGCCGGCCGCCGCATGAGCCTGTTGGCGGACGAGCCCTGTGCGGCTGGGCCGCGGGAGCTGGTCTTCGACCTCCGGGATGACCGCGGCCGGCAACTGGCCGCGGGCGTCTACCTGGTCCGGGCGCAAGTGGGGCGCACGCCCTTCATGTGCAGGCTCGTGATCGTCCATTGACCGGGCCCGTTGCAGTGCGCGGGAGTGGCCGGATAGAGTAGCGGAACTCCACGTCCATCCAGGGAGGCCGTCATGCTCTGGCAGCGACCGTCGCGTTCCGCCCTGCTCCTCGCCCCACTCGCGCTCTCCATGCTGCTGGGGGTCGGCTCGGTCCTGCCAGCGTCCTCCGCTCCGCCGGATTCAGCGGGCGCTGCCCCCGTCCCGCAGTCCGCGCTCCACCGGCAGTCGCCCGCCGCGCCCGACAGCGCCCGCCGCGCCTACCGTCGCTGGCTGCAGAAGCTGCGCGCCCTGGCACTGGCGGACAGCCTGGCGCGGGCCGACAGCCTGGCGCGGGCCGACAGCCTGGCGCGGGCCGACAGCCTGGCGCGGACGGCGGCGGTGCCTCCGCCGCGCGATTACGCGGCCGAAGTGCGCGCCAACTTCACCCCGCAGAACCGCGCCTACGCCACCACGCACGCCGCACTCGGCTTCATCGAGCCCATCTATGGGATCCTCCTGGGGCTCTTCATCCTCTTTTCGGGGCTCTCTGCCTGGATGCGTGACGTGGCGCGGAGGCTGAGCCGCCGCTCCTACGTGCAGGTGCTCCTCTACCTCGCCCTCTACCTCACGCTGGGCTTCGTGCTCGACTTCCCGCTGGCGTTCTACCGGGACTTCGCCCTCGAACGTCACTACGGGCTGCTGAACCAGGACTTCGGTCCCTGGCTGCTCGACCAACTGAAGGGCCTGCTCGTCTTCCTGATCTTCTTCGGCGCGGTGCCGCTGGTCCGGTTCGCCTACGTGCCCATCCGGCGCTTCCCGCGACGCTGGTGGCTGGTCCTGGGCCTCGGAACGCTGCCCGTCATCCTGGCCGGGACCTTCGTCCAGCCGCTGGCCGTGGACCCGCTCTTCAACCGATTCACGCCGCTCCAGGACAAGCAGCTTGAAGCACGGATCATCGACGTCGCCGGCCGGGCCGGCGTCCCTGCGCGGCACGTCTTCCAGATGGATGCCAGCCGCCAGAGCAATCGCTACAGCGCCTACGTGAGCGGCTTCGGCCCGTCGCTACGAGTCGTGCTCTGGGACACGACCCTCAAGGGCATGACGGCCGACGAGATCCTCTTCGTGGTCGGCCACGAGGCTGCCCACTACCGGCTGCACCACGTGTGGTGGGGGATCCTGTTCCTCACCGGCCTGAGCTTCCTGCTCTTCTGGCTCAGCGCCGGTTTCATGCGCTGGGCCACGGGGCGCTGGGGTGGACGCTGGGGCTTCACCGAGCTGCACGACATCGCCTCGCTGCCGCTCTTCGTCGTGGCGCTGACGCTCTTCTCGTTCCTCGCCCAGCCCGGGATGAACGCCTTCTCGCAGCGGCTCGAGCGCGACTCCGACACCTTCGGTCTCGAGCTCACGCGCACCAATGACGCGGCTGCGCACGCCTTCATGAAGCTCGGCTCGCAGAACCGCTCGAACCCCGAGCCCTCGCCGTTCGTCGAGTTCTTCGAGTACGACCACCCGCCGCTGGTCGAGCGCGTCCGCTTCGCCCAGAGCTATCGCCCCTGGGCGGAAGGCAAGCCAAACCGGCTCTACAAGCCGAAGAGCTGAGTCCGCCCGCCGCGCACCACACCCGGATCCTGCAGGACCTGATGGCCTCGAGCACCCGCCTCGCCTGGCTCTTCGACGTGGACGGCACGCTGCTCCTCACCGGGGGAGCGGCCCGCGAGGCCTTCGCCTGCGCCGTGAGCGACCATCTCGGGGTGGAGGATGACCTGCAGGACATCGGCTTCTCGGGCCGGATCGAGCCCCTCATCCTGCGGGACATCCTGCGGAAGCACGGGCGCTCCTTCGACTCCGCCGAGGAAGCGCGCTTCTGGGATTCGGTCTTCGCGCACATGCGCCGCCTGCTCCGCCCCGGCCGCGGCCGGCTCATGCCCGGCATCCCGCATCTGCTCGACCGCATCGCCGCGGAGCCGGGCTGGGTGATGGGTCTGCTCACCGGCAACATGACCCAGATGGCGCGCATCAAGCTCGGGCATTTCGGCCTCGACGGGCGCTTCACCTTCGGGGGCTTCGGTGAGATGGCCGCGGACCGCGACGCCCTGGCCCGCGCGCTGGTGCGGCGCGTGGGGCGCGAGCACGGCGTGCCGGCTCTGCGCTGCGTGGTGGTGGGGGACACCGAGCACGACATCACCTGTGCCCGCGCGGCCGGAGCGCGGGTCATCGCCGTGGCGACCGGCGGGACCGACATCAGCACCCTGGCGGCCGCCGGGCCCGACCTGCTGCTCGACGACCTGCAGGATGCGGACGCGATCATCCGCTGGGCGGGAGCGATCGCGGCCTACGACTGACGGGCTCGCGCCGGGCGAGGGCCGGTTCGCCCGGCGCCTCGGTCCGTGAGAGCATGACTGTGCCGAGTCGCCCGGCCCGCCGTCCCCGCCGGCCGCGGGCGCCTGCTTCGACAGGACCGAGGGACTGCCATGGACGTATCGCGCGTTCGCCGTACGCCGGACCTGCGGCCCTGGCGGAGCGTCGCGTGGGTGCTTCTGGCGGGCGCGCTGCTCGCGTTCCCCTGCTCCGCGCTGGCCACGGCGCCGGCCCCGGGATTCCTGGGCATCCCGCCCGGCATCCAGGTGCCGGTCCTCGATGAGGCCGACGGCCCGGTCTACGTCGTCGAGGCGTACCCGCGCGTGCTCTCGGTCCGCTTCCCCGGCCTGAAGGTCCTCGCCGAGTGGGAGGGAGCGGCACTTGTCGCCGGTCCCGATGGGGCCATCGACTCCCTTGCCGCCCTCGGCTACGAGGTGCGCCGCGTCTCCGGCCAAGCACTCCTGCCGGCGGTGCCGGAGGCGGCGCCGCAGGCTACGGCCGGCTACGACACGCGCGTCGAGTGGGTGATGAGCCAGATCCTGCAGGCCGACCTCGCGGGCATGCTGGATGGCCTCACGGGAGAGACGTCCGTCACCATCGGCGGCGGCAGCCAGGTCATGGCCACGCGCAACTCCTACAGGACCGAGGGCCGTCTGGCCGAGCAGTACGTCTTCGAGACGATGCAGGCCGCGGGGCTGCCGGTCGAGTACCAGGCGTACGGCTCGGGCGGCTGGCGCAACGTCATCGCCACCCTCACGGGCGTGTCGCGCCCGGGACGGCAGATCCTCCTCACGGCGCACCTCGACGACATGCCCGGGAGCGCGTCGCCCACCGCCCCCGGGGCCGACGACAACGGCAGCGGGTCGGTCACGGTCCTGCGTGCGGCACAGATCATGGCTGCGCTCCAGTTCGAGAAGACGCTCCGTTTCATCTGCTTCACCGGGGAGGAGCAGGGGCTCCTGGGGAGCCATGCCTATGCCGTCGATGCCGCGGCGCGCGGGGACACCATCGACGCGGTGGTGAACCTCGACATGATCGCCTACGAGTCGGACGGCCTGGATGTCATCGAACTCCACGCCGGGACGGCGGTGGCGGCCTCCGAAGCCATCGCGGATGCGTTCATGGACGTGAACACCACCTACGGCCTCGGCTTCACGCCCCAGAAGATCACCACCGGGTCCACCTCCGCCAGTGATCACGCATCGTTCTGGGGGCGGGGGTACGCGGCCATCCTCGCGATCGAGGACTTCCAGGACTTCACGCCCTGGTACCACAAGACGAGCGATCGCGTCGCGACCCTCGACCAGGACTTCTTCACCCGCTTCGCGAAGGCCGCGGCCGGGACGGTGGCGACCCTGGCGGGGCCCGCCTGGACCGTTGGTGTGGATCCGACGGCGCCGGCGGCGTTCGTCGCGCTGGGCCCGAACCCGACCACGCGCGGCGCGGTGCTGCGGCTCTCGCTGCCGGTCCCGGCCGAGGTGCGCCTGGAGCTCTTCGACCTGACCGGCCGCCGCCTGCGCGCGCTCGGCGGCGGAGTCCGGCCGGCCGGCGTGAGCGAGATCCCCTGGGACGGGCTCGACGCGGCGGGGAACGTCGCACCCGCGGGCGTGGTGTTCTACCGCGCGAGCGTGGGGGAGAGGGTCCACTCCGGGCGGCTCATCGTGCTGAGGTGAGATCCGGCGCCCCGCGCCGAGGCGGGGCCGATGAGGCCCGGCTCGGCGCGAACTCGGCAGCGCATCCCAGGCCCTGTTCTGACCGCGGCCCAGCGGCATCCTGCCCGAATATCCTACGGTTGCATCAGGTTCTTGCCGAATGTATACTATTCCCATGCGCACGAGAACGAACGCAGACCAGGGACTCGACGCCAAGGACCGCAACATCCTGTCGTTGATCCAGCGTGATGGGAAGATGAGCCAGGCACTCATCGCCCAGCGCGTCGGGCTGTCCACCGCGGCTGTCAACGAGCGTCTGAAGAAGCTCGATCAGTCCGGGGTCATCCGCCGCTTCACGGCACTGGTGGATCCCCGGGCCGTCGGCGTCCAGGTCACCGCTTTCATCGAGGTCTTCATCGAGCACCCGCGCTACGAGGAGCCGTTCATCCAGCGGATCCTCGAGTTGGACGAGGTGCAGGAATGCCATCACATCACCGGGGAATTCTCCGTGCTCCTCAAGGTCCGCGTGCGCGACATGGAGTCACTCCAGCGCCTGGTCATCAGCCAGCTCAACGGCGCCGAAGGCGTGCGCCAGACCCGGACCGTCATGGTGCTCTCGACGGTCAAGGAGGAGAGCTACATCGCGACCGGCTCGGAGGGAGAGAAGAAATGAACCTGACCACCACGTCCACCGGCCACATCGCCCCGGCCGAGGTGCACGCCACGCTCGCCCGGCACATGCTGGCCGACGGCTACGACATGGTGCTCGACCTCGAGAAGAGCCAGGGCCGCCGCCTGTGGGACGCCCGCAGCGGGCGCTGGATCCTCGACATGTTCTCGTTCTTCGCCACGCTGCCGGTGGGGCTCAACCACCCGCGCCTGAAGGAGCCCGAGTTCCTCACCCGGCTCACCCGCGCCGCGCTCGCCAACCCGGCCAACTCCGACATCTACACGGTCGAGTTCGCCGAGTTCGTGGACACCTTCGGCCGCGTCGTGCAGCCGGCCTACCTGCCGCACGCCTTCTTCGTCGCCGGTGGCACGCTTGGCGTTGAGAACGCCCTGAAGGCCGCCTTCGACTGGAAGGTGCGCCGCAACTTCCGCAAGGGCACCCGCGAGGAGAAGGGCCACCAGGTCCTGCACTTCCGCGAGGCCTTTCACGGCCGCTCGGGCTACACGCTCTCGATGACCAACACCGCGGACCCGCGCAAGCACCAGTACTTCCCCAAGTTCGACTGGCCGCGCCTGGACAACCCGAAGCTGCGTTTCCCGGTGGACGCCGCCGAGACGGCCCGCGTCCAGCAGGTCGAGGCCGCAGTGCTCGAGCAGGCCAAGGCCGCCTTCCGCGAACGCAAGGATGACATCGCCTGCGTGCTCATCGAGCCCATCCAGGCCGAGGGCGGCGACAACCACTTCCGCGGCGAGTTCCTGCGCGCGCTGCGCGACCTCGCCCGTGAGAACGAGGCGCTCTTCGCGGTGGACGAGGTGCAGTGCGGCGTCGGCCTCACCGGCCGCATGTGGGCGCACCAGCACTTCGCTCTCGAGCCCGACCTGCTCGCCTTCGGCAAGAAGATGCAGGTCTGCGGCATGATGGCCGGCCCCATGATTGACGAGGAGCCGGAGAACGTGTTCAAGGTGTCGAGCCGCCTCAACTCGACCTGGGGCGGGAACCTGGTGGACATGGTGCGCGCCCAGCGCTATCTCGAGATCATCGAGGAGGAGCGCCTGGTCGAGCACGCCGCCACCACCGGCGAACACCTGAAGCGCGGGCTCGAGGCCTTGGTCGCCGGGCGGCCTGACGCGATGATGAACGCGCGCGGACGCGGCCTGATGTGCGCGATCGAGTTCCCGGAGGGCCCGGTGCGCGACGCCGTGCAGGACAAGGCCTACGAACTGGGCATGATGATCCTCGCCTGCGGACCCAAGAGCCTGCGCTTCCGCCCACCGCTCGATACCACAGTGGCGGAGATTGACGAGGCGCTCGGCATCCTGAAGCGGTCGGTCGAGGCCACCTCGAAGAAGTCGTAGCGACGCGGGGGCCGCACCCCGTGAACACGCCACCGGTACCCTTCGCGATGGGGGACGGCCGGTGGCGCTTCGCTTTGGGGGAAGGCGTGCCGGCCCGGGCGTTCCGCGACCGCGCCGCCCCCGGCCGGCCATACCCGCCACCTGTCGGCGGTGGTAGTCTGGCGCCGATGAGCGCCTCCGAGAAGCCCGGCTTCCGCGGCTCGGCCGTGGTCGTGCTCCTGCGCGGGCACGGCACCGACCTCGAAACCTGGTGGGTGCGGCGCAGCGATGCCGTGAGCGTCATGCCCGGCTTCGACGCGTTCCCCGGGGGCACCGTCGAGCCCTCCGACGCCGAGCTCCCGATCGAGGGCGCCACCGACCATGGCGAACGCGCGCTGCGCGCCTGCGCCATCCGCGAGGCCTTCGAGGAGACCGGCGTGCTGATCGGGCTCTCGGCCCGCACGAACTGTGCGCCCGGGCGGCTGCTCGAGGCGCGCCAGAGCCTGCTGGCCGGCGCGGTCACCTTCCCGCGACTCGCCTGGGAGTGCGGCTGGCGCTTCCGTGCCGACGCGCTGACCTTCGCCGGGCGCTGGCGGACGCCGCCCTTCAACCCCATGCGCTTCGACGCGAGCTACTTCCTCGCGCGCGTGCCCGAGGGACAGGAGCCGAACGTGCACGGGGCCGAACTGGCATCGGGCGAGTGGATCGGGCCGCTCGCGGCCCTGGACCGCTACCACGCCGGCCGCGCCACGTTCGTCACGCCCATCCTGCACACCCTGCTCGCGCTGTCCGAGGGCGAGGACGACCTGCCCGCGCGTCTCGCTGAAGGCCCCGAACTCGCCGCCTATCCCGTGCGTCGGATGGAGTTCAAGTGGGGCATCGTGCTGCACCCCATGAAGACCCGGCCGCTGCCGCCCGCCACCCACACCAACGCCTATCTCGTCGGCGAACGCGAGCTGGCGCTCGTGGATCCCGGCAGTGGCGATCCCGACGAGCTGGAGTCGCTCTCCACGCTGCTCGAGATGCTGCGCGTCGAGGACCGCAGGCTCAAGCTCATCCTGCTCACGCACCATCACCCCGATCATGCCGGCGGGGTGGCGGCCGTGCAGCAGCGCTGGCGCGTGCCCGTGGCCGCGCACCCCGAGACCGCGCGCCGCCTGAACGTAGACCAGGTGCTCGCCGACGGCGAGCGCGTGAGCCTGGCGCCCGGGCTCGGCGACTGGGATCTGCGCGTGCTGCACACCCCCGGCCACGCGCGGGGGCACCTCGCGTTCCTGCACGAGCGCACGAGATCGCTGTTCTGCGGCGACCTCATCCCCGGCGGCAGGGGCACCGTCATCCTCGACCCGCCGGATGGCGAGCTGGTGCCCTACCTGGCCTCGCTCGAGCGGCTGCTCACCGAGCCCGTCGAGACCCTGTTCCCCGCGCACGGCTCGCCGCAGGGCGCCGCACCCCAGCGCATCCGCTGGCTGATCCAGCACCGGCTCACACGCGAGCGGCTCGTGCTCGATGCGCTCGGTGCCGACTTGCAGGAGCTGCCGGCGCTGGTCGAGCGCGTCTACGCCGACACGCCCGGCGAGCTGTGGGCCTACGCCGAACGCACGCTGCTCGCGCACCTGCTCAAGCTCGAGGCCGAGGGCCGCGCCACGCGTGAGCGTGACCGCTGGAGGCTGGCGCGGGCGTGAGGCGCGTCGCGTGAGCCGCCATGTCGCCGTGGTCGGCGCCGGCGCTGCAGGCCTCACCGCCGCCCTGCGCGCGGCTGAAGCCGGTGCCCGGGTGACGCTGCTCAACGCCCACCCGCAGGCCGGGCTCAAGATCCTCATGTCGGGCGGGACGCGCTGCAACCTCACGCATCGCGAAGTCGAGGCACGCGACTTCCAGGGCGGCTCGCGCAACGTCGTGGCGCGCATCCTGCGGGCGTTCCCGCCGGAAACGGCGCGCGAGTGGTTCGAGTCGCTCGGCGTCCCGCTCGTGCTCGAGGAGAACGGTAAGTACTTCCCCGCGAGCGACGACGCGCAGACCGTGCTCGATGCGCTGCTCGGCGCGGTGGTCGACTCCGGTGTCACGCTGGAGGGCGGCGCGCGGGTGGTGAGGCTCGAGCGCGCGGGCGGCGCGACAGGCAGTGCCGGCGGAGGCGCGGTGGACGCAGCGGGAGCGCGCGGGCCGAGCGGGGCGGTGGTTGGCGGGGGCGGCGGTGGTGCGGTGGGGCGCTGGCGGCTCGGCATCCAGCGCATGGAGACGAGCGCCGGATTCTCCGCCGCGGCGCACACTGTGGGCGCGGCGCGCTGGCCGCTGCCTGCAGCCGAGCCCGACCGCTGGATCGAGGCCGACGCCGTCGTGCTCGCCACGGGCGGGCTCTCGTTCCCGCGCACCGGCAGCGACGGCACCGGCTACGCGCTGGCGGCCGCCCTCGGCCACACCATCGTCGCACCCGTGCCCGCGCTCGCGCCGCTCGCCGCCGCCGACCCGCTCTGCGGGCAACTTCAAGGAGTCACGCTGGAAGTGGAGCTCGCGCTCGCGGTGGGAGGGAAGCGCGTCGCGACCGCGCGCGGCTCGTTCCTGTTCGCCCACTTCGGTTACTCCGGTCCCGCCGCGCTCGACCTCTCGCGCTCGTGGCTGCGCGCGGAGGGCCGCGGCGGGCGCGCGGTGACCGCCAGCTTCCTGCCCGGCGAGACGCGCGAGGGTGTGCTCGCCGCCTGGCAGCGCGAGACCGTCTGCGAGCCGCGGCTCCAGGTGAAGCACTGGCTCGGCCGCCGGCTGCCCGACCGGCTCGTGCTCGCGCTCTGCGCCGAGGCCGGCGTGGACGCCGGGGCGTACGCGAGCCAGACGAGCCGCGCGCACCGCGCCGCACTCGCCGGGCGCCTCTGCGCGCGCGCGCTGCCCGTGCACGGCACGCTCGGCTACGAGAAGGCCGAGGTCACCGCCGGCGGTGTGGCGCTCGACGAGGTGGACGCGAGCACGCTTGAGTCACGCAAGGCGGCGGGTCTCTACCTGTGCGGCGAGCTGCTCGACGTGGATGGGAGGCTGGGGGGATTCAACTTCCAGTGGGCTTGGAGTTCGGGCACGGTCGCGGGAAGGGCGGCCGCGCGCTGAACCGGCACGACGTCGCCGCAGCGCCCCGCAGCCAGGTCCCGAGCGTGCCCGCGCCGCCGGGCCTCCAGCCGTCCGGGCCCCCGCCCCCGCCCGCGTTGCCGGGGAGGTGGACGCGTTCGCCGCTGCAGCACTCACGCCGACGCGCGCCAAGGCCGGCCGATCGTGCCGCCCGCGCGCCGGTGTCTTCTTCGCCCCGCCTGGCCGATAAGCACCTGAACGAGTCTCCGCCGGCCCGGCCCCCCCCGCCGCGAGACGACGCGCACTCCGCAATCGGTGGCCGCGGGTGTTAGCATGGGCACCGTCATGAATACGAGTCAGGATCACCTTCGCGCCTGGGTCGTGACCGCCGACATGGGGTTGGGTCACCAGCGTGCCGCGCATGCGCTGGCGTACCTCGCGCATGATGGCGTCCTCACGGCCGGCGGCCCGGATACCACCGATGATGACGAGGCCCGCTTCTGGCGCCGGCTCACCTGGACCTACGAGTTCCTGTCGCGCGCCAGGGGCGTGCCCTTCGTGGGTGGCGTGATGTTTGGCCTCCTGGACCGCCTGCTCCACATCCCGCCCTTCTATCCGCTGCGGGACCTCTCCAAACCGTCGCTCAACAACTACCTCGTGGACCATCTGATCGGCAAGGGGCTGGGCCGCGCGCTGCTCAATCGGCTGCACTCGCACTGGCTGCCGATGATCTCGACCTTCTACGCCCCGGCGCTGGTGGCGGACTATGCCCGCTTCGCCCCGGTCTTCAGCGTCATCTGCGACGCCGACCTGAATCGCGTCTGGGTGGCGTCGAAGGCGGCGCGGAGCCGCATTCACTACTTCGCGCCCTGCGGCCGGGTCATGCGACGCCTGCGTCAGTACGGGGTCCCCGACGAGCGCATCTTCATCACCGGCTTCCCGCTCCCGCGCGAGAACATCGGCGGAACGGGGATGGAGACGCTCCGGTCGGATCTGCTTCAGCGGCTGGGGCGGCTCGATCCGCAGGGGCGATTCGCCTCGGTCTTCGGCTCCACGGTGCAGGAGATGCTGGGCGAGCGGCCGCGGCCGGCACCCGGCGCCCGGGTCACGGTGACCTTCGCGGTGGGCGGGGCCGGCGCGCAGACCGAGATCGGCCTGCTGCTGGCGCAGAGCCTCAAGCCCGGCATCCTGGACGGGCGCTTCCGGCTCGTGCTGGTGGCGGGCGTGAACCCGCTGGTCGAGCAGGTGTTCCGCGGGTTCGTGAGCCGCATCGGCCTGGGCGCCGCGCTCGGCGACGGCCTGCTGATCGTGCGCGAGGATCGCAAGCCGGACTACTTCGGGCGGTTCGACGCGCTGATGCGCGAGACCGACATCCTCTGGACCAAGCCGAGCGAGCTGTCGTTCTACTCGGGACTCGGCATCCCGATCGTGATGGCCCCGCCGCTCGGCTCGCAGGAAGCCAAGAACATGCGGTGGTTGATGGACAAGGGCGCCGCGCTGCCGCAATACACGCCCTCGCTGGCGCTGGAGTGGCTGTCGGACATGCTGAAGGACGGCGTGCTCGCCGAGAAGGCGTTCAGCGGCTTCGTCAAGAACCGCAAGCTCGGGGTCTACAAGATCGAAGAGGTGCTGCAGACCGGGACGATGCTGCGTGAGACGCATCCGTTGAGGAGATAGGGGACGGTGCTCGGGGGGCCGAGCGGCCACGCCCCCCGCCGCTCACTCCGCTTCGCCGCCCGCCAGGTTCTCCAGCTCCAGCCATCGCGCGTAGGCCTCGTGGATCCCGGCTTCGATCGCGGCCAGGCGCAGCCGGGTGGCCGCGACCTCTTCCCCCCGCGTCGTGTAGAAGCTCGCCGAGGCCATGAGGTCGAAGAGGTCCTGCTTCTCGGTCTCGAGGCGCTCGATCCGCCCGGGCAGATCGGCCAGCTCCCGCTTCTCCTTGAAGGTGACGCGCCGCGGCCGCACCGTGACCCGCTCGGGTCTGGGCCGGTCCGGCTTCGGGGCGGGCGCGGGCGCGGAGGACTTCTTCTGGCGCAGCCAATCCTCGTAGCCGCCGACGTACTCGCGCCACTGCCCTGCGCCCTCAAAGACCAGGGTCGAGGTGACGACGTTGTCGAGGAACGTGCGGTCGTGCGAGACGAGCAGCAGCGTGCCCCGGAACTCCAGCAGCATCTCTTCGAGCAGCTCGAGCGTTTCCAGGTCGAGGTCGTTGGTCGGCTCGTCCAGGACGAGGAGGTTGCAGGGCCGCGAGAGGATCTTGGCGAGCTGAAGCCGCTTGCGCTCGCCGCCGGACAGCCGCAGGACCGGTCCCTGGATCTGCTCGGGACTGAAGAGGAAGTCGCGCAGGTAGCCGACGACATGGCGTTCGACGCCACCCACGGTGATCGTGTCGCGCCCCTCGCCGAGGGTCTCGACGACGGTCCTGGTGTCGTCGAGCGCGTCGTGCAGTTGCTCGAAGTGCGCGACCTCGAGCTTCGTGCCCGTGACCACCGAGCCCTGCTGGGGGACGATCTGCCCGAGCAGCAGTTGGATCAACGTCGTCTTGCCGCAGCCGTTGGGCCCGAGGATGCCGACGCGATCGCCGCGCAAGATCGTCCCGGTGAAGTCGCGGACGATCGCTGAATCGCCGTACGCGAAGCCGAGGTCCTTGCAGCGCAGCACGACCCGCCCGGACCGCTCCGCCTCCTGGAGTTGCGCCTTGACGCGTGCCATCTCGTCGCGGCGCGCGCCGCGCTCGACTCGCAGCGCCTCGAGCGCCCGCACCCGGCCTTCGTTCCGCGTGCGCCGCGCCTTGATCCCGCGACGGACCCAGGCCTCTTCCAGCGCCAGCTTCTTGTCGAAGAGCGCGGCCTGGTCTCCCTCGACGCGCTGCTCCTCCTCGCGCGCCTCGAGATAGGCGTCGTAGCCGGAGCGGTAGCTGCGGATCTCGCCGCGGTCCAGGTCGAGGATGCGGGTGGCGAGGCTGCGCAGGAAGCTGCGGTCGTGGGTGACGAAGACCAGCGTGCCCCGACGCTGCTGCAGGGCGTCCTCCAGCCGGCGGATGGCGTCGAGGTCGAGATGGTTGGTTGGCTCGTCCAGGATCAGCAGGTCCGGGTC
>Ga0315276_10002113_pt1 | contig 18046 bp, 18 predicted proteins | sample YL17G05_0_MG_FD_204542 | JGI IMG/M metagenome (GOLD analysis project Ga0315276, IMG submission 204542) | Sediment microbial communities from Yellowstone Lake, YNP, Wyoming, USA - YL17G05_0 | ecosystem: Environmental > Aquatic > Freshwater > Lake > Sediment | place: USA: Wyoming | collected... | reverse complement strand
CTGGTCCTCTATGACCTCCTCGGACTGTTCGACGATTTCGTGCCGAAGTTTGTCAAACCCTATGCCCATCTCAAGGCGGATGCGCTCCAGGCCCTTCGCCACTACAAAGAAGAAGTCGAGGAAGGCAAGTTTCCAAGTGATTCTGAAAGCTATCACTGACCGTTGTCGAGGCTCACACACTGGCCGCTCGGGCTTCTCACCATCCATGTCCCTCGCCTGCTGTTGACGCGCACCGATATTGCTCAGTAATGAAGAACGGACAGCCCTATTGAGTATCCTCTTAGGGGGCTGACGGTTTCAGCGGTGGGGTGGGCCTTCAACTTGGAACAGCGTACGATCTTCGAGTCGAATCGCGGTCAACTGTCTACCCCATACACATCCGCTATCAATCGCCAAGAGACCGGGCTTGAGGTGTAACCCCAGCGCGGCCCAGTGGCCGCAAATGATAGTGACATCCGTCTGGCGGCGATGTGGGATGTGGAACCAGGGGAGATAGCCGGTGGGCGTCTGTTCGGGAGGGCCCGAGAATCCCGACATCTCACCGGTCGGGGTGCAGGTTCGTAGTCTGGTCAATACACGAGCGATACTCACGAGCCTCTCCGGCCCTGTCAGTGATGGATCCCACTGCGGAGCTGGTCCATGAAACAGGCTGTGGAGGAATGCCCGATAGTTCGGGCCTGCAAGCACCGCCTCGACCTCACGCGCAAAGCCGACTGACTCGTCGATGGTCCACTGCGGGAGCAGTCCCGCGTGGATCATTAGAAACGATCTCTCCCGATGATGGAGCGGTTGGCACCGAAGCCAGGCGACCAGTTCACCGCGGTCTTCCGCTTCCAAGACGTCGTGAATCGTATCCTTGTGTCGTAAAGAGGCGATGCCTTCTATTGCCGCGAGCAAGAAGAGGTCATGATTCCCCAGCACAATGCGAACTGCGTCGTCGAGACTTCGCACGAATCGGAGGAGGGCGAGAGAGTCAGGGCCACGGTTGACGAGGTCGCCGACCAGCCACAACTGATCAGTTTTTGGGTCAAATGAAATTCGATCGAGGAGTTGTCTGAATGGAGCGAGGCAGCCCTGGATGTCGCCGATTGCGTAGGTAGCCATCAGCAGGGGTCGATTAGATGCCGGGGCATGAATGGCGGATGAGGCTCACGGGTACTTTGCCTCAATGATGCTGCGGAGCCCGCCACGGGCGGCGAAGGTACCTGTCACTTTGACCCACACTGGCCGACAGGCCTTTATAACATCGTGCAGGATGCGGTTGACAGCGTTTTCATAAAAGATGCCGAGATTTCTGTATGCGTGGAGATACATTTTCAACGACTTCAGTTCCAGACACTCTTTTCCCGGCATGTAGTGTAGCGTGATGGTGCCGAAGTCCGGAAGTCCAGTCTTCGGGCAGATCGCGGTATATTCAGGTATCTCAATGGTAATTTCGTAGCCCTTGTATTGGTTCGGGAATGTTTCGATGTCCGGCAAAGGAGTGGTAATACCGCTCCTTGCATGATCCTCGTTATAGGCAAGTTTTGGGGTCTTCGATTTACGCCTCACGTTTCACGCCTCACGTCTTTCTAGACTTGTTTCATCCACTCCACCTGGCCGATTTTTTCTAATTGAATGTAGAGGGTCACCCAAGGGCAAGCCATCTCGGGGTACACCTCACACAAGCCCCCTTTTCGAACGCCTCCGCAGGGGCCATGGCTCATGAATTTCGGGCACTCGGCCTTGAGCGAATTGTCGGGAATAGGGGGGCGCTTATGGACCCCACCGGTGTGCTGAGCGCCTTCGTCTTCCCCAAGGATAATCACGCGTGTTGACATACGGATCTAGTCTAGACAGATTTTTCTGAATCGGCAATCTCTCTCTCTCATATCGTGAAGTCGGTCGCGCGTTCGGCACATGAGAAAACATTGCCAAAACACAAGTTGTTAGGGCGAATGGCCTACGGGCTTAGAGCGTGCTAGGCCTTCTTTCTGGCATGGTGGGCCTTCTGAGAAGTTGCGTTGATTATCAGGAAGTTATAGTATTTTTTCGTGAGCATGTGATTCGAGGATATGTCGATGTTTCTCATTGACAGTCTTTTTTAGGCTTTGCTACCATGCAGACTCTTTTGGACGTCTATGAGCAGGTCGGCTCTGTTCATCCATCCTCGACTTCCTGCGGGCTTGTTGCACATAACTGTGTCTTTCCGACAGGCAATGGAATTCCGTTGCAACGATAGAGGGAGGTGTTCCAATGAGTCTTGACTATGTAAAATTTTCCGGTGGATTTGAGAAGTTCATGCCCAAAGAATATCGGGACATGGTCGAGCATGGCCCGTTTGGAAAGAAAATTTCGGTTTCCCAAATGGGAAGCTTCAAGGAAATTCTTGAAGAGCATCCCATGTGCGCCGGTTGCGCGATGACCCTGTTCATCCGACTGGCGATTATTGCCTTCCCCAACCCCGAAGACACCATCACTGTTGGAACAGCAGGCTGTGGACGGTTAGCGATTTCACAGGCCGCGATCCCCTTTGTGTACGGCAACTACGGCGATCAGAACGGCGTCGCGAGCGGATTGTCCCGCGGGCTACGGCTGCGGTTCGGTGACAAGCCGAAAGATGTGGTAGTCATGGCGGGAGACGGCGGAACGGCGGATATCGGCTTCCAGCAAGTCCTCCACTCCTGGTTCCGAAAGGAACGGTTCACCACGATCATGCTGGACAATGAAGTGTACGGCAACACCGGCGGGCAGGAGAGCGGGATGACCAACCGTGGCGCCGTTCTGAAGATGGCCCCCCTGGGCAAGAAGTTCGAGAAGATGGACATGTTGCAAATGGCGAAGGTGGCCGGTTGCGCCTACGTGGCCACGGTCGTCCCGAACAATCCCCGCCGCGTCGAGAGCGTCATCAAGAAGGCTGTGCTGATTGCCCGCGAAGTAGGCTCTACCTACATTCAAGCCTACACCTCCTGCAACATCGAGTACGCGATTCCAACCGACAAGGTGATGGAAGACGCGAAGAACGTTGAGAACGATCGGTATCAGTTCACGGAATACGTGAGCGAAGAAGCCAAGCAGTATCTTGCAGAGCGGTATGGCTACAAGGAATTTCTTCCGAAGACAGCTGCTCCTGCCGCCTCAATTCCAACCAAGGCTTAAGCGACCCGGAGGGAGACTCGGACATGGCAAAGCGCTTCAACATTCGGATGGCAGGGGTCGGTGGTCAAGGTGTTGTGACAGGGTCACACATTCTGAGCACCGCCGTGATCCAGGCCGGCGGTGAAAGCACGATCGTCCCATTTTATGGGTCGGAAAAGCGGATGGCACCGGTCGAGAGCTACGTTCGTGTGTCGGATGAGCCGATCTATGAGATCGGGGAGATCACCTTTCCTCACATCATTATCATCTTCCATCCGCAGGTCATTACCCACGGGAAATCCTACACGATGCCGTTCTACTTCGGATTGAAAGAAGATGGGATTGCCCTAATCAACAACGATGGCCCGATGTCTCTTCATAAGGATCAGGCCCGTGAGTTGGAAGAGCGTCGTGCGAAACTCTATTACTTCCCTGCCACCAAGCTATCCCTCGAAGTCTCGGGCATGGACCTGTGCACGAATATGGCCTTGATGGGCTGCATCGGCGCCATCACGGGGCTGACCACGGTCGAAGCGTTGGAGCAGTCAGTAAAGGATCGGTTCCTAGGCAAAGGGTTTGTCGTCTCCGGCGGCACCGCGGCCCTGGACAGCGTTGTCGAGCGGAAGTTCAAGAAGAAGCAGGAATTGATCGATAAAAATGTGGCGGTGATTCAGGCCGGCTGGAACTACGCAGTCGATCACGGTTGGGCTGCGCCGACGGTCAAACGTTCGGAAGCCCGTGCGACCGTAGAGGCCTAACCAGGATTTAGCACGAAGGAGTCACCATGTATCTGGTAGCCGATATCAATGTTGAGATCTGTGCCGCGAAGAGCTGTAAGCTCTGCACGCAATACTGCCCCGAAGCGAACACCATTCAGTATAGCGAAGAGATGGGGAAGGACAAGGGCTTCAAGTACGGCTCTGCCTATGTGGCAGTGGACCGCTGCAAAGGCTGCGCACAGTGCGTGTGGGTGTGTGACAATATGGCGAAAAACAATGCCATCAAGATGATCATGATTGATCAATTGCCGCTGGCAGCCGTTACCGACAACATCACGTACGGAGAGAAGTCCACGGTTGCGGTTTTGTCTAATCCAATGATTGTTGTGGGTAATTAGGGAGGTACGGGAGTGGCAACGACGCCTGATACAAGAGAACGCATCATTGTTCCGGGTCCGGCCGGATTCCATCCTCCGTCGGCGGCTCAGCTGGGAGTTGCGCTGCCAGACCCAGGCGAAGGGCTCTATTATGGATTGCTGGAGCCCAATGAGGATAAGGTCATCGAAGAGATGGCCCGTAAAATGCTGACCAGCCCCAACGCCACTATTTTCCCTGGACCGTTGGTGCTTTGGGCCTGGAACGAGCATGCCGTTGAAAAGGCCAAGGCCGTGCTGGAGATCGCCGCTCAGATTCCCAACGTTATGATCATCCCCATGCCGGACTATCGTCCGAAGTATCCGAAGATTGACCCGGAAGAGGTCATCAACCCGAACCATCCGAACCTCACGATTTGGGGCAACAAGATTGAAGCCTGCATTTTCATCGGCGTACATTGCCATTACGCCAACCTGACCTTGAAAATGATTCGCGCGGGCACGAACTGCCTGACGATGGCGATCTGTGCAGAGCAGGGGCATGAAGATGCGATGCTGACCATTCGGGATTCAGACATCATCAAGTTGAGAAAGACCGCGCAGGTCTTCAAGCGGGTACGGGAGGAAATGGGCATCAAGTTGCCGGAGAACGGCGAGAACGTGCGCTTTACCGGCACGCAATCGAGAGTTCACGGCGGGAAAACTCACACGAATCCCCTCACCTTTGCACCCGTTACGGTGGGCGTTGCCGGCGCGGCTGCCTTCGGCCATTCGGCCGAGCAGATGAAGCGTGAAGGCTAAGTAAGGTACGAAACGTACAGGCGATATAGCCGAGAGGTGTCATAATGAGCGAAACAGTTAAAGCACCAGAAACGACAAGCCCGCAGGGCGATTCCGCGACGACGGTCGCTGCCGCTAAGCCGGCCGCCAGGAAAGACCCCCATGCCGAAGCGAAACGGCAGAGGGTGGTGACGCCGGAATATCTGTTCCTCGAAGCCCCGCGAACGAAAGAGTTCATTACGGGCAGCGAAGCGGCGAAAGAGGCCATTCGGCGTTCCAATGTGGATTTGGCCATCGCCTATCCCATCACTCCGCAGAGCGAAACGATGCAGCTCGTCGGGGTGCTCTATGGCGAAGGTTATGTGAAAGAGTACTATCGTGGTGAAGAGGAAGTCGGTGTGATGGCCGCGATTGCCGGCGGATCACGCGCCGGAGTCCGCTGTTATACGGCGACCGCCGGTCCGGGCACGTTGCGGGGCTTGGAAGGTATCGCCTCATGGCCAGGTCATCGATTGCCGGTCGTCGCGATGTTTACCTGCCGCGTCGTTAACGCCCCGTTGGCTATTCAGCCGGACAATATCGAAGTGTCCTATCTGTTGAACTGCGGCATGATCGTGTTTCATGCTGAAAACCAACAAGATATGTATGATTTTACCTTGGCTGGCTTCACGATCAGCGAAAAGAACGATGTGACGCTTCCAGTTGGTGTCTGCTGTGACGGCTTCTTTGTGACCCACGCTCGTGGCTACGTCCGCATGCAGGACCGCAGCATGAAGCTGCCTCCTCGCGAAGCCTGGCGCGGTGCGGTTCCGGTTCTTGATGCGGAGAATCCCCCCGCCCGCTTGTCTCGCGACGCCCCGGTACAGAAGTCGAACTTCATGGCCTACAACATCCATGCGGTTTGGCAGCAGGAAGTGTGGGCGGCGGTCGAACGGTCCCGCAAGTACATCAATCAGTATATGGGCGGATTGCTTACGGCTGAGAATGTGGAAGGTGCCGAGGCGGTGATCATCGCCTCAGGCAGCGCTGCGGCTCAGTCGCGTGAAGCGGTTCGCATCTGCGCGGAAAAGGGCATCAAGATCGGTTTGATCAAGGTCCGGTCGCTTCGTCCGTTCCCAACGCAGGAATTACGGCGGCTCTGCGGGAATGCGAAACTCATCGTCGTTCCGGAGTTCAATTACGTCGGATGGTTGGCGAAAGAAGTGGCCACCGCGATTTACGGATTTTCCAAGGCCAAGATCATCGGTGGGCCGCGGGTGTACGGCGGTCAGTCGATGCCGGTGGAATTGATCGTGGACGAAGTCGAGTCCGGTTTGACTGGGAAGAAGTCGACCAACGTCGCTCAGTCTTCGGTCATGGGTGGCGCCGTCAATCAGGATGAAGTCGCGCATTTCATGCGCAGCATCTGACGAAGCCTCGAGGCAAAAACAAAAGAGCCCGATCCTGAAAAGGATCGGGCTCTTTGTTTTTGCCTAGCTTTCAGTCTTCTGCAGTGATGAACTGAAAACTGATCGCTGACGGCTGAAGGTTATCCTTGCAGTTCGTCTTGTACCAGGTCTTCACTCTCCGGCATGCCATAGGCCACGTATTTGGCGTAGGAGAGGTAGATCATCGCGCTGTCCCTCATCGCCTTCGAGCCCTGCGACAAACGGAAGACTTGATCGGGGTTGTGGGAAGGGATCGCCCCCATCGTCGCCACGTGGCTTTGGAGGAGTTGGGTGAATCGTTCCATTGAGTTCTCGACCTCTTTGTAGGCCAATAGAATTGCGTCTGTCATGGTTGTCCTCCTAATCAAAGGCAGTTTACACTATGCCCATGCAACCCTTCAACGAGAAGAAACTGTCTAGTCTGTCATCGCTGGTTCTAAAGATCCTGGCAAAGGTATCGCCCGAGCGAGATCTTCAGGGTGACACCTTAGCGCAGGCGGTGCTGAACCTGTCGCGTCTTTTTACGACGGCGCGCGCAACCTTGTCGCTGCATTACCTAGATGATCCGGTCCACGCTGCCGCTTATCGATTCTACTTCCTCCCCGTGAACCTTTCCAAGATTCAAGTCCTGTTGGACGAGCTGCCGAACGACAGCGAGAGGGAAACGCCAGATCGTCCCATGGCGGTGCTTGACTTTGGTTGTGGCCCAGGGACTGGGGCTTTGGCCTTGCTCGATTGGTTGTGGCATCGCAGTCCGGAACGCGCGAAATCTCTGTCGGTCCTGGCTACCGATGCCTCCACGGCGCCATTGCAGGACACGAAGAGCTTGTGGGATGCCTATTGCCAGGAGGTGGGAATAGCCAGCTCAGGCCTCCGCTGTGTCGAGGGTAATCTGGAACATCCGTTCAAAGGCGATCTCGGCAAACAGATTGTACGGGGTGGGCCCTATGACCTCATTATCATCGCAAACTGTCTCAATGAATTGTTTTCTGCAGCGGCCGATTCTCCGGCAGAGCGAGCTGAAGTTCTTGCCCAGCTTCTGCCGTATCTCGCGCCGCACGGCACCATCATGATCGTCGAGCCGGCTTTGCGGCAGACGGCAAGAGCGCTGCATCTGGTTCGCAATCATCTCCTCAAGCAGGGCCTTTGTACGGTCTATAGTCCCTGTCTGCATGAGGGGGCCTGTCCGGCCTTAGACCGTCCAGACGATTGGTGTCATGAGGAGCGACCCTGGCAGACGCCTCCTGCGATTGCTGCGCTCGACCGGGAAGTGGGATTCATCAAAGACGCGTTGAAGTTTTCCTATCTGTTGTTGCGCACAGACGGTCGCACCATTGTGCCGCGGAGCCTGCAGACATTTAGAGTTGTGAGCGAACTACGGGAGTTGAAGGGGGACACTCGGGCGTGGCTATGCAACGAACTGGGTCGGTCGGAGATTGGGCGGCTCGATCGAGCAGCCTCGGCGACCAATGCTGTCTTGCAGGCCTGTCATCGAGGGGCGATCATTCGGCTTGATGGCGTAAAGTGGAAGGAGGGATCAACGTTGGGAAGGATACCAGCGGAGGGAACCGTCGAGATGATTCGTCCTGCCTAATCTTGGCTAGTCGGCTTCCGGTTCCGTGCTGCCGTGCTGATGCGACACTCGATCTTCATCGAATATCTCAGCCATTTCCGCGGCGATCATGTCGCGGTCGTTCGGCACGGACACGAGCGGGATTTCTTTTCTCACCTTGGCGACAGTCTCGGGAGTGGGACTTTCCGGAGTCTCGGCTGGGGTCTTTGGTGCATCAGTCATGACTACAGTGTACACGAGGATGAGGATGAAAAGGGGATTTATTCAAAGGCCTCCAGGGAGGAGCGTTCGGGGAACGTGCTCTGGCAAGCCGTGCAGGTCAGGAAGTAGATGGACTCCCGGACGGACATCGTGATGCGAAAATTGAGACTTACGCCTCGCGTATTGCAGGTTGGACAGGACATCTCTTTGAGGCGATAGGGGATATCCGGCTGTGTGCGCAGGTAAAACTCCATATCTGTATAGATCGGGAAGCTGTAGTAGCATTTCTTGCAGACACCTCGCCATTCCCCATCCGCCTGCATAAACCGTTGATCCACCCCAAAGCTTGATCCCTTACAGATCGCGCATTGAACGGTCTCAAGCCTGGTTTCAACTTCTTTCACGGTTGGGCTGGGCATTCAGTAAGCTCCTTGGGCAGAAATGCGCGATATGTTGCAGGGATTATAACGTTCACGTGGAAGGGAGCGCAACGGGATGTGTCCGGGATTTTTTCTTGACCTGGTAGAGGCGCTGCCTATACTGAGGGTGCAATGCATTTTATTACCGAGACCCTCCTGGTTGGCAATATCAACGACGCGAGCAAGCCGCCGCCACAAATCAGTGCGGTGCTCCTGGTCGCGGCTGAATTCACCATACAGCCGCCCAGTTGGCTGTTATATGGCAGGATTCCATTTTCAGAGTATGCTGAAGCCGAGCCTCTCGTATTGGACCGGGCCGTGAGCTGGGTCGAGCAGCATCATTCGGACAATCGGGTTATGGTCTGCTGCCGTGCCGGGATGAGCCGGTCCGTGTCGGTCGTTATGACCTATCTCTGTTGTGTCCAAGGGATGACCTATGCCGATGTCCTGAGGTTGGTTATAACGCGCCGACCCGGTGCCATGCCCCTTCCAAAGCTTGAAGAGGCCATCACTCAGGTTCGCCTCCTTCGCGAGGCTCGCGCGACGGACAATGAGATCCTCCCTTTACGCCCAACCTCTGGCGCATAACCACAGTATCGAAGGCGCACCATCTCGCAGCGGTTCTTCACCCACATTGCCTTTTCTGTTCCGTCCATGGCCTAATCCAGAATCGCACGGCACAGATACGACCACTTCACTGAGGACCCCTCTCCATGCCGGAATTGCCAGAAGCCGAAGTCGTTGCCAGGCAGCTACGGGCTCATCTCCTCGGCGCGCAGCTCAACGAGTGCTGGGTGGGACGAGCGGATATTGTTCGGGAAGGGTTACCTACGCTCTCGTGGTATCGCGGCGCGGTGCTAGAGGCTGTGGAGCGATACGGCAAGAGCGTCGCACTAGGCTTTAAACAAGAGGACGAACTCAGATATGTCGTCGCGGAGCTTGGCATGACTGGCCTCCTGCTCTTTCACGCGACGCAGACGAAACATCCGCAGCACGTGCATGTCCGCATGTCGTTCACCGGGGGGGGTGAATCAGAACTGCGCTATTGGAATCCCCGGCGGTTCGGACGGCTTTCCTTGCTCGATCGGGAAGGACTTGACCGTTATCGTGCTCGCCGCTTCGGGGTCGATCCCCTCACGGTGACACGCGATGAGTTCGTCCGTCTCATGCAAGCCAGGCGCGGGCGATTGAAGCCGCTCTTGATGCATCAGCAAGTAATCGCGGGGATCGGGAATATCTACGCGAACGAAATTCTTTTTCGCGCCAGGCTCCATCCGAACCGTGAGGTGAATCGGCTGCGCAAGGCGACGATGATCACGCTCTATGACACCATGCAAGCGGTGTTGCGCGAGTCGATAACTTGTGGCGGATCCAGCGTCAAAGATTTCTATGCACCAGATGGCACGGAAGGCCAATACAAGCGCCACCATCTTGTCTATGGCAAAGAAGGTCAGTCTTGTCCCAACTGTTGTGGGCGGATGATTCGCCGTCTCCAAAGCGAACGCAGCTCGTTTTATTGCCCAGCCTGCCAATCCAACCGTCTCCCAGGATAATTCTTGAATCATGCTCGCAGTACACCCTGCGAGGAAATACTGATATTGCTTCATGGTTTCAACTATTTAGATCACCGGTCACCCGGATTCCTCGTCGCTAGGCCTTTTGAACCAATGCACTTAGTCCCTCTGGTGTATTGAGTCGTCCAACCGATTTCGTTAGAATCCTCCTCCTTTACAATTGTTGCTCACCATTCTGAAGGAGTGACGTCATGGCGAAGGTGCTCGAAGGTCCCGGGATGGGGTTGATGAAGAAGTGGGGCATCACGGTCCCAAACTATGTCGTCGTCACCTCGGTCGACGAATTGACGAAGCTCGGCCAAGCCAATGAATGGCTTAAGAAATCCAAGTTGGTGGTCAAGGCGCATGAAGCGCTCGGCTCCCGGTTCAAGCTCGGCCTGGTGAAGGTCGATCTGGATTTCAAAGCGGCAGAAGCGGCAGCTAAGGAGATGATCGGCCGCCAAGTGGGCAGCATCACCGTCTCACAAGTGATCGTGTCTGAAATGATTCCGCACAAGGAAGAATATTATTGTGCAGTGAAATCCACCCGTGAAGGGACGGATATTCTGGTCGCCAACTGCGGCGGCATTGAAGTTGAATCGAATTGGGATCGCGTGAAGCGCCTGGCATTGGAAGTCGGGCAACAGCCCTCGGCGGATGCGCTCGAGAAACTGGCGAAGGATGCGGGTTTCACCGGTCTACTCGTGAAGAAGATGGCCGATTTTTCCGGCAAGATGTTTGCCTGCTTCGACAGTGAAGATGCGCAGTATTTGGAAGTGAATCCCGTCGTGTTGCGCGAACAAGACAGCGAACTGATCGCGTTGGATGCGGTGACGCTGCTCGATGGCGACGCCAAGTTCCGGCATCCCGATTGGAACTTTGCCTTTGCCGCAGAATTCGGCCGTGCCTATTCCAAGCACGAAATGGAAGTCATGGCGGTCGATTCCAAGATCAAGGGCTCGGTCAAATTTATCGAGATTCCAGGCGGAGATACGGCCATGCTCCCAGCAGGCGGTGGCGCCAGCGTCTATTATTCTGATGCGGTCGTCGCGCGCGGTGGCAAGTTGGCCAATTACGCTGAATACTCCGGTGATCCGCCAGACTGGGCGGTTGAAGTGCTGACGGAAAAGGTTTGCTCGTTGCCTGGGATCAAGAACATCATCGTTGGGGGAGCGATCGCCAATTTCACCGACGTGGTGAAGACATTCGGCGGCATCATCAACGGATTTCGCAAGGCGAAGTCGGAAGGGAAGCTCAAGGGCGTCAAGATCTGGGTGCGTCGCGGTGGCCCGCGTGAGAAGGAAGGGCTCGATGCGATGCGCGCGCTTAAGGACGAAGGGTTCGACATCAACGTCTTCGACCGCAACACGCCGCTCACGGACATTGTCGATAAGGCGCTTCAGACGAAATAGCCTGCCGTCCATGACGAATTGAATATAAGGGGAGATCCCGATGAGTATCCTGGCAAACAAAGATACCTATGTGGTCATTCAGGGCGGCGTCGCAGGCGTGAACGCCGCGCGCCGGATGGCCGAGTTCTGCTACCTGATCAAACGCTCATTGAACGTCCTGGCCTTCGTCTATCCGCCTGACGCCGGCAAGACACATGAGATTCCTTACGGCAGCGGCCTGGTGGCCGTTCCTATCTATAAGACCGTTGCTGAAGCCACTAAGCACCATCCCCAGATCAACACCAGTCTCGTCTACATCGGCGCCGATCGGGCGATGAAAGGCGGGATGGAAGCCCTGGACGACTCGCACATCAAGGTGGTTTCAATGATCACCGAGGGTGTGCCAGAAAAAGATGCCAAGATACTGGGCCGTCATGCGACCAAGCTTGGGAAGGTTTTCAACGGTCCATCGTCAATCGGCATTGTCTCAGCCGGCTCCTGCCGTTTGGGTGTCATCGGTGGCGCGTTCGACAACCTGGTGCTGTCGAAGCTCTACCGCGAAGGCTCGTTCGGGGTCATTACCAAGTCAGGCGGTCTCTCCAACGAAATTATCTGGATCTGCTCGCAGTTTGCCGACGGCATCACGACGGCCATCGGAATCGGCGGCGATGCCTATCCGGGAACCGACTACGTCAGCTATCTCGAGATGTTCGAGAACGATCCCCAAACGAAGGCGGTCATTATCGTCGGTGAAATGGGCGGTGATCTCGAAGAGCGGGCAGCCGAGTGGTATGGCGCCAAGAAGCGGCGCGTCAAGTTGATGGCCGTCGTCTCCGGCTTCTGTCAGGAAAGTTTGCCGAAGGGCATGAAGTTCGGTCACGCAGGCGCCAAGGAGGGCTTGAAGGGCGAAGGATCGGCCCGTGCCAAGTCCGATGCCCTGAAGCAGGCCGGCGCGATTGTCCCGGCGACCTTCGGGGCCTTGGGTCCGGCGATCAAGGAAGCCTATCAAGAACTGCTGAAGTCCGGCCAGGTCAAGGAGCCGGTAGAGCCTGCTTCTCTGCCGAAGTTGCCGAAAAGTATCGAAGAGGCCATGAAGGCGGATGAAGTCATGGTTGCCCCGCTGATCCGCACCACGATCAGCGATGACCGAGGCGACGAACCCTGCTACGACGGGTACCCTGCTTCCGAGCTCATCAATAAAGGCTACGAAATCCCCCATGTCGTTGGACTGTTGTGGGACAAGCGGCTGATCTCCAAGCAAGAAGCGGAAATCATCAAGCGGATCATGATGCTCTCTGCCGACCATGGCCCCTGCGTCAGCGGAGCCTTGGGGACGATCATCGCGGCCTGCGCCGGGATCGGCCTGTCCCAATCGGTTGCAGCAGGATTGATCATGATCGGTCCTCGCTTTGGCGGCGCTGTGACCGATGCCGGCCGCTACTTTAAACATGCGGTCGACAACAAGATGACGGTGGACGAATTCCTGGTCTATATGAAGAAGAACCACGGGCCTGTGCCTGGGATCGGTCATCGCGTCAAGAGCCTGCGTAATCCAGACAAGCGGGTGAAGGAGCTGGTCGGGTACGTCAAGAGTTTGAACATGAAGACTCCCTGCCTGGACTTTGCGCTCGAAGTGGAGAAGATTACCTCGGTGAAGAAGGATAATCTGATTCTCAACGTGGACGGCACGATGGCGGCAGTACTCGTCGATATCGGCTTCCCGGTCGACAGTTTGAACGGTTTCTTCATCCTCTCGCGCACGATCGGGTTGATCGGGCATTGGGTGGATCAAAAACGTCAGGATAGCCGCTTGATCAGACTGTTCGATTATTTGGTGAATTACGCGGCTCCCAAGCGCCGCGAAGTGCCAACGCTGAAATAACTGCTGAGTAACGAGTGTAGAGTGTTGAGTGGAAGGCGGTGACGTCCTCACTCAGGACTCAGAACTTTCAAGGAGTGAACTCTTATGTCGATCGATCTGGCCAATAATCTCTATACGAAGATGCCCGACGTGTTTGCCAAAGCCCGGAAGAAGTTCGGGCGTGGTTTGACGTTGGCGGAGAAGATTCTCGTTTCACATGCAGATAATTTCGATACCCAGACGTGGGAGCGCGGCAAGGCGATGTTGGCGCTGCGCCCCGATCGTGTCGCGATGCAGGATGCGACAGCCCAGATGGCTATGTTGCAGTTTATGCAGGCCAATAAAAAGCAAGCGGCCGTGCCGAGCACTATTCACTGCGATCACTTGATTCGCGCCGAGATGGGCTCTGAGAAGGATCTGCTCCGCGCGGTGGACGAGAACAAAGAAGTCTATAATTTTCTCGCTTCAGCGGCCAAAAAGTACGGCATCGGTTTCTGGAAACCAGGCGCAGGGATCATTCACCAGGTCGTGCTGGAGAACTATGCGTTCCCCGGAAGCTTGATCATCGGTACCGATTCACATACCCCCAACGGCGGTGGGCTTGGCGGATTGGCCATCGGTGTCGGCGGCGCGGACGCCGGTGAAGTCATGGCCGGTTTGCCATGGGAAGTGCTCCATCCGAAGCTGATCGGTATCCGTCTGACCGGCAAGTTGAGCGGCTGGGCCTCAGCCAAGGACGTCATTCTTTACCTCTGCGGTCTTCTGACGGTGAAGGGCGGAACGAACAAGATCGTCGAGTACTTCGGCCCCGGAGCCGAGACCATCAGTGCAACCGGCAAGGGCACGATTTGCAACATGGGCGCGGAGTTGGGCGCTACGACCTCAGTGTTCCCCTTCGACCAGAAGATGGTCGCCTATCTGAACATCACTGATCGAGCAGAGTTGGCCAATCTTGCCATTGCGAACAAGGCGTCGCTGGTGGCGGATCCAGAGGTCTATCAGACGCCTGAGAAATATTACGACCAGATCGTTGAAGTCGATCTGTCGAGACTCGAACCCCATGTCGTCGGGCCCCATACGCCGGACCTTGCGCGACCCATCTCCAAGATGGCGGCGGAAGCGAAGGAGAAGGGCTATCCGGTCGAACTCAAGGCGGCCCTCATCGGCAGTTGCACCAATTCCTCCTATGAAGACATCAGCCGTTCGGCCCACATTGCCCAGCAAGGGTTGAAGGCCGGGCTTAAAGCGAAGGCCTCATTCCTGGTCTCGCCCGGTTCCGAGCGCATTTATAATACGATGAAGCGGGACGGGTTCCTGGAGACATTTGAAAAGTTGGGTGGCACAGTGCTGTCGAATTCCTGTGGCCCCTGTATCGGACAGTGGAAGCGGGCCGATGGCGTGAAAGGGAAAGCGGATTCGATCGTCAGCTCCTTCAACCGCAACTTCCCCGGCCGTAACGACGGCATTAGTGAAACCCTGTCATTTCTCGCAAGCCCTGAAATTGTGACCGCCTATGCCATCTCGGGCGATTTGGCTTTTGATCCGGTCAATCAGACGCTCAAGGGCGCAGACGGCAAGGCCTTCAAGTTCGAGCCGCCGCAGGGTGAAGAACTTCCAGCCAAGGGCTTCGCAAAGGCTGACGAAGGTTTTGTGGCGCCGGCCGCCAACGGAGATGGTTTGACCGTCGACATTCCGCCGACGAGCGAGCGGTTGCAATTGCTGCAGCCTTTCCCACGCTGGGACGGCAAAGATTTCGAAAAGCTCCCATTGTTGATCAAGACCAAGGGCAAGACGACGACCGATCACATCTCTCCGGCCGGTCCCTGGCTCAAGTTCCGAGGCCATCTGGACAAGATCAGCGACAACATGTTCCTGGGCGCGAACAACGCGTTTTACCCAGAACCTGGGATGGGCACCAATGTGTTGACCGGGGAGTCAGGACTGACGATGGCCCAGATTGCCCGGCAGTACAAGGCAAAGGGCATCGGGTCGATCGTGGTTGGCGACGAGAACTACGGCGAGGGCAGCAGCCGCGAGCATGCGGCAATGTCTCCGCGCTTCCTTAATGTGCGAGTGGTGATTACGAAGGGCTTTGCCCGCATTCACGAGACAAATTTGAAGAAGCAGGGGATCTTGGCGTTGACCTTCGCTGACCCGAAGGATTACGAGAAGATTGAGCAACAGGACCGCATCAGCGTGACGGGGCTTAGCAACCTGGCTCCCGGCAAACCGGTGGAGGTGACGATCCATAAGGCGGATGGCACAGCGCTCACCATCCAGGCGAACCATAGCATCACCGACCAACAGATTGCGTGGTTCAAGGCTGGTTCAGCGTTGAATGCGCTGAACTGATATCGAACTAACAGAGGAATAACCATGACGACCAAGGCATCTAAGATCATTTACACGAAGACGGACGAAGCGCCGATGTTGGCAACCTATTCGTTCTTGCCGATCATCAACGCTTTCAGCAAAGCAGCCGGCGTGTCGGTTGAGCTGCGGGACATCTCTCTGGCCGGGCGTATCATTGCCTTGTTCCCCGATTACTTGACACCTGAGCAGAAGCAGCCAGACGACCTGGCCGAATTGGGAGCGTTGGCCAAGACGCCGGAAGCCAACATTATCAAGCTACCCAACATCAGCGCCTCGCTTCCCCAGTTGCAAGAGGCCGTCAAGGAGTTGCAGCGTCAGGGCTACAAGCTTCCCGAGTATCCGGAGAATCCGAAAGACGACAAAGAGAAAGACGTCAAGGCTCGCTATGACAAAGTGAAGGGCAGCGCCGTGAACCCGGTTCTGCGCGAAGGCAACTCAGACCGCCGCGCTCCACTCTCTGTGAAGGCCCATACTAGGAAGCATCCCCATAAGATGGGCGCCTGGAGTGCGGACTCTAAGACACATGTGAGCCATATGAAGAGCGGAGATTTCTTCTCCAATGAAAAGTCCATGACGACGACTGCGGCGATGGATGCCCGGATCGAGTTTGTCGGCCAGAATGGCAAGACCACGGTGCTCAAGCCGAAAGTGGCGTTGCAGGCCGGGGAAGTCATCGATGCGACGTTCATGAGCAAGAAGGCACTGCGCCAGTTTATCGAGGAGCAGATCGAAGATGCCAAGAAGCGGGGGGTCTTGTTCTCCATCCACCTGAAGGCCACCATGATGAAGATCTCGGATCCCAAGATCTTCGGTCATGCTGTGACGGTCTATTACAAGGACGTGTTCGAAAAACATGGCGATGCGCTCAAGAAGCTTGGCGTGGATCCTGACAACGGGCTCGGCGATCTCTACGCGAAGATCAAGGGGTTACCGGACGATCAGCGCAAGGCGATCGAAGCCGACATTCAGGCTGTGTATAAGCAGCGGCCACCCATGGCGATGGTGAATTCTGACAAGGGGATCACCAACCTGCACGTGCCCAGCGACATCATCATTGATGCCTCCATGCCGCCGGTCATTCGCGACAGTGGCAAGATGTGGGGCCCGGACGGCAAGGCAGCGGACGTCAAATGTGTGATTCCGGATGCCAGCTATGCGCTGGTGTATCACGAGGTCATTGAATTCTGTAAGAAGCATGGCGCCTTCGACCCGAAGACCATGGGCAGCGTGCCCAACGTCGGTCTCATGGCGCAGGCGGCCGAGGAATACGGTTCGCACGACAAGACGTTCAAGGCACCTGGGAACGGTACGATCCGTGTGGTCGATGCCGCAGGCAAGACGCTACTCGAACATAAGGTGGAAGATGGCGATATCTGGCGCATGTGTCAGGTGAAGGATGCGCCGATTCGGGACTGGGTGAAGTTGGCGGTGACTCGTGCGAGGGCGACCGGAGCCCCGGCGATTTTCTGGCTGGATAAGACCCGCGCGCACGATGCGCAGCTGATCGCCAAGGTCGAGCTCTACTTGAAAGATCACGATACCAAGGGCCTCGACATTCAGATCATGACTCCGGCCAACGCCACCCGGCTGTCCTTGGAGCGGATCAAAGAAGGCAAGGATACGATCTCTGTCACAGGGAACGTGTTGCGCGACTACCTCACGGACCTGTTCCCGATTCTCGAAATCGGGACCAGCGCCAAGATGTTGTCGATCGTTCCTCTGCTGAATGGCGGCGGGCTCTTCGAGACAGGCGCAGGAGGTTCGGCGCCCAAGCATGTGCAGCAGTTCCAGGAAGAAGGCTATTTGCGATGGGACTCGCTCGGTGAGTTTCTCGCACTGGCCGCGTCACTGGAACATCTCGGCAAGGTCGCAAACAATCAAGCGGCCAAAACGTTGGCCGATACGCTGGATCAGGCCAATGCCAAGTTCCTGGAGAGCAACAAGTCTCCCGCCCGTAAGGTGGGCGAGATTGACAACCGCGGCAGCCATTTCTATCTGGCCCTCTATTGGGCGCAAGCTTTGGCTCAGCAGACGCAGGATAAGAACCTGGCCGCGCGCTTCGTCAAGATTGCGAAGGAGTTGGCGGACAACGAGGCCAAGATTGAAGCTGAGTTGCTCGGTGCGCAAGGCAAGCCGGTCGATGTCGGCGGGTACTATCATCCCAACGACGCGAAGGCGGCAAAGGCGATGCGACCGAGCGCAACCTTGAACGCGATTGTGGATGCGATTGCATAGGAGAATGGTAGCGTGGCTAGAGG
>Ga0315276_10002112_pt1 | contig 18048 bp, 14 predicted proteins | sample YL17G05_0_MG_FD_204542 | JGI IMG/M metagenome (GOLD analysis project Ga0315276, IMG submission 204542) | Sediment microbial communities from Yellowstone Lake, YNP, Wyoming, USA - YL17G05_0 | ecosystem: Environmental > Aquatic > Freshwater > Lake > Sediment | place: USA: Wyoming | collected... | reverse complement strand
GAACAGGGTCATCCCGCCCCAGTAGTACCAGAACGTGTGGCGGTGGACCGGGACACGCTTCTTCTCGATCACGTGATCGAGCGCCTCGAGCCCGAGCCGGTCGCGCAGCCAGGCGCCCGCGCTCATGCGCCCTTCGCCTTCTCGACCACGACGTCCCCGTCGATAACGTGCACGACGTAGGCCTCGAGCGGGCGGGGTGGCGGCCCCGAGACGTTGCGTCCCTCGAGGTCGTAGAGGCCGTTGTGGCACGCACACCAGATGGATTGCCCGTCGGGGCGGAGTTGGACGGTGCAGCCCAGGTGCGTGCAAACGGCGGAGAGGGCGCGGTAGCCGCCGTCCCGGCCGCGGATCAGGATGCCCGGCTCGCCACCGAAGGGGAAGATCTTGAAGCTGCCCGGGGGCACCTCGTCCTGCTTCGCGGCGACGACCCGGCGGGTGGCGGCCTCGGGGGCCTTCGGGGGCACGAGATAGCGCGCGATCGGGTAGAGGACGAAGGCCCCGAGCGCGGCGCCCGACGCGGCGATGACCACATCGAGGAAGGAGCGGCGTTTCATGGTCGAAGACCTCGCGAGGCGCTGCCCTGCCTCGGGGGCCGGCCTCCCCGGGCGATCGGATGCGGCAGGCCGCAGGCTACCCGGCCACCGGGGCCGCGTCCAGCGGAATCACCACGCCGGTCGCGCCAGGCCCTCGCAGCCGGCGTCCGCGGGCCGGCCGGGGAGCCCTCGCCTGGGCGGCGGCGCCCGGCGCTGCAAGACGCGAGAGCGTTGCGCCTTGCAGCTCCCTGACTTCCCGCGTCGCCGCGCCGCGCTCGTGCGCTGCCCCGGCGCGCCCATCCCGGACCCGCAACCTTTCTCGCCCGCCCTCCGTCCTACCGTGTGACGACGAACGTGCGAACCACCGGGGCCGAACAGAAGGAGTCGAACCCATGACTTCCCACGCAGTAGACGAAATGGTCGTGCTCCAGCCGAGCGGGGACCTCCTCGAGGGGGCCGCCTGCGACGAGCTGGAACGCGAGCTCTCCTCCCTGGCCGGGCGGGGCCGCCGCGTGATCGTGGACCTCAGCCGCGCGCGCGTGCTGACCGCGCACTGCCTGGGCGTGCTCGCGCGGGCGCAGCGGACCGCGTCGGCGAACGGCGGAGGCCTGGCGCTCTGCGGCGCGGCCGCGTCCCAGCGCTGGCTGCTCGACGTGACCCACCTGGCCGGCGCGCTGCCGCTCTACGGCAGCGAGGCCGAGGCGGTGGCGCACCTCAACGCGGAGCGGGCGGTGGCGTAGGGCGGGGCGACCGCGCGCAGACGACAACGCCCGCCGGATCACCCCGGCGGGCGTTCGCGCGGCCGTCAAGCTACTTCCCGTAGCGCTGCTGGTAGTACTGCTCGATCTTCGCGCGGTCCTCGGGCGAGATGCCCTCGAGCCAGGCGTGGTCCGGCATGGCACGCACATCGGCGGTCGCACCGGGCAGCAACTCCTCGGCCGCAGGGAGGAACTCGGTGTAGAAGAGCTTCGCCACCTCGTAGAAGCCGTGCCACTGCGTGTAGTCGGGGCCCATCATCGAGGCGCCCATGCGCGCGCGGCGGCCCTGGTGGTGCCACAGCTCATAGTACGTCCACTCGAGCTTCTCGTCGAAGGGCGTCGGCGTGAGCTTGCCGGCGTCGCGCAGCTTCTTCATCACCGACTTCGCCGGCGTCGCGAACTTCTCGTTGTACAGCCCCACCGCCGCGTCGTACTGCACGTAGAAGTCGGTCACCCAGTCCCGGCCGTGACAGTTGGAGCAGACGCCCTGCATCTCGCCGCGGCGCTTCTCCCAGTTCTCGAGCTTGACGGACACGTCGGGCCGCAGGGTCCACGAGATGCGTGCGCCGAAATCGTGCGTGCCGGGCTGCGTGCGAGTGGCGCCCATGTGACACGTCGCGCAGGTGGGCGCGGCGTTGTAGTCCGCGCCGAGCACCCACGTCGGCCGGTCCAGGTTCATCTCGCCGATCTTGGCGCGGAAGGTGATGCCGTGCTTGCTCTCGGTGTAGATCTCGTACTGCGGGTGGTCGGGACCCAGGTGGCACTTGCCGCAGTTCTCGGGCTGGCGCGCGATGGAGGAGGAGAACGTGTGCCGGCTGTGGCAGGCCGAGCACGTGCCCTTCGAGCCGTCCGGGTTCATGCGGCCGATGCCGGTGTTGGGCCACGTCGCTGCGTCCAACTTGCCGTCCGCGAGCACGCGCACCTTGCCGCCGTGGCACTGCTTGCATCCGCTGTTCGCCGCCGGCGGCCCCTCCGCCACTTCGCCCAGCACGTTGTCGAGCGACCCCAGGATCTCGCCCGCCCTGGCGTGGTGGCTGGCTTCGAACTCCGCCGTCTCCCGCTCGTGGCAGGGTTCGCAGTCCGCGGGGGTCACGAGCAGCGAGATGACGAAGCCCTCGTGCTTCATCGCGTCCGGGTCGGCGGCGTCCGCCTGGTGGCACTCGTAGCAGCCCACGCCGTTCTTCGCGTGGCGGCTGGTGGCCCACTGCTGGGCGACCACCGGGGTGGCGCGCTCGCGGTGGCAGCCGAGGCAGGCCGCGGACTCGACCGAGAGCGCCACGGCCTTCGGCGCGGCGGCCGGCCGACCGGCGACGGCCTCCGTCCGCGGCGCTGCGGGGAGGAGTCCGGACAGAAGCGTGAACAGGAGGATGCTCCGAGGCTTCATGGCCGCGCTCCTTCGATTGGGGCGGAGACACCGCACGGGGGGCTCGCGCGAAGAGTCATATCACGGGCGCGCCGTCCGAGGCGACCCGGCGGGCCCTGGCGCGTCCACCGCGGCCCCTACCGGTATCCGAAGATCGCGGCGTAGAGGATGAGCAGCACCATCAGGATGCCGAGCGAGAGGGCGATGAAGCCGAAGATGCGCCAGGCGCGCACCGTGCGGGGCGCGGGCGCCGGCTCGAGCCGGGACTCCAGCTCGCCGCTCGCCTCCAACGCCTCGTACTCGCGCGGCCGGTCCTTCCTGTACTCGTCGAGCGGCACCGTGCCGGTGAAGATCACCATGTCCATGGGGAACTTCTCGGGCCGGAAGTGCGTGTTGAAGAAGTGCACGGTGAAGATGAAGCCCACCGCAAGCAGCGCCTCATCGCTGTGGATGATGGTCGCGAGGTTGATGAAGATGCCGGGCAGGAGCCTGGTGAAGAGGGTCGGGAACCAGAGCACGAGCCCGGTCGAGCCGATCATGGCCACGCCCCAGAACACCGCGAAGTAGTCGAACTTCTCCCAGTAGGTCCAGCGCCCGTACTGCGGCCGAGGGCCCCGTCCGGCGAACCACTTCACCGACTGCCAGAACTCCTTGAGGTCCTGGGGCCCGGGCAGCATGCCGCTCGCGCCGGCGAGGAACGTCCGCCAGGACACGCCGGCCTTCGCCTTGCGCCGGACCATGTCGCGCACGTGCAGGAAGAAGTAGGCGAAGGTGATCACCGCGCAGACCCGGTGGATGAAGCCCGCCGCCTCGAACCCGCCGAGCACCCGGGACAGCACGTAGGCCCAGGAGGAGTAGGAGAACTTGAGCGTCATGCCGGTGAGCGCCAGCCCGAGGAAGGAGATGATCACCATCAGGTGCAGGTTGCGGTAGAGCGGCGGGAAGCGCCGCACGTGCAACTCGTCCTCCGGGGCGTGCTCCTTCGCGAGCTGGCGCCGATACTGGAGCGAGCGCGGCAGCCAGGCGAGCGTATGCAGGCCGAAGAAGCCGAAGGTGCCGACCAGCAGGCCCGTCATGCCCCAGAAGGCGAAGAACAGCGCCGGGTACTTATGGGGCTCGTGGTGGGTCGCGTGCGTGAGGTAGCCGGCGAAGCGCCGGTTCGAGCCGGGGTGGCACTGGGCGCAGGTCTTCACGATCTTCTGCCGCGACAGGTGCGAGCGCGGGTCCCAGTTCGGCTGGATGTCGTGCGCGCCGTGGCAGTCGTAGCACTTGGCGGTCTTGAGATAGCCGAGCCTCGAGACCTTGCCGTGGTAGGTCCCGAAGTAGCTCTTCGCCAGCTCCTCGTGGCACTTGCCGCACTGGCTCATGATCGCGAACTTGAAGTCCTGGCGGTCGGTGCGGTTGATGGTGTGGGCCGAGTGGCAGTCCGAGCAGGTGGGCAGCGGCTTCCTGGACTTCGTCACCGCCGGCGAGTGCACGCTGGCCGTGTACAGCTCGTAGATGCCCCGGTGGCAGCGGGCGCAGGTCTTCGCCACGTTCGCAGAGTTGACGCTGGACGCCGGGTCGGTGTGCGGCAACTCGCCGTGGGTGGTGTGACAGTCCACGCAGGTCGCGGTCACGGTGAGGCCGCTCTCGAGCAGCCCCTTGCCGTGGATGCTCTCGACGTAGGACTCCACCACCCGGCGCTCCGTACCGCGGTAGCGCACCTGCGCCCGCTTGCCTTTCAGGTGGCAGCGTCCGCACAGCGCCGGGACGTTACGCGCGTAGGTCGGCGCGTCCGACTCCAAGTGTCCCTGGATGCCGTGCGTGCCGTGGCAGTCGCGGCAGGCCGGGGCGTCGGGGCTGCCCTTCGCGGCCAGCTGCCCGTGGGTGCTCTTCCGGTAGATGTCCACGACCTCGGCGTGGCAGACCGAGCAGTCCACCCGGCGCGTGATCGCGGAGCAGGGCCGGGCGTGCGAGGGCTGCGCCTCGCTGTGGCACTGCGCGCAGGCGATCTTCGCGTGGCGCGAGCCCTGCAGCGCGGCCGCATCCACGAACATCGAGCGCCCGCCCTGCGCCTTGAGCTCGCGCCGGCCGTGGCAGGTCAGACAGTCGCGGTCCGCCATGCCCTGCGTGTAGAAGACCCGGCGCGCCTTGTGCGGCTGGTGGCAGTCCACGCAGGCGGGGATGTCGCTGGGGCGGCTCTCCCACAGCACGCCGTTGACGATCTTGCGGTGCACCTGCTCGATGCGCACGTGGCACTGGGTGCAGGTGGCGACCACGTTGCGGCGCGCGATGCTGGAGCGCGGGTCGGTGTGCGGCAGAACGTGGTGCGCCGTGTGACACGAGGTGCACACCGCGGTCGTGAGCAGCCCCTTCTTGAACAACCCCTCGCCGTGCATGGACTCGGAGTAGTTGGCGAGGATCGAGTCCTGCGGGATGTGGTAGGTCAGCTGGACCGGCGAGCCCTCGTGGTGGCAGCGGCCGCACAGCCCGGGGACGTTGACCGTGTTCGTGGGCGAGCGCGGGTCGCCGCGCACCAGCACGGCGTGCCGCCCGTGGCAGTCCTTGCAGGAGGGCGCGAGCTTCTCCCCGCGCGCGGCGGCCTGGCCGTGCAGGCTCTCGACGAACTGCTGCTGCTCGGTCGCGTGGCAGGAGCCGCAGCGGACCGGCGCCGGCTTCGCCTCGTGGGGGAACTCCTTGCCCTCGAGGTCCGCGTGGCAGGCCGTGCAGGCCAGCTTCGCGTGGGGCGAGGCGCGCAGCCCCGCGGCGTCGAAGCGCGCCGGCGTGTCCGCGTCGCGCCGGGCGAGCGGCGGCCCGGCCTCGTGGCAGACCATGCAGTCCTCGGCGCCGGGCAGCGGCTTCGCCGCCTCCGGCGCCGCCCACGACGGCGCGTGGAGCAGCGCGCCGGCGAGGAGTGCTCCCGCCAGCGCGAGGAGTCCGGTGAACAAGCTGCGGGCCAGCCTGCGAGTGACAGGCCGGCCCGCGCTGGTCTTCATCGTCCGCTGGCTTCAGGCCGCTTACTTCGCGGGGGCTGCGGCGGCGACGGGATGCACCTTCTTGCTCTGCTCTGCGAAGTCGAACTTCGGCGAGATCGCCGGAGTGTGGCACTTCAGGCAGGTCTCGGCGGTCGGCACCAGGACCGACTTGCGGCGGCCCTCCTTGTCGCTCATGGGCACCGCCAGGTGCCGGCTGCCCGGGCCGTGGCACATCTCGCAGCCCACGAGCGCCAGCGCCGCGTTCTTGAGCGAGTCGGCGGCGGGATAACCGCCCGGCTGCTTGTAGCCGGTCACGTGGCAGCCCACGCACGCCGCGTCCGTCTCGGGGTGATCCTTCACCGCGGTCTTCAGCAGCTCGTTCATCGTCTTCAACCGCTCGGGGGTCGTCGCCTTGAGGCCCTCGAAGGCGTGTGCGTGCCTGACCCCGGCCCAGGCCTTGTAGACCTTCATGTGGCACGGCATGCACTTCTTCGCGCCGACGTAGTCGTTCTTCGGCGCCTCCTTCGGCGCATCCACAGCCAGCGCCGCGGCACCCGTCGCCAGCGCGCCCACCAACACGAACGCCAGGATCTTCTTGATCATCAACCCCTCCGACCTTGAAGGTGACCATCAACCTGAGAGCGCGAGGTCATGGCGTCGTGCGCGGCCCACGAAACCCGTCTCGAAGAGTAACCAATCCCCGCAGGGAACATGCGGGTGATTTCGTGGGACCAGGAACCGCTTCGAGTGCCACGAATCCCTTGCACCAGACAGCCCGTGGGCGATACCTTGCACACCCGACCTGCCATGAATGTCAGTATTTCTACGGAATTGGCACCCGGATAGCAAGACATCCCAAGGTACCATGCCGGAGGCCGAGGCCACGCAACGACTTGGCCGCTCGAATTCCTTGCCAGGGGGCGCTTTCCGTGGTCCTTTCCTTGCGTATGAGGCCACGAAGCCCACTTCCCGGAGGCAGCCCGGCTTGACTCGAACCCTTCTCCCGCTGTCGGTCCCGCAGGCCGGGGCCGTGGCGCGCGCGCGAACGACCCGAGCCTGGGGGAACGCGCTGGCGGCCGCGCTGCTCGCCGCCTTCCTCGCCATGCCCGCGCTCGCCGAGCCCCTCGACAGCGAGCTGTGCATGACCTGCCACGCCGATCGAGCCCTCACCCGCAGTTCCGGCGGGGGCACGGCGTACGTGGACCGCGCACGGCTCAAGACTTCCCCGCACGGGCGGCTGGCGTGCGTGGCCTGCCACAAGGGCATGAAGGAACTGCCGCACGCCACCGCCCTGCCACAGGTCCAGTGTGGCACCTGCCACCAGGATGCGGCCGCTGCCATCGCCGGCAGCGCGCACCGGCAGGCCGCCGGCCCGCACGAGGTGGCCTGCCTGGGCTGCCACGGGACGGGCCACCAGGTGCGCCGCCCCGGCCGCACCGGCACGGACGCCTGCGTCGGCTGCCACGAGCAGGTGACCGAACAGTACCGGGGCAGCGTTCACGGCACGGCGCCCGCGCGCGGCGACCCCGAGGCCTCGACCTGCAAGGATTGCCACGGACCGTTCCACTCGATCCGCCCGCACACGGACCCCGTCTCGCCGGTCAATCGGGCGAACCTGCCGCACACCTGCGCCCGCTGCCATGCCAACCGCGCGCTCATGACCCGGCGCCGGATCACCATCCCCGAGGCCTACGCGCTCTACACGAAGAGCGTGCACGGGCACTCGCAGAGCCCACGTGCGGCGACCTGCAGCGACTGCCACGAGAGCCACGCCCTGAAGCGCGCGAACGACCCCACGTCGTCCATCTTCCGCACCAACGTCCCGCACACCTGCGGCCGCTGCCACACGCGGGAGTTCGCGGCCTTCGAGACGGGCATCCACGGGCAAGCGCTGGGCCGCGGCGTCACCGCCGCCCCCAACTGCACGGACTGCCACGGCGAGCACGTCATCCGCGGCCCCAACGACCCCGCCTCACCGGTGGTGGCAGCCGCCGTGAACGCCACCTGTTCGCACTGCCACGAGGCCCAGGGCATCCGCGAAACCTACGGCCTCCCCGCCGGCCGCCTCAGCAGCTACCGGGACTCGTTCCACGGGCTGGCGTCACGCGGCGGATCGAAGGCGGTGGCCAACTGCGCCTCCTGCCACGGCTTCCACGACATCCTGCCCTCGAGCGATCCGCGCTCGGCCGTGAATCCGGGTCGACTGGGCGAGACCTGCGGCAAGTGCCATCCCGGCGCGGGCAAGTGGGCGTCCCTGGGCGGGGTGCACGTCGTGCTCGCCGCGCAGACCAACCCGATCCTCCTCTACACCCGCCTGATCTACCTGTGGCTCATCTTCGTGGTCTGCGGCGGCATGGCGTTGCACCAGGCGTTGGACTTCGTCCGCAAGAGCCGGCGCCACTACCGGATCTATCGCGGCGCGGTGGAGCCGGAGCGAGGCCTGGGCCGCTGGCACGTGCGCATGCTCCCGCTCGAGCGGCTCCAGCACGTGCTGCTGATGGTCAGCTTCTTCATCCTGGTCTGGACCGGCTTCGCGCTCAAGTTCCCCGAGTCCTGGCTGTTCTCGTGGCTGGCGCGCCTCGAGGCGGGCTTCGCCTGGCGCAGCGTCATCCACCGCATCGCCGCGGTGGTCATGATCGCCACGTCCCTGCTCCACATCGTCTACCTGTCCACCCGGCGGGGCCGCGGCACGCTCCTGGCACTGCTGCCCTCGCTGCGCGACGTCGGCCAGGCGTGGGGCAACGTCCTGTACCTGGTGGGGTTGCGGCGCGAGCCGCCCGCGTTCGACCGGTTCAACTACATCGAGAAGGCCGAGTACTGGGCCCTGGTGTGGGGCACGGTCGTGATGACGGCGACGGGGCTGCTGCTCTGGTTCGCGAACCAGTCGCTCCAGTGGATGCCCAAGTGGGGCATCGACCTGGCCACGCTGGTGCACTACTACGAGGCCTGGCTGGCGTTCGTCGCCATCCTGGTCTGGCACGTCTACCAGAACATGCTGAACCCGGACGTCTACCCGATGAACTGGGCCTGGGTGACGGGGCTCATCAGCGAGCAGCAACTGCGGCACGAGCACGGGGCCGAGTGGGAGCGGATGGAGGCCGAGGAGGCCGCGAAGGCCAGGGCCGCAGGAGGAGGCGGGGCGGAGTAGCGCGGGGCGGCACGGCCGCGGCGGGGCGCGCAGAGGGGGGCGGGCACGCGCCCGCCCCCCTTGCCGCTCGCCGGCGAACGGCGAGGCTAGAACATGAAGTTCAGTTCGAACGTGACCGCCTGCTTGGTCTCGTCGAGCGTCGAGCTTCCCTTCTTGGTCTTCAGTGCCGAGTACTGGGCGACGAGCCGGCCGTTGTCCAGCGCCCGCCACGACACGCCGACCATCGGGCCGAGCACCTCGTTGTCGTCCACGTCGGTGTTCGGATCCCAGAAGTCCCAGCGCACGTAGGGCTGGACGCGGGGATGCAACATGTAGAGCTGCACCTCGGCGTAGTAACCCATGGACTTGCGGTCCACCGCGGTGTTGGCGGTGTCGGCCGGGGCCGCCACCTCGTTCGTGAGCGAGAACTTGTTCACGCCCGTGAAGAGAGCCCCGACCAGGGCGCCCTGCTTGCGGGTGAAATTGCCCAGCACGCCGAGTTGGTTGAAGTCGTCGTAGCCGACGTAGGTCTTGGGAGCGTCGACGCTCAACGGGTAGTGGCCCGAGTAGCCGTAAACCCCCAGCATCGAACCGAAATCGTCGATGGAGTAGTCGAACGTGCCGTAGACGTCCTTCTTCAGGTCGTTGTCCACGCGGTTGAAGAGCTTGGCGCCCGTGCCGTTCATGATGGCCGCGGTGGCGGTGAAGCCCTGGACGTACTGCGAGACCTCGAGCCCGTACTGCCGCATGAAGGGCTTGTAGGGATTGTCGCCCACGGTCCCGCTGTTGACCACGTAGGCACGGTCCTGCGAGAGCCGGGCACCCACGCCGTGCAGGTGAAGCAGGAACGGCGAGAACTGCCCGAAGCGCACGGACGTGTACTTCGCCTCGGCCTCGTGGTGGACGTAGTGGACATAGGCGTCCGCCAGCTTGCTGCGCCCGTAGTCGTTCAGGTCGGACGAGCCGCTGGTGCTACCCGAGTTCTCGTGCCAGTAAAGCTCCGCGAAGTACGACCACTCCTCCTGGAGCGGGCCACCCATGTAGAGCGAGAGGGCGTGCTGCTCGAAGGAGTTGACCTTCGAGCCGGGCTTCACCGCCCCGTCCACCATCGTCTGGCTCCAGTTGAAGCGGCTCTTCTGCGCCACGCTCAGGTGCCCGCCGATGTCCTGCTTCTCCTCCCAGTTCGCCAACTGGTGGCCGGAACGGAGGAAGTCCTGGCCGAAGCGGTTGAGCTTGAATCCGGCGGCGTGGCAGCTGGAGCAATCCATGCCGTACTTGCGGGTCCACGCCGGGATCGCCGCCGCGGGCTGCACCATCACCAGGAGTAGGGCGACGATCGACAGGGCGAGACCGCCGGCCAGCACCATTCGTGGTGCTCTCATGCGGAGACCTCCAAAGGCTCGGGGGGAAGAGCGCGAGCCGGACCATCCGAGTCTGCGTCCGGCGGCTTCGGAGTCCACCGAGAGCGTCCCGTGATGGTCGTGCCACAACGCGCGGGGACTCCGGCTTCTTCCAGGAGACCTGTTCCCTCGCGGCCGCGGTCAGATCGGGTACCTATTCCCAGACCAAGGGGGGGTTGTCAAGTCCGCGCAAAGCCCGCCGGCCTGGCTTGGCGGGGCAATCCGTTCCCCCACAAGGCGTAGCGCTGTCCGGCCTGGTGCCGCGCTGGCCGGGTCAGTTCGCGGTGGCGGCGCGCGCTGCGAGCGCGCGGTGGACGGCCTTGCGCAGGCCGCGCTTCTCGACCGGCAGCGGCGAGCGGTACAGGGGCGCCAGCTCGGCGGGGACCTCCCAGGCCGGGGCGCGGCCCTCACCGACCAGCACGAACGGGACGCGCGGTGCCACGCGGCGCAGCAGGCGCAGCACAGCGAGGTCCGACACGCTCTCGGGCCTGACTTCGTAGACCACCACGTCGGGTGGGTGCTGCACGACCTCGGAGAGCATCTCCTCGCAGTCGTCGCAGCACACGAAGCTCAGGTCCTTGTCGAGGAGCGCATGCTCCTCGGCCGCCTGGCAGTGGTACAGCATGACTCGTGACATGACGCTCCGCTCCCTGGAACGCAACTGGAGCCAACATCCCACCAGGGCGGGGCCGCTGCAAGAGAAACCGCGATCGAGGCCGCGGGGCGCCCCGGTCTGCTAGAGTCCGGCCGGGTCGAAGGAAACGGTCTCATTCGGTCGCGCCGAGGTGACTTCGGAGGTCCGCCGTGGACGGTCGCATGGCTTGTGCCCGTAGCTGCACCCTGGCCGTGCTGCTCAGCCTGCTCGCCTTCCCGGGCTGCTCGAAGCAGCAGACTTCGCCGATCGCGCTCTGTGACAACGAGGGCAACCACCTGATCGCCTTCTCGAGCGATCGCGGACACGCGGGGCTGTACGACATCTACCTATTCGACGCGGACTTGGTGGGCTTCCGGCTCCTCAGGAACCTCAACAGCGCGGCGGCCTCGGACTCGAGCCCCTCGCTCTCCCGGGACGGACAGCTCATCGCCTTCGTGACCGACCGGGGTGGCCCGCAGACCAGCGACATCTACATCTACGAGCGCATCTCCTGCTCCCTGATCCCCACCCCGGGCCTGCACACCGGCCACGAGACGGAGCCCGCCTTCACCGGGGACACCCGCCGGCTGGCGTTCGTGCGGGACACCCTGGGCCACCGGCGCATCCGGCTCGTCAACGGCGGCTCCCTCGCCTTCGTGCCCCTGCCCGGTCTCGACACGCCGGCCGCGTACGACGACTGGTCGCCCGCCCCGGACTCGACCGGGGACCGGATCGCCTTCCTGTCCGATCGCGAGGGCGCCCCGCACCTCTACCTGTACGACCGGTCCACGCAGAAGGTGGACAGCCTCAACGACCTGCGGGCCGGGAGCACCCGGGACCTCGACCCCGCGCTCACGCCGAACGGACGCTACCTGTGCTTCGCCTCGGACCGCGTCGGGAGCCTGGGCGCGCTCGACATCTTCCTGCTGGACCTCACGAACCGCGGCGCGGGGGTCCAGGCGCCTCCCAACCTCAACACCGCGGGCGACGAGCGCCATCCCAGGATCGGCCACTCGGGCGCCTACATCGCCTTCCAGAGCCAGAGCCCCGACTCGACCGGCTGGAACGTGCGCTACTACAGCCGCGCCGGCGGCCTGGTGGTCAAGCCGCCACAGTTGGCCGGCGCCGACTCGGACATCCACCCTTCGGTCCGCCTGCCGTAGCCGCGCCGCCGGGCCCTTCGCGTCGCGGCATCGGACTTGCGGAGGGCGTCCGCGTCCGCGGCGCGCTCCACGCCCCGCATCCGGCCGTGTCGCGCGGCGACCCTGTCGTTCCTGCGCGGAAACGGGGTGCGTGCGTCGCAGCCGCATCCTCCGCGGTGAACTTCGCCCTTGCGCGGAGTGCGTGACGCGGTGGTATAAAGCACCGCACCGTTCGCCATGAAGAACTCCTCGCGGGCGAACGAAAGGCAACCTTCCAATCACGCAAGAGACTGGCCGCTTCCGCTGCATCGAGCGGACGAGAAACTCGAGTCGCTGCGAATCGAACCGCGCTGGCGCGTGCAACCCCGACGCCGCGCCGCCGCGGTCCGGTCATCTGGAAGGGTTCCTCGGCGCGAGGAGGACCAGGGAGGTCCCCATGACCCAGACGCTCACCGGCGGCGCGGGCTCCGCGTCGCTCGCCACCACCGCGCTCGCTCCGCCCACGCACGCCGGACTCCACGTGCCGCGCCGCTTCACGCGACCGGGCGTGAACCCGCTCGACGAGATCGCGTGGGAGAGGCGACGCACCGTCATCGCGAACCCCGACGGCTCGATCGTCTTCCAGATGGACGACGTCGAAGTGCCGGCCACGTGGTCGCAGCTCGCCACCGACATCGTGGTGAGCAAGTACTTCCGCAAGGCGGGGCTCCCCGGCAAGCCCGGGCACGAGACCAGCGTGCGGCAGGTCGTGCACCGGATCGCGCGCACGCTGCGGACGAGCGGCGAGCAGCAGGGCGGCTACTTCGCGGGCCCGGACGACGCCGACGCCTTCGAGGCCGAGCTCGCCTGGACGCTGGTGCACCAGGTCGGCGCCTTCAACTCGCCGGTGTGGTTCAACTGCGGCCTGTGGCACGAGTACGGCATCAGCGGCTCGGGCGGCAACCACCACTGGGACGCCGAGACCGACACGATCCTGACGACCACCGATTCCTACTCGCACCCGCAGGTCTCCGCCTGCTTCATCCAGTCCGTGGATGACGACCTGATGAGCATCTTCGAGCTCGCCCGCAACGAGGCGCGCGTCTTCAAGTACGGCTCCGGCACCGGCACGAACTTCTCCCGGCTACGCGGCCGCATGGAGCGGCTCTCGGGCGGCGGCACCTCCTCGGGCCTGATGTCCTTCCTCGAGGTGCTCGACAAGGGCGCGGGCGCCACCAAGTCGGGCGGCACCACGCGCCGCGCGGCCAAGATGGTCGTGCTCGACGTCGACCACCCCGAGATCCTCGACTTCATCCGCTGGAAGATGCGCGAAGAGAAGAAGGTCGCGGCCCTGGTGGCGGCGGGCTACTCGTCGGACTTCAACGCCGAGGCCTACGGCACCGTCTCGGGACAGAACTCCAACAACTCGGTGCGCCTGCCCGACCGTTTCATGCACGCGGTGGCGGACGATCTGCCCTGGCAGACCACGTTCCGCACCACCGGCGAGGTCTACGAGACGCTGCGCGCCCGGGAGATGTGGCGCGAGATCGGCGCCGCCGCCTGGCAGTGCGCCGACCCCGGCGTGCAGTTCGACGACACCATCCAGAAGTGGCACACCTGCAAGACGACCGACCGCATCCACGCGTCGAACCCGTGCTCCGAATACATCTTCCTCGACGACACCTCCTGCAACCTGGCGTCGGTGAACCTGATGAAGTTCCTGCGCGCCGACGGCAGCTTCGACGTGGAGGGCTACCGCCACGCCTGCCGCCTGTTCTTCCTGGCACAGGAGATCGCGGTGGATTTCGCGTCGTATCCGACCGAGAAGATCACGCGCCGCTCGCACGAGTTCCGCCCGCTGGGCCTGGGCTACGCCAACCTCGGCACGGCGCTCATGGTGCAGGGGTTGCCTTACGACAGCGAGGACGCCCGCGCCTATGCGGCCTGCGTCACGGCGACCATGACCGGCGAGGCCTACGCGCTGTCGGCCGAGATCGCCGCCAGCCAGGGGCCGTTCGTCCGCTACGGCGAGAACCGCGACAGCATGCTCGAGGTCATGCGCCTGCACCGCGAGGCGGCGCAGTCCATCGACCCGCGCATCGCGCCGCGCGACCTGCGCCAGGCCGCGGTCGAATGCTGGAACCGCGCCATCGCGCTCGGCACCATCCACGGCTTCCGCAACGCGCAGGCCACGGTGCTCGCCCCCACCGGCACCATCGGCCTGCTGATGGACTGCGACACGACCGGGGTCGAGCCCGACTTCGCGCTGGTCAAGTTCAAGAAGCTGGCGGGCGGCGGCTATTTCAAGATCGTGAACCAGTCCGTGCCCGCGGCGCTGCGCCGCCTGGGCTACGGACAGGTCGAGATCGAGCGCATCGGCCGCTGGGCGATCGGCACGGGCTCGCTCGAGGGCGCCCCGCACGTGCACCCCGACGTGCTGCTGCACAAGGGCCTGCGCGAGGCCGAGGTCCGCCGCCTCGACGAGACCCTGCCGGGGACGCTCCATCTGCGCTTCGCCTTCTCGCGGGGCATGATCGGCGACGACGCGCTCACCCGCCTCGGGGTCAGCGTCGCCGAGCGCGAGAAACCGGGCTTCTCCCTGCTGCCCTACCTCGGCTTCACCGACGCGCAGATCGAGGAGGCCAACTCCGTGGTGTGTGGCAACCTCACGGTCGAGGGCGCGCCGGGCCTGAAGGCCGAACACCTGCCGGTGTTCGACTGCGCCAACCGCTGCGGCCCACGGGGGACGCGATTCATCGAGCCCCGGGGCCACGTCCGCATGATGGCGGCGGTCCAGCCGTTCATCTCCGGCGCCATCAGCAAGACCGTGAACCTGCCGCAGGAGGCCACCGTCGAGGACGTCGAGAAGATCTACTTCGAGTCCTGGAAGGCGGGGCTGAAGGCGGTCGCGCTCTACCGCGACGGCTCCAAGATGAGCCAGCCGCTGGCAACGACCCGCAAGGCCGAGGAGCCCGAGAAGAACTCGCCGCCCAAGCTGCGCCGGCGGCGCCTGCCGAAACGGCGCCACGGTTTCACGCAGGAGGCGCGCATCGGCGGGCACAAAGTGTTCCTGCGCACCGGCGAGTACGAGGACGGCACGGTCGGCGAGATCTTCATCGACATGCACAAGGAGGGCGCCGCCTTCCGCAGCATGATGAACTGCTTCGCCATCTCCGTCTCGATGGGCCTGCAGTACGGCGTGCCGCTCGACGATCTGGTGGACCAGTTCTGCTTCACACGCTTCGAGCCGCACGGCCGCGTGGACGGGCACGACAACCTCCGCGCCTGCACCAGTGTCGTGGACTACGTGTTCCGCGTGCTCGGCATCGAGTACCTGGGGCGCACCGATCTCGCGCACATCGTGGACGAGAGCCTGGTGGGGCAGCCGAAGGTCCACGCCATCGGTCATCCGGTGGGGCGCGAGCACCGCCTGGTCGAGAACGGCGGCGGTGGCGAGGCGCACGCCGCGGCGCCGTCCGCGGTCCGCGCGCGGATGGAGGCGCACGGCGTCGAGAGCGGCCCGGATGCCCAGCTCGGCAAGTTCCCGGGCGACGCGCCGCTGTGCGACAACTGCGGGCACATCACCATGCGGAACGGCACCTGCTACAAGTGCCTCAACTGCGGGACCTCTCTGGGCTGCTCATGATCCTTCGCTCGCGATCGAGGGATCCAGCGCACGGGCGGGGTCGGGAGACCCCGCCCGTCGCGTATCGGGGGCCCACTTGAGCCCGATCGCCCGCTGAGGCACAGTCCCGCGCGATGACCTCCGCGCGCACGGCCCCGACCCGCCCGCTCCCGGCCCCCGCGCACCTGCTCCGCTGGCTGCTGCTCTTCGTGCCGCTCGCGGCGATCGGGCACCAGTTCCACTGGAGCGGTGCCGTCGTCTTCGCTTGCGCCGCCCTCGCCATCGTGCCGCTGGCCGGCACCATGGGCGAGGCCACCGAGGCCCTCGCGCGCCGCTTCGGCGCCGGCCTGGGCGGCCTGCTGAACGCGACCTTCGGCAACGCGGCGGAGTTGGTCATCGCGCTGGCCGCGCTGCGGCGCGGGCTCGACGACATCGTGAAGGCCAGCCTCACCGGCTCGATCCTCGGCAACAGCCTGCTCGTGCTGGGATTCGCCCTCTTCGCCGGCGGCCTGCGCCGCGAGCGCCAGACCTTCGACCGCGCGGCCGCCTCGATGGGCTCGACCCTGCTGGCCCTCGCGGCCATCGGGCTGGTCGTGCCCGCGCTCTTCAACGTGGTGGCCTCGAACGCGGTCGCGCGCTCGGCGCTCACGGCCGCGCAGGAGGCGCTGAGGGAAAGGGACCTCTCGCTCGAGATCGCGGTGGTCCTGTTCATCGCCTACCTGCTGAGCCTCTTCTTCAGCCTCGGCACCCACCGTCATCTCTACGCCGGCGTGCAGGAGACCGGGGAACACGGCACCGCCGCCGCCCGGCGGGAGCGCGCCTCCGCCTGGCGGCCCGCGCTGATGCTGCTCGCCGCCACGGCGCTCGTGGCGTGGATGAGCGAATTGCTCGTCGGGGCGGTGGACGAGGCCTCGCACGCGCTCGGGCTCACGCCGGTGTTCGTGGGCGTCATCGTGGTCGCCACGATCGGCAATGCCGCCGAGCACTCGACCGCGGTGCTGATGGCCGCGCGCAACCAGATGGACCTCGCCCTCAACATCGCCATCGGCTCGAGCATCCAGATCGCGCTGTTCGTCGCGCCGCTGCTGGTCTTCCTCTCGTACTTCATGGGGCGCGCCCCGATGGACCTGCGCTTCACGCCGTTCGAGGTGGTATCGGTCGCCATCTCCGTGGCGGCGGTCCACCTGGTCGCGCAGGATGGCGAATCCAACTGGCTCGAGGGTGCGCTGCTGGTCGCCGTCTACGTCATCCTGGGCCTGGCGTTCTACTTCCTGCCCTGACACGAACGGGCGCGCCCGCGCCGCGCGCCACCCCGCCCGGCGCCCCGCCTTCAAAAGGAGTCCCCGTGCCGCAGACCCCGCATACCGAGCACCATTTCACCGCCGGCGAGAGCGTGCGTGACATCGTGATCGGGATGTCCGACGGTCTGACGGTCCCCTTCGCCCTCGCTGCCGGGCTCACCGGCGCCGTCTCCGCGACCCGCATCATCGTCACCGCCGGCCTTGCCGAGATCGCGGCGGGCTCCATCGCCATGGGCCTGGGCGGGTACCTCGCCGCGCGCAGCGACGCGGACCACTACGCGAGCGAGCGCCGCCGCGAGGAGCGGGAGGTCGTCGAGTTGGCGGACCGCGAGCGCGCGGAGGTGGCGGACGTGTTCCGCGACTACGGGCTCGGCGACGAGGAGATCGCCCCGGTGCTGCGCGCTTTCGAAGCGCGGCCGCAGGCGTGGGTGGATTTCATGATGCGCTTCGAGCTGGGGCTCGAGGCGCCCGCGCCAGGGCGCGCCCTGAAGAGCGCCCTGACCATCGCCGGCGCCTACGTCGCGGGCGGCCTCATCCCGCTCTCGCCCTACATGCTGGTCGCGCACGATTCCAGCCGGGCGCTGAACATCTCGGTTGCGGTGACGCTCGTGGCGCTCCTGGTCTTCGGCCACGTGAAGGGCCGCTTCACGGGAGCGAAGCCCTGGAAGAGCGGCTTGCAGACCCTGCTCGTCGGCGGACTCGCCGCGGCCGCCGCCTTCGCGCTCGCGAAGCTGCTCGGCGGCGGGGCGTGAGCGGGGGGGCGAAGCCATGCGGCTTGACGTGCTGCTCTTCGAGTTGCGGCTCTTCAAGAGCCGCTCCCAGGCCAGCGCGGCCATCCAGCAGGGCCGCGCACTGCTCAACGGCGCGCCGGCCAAGCCGAGCCGGGAGACCTGCGCCGGCGACCGCGTGACGCTCACCCGGAGGAACACCCGCGACACCGCGGAAGACGGACCCCGCTCCCGCACGCTCGAGATCCTCGAGTTGCCGCGGGGCTCCCTGAGCAGGGAAGCGGCCCGAGCCCTGGTCCGCGAAGTACCGCAGGCCTGAGCCGCGGGGCGGCGGCTGCAGCGCGGACGGCCGCGCCTTCCCCGCCGGCGGGCGACCCCCCCGCCGGCCGGGGAGGCAGCCAACCTGAAGCGGCCTCTTCCGATACTCCCATCGTGCATTCCGCAACGCGGTCAGAGCCGCGCAATCGGCGCCTTGGCGCGAGTTTGTTGCTGGCGGGAAGA
>Ga0315276_10002110_pt1 | contig 18063 bp, 17 predicted proteins | sample YL17G05_0_MG_FD_204542 | JGI IMG/M metagenome (GOLD analysis project Ga0315276, IMG submission 204542) | Sediment microbial communities from Yellowstone Lake, YNP, Wyoming, USA - YL17G05_0 | ecosystem: Environmental > Aquatic > Freshwater > Lake > Sediment | place: USA: Wyoming | collected... | reverse complement strand
CAGCCCGTCATATTTATCCTTGATCTCTGGCATAACCTTCGACCTTCCCTTAATTCGCTCGTCGCGCTGATCGCGTTGACAAAGTGAAGGGGGCCAGCCAGGAGGACTGACCCCACCGCTCTACTGGCTTTTCTGCGTTAACACCGTGCCGTCCACGTCACGCACGCGCACGGTCATCGGCATCTGCCCGGGCAGGCTGTGCGTGGCACAGCCGAAGCACGGGTCGTAGGCTCTGAACGCCATCTCGATCATGTTCAGCAGCCCGTCGGTGACTTCCTCACCCTTCTTGATCAATCCCTCGGCAGCTGTTTTCAGTGACATGCAGATCGCCGCGTGGTTGTTCGTCGTGCCGACGATCAGGTTGGCTTTGGTGACGATCCCGTTGGCATCGGTCTTGTAGTGGTGGGTCAGCGTGCCGCGCGGCGCCTCGACGATGCCCACGCCCTCGTCCGGCGTCTTGTCGCAGACCACGCGGAACTCCGTCGGATGCGTGATCTCGGGACGGCGGATCAGCTCCAGCGAGCGCTCCGCCGCGTTCATCAGCTCGATCACGCGCGCCCAGTGGATGGCCAGCGTGTGGTGCACCGGCGTCTTGCCGCTCTTGTCGCCGGTCAGCGTCTCGAAGTACTCCTCGTAGGCCGCCTGCGCCAGCGGCGAGTTCACGCCGTCGCCGGCATTCAGCCGCGACTGCGGCGTGGCGCGGTAGACTCCGCTGTCCTTGCCGTCCACGAAGCCCTTCCAGCCCACTTGCTTCAGATAGGGGAACTTGAGGTAGCTCCAGGGCTCGACGCGCTCGGCGACGAAGTCGAGATAGTCTTTCGGCGCGTACTTGCACAGCTCGGCGCCGTCCGGATCGACAACGCGCACCTTGCCGTCGTAGAAGTTGACCTTATTGTTTTCATCCACCAGACCCATGCTGTAGGTGCGGTGGAGATACGGTCCATTGAGGATCAGGTCCACGTACGCCTTGTTCGCGAGTACGACGTCGTGCAGCAGCTGCAGCGTAAACTTGCTGAACTCGACCATGAAGGTGGCGATCTCTTCCAGGCGCGCGCGCTCCTCGGCGTTGAGGCCCTTGCTCATGCCGCCGGGGATGGCGTTGATCGGGTTGACCGGCCGGCCGCCGAAGATCGCCGCTGCCTCGTGGCCCCAGCTGCGCAGCTTGATCACCTCGCCGCCGATCTCCAGGCCCACCTTGCCGATGACGCCGATCAGGTTGCGCGCCGCCTTGTCCGAGGCGGGCCCCATCACGAAGTCCGGTCCGCCCAGCGCGTAGAAGTGCGTGGTGTGGTCGGTGACGAAGAACAGGTTGTACTGCAACTCGCGCAGCAACCGCGCCGTCAGCGGCAGCTCGGCGTGGTAGACGGCGTCGCAGGCCTTGGCCGCGGCCATCATGTGCGCTTCGGGGCAGACGCCGCAGATGCGCGGCGTGATGCGCGGCAGCTCCTCCACCGGGCGGCCCTCGCAGAAGCGCTCAAAGCCGCGCAGCTCAGGAACCTGGAAGAACACGTCGGCGACGGCGCCTTCCTTGTTAAGGAAGATGTCGATCTTGCCGTGGCCCTCCAGGCGCGTCACCGGGTCGATGCTGATGCGCCGGTAGCCCTCTTTCGTATGTACATGCGTCGTGGTCATCGCCTGGACTCCTTTGCCCCCTATTTCGCACCCTTCAGGTAACTGGACGCCATCGTGAAGCGGTACAGCGTCCCCAGCGGGTCGACGATCTCGTCGATCAGCCTGTGCGCTTCCTCTTCCGTCGTCGCGTCGAGCAGCGAGCCGATCGTGCCGATCATCGCCGTACCCTGGTCCTCGGTCGTGCCGCTGGAGCCGTAGCAGCCGCGGCACGGCATGTCCGCCTTGACGCACAGGGCGCCGCAGCCGCTGCGCGTCGCCGGCCCCATGCAGATCAGGCCCTGCTCCAGCAGGCACCACTCGGGCTCGGGGCGCACCATGTGCGGGCGCTTGAATTCCTTGATCTTGATCAGTTTCTTTTCGCGCGGGCATTCATCGCACACGCTCTTGTCGGTGCAGCCGACCTTCACCATGTCGTTGCGCTCGGGCACGGCGGCAGTGGCCAGCGCGAGAATTGCCTCCCAGACGCGGTCCGCCTGCGGCGGGCAGCCCGGCAGCAGGTAATCCACCGGCACGATGTCCGACAGCCGCAGCACGCGCTCGTACATCCGCGGGATCTCCAGATCGCCGTACGGGCTGGGGGTGATCTCCTGCGGCTCGGTATGCTGGGGGTTGACGGTCGAAGGACTCGAATGGTACGAGCGGTCGAAGATCTCCGCCTTCGTGGCCAGGTTCGCCAACGATGGAATACCGCCATCGACGGCGCACTCGCCATAGGCGATCAGCGTCTTGCTCTTCTGGCGCAGCAGGCGCGCTACTTCCTCCTGCTCACTGTTGCGCACCGCGCCGTTGTAGAAGCAGTAGTCGATGTAGCCGTCGGGGTAGTTGCGCACGTCCTCGTACTTGAAGTCCGCCGCGCAGGGCCAGAACACCACATCGGCGATCTTGATCAGCTCCAGCACGCGCGCGCCGATCTCGAGCAGCGAGATGTCGCAGCCGCCGCAGCTGGCAGCCCAGAACATGGCGACCTTTTTCTTGCCGTTGCCGTTGCCTTCGCTCATCGCTACACCTCACCCCAGGGCTTGAGGTCCATGCCGTGGCCTACGCCACTGTCATGCATCTTCTGCGGCCAGTTCAGCGGGCCCAGCTTGCGCACCTGCTCGGTGACCTCGGCCACCAGCTCGGCGAACTTGGCGCCCTCGGCCGCGCTGACCCACTCGTGGCGGAAGCGCTCGGGCTCTATGCCCAGGTCGCCCAGCACGCGGCGGATCAATGGCATGCGGGCCATCGTCTTGTGGTTGCCGACCATGTAGTGGCAGTCGCCGATGTGGCAGCCGAGTACCATCACGGCGTCGGCGCCCTTGGCGTAAGCCTGCATGATCAGCTCCGGGTCCATGCGCCCCGAGCACATGAACTTGATGATGTCCACGTTGGCCGGGTACTTCATCCGCGCCGTGCCGGCCATGTCCGCCCCGGTGTAGGAGCACCAGTAGCAGAGAAAGCCGATGATGCGCGGTTCCCAGGCCTTGGCAGCCGTCGCGGCCGGCGCAGTTGTATGGGTTTGAACGCTAGCCATGCATCTCCTCCGTTAGCGGCTCACTACCGCGTAGCCCTCGAGCAGCGCGTCCAGCTCGGAGAGCACCATGTCGTCACCAAAGCCGAACTGCTTGATCGCGCCGCTCGGGCAGGCCGCCACGCATGTGCCGCAGCCCATGCACAGTGCCGTGTTGACCACGGCGACATTCTTTTCCTCGTCGCGGGTGATCGCGTCGTAGGGGCAGACCTTCAGGCAGCTCTTGCAGCCGGTGCACAGTTTCTCTTCCACTTCGGCGATGAACGGGTCGAGCTCGATAAAGCCCTGGCTCATCAGCGCCGCCGCCTTGCTGGCCGCGGCTCCCGCCGCCGCCGTGGCTTCCGTCACGTCCATTGGGCCCTGCTCCGTGCCGGCGAGGAACACGCCAGAGACCGCCAGCTCGACCGGCCGCAGCTTGGGGTGCACTTCCAGCAGGAAGCGATCCACGCCGCGGGCGCAGCGGTAGAGGTCTACCAGGCCCGCGATGTCGCGCGGCATCATGCCGGTCGCCAGCACCACCAGGTCCACCGGCGCCTCGATTTCCATGCCCAGCGTCAGCGTGTCCTTGCACTTCACCACCAGGCCGCTCTTGTTGCGGCTGTCACGCTCGACGCTCGGCGGAGTGGCGTGGTTGTAGCGGAAGAACAGCACGCCCTTCTCGGCCGTTTCGGTGTAGTACTCCTCGTGGCCATGGCCGTAGGCGCGGATGTCCTGGTAGAAGTCGAAGACGTGGACCTTCGGCCAGCGCTCCTTGACTTCCTTCGCCGCCTGCAGCGTCGCCGTGCAGCACACGCGGCTGCAGTAGTCGTTGACCTTGCCATCGGGCTGCGGCTCGTGCTGGCCGGCCCACTGGCGGCTGCCCACGCAGTGGATGAAGCCGATGCTGCGGATCTCGCGGCCGTTGACGCTGAGCTTGCCGGCGCTCGGGCCTTCCTTGTCCAGCAGGCGGTTGAGCTGGCCCAGCGTGATCACGTTGGGGTACAGCCCCCAGCCGTACTCGCCGCGCCGCGCCTCGTAGGGGTTGAAGCCCGTGGCCATCACGATCACGCCGGACTGCACGGTGACTTCGCGCGGCTGCTCTTCCAGGTTGATGCCCTTGCCGCCGGCGGCGGTGACGCACTTGCCGCACTTGGTGCAGCTCGCCCAGTCGATCGCCGGATAGGCCGGATAGGCGCCCGCGTAAGGCATGTAGAGCGCCCTGCGCTTCGACAGCGCATAGTCGAATTCGTTATCGCTTTGCTCGGGGCAAGCTTCGATCGCCGCTGCCGCCTTGGCCAGCTCAGCAGTCACCCCGCGCGGGTTCAGGCGCACCGTGGTCTTGAAGTCGCCGATGAAGCCGGAGCTGTCCACGACCTCGGCGTTGGTGTGTATCGTGATTCGCGGGTCGGATGCCACGTCCTTGATCAGCCCGGCCAGCAGTTCCCGCGCGTCGTCGCCGGTGGGAAACAGCTCGCCCAGCTGGGCGGTGCGCCCCCCCAGGAAGGGGGACTTCTCCAGCAGCGTCACGTCCATGCCCCGCCGCGCGATGTCCCGCGCCGCCAGCATGCCTGCCACGCCGCCGCCGATAACGAGCGCCGCGGGACGAATCGAGATCTTGCGCTTTTCAAGCGGCTGCAGATGACGCACCCGCCCGACCGCAGCTGAGATAAGGCGCTTGGCCTTGCGCGTCGCCGCCTCGCGATCCTCCACCACCCAGGACACCTGCTCGCGCACGTTGACGTGCTCGAAAAGGTAGGGATTCAACCCGGCCCGCGTCAGGCAACGCCTGAAGGTCAGTTCATGCAGGCTGGGGGAGCAGGCAGCAACGACGATGCGGTTGAGGCTCAGCTCCTTGATCTTCTCCTCGATCATCACCTGCGCCGGGTCCGAACACATAAACATATGGGTGGCGGAAAGCACGACGTTGGGCAGCTTGCCGATTTCCTCGGCCACCCGCTTGACGTCGACTACGTCCGATATATTGCCACCACAGTGGCAAATGAACACGCCAATCCGGACGTCACTGGCGTCACCATTTCCGTTTCCACCGCCCGTGGAGGCACCATTCTTGGTCATGTCGAAACTCCCGAGGTTAGAGGTGGGCTGGGAGCCTTCCCCGAAAAAAGCCGCCCGTTGCTCGCACAGATGCGTGTCCGGTGCATTCGATTGACTCCCTGGAAACGAACGCGAAGGCGCTTCGAATCAGGGCTGATGCGGTGTGAGCGTCATCTGTCGACTAACTTGGCTTTTGCTCCCTGCCGCGCTCGCATCCGTTGAACCACGCATCAACGGCACTGGCTACAGGATTATATCGCAACAATTGCATATTGTACTCACCCGGACGTGCGAATTTCCGAATATATGACTGTACCGCGAGTCCATGACCCTGAGCCGAGAAACCAGGCACGATATCCTACTACCCAGGAATGAGTCTCATTCGCATTAACACGGGCCCAATTGTGATCAGGCAAGACATCTTGGCCGTGCAGAATCGTTATACATTGAAGCATTAATGCGTCCAGTCGTGCTCCAGGTAGCGAGAGACCCGCGGCTGCAGGCTGCTGGCGTGGCGAAGGCGGCTAGCCCCAGGCTGTGCCGGCCAGCACGGCTCCTCCGAGCACGGCCACTGCGGCCACGGCCGCGCCCGGCATCAGCGGCAGGCTGCCCACCAGCGCCAGTGCCACGCCCAGTCCGCCGGCGCCGATCAGCACGCCGCCCAGCAGCAGGCGCGGCGCTGAAGCCCCGCCACTGTTGGCCGCGGCGCCGCCAGCAGCATTGCCCAGTGCCGGCGCAGCGTGCGGCGCAATCGTCGGCGCGTTGGGATTGCTGGGGTCAAAGTCCTCGATGAAGTACTTCGTCGTGTGCTTTTCGTAGCCGACCTTCTCCTGTGCCATGGCCTGCGTGCGCATGATCTCCGCCTGCTGCTCCGCGCTCAGCTCGGCCCACATCTCGCGCGACACCGGCGCGTAGGCCGTGGGGAAGTTCAGCTCGCTCTTGCTGGCCAGGCCGTAGACGTTGCCGCTGTCGATCTGCGCCACCTTGCCGGCGAGCTTCTGCTTGCCTGCCCCGCCCGCCTGCTGGTGGCCATAGTCCGGTCCGGGACGCGCCAGCGCGCCGGCGGCGCTGCGCCGCTCGGGTCCGCTGTACGGGGTCTGGTTCACGCGGCGGTCAGCTCCGCTCCCCGCCTGAGCTGGCGCGACGTTACCAGCGCTGCCGATTAACCCCTCGCCGCTGGAAGCGATGTAGCCGCTGTCGCCGCCGGGCTCATTGGGGGCATGGTGGATGGACTGCATCGGGTGGGCCACCTCGGGAAGCATGTCTGATGATACCGCAGCGCCCGCGATGATCGCTGGCCCTGCCGCCGCCACCACGCTGGGCAGGCCCAGCACGTAGCAGTTGCTCTCGTCCTGCTGCGCCGTGAAGCGGTTGACGCGCTTGCGCTTGCCCTGCGCGACCTCTTCCAGCTCACGCTTGCGTCGCTCGGCGGCTTTGCGCTTCAACTCGTAGTCGGCATCGGCCTGGGCTTCCAGCGCCGCCGGCGGCGGCTTCTCGCCCGGCCCCAGCATCCCCTCGACCTGCACGTCCCCGATGAAGAACTTCGGCGCGTCGCGCTCAAAACCCACGCGCTCCTGCGCCGTGGCCTGCAGCCGCATCGCTTCCGCGCGCTGCTCCTCGGTCAGCCCCTGCCACCACTGCGTATCCATGGGCTGGTAAGCCTGCGGATAAAGCGACTGGCTGCGGCTGGCCAGCCCGTAACGGTTGGGCGCCGCTTCCAGGTCAGCTACGCTGCCGGCGCCGCGCCAGCCCGCTTCGCGGCGTTCGCCGGCGCGCCGGTCGGCTCCGCTGCGGCGCTCCGTCCCACTGCGCCGCTCGCCGCCGGAGCGCCTCTCAGGTCCATCATAGTGCACCTGCGTTTTGCGTCGCTCGACGCCGTTGCGCCGGTCGCTGATCGCGCGGCGGTCAGGGCTGGCGCGCCTGTCGTCGCCAGCGTGGCGCTCGCCCGCGATCCAGCGCCCGACACGCTGCTCCGCGTCAAAGTCGTGGGGCGCCGCATCGGGAGCGGGTGGCGCATGTGCGTCGGGCCAGCCGTCTGGTAAGGCTTGATCCATGCCTTGCAGCGCATCATAGCGGCGATGGCGGCGCGCTGGCGGTGTATTACTGGAATGTAACCGTTACTTCAGCGGAAGCTCGGGCACGGGCCAGGCGCTGGGGCGGGCGGCCTTAAGCGTGACGTGGGCGCGCATCGCGGCGTCACACAGCGCGTAACCCCAGTTGATCAGCCCGCCGATCTCTGCGGGCGTATGCCGGCCCAGCCGCGTACGCATGTGGGCCAGCCTGTGCGTGGCCTCGCTGTCGCCGCACAGCGCGTCGGCCAGGCCATAGCCGGCGATGCTGCTGGTAATACCCCAGTAGGTGCCGTGTTGCGGCCAGCTTGGGTCGGACAGGCGCCGCGCGATGAGCTCGCGCTTGCGCAGCTGGCGCGCCTGGTCGATGAGGATGCGGTTGGAGCGCAGCGTGGCGGTCAGCCAGTCGCCGGAGACCCAGCGCCAGGGCGGCATCGGCGAAGCACCGTCGCTGACCAGCAGGATGCGGTAGTCATCCCAGGCCGCGACCAGCCCCAGGTTGTCGTAGTTGCCGCCGTCGACGAGGCGCAGTGGAACGCGCTGGCGGCGGATCTCTGCCAGGGCCTTGTCCCCCGCCGCCGTCCACTGCTCGGCGGCCACAGCGATGCTCACCGGCTTGAACGTCGGCGGGATGCTGCACGACGCGCCCACGGCGGTGGCCAGCGGCAGCTCGGGATAAGCGATCTCGCCCAGCAGGTTGTCGCGGATACCCAGGCACGAGAACTCGCAGCTCGAGCCGGTGAGAAGGTTTGTCGCCAGCAGACAGACCCGTGGGCCCGCGCCGGCGGCGGGCAGGTCGGAAAGCCGCGCCTCGCCCAGCAGCCGCCTCCTCAGCCCGACCGGCAGCGTGCTGTGCGGCAGCGCCAGGCCGACCAGTCCGGCAGCGATGTCCAGCGGCCGCCGCGTCAGTTCCATAATCGGCGCCGCGATCACCCCGGCGAAGTTCTCCGCGCGCCGCGCAGCGTCGAAGTGCAGCTCGCGCCACTTCAGCCCCAGCCAGGCGGCGAGGATCGCCCCGCCCGAGACGCCGGTCACACAGCTCAGCGGCGCCAGACAGCCCAGTTCGTTGAGCCGCCAGATCGCGCCGAGATGGAACAGCATCGCGCGGTAGCCGCCGCCCGAGAGCATCAGCGCCGTGCCGTCAACGAGCTGTGCGCCGGCCCGGCCATGCCCCTGCGCGTCCGCCACGCCGCTCATAGTAGCCCCTCGCTGCGGCCGTTGATCAGCAGGGCGGCGCATGCCACCACGGCGATCAGCAGGCACAGCTGGGCGAACAGGTCGCCGACAATTAGATAAGGTGTAGTCGCGCTGGCGGTGTCAAACTCGCGCAGGATCGCGCCCGCGCTTTCGACGCTGGTGCTTTCCAGCACGCGGCCGTAGGGATCGATGACGTGGCTCCAGCCCGTCGTGCTGCAGCGCGCCAGCGGGCGGCCGTACTCCACGGCGCGCAGCACGTCGATGTCGCAGTGCTGGCGGATGCCGCTGTGCAGCTTATACCAGCTGTTGTTGGTCACCAGGATCAGCCCCTCGGCGCCGCGGCGCACCTGCTCGCGGCAAAGAGGGCTGAACACGTTGTCGAAGCACACCATCAGCCCCAGCTTGTAGTCCCGCCAGTTCAGCGGCACCAGCCGGCGGCCCTCGGTCACGTCCTCGTCGCCCCAGGGGTACTGCAGGAAACGTGCCACCTGGCGGAAGGGCACGACTTCGCCGTAGGGCACCAGGCGCACCTTGGCGTACGGCCAGCGCAGCCGGCCGTTCTGCTCCAGCAGCATGATGCCGTTTTCCTGATGCTTGTCGTCGTGCGGCGCGCCGATCGCTCCCAGCAGCAGCGCCGCCGTGGGGTAAGCGGCGAGCATGCCGCGCAACTGCGGCGGCACGCGGTTGGAGCGGCGCGGGTCCATGCTGCGCGCCAGCGCCGACTCGGGCCAGACGATCAGCAGGCTGTCCTCCTGCCGCGGACCGATGCCGCCCGGCTGTGCGACGCGCGCTCTCAGCTGCTGGCTGGCCCACGCGCCAAGCTCGCGCTGCGACGGCGGCAGGTACTGGTTGAGCGAGGCCAGGAAGCGGTTCTCGCTCCAGCGCTCGAAGGTGTCCAGCCCGCCCTGGATCAGCGCGATGCTGAAGTGGCGGGCGGCAGGCGGTGGATTGGCGGACAGCGTCAGGCGCAGCTCGCCGTAGGCCAGCGCGAAGGACAGCATCGCCAGGGCGAGCAGGCCGTGGCCCCAGCGCCAGCGCGCACTGGGCAGCGGCGCCAGCACGGCAAACAGCGCGGCGCTGGCCAGCACGATAAGGAATGACACAACATACACGCCGCCGCTGTCAGCGATCTGGATCAGCGGCAGGTTGCGCACCTGGCTGTAGCCCAGCAGGTTCCAGGGGAAGGCCCAGAAGCCGAAGCTGCGCAGGTATTCCAGCGCCGTCCAGATCACGGGGAGCAGCCAGACGATCAGCCCTACGCGACCGGTGGCGATCACGTAGTACGCCAGCATGGCGAACAGCCCTACCGGCAACGCGTACAACACGGCGAGCATAATTACGGCAAACAGCCCGAAACTGCCAAGCCAGGACCAGTGCAACAGCAGCCAGGCCAGCCCGCAGACGTAGCCGGTGATGAAGGCCTCGGCGGGACGGCGGCTGAGGCGCACCGCCTCTAAAAGCGGGATCAGCGCGATGAACGCCAGCCAGGCCAGCTGCGCATAGCCCGCGCCGGGCAGCGTGCCGGGCAGCGGGATGTCGAGCGGCGCGCCAAGGCCCGGCAGCTTAAGCGGCGGCAGGCTCAGCGGGAAGGACAGAGCCAGAAGCATCGCCGAAAGCAGCGCCGCCGCAATACGCATCCACACGCCGCGCATTATACGCGCCACAGCTGCGCAGACAGCCGCGCGCTACCTGATGTTCACTCCGCGTCGTCGGGTTCGCGGTCGAGCGGCTCGGCCTGCTGGTAGACCACCAGCCGGTCCAGCACCTCGCCCTGGAACTGCCCGCCCCAGTCGCCATCCGCGATCGCCTGCACTCCGGCGGAGGTGCGCACGAAGGCAAACTCGATACGGTCGGCGTGTGGATAGTAGTAGCAGATCCGCCAGCCGTTGAAGCGGATCTCGCGCACGGGCGGCTGGTCGAATCCCTTAAGCGTTTCGCGCATCTCCGCCTCCATGCTGTGCTTGAGTCGCGGCTGCACTCCCGGACTCAGCAGCAGTAGGTAGCAGACGGGAATATGCGCCGCCATGCCCACACCGCCCTTGGCCGAGCAGATCTGGGTCATCTCCAGCGGATTGCTCAGATCGCTACCCAGAGTGGGGTACATCTCGCCGATGATCTCGCCCTCTGCATATTGCCGGATCGATAACGTGTATTCGTCCGGCGCACCGGGCTGCACCGGCGCCGGCTGGTTAGCCACTGGCGCTGCGACGGAGCTCTGATCCTGCGTGGCCAGCGGCTCAGCCGGCGGGGCGGTCGGCGGCTCGGCGGCCAGCGCGCAGTGGGCGCCGAGATGCCAGGCGGCGGCGAATGCCATGAATGCGCTTAGTGCTTTCATCTATTCATCCTCCCATGCTGGGTAACACGACGCAGGTTAGTTCGGCAGGCTCAGGCGGTGCAGCAGCTGCTCGCCTTCGGCATCGAGGCGGGTGATCGAGAAGCTAACCTGATCGGCGGCGGGATAGTACCAGCTGAAACGCCAGCCGCCCAGGCTGGCCGAGCGCAGCGGCGGCGCTACGCGGCCCTCGATCTGCGGCTTGAGCGTATGCCAGTAGTCATCGTCCTCCACCGACGGCGCCAGCACGACCAGCGTACATCCAGGCATCTGCACTGTCTTACCTGCGACCTGCAGGTCTGTGGAGCCTCACAATTGCACCCCGCCCATCTCGGGTGAGTCATAAACCGTGAACTCAGTGCTGCCCACGAGCTCGCCTTTGGCGTACTGCTCAACAACAATCTTGTACTTCGCGGGACTGGCTTTCGACAGCGCCGCCGGCTCATCCGCCGCGCGCGCCAGCGCCGGTGCGCTAAGCAGGATGGCGCAGGCTAACCAAGCAGCAGCAATGCATCGCAACATGCTCATCCCTCTATTCTATCTTCAATTATTGGACGCTGCCGGAGCCGGTGCGCCCAGCGGCTGCATGTAGCCGCCCGGGTCGACGACGCCCTGGTCCGGTGTGTTAAGCGCGGCGCTGAGGCGGCCGAGGTAGTCCCACTCGCTCTCCGGTGGTTCGTTGAACATCACCGGCTGGTCGCCCTGCGGAAACCACACGCTGTACGTCGGCTCGCTCCAGCTCACTTCCGCCTCGAAGCGGTCCGCACCGGGGCAGTACACCGTAAAGCGCAGGCCGGCGAAGCTGAAGTGCTGCGCGGCGTCAAGGATCGCTGGCGGGAGCTCAGGGCTATACACGCCGGGACCCGCGCCTCCTCCTCCACCCGTGCCGACAATGGCATTCTCAGCAGTGACCTCGACTGCCGGCATGGGGATCGCCACCGACTCCACAGGCGGCTCGTCAGCGTGAGCTAGTCCCGCGTACGGCTTCTCGGCATCGATCAGGATCAGCCCGGAGAACGCCACGCCGGGATAACGCCAGCGCGTGTTCTCGATCTGGGCGGTGAAGCCTTCCAGCACTGCAATCTCGCTCTCCATGATCAGCTTTTCGCCGTCGTAGCAGGCGAGCTTGACGTGGTATACGCCCTCCGGCTGCGACTGAATGGCGTCCGGCGGCGCGAGCTGCGCTCCTGGTGGCGCATCCGCGGGCAAGACGGGCTGCGCCTCTTCCGCCACTTGCGCCAACGCCGGAACGCTAAGCAGCGCCATGGAGGCTGCCAGCGCCAGCAAGATGATGCACAGCACGCCAAAGAATCCCTTCGCCATCACAATCCCTCCTGGGTTACGCAATCTACGTTATCACTGCGCGGCTGGCGGCACTTCGGCAAAGCCCACGTCGGGCGTATGCAGCGCGGCGCTGAGGCGGCCGGCATAGACCCACGCTGCCTCGGGCGGCATGATGTACTTCGGCACCAGCTCGCCGGGGTACTGCACCAGCTCCGGCGGGACCCGGTCGTAGCGCGACACCTCGACCTCGAAGCTGTCGGCGCGCGGGCAGTACACCGTGATGCGCAGGCCACAGATCACGAACTGCTGCGCCGCATCCAGCACTGCCGGCGGCACCCGCAGCTGCTTGGGCAACGGCGCGCCGCCGCCCTTGACCGGCGCGGCGGGCTGCTCTTGCAGCGGATCCAGGCTGTAGACCGGCGAGGGCAGGCCCGGCCCGCTGGCCGGATCGACGATGATCAGCGAGCCGAAGCGCTGCGTCCCGTCCGCGCGCTTATTGCTGCTTTCGATCACCGCCTGGAACCCCGCGACTACGGCGATCTCCGTCTCCAGTACCATTGTCTCGCCGCGCCGGCAGCGCAGCTTGAGCGCATACTGCGTGAGCGGCTCCAGCTCCGCCGGGTTAAGCTGCACGATCCGCCCGTCCTTCTCGACCGGGATCGTTTCCACCTTGGGCACCGCGGTCTGGGCCAGCGCCACCAGCGGCGCGCCAAGTGTAGCCAGCAGCAGCGCTGCGATGAGGAATCTGCGCATGTCCACCTCCTGCGTCTCTCCCACGCTAGTCATGTGACCACAGTACTACATTAATGTTGCAGCCGGCTGCACGATGCCGGCGGCTCCACACCATCTAGCCCGTCAGCATGCTATAGATCATGAGCACGAGCCCGGCCAGGTTGAACAGGCTGCAGCATCCGCCCAGGATGATCCCAATCCAGGCGTGCACGGCGCCCTTCACCGCCGGATGCTGCTTGTAGTAGCGCAAGCCCGCCAGCCCCAGGAAGAACGCAATCGGGCCGAGGACCAGTCCGAAGCCGGGGATGAGGGCAAACACAGCGCAGTAGTACGCCATCAGCGTTTTGGGATTCTTGTAAGGAATGATGCCACCGGCAGCGTCCGGTATGTCCGCCGCTGGCGGCTGATAGTAGTACGGCACATAGCCCGGCGGATACGCAGCCGACCCCGGCACAGGGGGCGGCGGCACGCCCGGCGCCTGTGGCGGCGCGAGCGGCACGCCCGGCGCTGGCGCGAGCCTGACGCCGCAGGTGCTGCAGAACGCCTGCGATGCCGTGACTGCAGCCCCGCACTGCGGGCAGCTCAGTTGCATACTGTCCACGCACCTTTTCTACACGCGTCGGACGGCGCTCTGCAGCGCGCCTTGCTATCGCGCCCGGCACTGGCACCGCGCCGTCGCCGCGGGCGATTCAGCTACAATACGCGCCGTGCGAGTTCGCAGCCAGGCCGTTGCCGGATGGGCGCTGATCGCCCCGGCGCTGATACACCTCAGCGTGTTCGCGCTGTGGCCGATCGCCTTTGTCGTCTACATCAGCCTGCACCGCTGGCCGCTGCTCGGCGACGCGCACCAGTTCGTCGGCCTCTCCAACTTCCGCCTGCTTTGCGGCGACAGCGCGTTCTTCCACGCACTGCTCAACAGCGCGCTGTTCACCGTGGGCACCGTGCCGCTGAACCTGCTGCTGGCGCTGGCGCTGGCTGCACTGCTGGCCACGCCGCTGAAGTTCTCCGGCCTGTTCCGCACGCTCTACTTCCTGCCCGTGGTGACCAGCAGCGTCGCCGTGGCGATGGTCTTCAGCTGGGTCTACCACCCGGAGTTCGGCCTGCTCAACTACTTCCTCAGCCTCGCCGGCATCGCCGGACCGAACTGGCTGGGCGATCCGCGCACGGCGCTTTCCGCACTGATGCTGATGTCGATTTGGAAGGGCGTGGGCTACAGTGCCGTGATCTACCTCGCCGGGCTGTCGGCGATCCCTGCCGAGCTCTACGAGGTGGCAGCGCTGGAGGGCGCCAACGCCTGGCAGCGCTTCTGGCAGATCACCGTGCCGCTGCTCAAGCCGACGACGGTGTTCCTTGCCGTGACCGGCGTGATCGGCAGCTTCCAGGTGTTCACCGCCGTCTATACGATGACCAAAGGCGGGCCGCTGCGCGCAACGGACGTCGTGGTGTACCACATCTTCCGCAGCGCCTTCGAGCGCTTCCATCTTGGCTATGCCAGCGCGCAGGCGCTGGTGCTGTTCGCCGTGATCCTCACGGTCACACTGCTGCAGGTGCGCCTGCTGCGCAAAGAGGTGGCTCAGCTTGCCGGATAACGATCGCCGCACCCAGGAACGCCGCTCGGGCGATGACCGCCGCGCCGGGGCTGCTACCCGCCAGCGCGGGCCGTTCACCGACCGCCGCCGCCGGCGCCTGCAGCGCGCGCTGTACAAGCTGCTGTTCGCCGGCATGATCGACATGGATTTCCGCGCGATCCGGCGGCACGTCTACCTGCTGATCGTCGTGGCCTTCGAGCTCGTCGTGCTGTTCATCTGGTGGAGCGCGCTGCTTGACCTGCCGCGCTGGTTCTACGGCACGCCGCCGCAGCACTTCAGCTGGCAGCAGCCGACGATGGAAACCGTCTGGATGACGCTGCTGCTGCTGTTCGTGCTGGCAGTGCTGCGCGTGTTCTTCAAGCAGATCCGCTATCTCGAGGGCTTCCTGCCGGTGTGCTCGGTGTGCAAGAGCATCCGCGTCGGCGACCGCTGGGTGCCGCTGGAGCAGTTCCTGCACGAGCACAGCGACGTGCGCATGACGCATTCGCTCTGCGGCCCCTGCGCGAAGAAATACTACGACTACGACGAGGGGGAGGGCGGGTAATGCGCGCAGGCGTCCACGCAGCCGGTACCCGCGCCATCTCCGGCGCGCTGGTGTACCTGCTGCTGACGCTGGGCGCGCTCATCATGCTGCTGCCGTTCTGGTGGATGCTGGTCACCAGCGTGCGCCTGCCCGAGGAGGTCTACAGCTTCCCGCCCGACTTCTGGCCCGCCGTCTGGCACTGGGAGAACTACCGCAAGGTCGTCGAGGCCGCGCCGTTCGCGAGATTCTTTCTCAATACGCTGGTCGTGGCCAGCGTCGTCACCGCCGGTAACCTGCTGTTCTCGGCGATGGCCGGCTACGCCTTCGCGCGACTGGAGTTCAAGGGCCGCGACCTGGTGTTCTGGCTGTTTTTAGCCAGCATGATGATCCCCGGCCAGGTGACGATGATCCCGGTGTTCGTGCTGATGGCGCGGCTGGGCTGGATCGACAGCTACCTCGGCCTGACCGTGCCCGGCCTCGTCGGCGCCTACGGCATCTTTTTAGCGCGGCAGTACTTCCTCAACCTGCCCGCCGACCTGGAGAACGCCGCGCGCCTGGAGGGCGCCAACGAGTGGCAGGTGTTCTGGCATGTCGCGCTGCCGCTGGCCAAGCCGGTGCTGGCGGTGCTCGGCGTGTTCACTTTCATGGGCGCCTGGACGGACTTCCTGTGGCCGCTGCTGATGACCAACAGCATGAGCATGCGCACGCTGGAGGTCGGCCTCTCGGTATTCAAGACGCAGTACACCGTGAACTGGCCGCTGCAGATGGCTGCCTCGCTGCTGATCCAGCTGCCGATCATCGCCCTGTTCGTCGCCACCCAGCGCTACTTCACCCGCGGCATCGTGCTGACGGGGATGAAGGGCTAGCCTGCGCGATGCCGCGCGCCGTTGCTGCGATTGCGTGGAGCGTGAGCTGATATACTCATCAACGATCAGTCGGGAGGGCTTAATGCGTGTTCTCAAAGTGGCTTTCGTAATAGTCTGCCTGCTCGCGGCAGCCGTGTTGATCATTTTCTACGCCTTCCCGCAGCAGACCAGCAGCTTCTTCTACACCGTCATCCACTTGCACCAGGCGCCGGCCGCGGCGTCAGCGCCGCTCGCGGTACGCACGGACTCAACTCCCGCGCCGCCGGCAGCATCTCCCGCACCGCCAGCAGCCTCGCCCGAGCCGCCAGCACCGCGGGGCGCTGCGGCAGGCTACCTGCGCAATAGCGAGCCGCTGCAGATGAAAGGGCTGACTCCCTCAGCGCAAGTAGTCTGTCGCGGTGTTACATATGAAAAATGCTACTCTCTTGCAGACTACTCCTTTGTAGCAGTCCCCGATCTGGGCCACAACGCGGCGGGCGGGCTGATCGAGTTCAACCTGCAAGGCAACAAGCAAGCGCTCGAGTACGGCTTTGGCTTCGACGACAATCACCCGTCTGATCCGGGCGGCAAGAAGATCGCGGAGATCAGGGTGATCGCCGATGGCCAAGTGATCGACGGCCCCATCCAGTCCACACCTTCGGAAGCGCCGTTGTTCAGGTCGATCGCTGTGCCAGGAGTGTTCAAGCTGATGTTGCTGGTCACCGTCACCGACACTGACCTGCATCCGCTGATCATCGATCCCGTAGTCAGGTGATTGCCACGCTGCTGAGTTTACTGCCGATCTCAAGCTGTTCGTCGTAACCCGGCGCTACTTCACCCGCAGCATCGTGCTGACGGGGATGAAAGGGTAGCGGGAAAGCAGTCAGCAAGAGGGTAGCGGCGGCCGCCGTGCCGCCGACCTGGCCGGTAGTGCCGCCGTCACGGCGGCTTACATTACTGCAGTGGCGGCGGCGGCTCGCGTGGCGGCAGGCCTCCCCGCATGCAGATGAAGATACAAGGGGCCGAGCACTGTCTCGGCCCGTCTTCGGTGGCACAGCGGCCATGCGTAAACACCTAAGTAGCAGAAGCGCGCCTGGTTGTGCCGGGATAACAATGTAGCTTACACCGCGTACTTTTACGCGGTATGATCTAACCGTGCGCGGGACAGTCACAAGCGTCTGCATCAGCCTCCTCTGCGGTTGCCTGCTGGGCTGCAGTACCGCTGGCAAGCCGCCGGCGGGGACGAAGCTCACCGTGCACATCCAGCCCTCCACAGCAGCACCGTCAGCGAGCAGCGCAGGTCAGCCGCGCGAGCCGCAGGAGTGGTGGACCGACGGCGGCGGCGTGAAGCGCCAGTTCCGCGGCGCGGGCGCCCTGCCTCCCGGCGGCCATTTCAGTGCGAGCAAAATCAGCCTGCCGAAGTACAGTCATGGCACGCTGATCGACGCTCAAGGGCGGCTGTGGCTGAACATCGACAAAGCGCTGTGCATGATCGAACCGCCGGCCAGTGAACCCAGGCGCATCACCGACCCCAGCGCGGAGCGCTACTACGGTTTCACGCTGCGGCCGGATGGCAACCTGCTGGACGAACGGATTCCCCTTGACCGCCCGTACAGCGACGAGGAATGGTTTGACAACCTTGAGCAGCACATGCTGCGCACCCAGGTGGTGCTGCAGGCGCCATCCGGCAAGGTATTGTGGACATGGCCGGTCCATCGCCGGACAAGTGCGCTGCTCGCTGCGCCCGACGGCTCGGCGTACTGCATCGCGCCGGCCCCGCGGGATGACCCGCAGGCGAAGTCAGTGCTATATGCGCTGACGGCCGGGGGTGAGCTGCGCTGGGAGCTGGAGATACCGGACGTGCTGGGTGCGGTGGAATGCCTGGCGCTGGCCGACGACGGCACGCTGTACTGCGCCGGGGCCAGCGGCACGCTGTACGCCATCACCACTGACGGCGTGATCAAGTGGGTGCACCGCGCCGGCATGGCGGTGGACTGGAAGGGCAAGGGCAAGCTGCGCATCCCGGTTCCGTCGTCCGACACGGACTCGCTGGGCCATTTCGGCAGCCTGCTGATTACCGACAGCGGCGATGTCATCTACTCCGCGGGCAGCGACCGCTGCATCTACTGCATTGCGCCCGACGGCCACCGGCGCTGGAAGTTCAGGCCGCGGCGGGACTTCACGCTGCAGATGGCGCTGGCGCCCGATGGCTCGCTGTACGTCGCCGACCATACCGGCTGGCTCTACAAGCTGGACACAGCCGGACGCCGCACCTGGAGCCGCAAGACCGACGTCTGGACCGCCACCGAGCTGGCC